>Ga0335082_10010304_pt1 | contig 10138 bp, 7 predicted proteins | sample Lox_Sample_41_FD_206718 | JGI IMG/M metagenome (GOLD analysis project Ga0335082, IMG submission 206718) | Soil microbial communities from Loxahatchee National Wildlife Refuge, Florida, United States - Lox_Sample_4.1 | ecosystem: Environmental > Terrestrial > Soil > Wetlands | place: USA: Florida...
GGCCAGTGCGTATCCGCGTTCGGCCTTGCTGGCCGGCTCCAACCGCATCGGTACGTGCTCGAGCAGCACGAGCGCAAGATCGATGAGATGAGCCGGAGCCCCCGCCTTGAGCTCGAGCTCGACTTCGCTGATCGGTACCTGTGCGCTGCCTGCGGTGATCGTGCCGCGATCCAGACACAGCTCGATGCGCGTGCCGGGCGCGGGTTCCAGCAGGCGCGTGGTGCGCTTGAAGTCGGTTACGAACAAGGGCGCAAGCTGCAGCGGCAGTTGTGGGTCTCTCAGCACTTGCGCGAGGTTGGATTCGCTCAGCGCGCGGTAGTTGATGATCTGTGCAGCGAGCGGCGTCTCGATCTCATCGCGCTGATGCAGACCGGCGTCGACCCGGCCGGCGGATTTGAGCGTCTGCAGCCAGCGTTTGCCCAGGCGCCGCAGGCGCAGCGCCACGCCGCTTTCGCGCAGTGCGAACTGAGGCGTGTCGTAGTAGATGCTATAGAGGCGCGCAACGGTGGCGCGGGCGACTGCGGCGGACTTGAGCGGTGCCGCACGTGCCAGGGCTGCGGCATCGCGGGGAGCGATACTCAACTTGAGCTCGACTTCGAGAGCCACTGTCCTGAATTATCCAGGTCAAGCAGGTGAGCGTGTCATCTGCGTGACTCGCTCTTCTTCTTTGCCTTGAGTGCCTTGATCGCCGTTTCTTCCACCGGGCTTTGCGCAGACAATTCGGTGAGCAACTGCATCTGCGCTGAGATAGCCGGCCCGCGCGCGGGCTGCAGGCGTTCGTAGTGTCCGTCCGCGTGCATCTCCCAGGCCTGCACGTTATCCGCCAGGTAGATCTTCAATCCCTCATCGATAACGCGCTTCTTGAGCTTCGCGTCGAGAATCGGAAAGGCAACCTCGATGCGGCGGAAGAAGTTGCGGTCCATCCAGTCGGCGCTCGCGAGATAGACGTCTTCGGTGCTGTCGAAGTAATAGACGCGATGATGTTCGAGGAAGCGGCCGATGATCGAGCGCACGCGGATGTTGTCCGACTGGCCGGGAACGCCGGGGCGCAGCGCACACACGCCGCGCACGATCAAGTCGATTTTCACCCCGGCCTTGGAGGCTTCGTAGAGCGCCGCGATGACCTCCGGCTCGAGCAGCGCATTCATCTTGGCGATGATGCCGGCTTTCTTGCCTGCCTTAGCGGCTTCGATCTCGCGGCGAATGGCAGCCAGCACATGCTGGTGGAGATTGAACGGCGCTTGCCACAGATGCTTGAGCTTCCCGGGCTTGCCCAGGCTGGTGAGTTGCATGAAGGTGTCATTGACTTCGCTGCAGATGGCTTCTTCGCAGGTGAGCAGGCCGAAGTCCGTGTACTGCATCGCGGTGCGCGAGTGATAGTTGCCGGTGCCCAGATGGCAGTAGCGGCGCAGCTGGCCGCCTTCGCGCCGGACCACCATCACCAGCTTTGCGTGCGTCTTGTGACCGACGATCCCGTACACGACGTGGGCGCCAACCTCCTCGAGCTGGGATGCCCAGTTGATGTTCGCTTCCTCATCGAAGCGCGCCAGCAGCTCCACCACGACCGTAATCTCTTTGCCGCGGCGTGCGGCGTCGACCAGAATCTGCATGACCTCCGAGTCGGCGCCGGTGCGATAGACCGTCTGCTTGATCGCGACCACATCGGGATCCTTCGCCGCCTGCTCGATGAAGCTGATCACCGGCTTGAACGACTGAAACGGATGATGCATCAGCAGATCGCCCTTGCGCATGGCGCTGAAGATGTCGGGGCGTTTCACCAGCGCGTTGAGCAGCCCGGGGGTGAATGGCCGGTACTTGAGATCGGGGCGGTCCACCGCATCGGGAATATTGATCAGGCGCACCAGATTGACCGGGCCGTTCACGCGATAGAGGTCGTCTTCCATCAATCCGAACTGCTGCAGCAGAAAGCCGGTCATCTCGGGGGGGCATTCGGCGGCGGTTTCCAGCCGCACGGCTTCGCCGAAGCGCCGCTCGGGCAGCTCGCCTTGCAGCGCGGTGCGCAGGTTCTTCACTTCCTCTTCGTCGACGTATAGATCGCTGTTGCGCGTCACGCGAAACTGGTAGCAGCCGAGCACCTGCATACCGGAGAACAGCTCGCCCACATGGGCGTGAATCACCGAAGACAGAAACACGAAGCCGTCTTCGCAGCCGGCGATCTCGCGCGGCAGGAGGATGACGCGCGGTAGCACACGCGGCGCCTGAACCAGTGCCGCGTCCAATGTGCGTCCGAAGGCGTCCTTGCCGGACAGCTGAACGGCGAAGTTCAAGCTTTTGTTGAGAATGCGGGGAAACGGATGTGCAGGATCGAGGCCGATCGGCGTGAGCACCGGCATCAGCTCCCGGAAGAAGTAATCCTTGATCCATGCGCGCTGTTCAGGCGTCCAATGCCCGCGGCGCAAAAAGCGGATGCCTTCGTGCGCGAGCAGCGGCACCAGCCCGTCGTTGAACAGCTCGTATTGCTGTGCAACCAGCTCGTGCGCTTGCCGCGAAACCTCACGGAACACCTGGGAGGGCACTGCACCATCGGGGCCTGGCAGGTCGGCGCCGTCGTCGATCTGCGCTTTCAGGCCGGCAACGCGGATCTCGAAGAATTCGTCCAGATTGCTGCTGACGATGCAAAGAAAGCGTAGGCGTTCCAGCAGCGGCACTTCCGCATCGGCGGCCTGCGCCAGCACCCGGCGGTTGAACTCGAGCTGCCCCAGCTCCCGGTTGAGCAGAAGCTGCGCGGCCGGGGCCACCGGTGCTTCCTCTTGCTTGTTAGCCCGTTTGAGCCGCTTTCTTACAGCGGACACTTCGAGCGTGATCGCTTCTTCCTGGTTATCCTCACGGGACATAGGGGGGATTTTTCAAGTTTGTTTTGGCGGTACGTATCCGCTCGCGGCGTCGGCGCCTTCACCGAAGAAATAGCGGACCATCTGTTCTTCCAGGTACTTGCGTGCCTTAGGATCGGCGCCGCTCAGCCGATTCTCGTTGATCAACATCTTCTGGTGTTCCAGCCAGGCCTGCCAGGCGGTTTTGGATACGTTTTCGTAGATGCGCTTGCCGAGCTCGCCGGGGTAAGGCGGAAAGTCGAAGCCTTCTGCCTCGCGCTTGAGCTTGACACAGTATACGGTGCGGGCCATGCCAATTGTCTCCTAATCGCGATGCGCACACAAAGGGCATTATCCGCCAACCGGCCAACGAGCTCTCAACGCTTGAGGCTGGGGTGCCGCGCGGTCGGCTCTTCGAGGTGGTAGCCCTGAGCCAGGTTGACACCGAACTGGCACAGCATGGTCAGCGTGGCAGGGTCCTCTACGCATTCGGCTACCGTGATCTTGTTGAGCCCGCGCGCCACGTCGACGATGGCGCGCACGAAGATCTGATTGTCGCGGTCGTGGGCGAGATCGCGGATGAATTGACCGTCGATCTTGAGCATGTCGACGTCCAGATGCTTGAGATAGGCGAACGAGGAGAAGCCGGAGCCGAAGTCGTCCAGGCATACGCGCACGCCGCTTTCGCGCAGCGATTGGATGAAACGCTGCGCATCGTGGAGATCGGACACCGCGGAAGTCTCGGTGAGCTCGACGATGAGACGCGAGGGTAAGACATCGGCGCTCTTCAGTGCATCGGCGATGTATTGCGGCAGCGTTGGCTCGTTGATCGAGCGCCCGGAGACGTTCAGTGCGAGGGCAGCCACATCGGGAAAGCGTGCCAGAGTGTTGATGCAGGCACGAATCACCCAGCGGTCGATGTCGATGATCTTGCCGGTCTTCTCGGCCACCGGAATGAAGCTGCTGGGCATGACCATGCGATTGAGATCTTCGCGATCGGCCATGCGGATCAGTGCTTCCAGGTGGCTCAGTTTGCGGGTGGGGCAGGCGAATATTCCCTGATAGTGCAGGCGCAGCAGGTTGTTCTCCAGCGCATCCTCGATGCGCTCGTTCCAGTTGAGCCGCGCCAGCATCTTACGCGTAGCTTGCGCATCCTCCCGGTACATGCGCCAGGTGTTCTTGCCGGCCTCTTTCGCCTGGTACATCGCGGCATCGGCATGAGAAACCAGGTCCTCCGAGGTGGTGGCGTGATCGGGATAGATCGCCACCCCCAGGCTGCAGGTGAGCCGCAGGCTGTTGGCTTCGAAGACGAATGGAATGCGCGCGATCGCACGCACGATGCGCTCGGAGAACGCCTTGGCCTCGTCATCCGAGATATCGGGGGCGAGGATCGCGAACTCGTCTCCGCCCAGGCGCGAGAACACTTCGTTGCGCCGGACTTGTGCCGATACTTCGCCGGCGACACGGATCAGCAGCGCATCGCCGGCGCGATGACCGAACGTATCGTTGACGTGCTTGAACTCGTCGATGTCGAAGAACAGCAGTGCCACTCGCCGCTTGCGGCGCTCGCCGCTGGAGAGCATGCGCATGAGCTCTTCCTGGAAGCGGTGGCGGTTGTACAGCCCGGTGAGTGCATCGCGCTCGGCGAGATAGAGGATCTGGTTGGCAGTCTGCCGCTCGCGCGTTACGTCCTCGAACAGCCATAGATAGCCCACCATCTGCTCGGTAGAGTCGCGTACCGGATAGCCTACGCGCATGATCAGGCGTCCGTCCGACATGCTGATCTCCATCGGCGATGACGGCTCACCGTCCTCAGCCAGGCGCAGCAGATCCAGCAAGGCGTCGTCACCGCGTGTCAACCGCTCGGTGGTCCGCACCAGGAGCGCAGCCGCGTCCATGCCGATGAAGCGCGTCTTGCTGCGGGTGAGCAGCCACACTTGCTCGAAGGCGGGATTCGAGTAGATCACGCGGTTGTTGCGGTCGACGAACAGAATGCCGACCTGCATTGCGTTGAGCAGCGCGTTCAAGCGCGCGCGCTCGTCGCTCGCGAGAATCAGATATTCCTTCTGGATGGCGTTGGCGCGCTCCAACTCGCGCAGCGTGTCGGAGAGCTTGTTCTCCGCCTCGCGGCGCCCCGTGACGTCATGCACGGACAGGCGCAAACCGATATACGCGCCATCCTCCCCATAGATTGGACGCCAATCCGCGGATGCCCAGAACTCGGAACCATCCCGGCGCTGTGCACGAAACACATAGTCATCGCCGATCGTGCCTTGCAGCGCGCCGGAGATGGCCTCGCGCACCCGCGGCCACTCCGGCGGCGACACCAGCGGATAAGGAAAATCCGGCATGGCGTGACACTCATCTGGTGTGAATCCGGACATCGCCTCGATACGCGTATTGATCCACAGCAGCTTGCCCTGCGGGCTCAGCCACAGTTCGCAACCGAAGCTGTAGTCGGCGATGGCGTGAAACTTCGCCTCGGAGGCCCGCAGCTCGCGCATGCGATCGGCAATCGATTGCGCCATGGTGTTGAACGCAGCGGCAAGCTGGCCGACCTCGTCGTGCGACCGCACCGGAACACGCGTAGACAGGTCACCCGCCGCCATGGCTTCGCCTGCTGCGATCAGCTCGCGCAGATGCCGAGTGAGCCACAGGCCAAGCGTGAGCTGCAATAGAATGGAAAGGGCAATCGCCGCCAGCGCGATGATCAGGCTCTGGCGCAGCAGCAGCGTGCCCGCAACCGAGAGAAACCCGGTGGCGATGCCGTAGCGCAGCTCGCCATAAGGCTTGCCCGCCATGGTGAGCGGGAGATGCGTATCGAAGCGCTCGTCGGATCTGAAATCCGCCACGGACTCGCTGTCTTCGAGCCGGGGCAGCGGCCGTAACGGGTTCCAGCCGTCGGCCGCGACGACCTGACCGCTGCTGTCCAGCACCACGAGATAGCTCAGCGCGTCCTCCGCACGGGTCTCGCGCAGGGTCTTCTGCAGCAGTGCGTAGTCGTGATGCGCGAGCGGCCCTGCTAGAGCGGAATTGAGCACCGGTTCCAGAACGCGTGCGCGCATGCGGGCCTGCTCGACCAGCGTGGATTCCATGAGCCGCAGACTGTTCACGGCGAGTACCGCGAGCATGACGGCGAGCACCAGGACGCTCGTGACCACGAGCTTGGCGCGCAAGGAACGGCCCACTGTGACTTTCACGATGATGGCTTTGGTTCGCGGCTCGAGGTGAACCCCATCTGCGTCGGGGGGCGGCGGCCTCGGAGGCGAGCGCTCGCGTTCATTCCCGCAGCACGGGCTGGTGTTCAATCGCTCTTATAACTCAACATCGGCAGCCTGCGCACCCGCTTGAGGCATCCCTTAAAGCGTTTTCAGCAGGACTTTGGAGCGGCGCTGATAGTTGTAAAGAGCCTGGCGCGCGGAAGGCAATTGGTCGACACCGACCTCGGCGAAGCCGTGCTCGATGAACCAGTGCGTGGCCCGCGTGGTCAGCACGAACAGGCGCTGAAGCTGCTGGCGCCGCGCTTCGCTCTCAACACGCTTTAGCAATTGTTCGCCGGCGCCGGCGTTGCGGTATTCGGGATACACAGCGAGGCAAGCGAGCTCGCCGGCCTGATCGTCGGCGAACGGATACAGCGCTGCGCAGCCGACAGTGATGCGATCATGTTCCAGCACCACGAAGCGACCGATCTCCATCTCCAGCAGCTCACGAGAGCGCTTGACCAGCGTGCCATCGGCCTCGAGCGGCTCGATCAGACGCACGACTGCTCCCACGTCGTCGACCGTCGCGGTCCGCAGCAGCTCGAGCGGGTCCTGACTGACCATGGTGCCCACCCCTTCGCGCGTGAACAGCTCGAGCAGCAGCGCGCCGTCGAGCTGCCGGTCGATGAAATGCACGCGCTGTACGCGATTGCGGCAGGCGCGAATTGCAGCCGGCAGATGCTGCTGCAAGTCACGCGTAAGCGAAGCCTCAGAGACCCGGGCGCTTGCCTGTGAGACGGTGAGCTCGCGCACCAGCTTGCCCTCCGCATCGGTAATGCCGGCGCCATCGATCAGGAATATGAGCTTGTCTGCGGAGAGAGCGATCGCGACCTCGGCGGCGAGATCCTCCATGGAGAGGTTGAAGATCTCACCGGTGGGCGAATAACCGAGCGGGGAGAGCAGCACCAGCTCGCCCGCCGCCAGTCGCTGGGCGATGGCCTCGGCGTGCACGCGCCGGACCTCTCCCGTGTACTGCATGTCCACGCCGTCGAGTACACCACGCGGGCGGGCGATCACGAAATTACCGCCGGCGACCCGGATCGTGGCATTGGCCATCGGTGAATTGGGGAGCCCCATAGACAACAGCGCCTCGATCTCCACGCGCAGCTGGCCATTGGCCTGCTTCACGCATTGCATCGATGCTTCGTCGGTCACACGCAGACCGTGCAGGTAACGCGGCTGAATCCCCACCGCCTCGAGCTGCGATTCGATCTGTGGCCGCGTGCCATGGACCAGGACCAGGCGCACACCGAGGCTCGCGAGCAGATTCAGGTCGTGCGTGAGCGCGACGAACTTGCCGTCCGCTACGACTTCGCCGCCGAAAGCAATCACGAACGTGCGCCCGCGAAACGCGTTGATGTAGGGCGCCGCGGAGCGGAACCAGTGGACGAATTGTTCGGGTGGCGGGTGCATTTGTTCGCTAAATTCCAACGCAGAGGCGCAGAGGAGCGCAGAGGACGCAGAGAAAGCAAAGAGCGAGAAGAGCGGATCTCAACAGTGGATCTCGAAGGACAAACTTGATCGAGCCAACGCTAGCCATCCGATCTCGATTTGTTTTCTCTGCGATCTTTGCGCTCCTCTGCGCCTCTGCGTTGGCTGTTGTCCTACTTAGGTCCCATGCGAATTGCGCCATCGAGCCGGATGGTCTCGCCGTTCAGCATCTGCGCCTGCGCGATGTACTTGACCATGGCGGCGAACTCCTCCGGCTTGCCCAGACGCGAGGGAAACGGCACCTGTTTGCCCAGCGACTCCTGCACTTCCGCCGGCAGGCCCTTCAGCATCGGCGTCTCGAAGATTCCCGGTGCGATGGTAACCACGCGAATCCCGCTGCGGGCCAGATCGCGTGCAATGGGCAGCGTCATGCCGACGATCCCGGCTTTCGACGCCGAGTAGGCGGCCTGCCCGATCTGTCCATCGAATGCAGCGACCGAGGCGGTGTTCACGATTACCCCCCGCTCGCCGCCGCTGTTGGGCGCCTGCTTCGACATGGCGTCTGCGGCGAGGCGGATCATGTTGAACGTGCCGACCAGATTGATGTTGATCACGCGCGCGAACGACGCGAGCGCGTGCGGGCCTTCCTTGCCGATGGTCTTCTCGCCCAGACCAATGCCTGCGCAGTTCACCAGGCCGTGCAAGGCGCCGAACGCTTCGAGCGCAGCCGCGACTGCAGCTTGCGCATGATCCTCCCGCGTCACATCGACTGCCACAAAGCGCGCGCGCTTGCCGAACTGCACTGCGAGCGCCTCGCCGCTGCTGCGATTGAGATCCGCAATGATGGCGTTGCCGCCGCTGGCGACGACCATTTCGACGGTGGCCGCCCCGAGCCCGGAGCTGCCGCCGGTTACGATGAAGGTGCTGTTGGTGATGTCCATGGTGCAGGCTCCCGTGGCTGGCTGTGGCAGGAAGTATAAGGGAGTGGAGGAAGCGAAGGCGGTGAAAGTGAAAAGGTGAAGAGGTGAAAAAGTGAAGAGACGACAACTTAGTGTACTGTCATCGTCATTGTTCACCTTTTCACCTTTTCACCTTTTCACCTTTTCACCTGTTCACCTCTTCACCTCAAAAATCCCCCCACAACGCATCAATCGCGGCCAGCGCGGCGAGTGCCGCAGTCTCGGTGCGCAGGATGCGAGGCCCCAGGCGTACGGCCGTGAAGCCGCAGGCCGTTGTCATTGCCAATTCCTCGGGAGCGAAGCCGCCTTCGGGGCCGGCCATCAAGGTCACACGCTCCCCGGGCCGCAGATCCTGCAAACGCGTCGATGCGCTCGCCGACAGAATCAGGCGCAGCTCCGACTGCGCGGCGGGACGCGCGCCGAGCCAGTCGGGCAGCTGGCATACCGGGTGCACGGTCGGCACGCGATTGCGTCCGCATTGCTCACAGGCGGAGATCACGAGATTCTGCCAATGCTCCACGCGGCGCTCCGCGCGCTCGTGCGCCAGGCGCATCACCGAGCGCCGCGTCTCCACAGGAAATATCTCGGCGACGCCGAGCTCGACCGCCTTCTGTATGGTGAAATCCATGCGTTCGCGCGCGCTCAAGCCCTGAACCAGCGTTACGGCGACCGGCGCCTCGGCTTCGCGTGCTTCCCACTGACCGATCCGCAGCAGTACGCGCTGCTTGGTCATGGCCTGCACCTCAGCGTTGACCTCGCCGCCCTTACCATTGAACAGAATTACCGGATCTCCCACGGTGAGTCGCAAGACGCGTCCGGCATGATGGGCAGCCGCTTCCGGGAGATCGCGCGTGGCCCCCTGCGACAGATCGCCAGGGCAGTAAAAGCGCGGCGCGGCTGCAGGAGGTTTCATCGGAGCCCCATGCCGCCCGGCAAGTAGTTGTACATGTTAGAATTTTGCCATGTCTGCCGAGGGATGATCGAACCGATCGATCGGGCTCGAAGCGAAGGGCCGGCGTTGACTCTTTCTCTCAAGGAATCTTCCGTATGGCAAACGCTCCAATATGTGACTTCGGTTGGTCTGCTGTCGACTTCGATCTACCCGCCACCGACGGCAAACGTTACGTGCTGTCAGACGTAAAGGGACCCAAGGGGTTGCTGGTGATGTTCATCTGCAATCACTGCCCGTACGTGAAGGCGGTGATCGATCGCATCGTGCGCGATTGTGCCGAGCTGAAACAACAAGGCATCGGCTGCGTAGCAATCAATGCAAACGATGCGAAGAACTATCCCGAGGACTCGTTCGAGAACATGAAGCGCGTGGCACAGGACTTGCGTTTTTCATTTCCCTATCTGTGGGACGAAAGTCAGCAGGTCGCGCGCGCGTACGATGCGGTCTGCACGCCCGATTTCTTCGGCTTCAACGCCGATCTGAAGCTGCAGTATCGCGGACGTCTGGATGCTTCGCGCACCAGTCCGGTACCCAATGCACGCCGTGAGCTATTCGAAGCGATGCTGCAGGTTGCGAGTACCGGGCGCGGCCCGATAGAGCAGGTTGCCAGCATGGGATGCTCGATCAAATGGAAGACTTGATCGACGCAACAGTAGACCTTGATTGATGTTTGGATGAATGCCGATACCATTTTAGCGGACACCC
>Ga0335082_10010305_pt1 | contig 10138 bp, 12 predicted proteins | sample Lox_Sample_41_FD_206718 | JGI IMG/M metagenome (GOLD analysis project Ga0335082, IMG submission 206718) | Soil microbial communities from Loxahatchee National Wildlife Refuge, Florida, United States - Lox_Sample_4.1 | ecosystem: Environmental > Terrestrial > Soil > Wetlands | place: USA...
CGCGATGCCGTGTGGGTCAGAGGTTCTGGTAGCGATCGAGGTCGAAGAGGCCGAACTCGGTCGGGGCGCGCCGGCGGAAGTCGTCATGGATCCAGTCGAGCGGCGCCTCGCGGGGGAGCGCACGCCGTTCCGCCGCCGCAGGCGACGGCGGTGAGCACGGTCATGAGACCGGTGGCCGCGCGCCAACGCGTCTGGCGCGCCGGTGACGGCGCGGGCCGGCTCATGCCGGCACCGGGCGCAGCCACCGGTAGATCGCGAAGTACAGCCGCCCGGCGACACCGGCCTCGGGGCCGAAGTCATGCGACACCGTGCGCTCGGGCAGGATCTCGATCAGCTGCAGGGTGTCCTCCGCGACGCCGCGCTTTTCCTCCTCGGCGACGTACATGTCGCCGGCCAGTCGGCCGAAGTAGCGTCGCGCCAGGCGGCGCCGCAGGCCGTGCTGGTCGTTGGGGCGCAGCGAGGCCCGACCGTGCACCACTGCGTACCGGTATGGAGGCACCTCGCTCTGAACGGTGAGCGACACCGGCAGCGTGCCGGCCGCGGCGAGGGCCCGCGCCTTGGCGCTCGCCGCTTCCACTTGCACGCGGAACCGCGTACCGTCGTAGTCGTACCAGACCGGCGTCGTGAGCGGCGAGCGGTCGGCGCGCGGCATCGCGAGCACCGCCACCCGGCGATTACGAAAGAACTTGTCGAGCCACGCATCCTTCATGCATCGATCTCCTTGACGATCCTGGGCGAGACGGCCGGCTTCGCCGTCGTCAACCGTCGCGGTACAGCTTGCCGCGGCGGCGCACGACGTCGAGCAGCGACAGGTCGTTGGGCTGCATCTCGTAGCCCTTTGGATGCGGGGGGCGCGGAGGAAGCCCCAGGGCCGTGACGACGCGCGCGTCCTGGTAGTAGCCGACGTAGATGTGGAACATCAGCGGAATGAGAAAGCCTTGCTCGTTCAGCAGCGCGACCTTCTCGGGCGTGGCGAGCGTGTTGAAGGGCTGCGCGTGGCGTTGTCGGGCGGCGTCGTCGAGGTCCGCCAACCCCTGCACGATCATCGAACGGAGCTCCGGGGTCGCCTGCAGGGCCTGCTCGACGTAGCTGACGAGGCCGAGCGCTCCCGCGCCCGGGAGCCGGCCGTCGGCGCTGGGTGGAATCATCTCGTCCAGCACGCTGGCGAGCGTGCGCGCTTCGTCTGCCGAGAACGTGCGATCGTTGTCGTCTGCGCTCATGCCATCTGCTCCGCCATCGTGTCTCGTAGGTGACTCAATCGAACAGGTTCGCCAGGTTCTTCTTGATCGTCTCCCCGATGTACAGGGCCAGCGCTTGGATGGTGTTCGTGGGGTTCACCGCGGCCGCGGTGACGAAGATGCTGCCGTCGACGATGAACAGGTTACGGACGTCGTGGCAGCGGCCCCACTCGTTGACCACCGAGGTGCGCGGATCGGTTCCCATGCGTGCCGTTCCCATCAGATGCCATCCCGCGAAGGGGAGCGGTGCCACCGCGATGCTCTCGTGCGCGCCGGACGCTGCCAGCACCTCCTTCGCCCGGGCGACGCTGTGCTCGAGCATCGCGCTGCTGTTCTCACCGAGCCGGTAGGTGATCTTCGGCGCCGGGATGCCGTCGGAGTCCTTGAGGTCTGGATCGAGCCTCACGCAGTTGCGCCGATCCGGGAGGTCCTCGCAGATCACCACCATGCCCGCGGTGCGGTCGAACAGCTCGCCGAAGGCGCGGTGATGCTCGGCGCCCCACGGCATGCGTCCCTGTTGCATGGCCCACAACGCGGTGGACACCGGGCCGAAGCCGCGCAGGATCTCGAACGAGTAGCCGCGCACGAAGCCGCGGGCGCGGTCGGTCTCGTAGAACTCCTGACTCATGATGCAGCAGCCGGTGGGTCCTTTGTACGATTCGAGCGGTGCGTCGAAGATGCCGGTGACCATTGCGTAGGGATGGAACATCAGATGCGTCCCGACCAGGCCGCTGCGATTGGCCAGACCGTCGGGAAAGCGGGCCGAGCGCGAGTTCAGCAACAGCCGCGGCGTGCCGATGCCGTTGCACGCCAGTACGATCATCTCGGCTTTCTGTCGGCGCTCGACGCCGTCGGCATCGTAGTAGATGACGCCGTCGGCCATGCCGGTGTCGGAGATGGTGATCTCGCGCACGCGACAGCGGGTCTTGAGCCGTACACCCTGGCGCAAGGCCGGCGGCCAGTAGGTAAGGTCGGTGCTCGCCTTGGCGCCCTGGGCGCAGCCGAGCAGGCAGGTGCCGGCGTTGATGCACGGGGCGCGGCCTTCGTACTCCTGCGTCACGATGGCGCTGTCCGATGGCCACCAATGCCAGCCGAGGCGATTGAAGCCGCGGGCGAGTGTCTCGCCGACCTTACCGAGCGTCACCGGCGGCAGCGGCACCTCCTTGGGCGGATACGCGGGGTCGCCGGCCAGGCCGGACACGCCCATCATGCGCGCGTTGACGTCGTAGTAGGGTGCCAGGCGCGCGTAGTCGAGCGGCCAGTCGTCGGCCACGCCGTCGAGTGTCCTGACCTTGAAGTCCGACGGGTGAAAGCGCGGGAAGTGCGCCGCATACATGATGGTGCTGCCGCCGACGGCGTTAAACATCGAGGTCTGGATGGGCGAGTCGGCGTCATTGACGGGATAGTCCTCGCGGCGTCCACGCGCGTTGGGGCTGAGCGCGAAGTCTCCCAGCTGGTGTGCTTCCCAGTCGCTCGTCATGCCCGGATACTTGGCGGGATCCATCCAGTCGCCCTGCTCGAGGCAGAGGATGTTCATGCGCGTATCGGCGAGGCTCCACGCCAGCGCCGCGCCGGACGCCCCGGCGCCGATGATCAGCACGTCTACGGTCTCTTCCGCCATCCGATGCTCCTCGGTCTGCGTGTAGATCTGCTCCAATCTTTCCGGGAAGTCACGCGGCGCCCGGCTCGATGCTTTTCAGCAATCCAAACGATGGGGCGGGGGACCTGAGAAATGAAAGGCGAAGCGGCGACGGGAACCGCTGCGTTCCTGATACGCCGCTCGACGGAATTACCACCAATATCCTTGCGAGCCCTGCTCTGGCGGCTCCCACCAGCGCGATCCATCGCGGTCGACGCTCGAGTAGTGGGTCCGCGGCCAGAAATTGAGCTCGGTGATGGCGACTCGGGGGTAGCGATACTTCAATCCGATCAGTGTCTCAGTCACCGTTGGTTCAAGAGTCCCCGAAACGGTGGAATCTTGCCCTTCGTAAACTCCCCGAGGAAAGATCTGAGGTGTGCATGCGAGGAATCGCCCGTCGGGCTGCTGGCCGTGGAGCGGCGTGCCGTCGCGGTCAAGCGGGCGATCGACGATTTCGAAGCAGGTTCCGCGCTCGGTGGGCGTGACGTTGGCGACCGTGCCGCCCCAACGGACGTGCTGGCCGACGAGGTTTTGGGTGCGTGCCTCCATGACAGTGGTCGACGCGCGCGACAACAAGACGGACGGCGCGGCACACGCGGTGACGAACAACGCGATAGGAATGCACACCGCCACGCGATTCATGGTTGCAGCATATCACCTGCGAACGAGCGCGTCAGCGCGGGGTCGGCTGTGAGGTCGCCCTTGTCGAGTCAGGATTGGCTGCAGACCGGCGCGGCGGAACTTTTCTCTTGGTCGCGGCGTCAATCGATGTAGAAGAGCGGTCGCTGGCGCAATCGTTCCGAACCGCACGCTGCGCTGCCCAGAGGAGGATCCGGGGCGCAGGCCGGCGGCACTGTCGATCTGGCCAGCCCGCGTTTCCAACCTCTCCTGCATCCTTTGCGTCCGAGGCGCTGTTTGCAGGAGGCACACCTATGAATGACCAGCGCATTGCGGCGGTAACTGCCTGCATCGCTCTGCTGGTCACGAACGCTGCGGCACCGACGCCGGCATCTGCCCAAGACACGCTTTAGCTGGCGGGCATCGTCAGCGGGGCCTACGCCGGAACCCTGCTGATTGGCTCGGAGATCTACCGGCGCACGCGCGGGCCGTTGGACTTCGCGCCCGCGCCAGATGACCGGGGCTGCCCGCCGCGTGCCAAGGGCGTGCGGTTGGCGGCGCACTGCCCACAAACGGCCCGGGGTCTCACGTTGGTGTGCTGGCAGAAGGCGTCCGGCCGGCGCATTGTGCATTGTGCGTCGACACGGGAAGGCCATCCGCGCGGCACGCGGCTTCTTCATAGACGCCGCGCAACTTCCTCGGTGCACCGCCGTTTAGGGTGTAGAGGACTGGCTCATGAAGAGGCTTGCGACCGCCTTGTTCCTGATCGTTGCGTTGCTGCTTGTTCCAGCTGGGGCGAGTCATGCGGACGGCCATGGCGGCGGCCACGGTGGCTGGCATGGCGGCGGGTGGCATGGCGGCCACGGCGGTTGGCACGGAGGCTGGCACGGCGGCGTTTTCATCGGTGGGCCGTGGTGGTGGGGACCGTACCCATATGTCGGGCCGTACCCATATGCCTACCCGTATGGGTACTATCCGCCAACGTACTACCCGTATCCCCCAGCCGTGGTCGACGGGCCGTCGGTGTACATCGAGCAGCAAGCAGCGCCGGAAGGGCCCTCGCAGGGATACTGGTACTACTGCGCGAGCGCCCAGGCCTACTACCCGACGGTTCAGAAATGCCGCGAGGGTTGGATCAAGGTTCCCCCGGCACCTCGGTAGAACACGCGCGGAGAACGATCATGATCACGCTGCGGTCTTTTTCGCTCGCGGTCGGACTGCTGCTGGCCGGATGTGCGACACTGCCCCCGGGGCCGAGTGTCATGGTGTTGCCCGGCAACGGGAAGGACTTCGAGGCGTTCCAGTTTGACGATGCGGTGTGCCGCCAGTGGGCCGCGCACCAGACCGGCACCACGACGAAGCAGGTGGCGACCGATGCCGCCGTGAGCGGCGCCGCCGTTGGCACCGCGGTCGGTGCCGCCACTGGTGCGGCGATTGGTGCCGCATATGGCGACCCGGCGACGGGAGCCGCCGTCGGCGCGGGTGTCGGGCTGGCAGGCGGTACGGCTGCCGGCGCCAATCAAGGCGCGTTTGCGCAGGACGCTGTGCAGCGTCGCTACGACATCGCATACATGCAGTGCATGTACGCCAAGGGCAACCAGATCCCGATGCCCGCAGGGTCTCGACTCGCACCGGGCGCGACACACGCGCAGTCTCGCCCTCCGACGGTAGACGTTCCACCACCGCCGGCTGGCAGTCCACCTCCACCACCGCCGGCTGGCAGTCCACCTCCACCACCGCCGGCTGGCAGTCCACCTCCACCCCCTCCGGGGCGCTACTAGAGGTCGGCGAAGCCTCAGATATACGACGGGTCGAGCACGACACCGGTCTGGCGCTGCCAGGCGGCCCACTCGGCGGCTTCACGCGGATCGTATGAGTCCGCCAGGTGCACGATCTTGCCGTCGGCATAGCGCACCGCCGAGCGGCCGCGCAGCACGAATGGCGGCAGGCCGTCCTTGCTGTAGACGACCTTCCACGCCATGCGGATCTCGTCGGCGGAGACCTCCGGACCGCTGGTCACCTCGATGTCGCGCTTGGCGAACTTGCGGTCGAAACCGTCGAGCGACTTCTTCATGCCGGCGAAGATTGCGGCGGGACCGGTGAGGCGGCAGCCGAACGACGCCGCGTTCACCTCGTATACGGCGTCATCGGCGAAGTAGCGCCGCAGACGGGTCCAATCGTCGTCAACGAGTGTCCGCTCGAAATCTCCGGCGTACGCCATGAACTCCTGCATGATGTCCATGACGCCACGCATACGCCTGTGGCAACGTACAGGGAAGTGGGAGCTCTGGCATTCCGCCGGCGGTCATTTGCCGTGGTGCGACAACGCGTCGACCGCAAAATAGGTGTCGCCGAAGGTGACGCGAGCATCGAAGCCTCCCTTCGGGTTCGACTTGATCCCGGCGACTGTGGCCTGGTTCTTCTGGATGTTCTCGGCGCACTGGAACGCCATGTTCGATCCCTGATTGTAGTCGACCTTGCCATCGGGGCGGGTGAACGCTTTCGGGATGAACGCCATGACCTGCAGCGTGTTGAGTAGCTCGCCCTGCCAACTGAACTTGCGATTCCAAGCACCCTGGAAGGTTTCCTTGTCGATGTAGAGATCGATGCGGCCATAGAGGTAGTACTTATCCTTCGGCACGCCTGAGATTACGTAGAAGCGGCGCTTGGCGAGTGCGCCGGTGACCGGTGCCCAGGCCGTCCCTTTCCAATCCGGATCCATATAGCCGAGGAACTTGAGATCCGGCCACAACCCACGCCAACCACCTCCCGGCAGCCAGACTTGATCCGATTCCCCCTTCAGGCTGAGGGGGTCGACGAGGCGAAGTTGGTCGACCTCCCCCTTCAAAGTCCAGGTGAAGTCCTCCGGCTTGCCGTCGAACAACGGGCCGTCGTCTTGACTCATGTCCGAACCGAGGAAGCCATCCGATCGGTTGGCCGGGCTCACCGCGCGCACGCGTCGCAACGCCGGCACGTAGGCCCAGTTCGAATCGCGCTTCGCCGGGTCGCGGTAGCGCCAACTGAGCGCCGCGGTGCCGTTGAGATCGGCCGGCGACGTGGTGATGGTCAGAAAGCGGACGCTGAAGTTGTCCGGATTGGGGCGTCGTTCGCCTTCCGGCACGCCGTCATAGTACTCGAAGCTGACGTCGACGTCGGCGCGTCGCTCGAGCTTCTTTGCGGCCACCCAGTTGAGCTGCGACTCGGCATGCAGGGTCCCGAAGTACCAGGTGCGGTAGAGAAAGTTCCACAGCACCTTCGTGCCGGCCTTCGGATCCGCCGGGTCGATGATCGGGAAGGGATGTCCGAGGACATACGCGGGCTGCTTTCCCGTCCCCTTTTCGACGACGGTGCCGGTGGCATCGACGTCGAGTTGCCCGGCGTTCTTCTCGCTCCCGGCGCGGAAATCGGGCGGCCAGACGAATTTGCCCGCCGGCCAATCGACGATCGGATTGACGTACTCACCCTTCTCGTAGTGTTTGAGGATTTCCGGGGGCAACAGCCCTTCGGCCTTCTGCCAGTTCGTCTGGTTGAGGACGTCGCCGGGCTTGAGGTCGTCTGCCACCGCGCCGCGCACCACCATGAGCACACCCGCCAATGCGGCGGTCGACACGACCTGAGCGATCTTGAGCATGATACCCCTCCTTCCGATCTAGGAGCACCCACTGCAGTTCACCGCGGACCCCACGGATCAGCAGCGACTGCGGCCGCTGCCGTGACCGTCCAAAAGCGGTACACCGTATGAGGCTCATCTACTGCGATTTGCCGACCGACTGCAAGGCGATTTGTGGTGGTGGTGGGCTCCCCACTTGGCAGGACAGCGACAGCACTTCGTTGCGCTGATGCGGTCGGGGGATACGTCAGGGGAGCTGGTCGGCAGTGTTCAGCGCGCGAAGTGGAGCGGCAGGCGGACGATGCCGCGGATGAACAGCGAGGGCAGACGTTCGACGGCGCCGGCGAGATCCCAGCCTCCGAACTGTTCCAGCAGCTGCGCGAAGGCGATCCGCGCTTCCATGCGCGCCAGCTGCGCGCCGAGGCAGAAGTGCTCGCCGAAGCCGAAGGCGACGTGGCGGGTGGCATCGCGCCGTGCCCGGAACTCCTCGGCGTCGGCGCCGAACACCGCCTCGTCGCGGTTCGCCGCGGCATACTGCAGCAACAGGCGGTCGCCCTCGCGAATCGGCGTGCCACGCAGCTCAGTGTCGCGCGTCGCCGTGCGCATGAAGCTCGCCACCGGGCTGCCCCAGCGCAGCATCTCCTCCACCGCCTGCGGCAGGCGCGCCGGATCGCTCGCCAGCCGCGCGCGTTCGTCGGGATAGGTGGCGAGCGCCAGCGCTCCGTGTGCCAGCAGGTTGCGCGTGGTTTCGTTGCCGGCGACGAGGAGCGTCATGCAGAACATCAGCAGGTCGAACTCCTCGAGACGCTCGCCGTCGATCTCCGAGTGCACCAGCACCGAGATGAGGTCATCGCCGGGCCGTTCGCGACGTTCCGCGATGACGCTGCCGAAGTACTCCAGCAGCTCGACCGACTGCGCCATGTTCTCCGAGCTCGGTTGCGTGCCGGCATCGATGATCGCGTCGGACCAGCGCTTGAAACGATCGCGATCGGCTCCGGGGACACCCAGCATGTCGGCGATCACCAACAGCGGGAGCGGCGCGGCGAACGCGTCGACGAAATCGGTGGCGGTGTCCACGGCGATGCCGTCGATGAGCTGACGAACGATCTGCGCAATGCTGTCTTCGAGCGCCCGCAGGCGTCCCGGACTGAACGCCGGCTGCACCAGTTTGCGATACTTGGGATGCTCCGGCGGGTCGATGTAGATGATCGACTGCCGCGGCATGATCGGCCGCTCGATGTCGCTCAGCAACACGCCACGGCTGGAGCAGAATGTCGCCGGGTCGCGCGACACCGCGACCACGTCTTCGTGCCGCGTCAGCACCCAGATTCCCGGCGTCGGATGCCAATGAACGGGCGACTCGGCGCGCAAGCGGCGAAAGGTCGGGAACGGGTCGCCGGCGTAGAACTGCGGATCGTGCAGCGGCGGCGACGTCAGCATGCACGCCACGAAGTAGGGGTATGACCGACTGCGCCGCTATCCATTCACTTGAACCGGGCGGACGTTTACGCCGTCGAGGCTGGGTCCGTCAAGCCAGCGCGCGCCAAGGGGCCGAGGGTGGGTGCTGAACCGTTCACCCGAAGACTCGGCCTCTATCGCTGGCCTCTCCGTTGGCTCTCTACCGTTCACCGACCGCTGCACGGAACTCGAAGACGTCGACGGCGACCCGGGTTGCAGGTTTGCGGCGCGACCGAACAAGCTTCTCCATTGCCTTGTACACGTCCGCATCGAAATACCGCTCACCGCATTGGCGGCAGACGCCGGCCGGGACGCTTCGGATCATTTTCAACTTCTTGCCCCAGCGGAAGTCCACGTCAACGTTCCGATGCTCAATGGTGCCCCGACAAAAGTAACAGGTCTCCACCATTGGCCGCTCGTACCACTCGCTTAACGGGCCGATGCAAGCGGAACGCTCACGCTGAGCGGCCGGCGCACAGACGACGGGGAGAAACGAGCAAGTTCATGCTGGTCCGCCCGAGCGTGCTGTTACGGCCTTTTGTCTCGACCGCTGCCACAGGAAAATGGTCGTAACGACCAGTGCGACGTGACCGATCGGATACAGCCAGTAGTTGATCCACGACGCATCGAAGGTCGGGATGAAGGCAGCCAGGATCACGAACGGTGTTGCAACGAGCACCAAACCGGCGATGGTGTTCAGATTGAAGCCAGAAGCCGACACCGTGAGGGCTAGCAGCAGCCATACGAACGCTGCGGCAAGGGCTTTCTTGATGCCATCTGGGATCTGAACCGTAGGGCTCGAAGGGTTTGAGCTTTGGGCCAGTTTCAACTTAAGGCCATCAAAGACCCCTAGCAGTTGCTGGTCCTTGCGAATGACATCCTTGTCGGCGAGGGCCGTCAGACGTTCCAATAGGGCCACCTCGCGATCGATTCGCCCTAAGCGGAACGCGCCCGTATATCCCTCGTAAATCCATAGTCCCCCGAGAATCACCCCGCTGAACACCATCACAAACGCAAGACGACGCCAGGAAAAGTCGCTGATGAGTTTTTCGAAAAATGCAAAGACCGGCATCTTCGTTCGCCTGCACCCAAACTAACGGCTTGCTCAGGCGCGGCCTCCCTTGCCGCCGCCTGGAGCGGCTGGTTCGGCCTGTGCTATCCTGCGGCACATGGAGATCATCGAAGCCGAGTTTGAAAATGGTGTCCTTCGTCCGATGCGCCGACTGGCACTGCGACCAGGCGAGCGCGTCGGCATTGTCGTTGTCCGGCGCCCAGACGCTACCCGCTGGGACCTCACACGCCTGTCGAAGCTCGCAGCCGCCGACGAGGAGAAGCTGGCTGAGGAAGGCCTCGGTGACTGGGCGGACGCGCTCGATCGCGAGGACCAGCGTTGAAACGCGGTGAGATTTGGTGGGCCGATCTTGGTGCCTACCGTCCGCGCGAGCAGAGCGGCCGCCGTCCCGTCGTAATCTGGCAGAGCGACACCCTGATCCGCATGCTGCAGTCCGTTCTTGTCGTTCCGTTGACCACGAACCTCGATCGAGCACGACTGGCCGGCACAGCAGTGATCGAGGC
>Ga0335082_10010306_pt1 | contig 10137 bp, 11 predicted proteins | sample Lox_Sample_41_FD_206718 | JGI IMG/M metagenome (GOLD analysis project Ga0335082, IMG submission 206718) | Soil microbial communities from Loxahatchee National Wildlife Refuge, Florida, United States - Lox_Sample_4.1 | ecosystem: Environmental > Terrestrial > Soil > Wetlands | place: USA...
CGTGGAGCAGGGCCGCCAGGCCCAGTGGCGCCCCTGCCGGCTCCGCCCGGAGCCCCTCCGCGACGTCGCGGACTGGGTCGCCCAGTACCGCCGCTTCTGGGAGGCGAGCTTCGATCGCCTCGACGACTACCTCCGCGAGCTGCAGGCGACGCAGCCCGCCGACGACCGCCAGGAATGACCGGACCGGGCGCCCGACCCGGTCAGGAAGGAGCGAGACGATGACGGTGCAGCAGCTCGGCAACGAGCGCACGACGGCCTGGGTCGACGGCGAGGATCTCGTGATGGAGCGGGTCTTCGATGCCCCCCGCGAGCTCGTCTGGAAGGTGATGAACGATCCGGAGCTCGTGACCCGCTGGTGGGGGCCGCACGGCTACACGACGACGGTCGAGGAGATGGACGTCCGGCCCGGCGGACGCTGGCGCTGGATCAACCACACGACGGGCGGCGAGTCAGCGCCCTTCCGTGGCGAATACGTCGAGGTCGTCCCGCCGGAGCGCGTCGTGCGGACCTCGTACTTCGACGTCCCCGGCTTCAACGATCGTCCCGCCCTCGAGACGATGGTCCTCGAGGACCTCGGCGGGCGGACCAGGGTGATCGCCACGAGCCGGTTCCCATCGGTCGAGGACCTCGAGGGGGCGCTCGCGGTCGGCATGATCCGCGGCGCACTCGAGACGTACGACCGCCTGGCCGACGTGATCGCCGAGGCACTCGCGCGGCTCTAGCCGGCTCCGGATCCGCAGCGAGGCCTTCCGCCCGTCGAGCCACGCTCGGCGGGCCTCCGTCTCCACGCAGTAACGTCCCGCGGAGAGCGACGTCTCTGTGACATGCGACCGGTAGCATCCGACCGGTCCGACAGGGAGTCCGATCGATGGGTCCGTTCGCTCAGGATCCGGCGTCAGATCATCCGACGGTCGCACCGGTAGCTCCCGTCGCTGCGGTGGCCGAGGACGCGTGGACGGAGCCATCGATGCCCGCCCCACCGGCCCCCTGGGGTTCACCGACGCCGCCTTCGACCGAAGTCATCGCTCGTCCGTCGGTGCGTCAGTGGCCGGCCGGCAGCGTCTTCGTCGTGTCCGTCCTGCTCGGGTTCCCCTCAGGTCTCGGCCTCTCGGCTGTCAACGACCACCGCCTCGGACGGACATACGCGGCCGTCGCCGCCCTCCTCGTGCTTGTCGCAGGGGGCGTGCTCGTTGCCCTGATTCCGGCGATCGGGCTCATCGCGAGCGTCGTGACCGGCTTCGTCCTGTACCGCCGGGTAAAGAGCGAGCGCCGCGTGCTCGACGAGGCCGGAGTGACGGTCCTCCCGGGGGGCATCCTGACGGGGCTCGCGACCATCGTTGCGGCCTGGGCGCTCGTGATCGCCCCGATCGCCACGCTGATCTTCCTTGGGCAGCAGGTCGAGGACGTGCTGGCAGGCACGATCGAATTCGGCCGCGGCGGGAGCGGCTGTGTCGTCTCGGGCGCCACCACGACCTTCGCCGAGGGCGACCATGTCCACCTCACAGCGCACTTCACTCGAACCGTCCAGCCGGGCGAGACGATCTCGGAGACGGTCACGCCACCCGATGGAACGCCGCTGTCGTCCTCCCAGACGGTCGCCACAAGCGCCGACTGCTTCAGCCAGGATCTCACCCCGCTCGAGCAAGGGTCCTACAGGGTCGAGGTCAGGACGGGCGCCGAACGTCTCGCTGCCGGGACCTTCCTGGTCTCGGTCGCGCCGTCGGCCGGGCCATAGCCCAGGCCAGCGTCAGCCGCTTCTCGGGGTCTCGACCGGGAGGCCCGCCGCCCGCCAGGCGCTGAAGCCGCCATCGAGGTCGGTCGCGCGCTCGAAGCCCAGGTCGCGGAGCGTCGCCGCGGCGAGGCTCGAGCTGAAGCCGTCGGCGCAGACGACGATCACCCGCCGACCGCGGTCGGACAGGGCCGGGTCGTCGTAGTCCGAGGTGGGGTCGAGGCGCCAGTAGAGGACCGACAACGGGACGTGGACCGAGCCCGGGATCGCTCCGAGCTCCGCGCGGGCCTCCGAGCAGCGGGTGTCGACGATGAGCGCTCCGGCCGACTGCTCGGCGAGGGCGGCCTGGGGCGTGAGCCGGTCGAGCCGGGTCCGGGAGCGGGCGAGGAGCTCGTCGATCGTCGCCATCGCGCTGCCGGCGGCCGTCAGCCGCCGATGAGTCCCTCGAGCGCGGCCGACGGTTGGATGTCCGGCAGCCGCATCATGCGGAACGAGTTGACGAGGCCGAGCAGCCCGGCGAGGAACGGCACGAGCAGGGCCACCTGAAGGGCGAGATGTCGAGCGTCCGTGTTGATCCGGATGACCTCAGCCTGGATGTCGGCCGGCTGGCCGGCCAGCTGCGCCTGGAGCTGCGTGTCGCTCATGATCTGGGCGTCCTCCTCGAGCGCGGCCGCGACCTGCTGCTGCTCGGCCGGCGGGAGGACGGTGCTCGCTGCAGCCATGTTCGTGAACGCGATCGAGAGCGTGGCGAGCATGATCCCGCCGGCCAGGGCGAGCCCGAACGACAGCCCGAACGAGCCGGCCGCCGAATTCACCCCGGCCGCCTCGCTCACCCGTTCCTCGGAGATCGGGGCCAGGGTGAAGTTATTCAGCTGTGACACGAGCATCCCGAGACCACACCCGGCGAGGAGCAGGGGCACCGTCAGCCAGAGGCCGGAGTCGGCCCGGGGCACGAGCGGGATGAGCCCGGCCATGCCGATCGTGAGGAGCGCATAGCCGGCCCGGATGATGGTCGCCGGACGGCGGCGGCCACCCCGTCGTCCCGCGATGACGGCGACCGCGAACATGCTCAGCGACAACGGGGCCATCGACAGACCCGACTGAAGGGCGTTGTACGCGAGGACCATCTGGAGGTAGATCGGCAGGGCGATCATCATCCCGCCGAGCGAGATCTGCTGGAGGGCCTGCTGGCTGATGCCGATCCGGAAGTTGATCGAGCGGAAGAGATCCGGGTCGATGAGGGCGAGCTTCCCCTCGCGCTTGCGCCGGACGAGCCACCAGGCGAAGACGGCGAGCGAGACCGCCCCGACGGCGATGAAGGCGAGGACAGCCTCGCCGCCCTCCTGCCAGACGAGGATCCCCAGCACGATCCCACCCATGCCGAGGACGGAGAAGACCGCCCCGACGCCGTCGATGCCCCGCTCGCCGGTGAACGCGACGTCCCGGATGAGCCCGATCCCCGACAACACGACAGCGATGACGACGAGCTCGAGGAGGAAACCGACCCGCCACGACAGGTAGGTCGTGATGAATCCGCCGAGGAGCGGGCCGACCGCCGCTGCGATCGCCGCAGCGGCCCCGACGAGCGCGTAAGCGCGCTTCTGGGCGGCTCCCGCGAAGTTGCCATGGATGAGCGACTGCATCGCCGGCAGGAGGAGCGAGGCACCGAGGCCTCCGCAGATCGCCCAGAAGATGATGATCGCTTGGAGGTCCTGGGCGAGGGTCATCGCCAGGGCGCCGACGCCATAGCCGAGCAGGCCGATGACGTAGGCCTTCTTGCGACCGATGAGATCGCCGATCTTGCTGCTGATGAGGATGAAGGCGGCCGAGACGAGGGCCTCGAGGGCGATGGCCGACTGGACGCCGCTCACCGTCGTCTGGAGGTCGTGGACGACCGCCGAGATCGACACGTTCATGAGCGACGTGTCGACGACGAGGACGAACATCGCCATCGACAGGAGGATGGCCAGCCGTGGGCTCCCGGAGCCCTGCTCGGCCGTCGGGGCAGTCGCTCGATCCGTCACCGTCAGCCTCCTCGTACCCGTCGACCCGGGCCCGGCGACGGTAGCACAGCGGGGTCGCCGTTCGGCGCTCCGTCAGGCGGGCGGCGGCTCGGCCGGTGGCGTGGTGGGAGGAGTGGTCGGTGGCTCGGTGGGAGGCGTGGTCGCCGGCGTGCCTGGCTCGTCGCGGCCGTCGACCGCGTCGCGGAACCGGCGGAGGGCTGTGCCGAGCGCGGCCCCCGTCTCCGGCAGCTTGCCTGGGCCGAGGACGACGAGGGCGACGACGAGGAGGATGAGGAGGTGGGCCGGCGTCAGCGCGCCCATGGTCGTGGCTCCGTGATCGCTTGTGCGCCCCCGTCCAACTCGACGGGCGCCACGCTCAGGATGACGCGGGTTCGCCATCCACGGCGATGAAGTTTTCGCTATCCGCCCCGGACACGGATCGGGCGCGCCGTCCGGCGCGCCCGATGTGCTCGCGGAGGCCGGAACGGTCAGGCGCTCGGCTGGTTCTCGCCGAAGGCCTCCCTGACCTCGCTCGTGCTGAGGTACCAGAGGATGAGGGCCGGCATGATCGCCATGGCCAGGCCGATGCCCGAGCCGGTGAACTGGAAGAACGCCAGCACCGCCTCGAGGAGGCTGACGCCGGCGACGACGAGGGCGACGATCCTCGCCCACGGCTGGAGCGCCCAGAGGCCGACCGCGGTGAGGATCCAGGCGAGGCCGGCGAAGATCGCGAACCACCCCCACAGGCCGACGTGCTCGACCGCCGGCAGGTCGCCGAAGGCCCCGAACCAGTCGAAGCCGAGCACCCGCAGGCCCCAGAACAGGTAGCCGAATCCGGCCAGGGCGGCGAAGAAGCCCAGGACCGAGATGAAGATGGGCGGGTTCTTCATGCGTTCCTCCATATCCCTCCACGTCGGAATCCCCGACGGGCCGGATTATCGCAGCGAGTGCAAGCGGAACGGCACGCGACAAAGGTCGATCTGCGATGTCTCGGCCCGGCACCGCCCGGTAGAGTTGGCGGGTGACCGGCTCCTCGATCCGCGCCGCGTACGACACGTGGCCCCGCTACGACCGGGCGCTGCGTCAGGTCGTGGCCGCGATGACCGAGGAGCAGCTCGCCGTGCAGCCGGGCCCGGGTCGCTGGCCGCTGTGGGCCTCGATCGGCCACCTTGCCTGTCAGCGGGTGTTCTGGCTGTGCGACTTCGCCGGCGCGCGCGGCGCCGAGACGACCCCATTCACGAACGCCACGTACGAGTGTCCCGGCGACGACGACCTCGAGCACGTGCTGAGCGGGGCGGAACTGACGGCCGCCCTCGAGTCGACGTTCCGCATCGTCGAGGACTGCCTCGATGGCTGGACGTTCGACATGCTCGCCGACGTGATCAGCCGGCCCGACTGGGACGAGTCGTGGGTCCACACCCGCGGCTGGGTCGTCCAGCGCGTCTTCAGCCACGATGTCTACCACTGCGCCGAGCTCAACGAGGCGCTCGGCGCCGCGGGACAGGCCCAGATCGACCTGTGGGGGTGAGCGCGACGGGCGCCCGCCTCGAGCTCGACCGGGAGGCGATCCTCGCTCATCGCCGCAGAGTCGGCGCGCTCGACGAACGGCTGCCACCGGGCGCGGACTCCCTGCGACAGGCGGCCTGGGCCGGGCTCAGCGACAGCATGCCGCGAGCCGCCCTCCTGTCGATCCATGCGCGGGTGGGGGAGACCAGGCCCGACACCCTCGCCGATCCGTCGCTCGTCCAGCTGTGGGGGCCGCGATTCAGCGCGTACGTCGTGGCCGCACAGGACCGGCCGGTGTTCACGCTCGGGCGGTTGCCGCCCGCCGGCGCGAGGCTTCGGCGGGCGCTCGACACGGCCGACCGGGTCGACCGGTTCCTGGCGGGCCGGACGATGCCGTACGGCGAGGTGGGCCGTGCGCTCGGCGTCCATCCGAACGAGCTTCGCTACGGCGCCCCGACCGGGCGGATCCTCATCGACTGGGATGGCGCACGCCAGCCGACGATCCGGGCCGCGCCGTCGCCGGACATGGCGCCCGAGGAGGCACGGCTCGAGCTCGCCCGGCGCTTCCTCCGCGTGTTCGGCACGGGCACACCGGCGTCGTTCGCCGACTGGGCCGGGGTCAAGCCGCCGACGGCCGCGGCGGCATTCGAGGGGCTCGCGGGATCGCTCGTGCCAGTGCGGTCCCCGACCGGCGACTCCTGGATCCTCGGATCCGATGAGGCGTCGTTCCGCGCCCCGTCACGACCTGCCGCGAGCGCCCGGCTCCTGCCGAGCGGAGACACGTTCTATCTGCTTCAGGGCACCGACCGTGTGCTCCTCGTGGCCGATCCGGCCGAGCGGGCCCTGCTCTGGACGTCGCGGGTCTGGCCAGGTGCGCTCCTCGTCGACGGCGAGGTCGCCGGCACGTGGCGCCGAGCCGATGCGATCGTGACCATCCAGCCGTGGCGGAGGCTCGCCGTCGTCACCCGCGACGCGGTGCAGGCCGAGGCGGAGTCGCTGCCCCTCCCCGGGCTCGAGGGCCGGCTCCGCGTCCGCTGGGAAGCATGACTCAGGAGTCTCTGCGGCCCCGGCAGATCAGTTATTCGGCAGGGGGATCGGACCGGTGTGTACGAGGTGCCAGCTCACGGTCAGTGTCGTGTCCGGCGGCTGTGTCTCTTTGAAGGTGGCGGACCCGTCGACGACCGACCCCGGACTGCCTCGATCGAGCTTGCCCTGGATCTGGTCGTACGGTCCCAGGACGCTCGATGCCCACTCGATGTTGGTGGGGTCGCTCGTCGTCTGGTCGGGCTCGGACTGAGGGCAATCACCGGCGGCCCCGGAGATGATCGTGTCGGTGTGCCAGCGATGGTCAGGCAGCAGAGGCGACTGCGGCGACTCGCCCGTACCGGGCTTGCCGGTCTCACCCATGGTGATGACGTAGGAGCCGTCGGCCTGGAACGTGATCGACCCGCTGCCGTAACTGTCCTCCGACCAGGACCCCTTGAGCTCGGAGCCGACTTCGACGGTGTAGTGACAGTTCAGCGAGTTGTACTGGTCGGCGTCGGAGACGAACCGCGCGAGCGTAGTCCCGTGACTGGTCACGGGACCGAGGAGCTGTACCTCACCGACGTCCGGGTCGGTCGCAGCCTGGTTGGCGACGGTGAACTCGTCCGTCACATCGGACTGGGTCGTGTCGTGAGTCGTGGTGGTCTGCTGGTACGCCCCCTGACCGCTCGTCGACGTATCGTCCTTGACCGAATCGACGACGGCCTGAAATGTGATCGTCCCCTGCCAGGCGCCCTGGCTCACGCCGACCGGCGACACCTCGGCGTTGCCGCCCGAGTCCTCGGTCTGGGCAGTCGGCGCGATGGTGGCTACCTCCACGCCCGATGAGCCGCAGCCGACCGCAACCACTGTCAGCGCGACCGTCGCCATAACGCTCAACCCGCCTACGGCCCGTCGTGATCCGGCACCCACTCGCATCTCCCGTCCCCCGTGCAGACGGCTCGATCGTCACACGCACCGGCGGTCGATGCAACCTCCGCTGTCGACAGCCGGCACCTCGATGATGGACCATGCTCACGCGGCCGCCGATCGAGGCCATGGAGCCGCCGGAGCGTGACTCCAGGGGGTCGACCCGCCATGGATGCGACAGGTGCGAAGCACCTCGACCACGGAAAGCGCGGCACGTTCCCACCGCTGAAGCAGATCGCTGCCGGTGACCTCGACGTCGGATACGCCGACCTCGGGCCATCGGGGGGACAGGCGGTCCTCCTGTTGCACGGTTGGCCGTACGACATCCACGCCTTCGCCGATGTCGCGCCGATGCTGGCCGATGCCGGGTACCGGGTCGTCGTTCCCCACCTGCGCGGCTACGGGACGACGCGATTCCGGTCGAGTGACGCCGTGAGGAACGGCCAGCAATCCGCCCTCGCCCTCGACGCGATCGCCCTGCTCGATGCGCTGGCGATCCGTGGCGCCATCGTCGCGGGCTTCGACTGGGGAGCGCGGACGGCGGCGATCGTCGCCGCGCTTTGGCCGGAACGCTGCAGTGGGCTCGTCTCGGTGAGTGGCTATCTGATCGGGAGTCGTGAAGCCAACCGGGTGCCGTTGCCGCCGCCGGCAGAGCTCGCCTGGTGGTACCAGTTCTATTTCGCGACGGAACGCGGTCGGGCAGGCTACGAGAAGTACCGGAACGAGTTCGCCCGGCTCATCTGGCAGACGGCATCGCCGGACTGGGCGTTCGATGACGCCACCTTCGATCGAAGCGCGGCCTCGTTCGACAATCCCGACCACGTCGACATCGTCATCCACAACTACCGCTGGCGGATCGGCATCGCCGATGGCGAGCCGAGGTACGACGAACTGGAAGCGCGGCTCGCCCAGGGCCCGGTGATCGACGTACCGACCGTCACCCTCGAGGGCGATGCGAACGGGGCCCCGCACCCGGATCCCGCCTCGTACCGTGCCAAGTTCGGCGGCCCCTACGCCCACCACGTCGTCAGCGGTGGCATCGGGCACGACCTGCCGCAGGAAGCGCCGCGGGCATTCGCCGACGCCGTGGTCGAGGTCGACGGCTATCGAGTGAGGGAGGACGCGAGATGACCGCCGAAACGAGTGGGGCGGGCGAGTCGTCCGCCGCGTCGGCGACCCTCTCCGCGCTGCCCGGCAAGACCGGCCTGGTCCGTTCCATCGCCCATCGCCTGGCCGGCGAGCAGCTCGCCCTGCCGGTCGAGGGGCACCTCGCTCCGTTCGAAGGGGCGACCGGCTGGATCGACTCCCCGCCGTTGACACCGGAGGGGCTCCGCGGCCGGGTCGTCCTTGTCGATTTCTGGACGTACACGTGCGTCAACTGGCTCCGTACGCTGCCGTACGTCCGGGCCTGGGCGGCCAAGTACGCCGACGCGGGGCTCACCGTCGTCGGTGTGCATACGCCGGAATTCCGCTTCGAGCGGGACCTCGACAACGTCACCGCCGCGGTCCGCGACTTCCGGGTCGACTACCCGGTCGCCCTCGACAGCGACTACCGCGTCTGGAACGCGTTCGCCAACCACTTCTGGCCGGCGGTCTACATCGCCGACGTCGACGGGCGGATCCGCTACCACCACTTCGGCGAGGGCGAGTACGCCGCGACCGAGATGGTCATCCAGCAGCTGCTGCTGGACGCCGGCGCGGAAGGGATCGATCAGGAACTCGTGATGGTCGATCCGGTCGGTCTCGAGCTGTCAGCCGACTGGCGGACGGTCCAGTCAGGCGAGACGTATACCGGCTATCGCCAGAGCACCGGCTTCGCCCAGGAGGACGTCGCTCACTTCGACGAGCCGGACACCTATGTCGCCGCCGAACGGCTGCCGCTCAACTACTGGGCGCTGTCGGGGATCTGGACCGTGGCCGGGCATGCCGCCGTGGCGAACGCGCCCGGGGCTCGTATCGCCTTCCAGTTCCACGCCCGCGACCTCGATCTCGTCATGGGCCCGGCGTCCAAGGAGACGCCGATCCCGTTCCGGGTCTTCCTCGATGGACGGCCCCCGGGCGACGCGCACGGGACGGACCTGGCCGCCGACGGCAGCGGCACCGTCGACGGCCAACGCACCTACCAGCTGATCCGCCAGCCGGGCTCGATCGCCGATCGCCGCTTCGAGATCGAGTTCCTCGCCGCGGGCGCCGAGGCCTACTGCTTCACGTTCGGCTGAGCCGAGGTGACCAGCGCCGACCTGACGTCGCCTATGGTCGGGTCGAGGCGTCGACGGCCGGTTCCGGTCGACGAGGAACCCGGTTGGGCTTGACCTCGACCCACTGCCCTACCTCGGGCAGGTAGGCACGCGCTCATCCTCACCTATCCACGGCCTAGCTCAAGGCGTATCGTTCGCCTCGCCCGACCGGGTCAGGGGGACGCAGGACGGTGTCGCCCACCATGCTCATGCTCGCCCGGCGAAGGCAGCCCAGGCTTCTCGCCATCGCTCTCGGCTTGTGCGTGCTCGGAACGGCGTGCAGTCCTGCTCCTTCGCCCTCCGCGTCTCCGAGCGCTTCTCCATCTCCCTCCGCCTCGCCGGCGCCCGCGTTCGCCGACACGATCCGGGTAGCTCTCCCGGACTGCGGCTGCGGCCCACTGGGCTCATTCGACAACGCGACTTCGCCGGCCGGCGGCGACCCCAGGGCGGTGACCATCAACAGCTTCCTTCAGGATGCCCTGTACCGCTGGGACCCCCACCTCCGCCCGATTCCCAGCCTCGCCAGCTCTTGCGAGCCATCCACGGACGGCCTGACGATCACCTGCCAGCTGATACAGGCTGTGTTCTCGAACGGCCAGCCGCTCACCGCGGCCGATGTGGCGTTCACCTACCGCCTCATGGCCGTCCACACCCCGATCGACATGCCGGCCAGCGGGGAGCCATGCGTAAGCGATGTCGGGTTCGGGTG
>Ga0335082_10010307_pt1 | contig 10136 bp, 7 predicted proteins | sample Lox_Sample_41_FD_206718 | JGI IMG/M metagenome (GOLD analysis project Ga0335082, IMG submission 206718) | Soil microbial communities from Loxahatchee National Wildlife Refuge, Florida, United States - Lox_Sample_4.1 | ecosystem: Environmental > Terrestrial > Soil > Wetlands | place: USA: Florida...
CAGGCATCTGTATGATTTGGATCACATGCCATTGCGACGGGCCGGGTGAGGACCTCGCTGACACCGACCTCCCGTGATAGAGGAAGCAACGTATCGAGTGCGGCGCTCATCACTGCGGCGGCGCTCACGGTCCGAGGAGGTGCACCATGCGAGGCTCTGCCTGGATCACGCTGCTGTTCACCGGACTCATCGCCACCGCCGCCTGGGCGAAGGCCCCGCAGAAGAAGGCGCCGGCCAAGCCAAAGCAAGCACTCTCGGCGCAGGACCAAGCCTGCTACGCCTGCCATACGAGCACCACGCCGGTCATCGTCGCGCAGTGGTCCGACTCCATGCACTCGAAGGTCGGCGTCGGTTGCTTCGAATGCCATCAGGCCGACGCGAAGGACGCCGACGCCTTTGAGCACTACGGCTTCACCATCGCCACCATCGTCACGCCCAAGGACTGCGGCACCTGCCATGCCGCCGAGACCGAGCAGTTCACCCAAAGCCACCACGCGCAAGCCACGCAGTTCATCGGCTCGCTCGACAACGTCCTCGGCGAACTGGCGGAAGGCTCGCTGGCCGCCGCGAACGGTTGCTGGCAATGCCACGGCTCGACGGTGCGCCTGCTCACCGGGCCCGATGGCGCGCCGCTCAAGGATGCCGACGGCAAACCGAAGATCGATCCGTTGACCTGGCCGAACACCGGCATCGGGCGGGTCAACCTCGACGGCAGCCGCGGCTCCTGTTCCGCCTGCCACTCGCGCCACACCTTCAGCCGCGCCCTCGGACGCTACCCCGACACCTGCGGCAAGTGCCACATGGGGCCGGACCATCCGCAGATCGAGATCTTCAACGAATCGAAGCACGGCATCGCCTTCCGCGCGCGGCAAGCCGACATGCACCTCGACAGCGAGTCGTGGGTGCTTGGCAAGGACTACAGCGCCGCGCCCACCTGCGCCACGTGTCACATGAGCGCGACGCCGACGCAGCCGGTGACCCACGACGTCGGGGCGCGCATCAGTTGGACCTTGCGGCCGGCGATCTCCAAGAAGCTGGAGAACTGGGAAGCGCGGCGCGCCCAGATGCAGGAGGTGTGCGGCAACTGCCACGGCCCCGACTTCGTCAAGGCGTTTTACGTGCAGTTCGACAAGACCGTGGAGCTATACAACGAGAAGTTCGCCAAGCCGGCGCAGCAGATCATGGACGCGTTGCGCGCCAAGAAGAAGATCACGCCGGACCCGTTCGACGACAAGATCGAGTGGACCTTCTACCTGCTTTGGCATCACGAGGGGCGCAGAGCGCGCATGGGTGCGTCGATGCAGGGTCCGGACTACACGCAATGGCACGGCTTCTTCGAGGTGGCGCAGCGCTTCTACTTCGAGTTCATCCCGGAGGCGCAAGCCCTCGCCGGCGACGACGCCGAGATCACCAAGGTGATCACCGGCGTGCTCGATCAGCCGGAGCATGCGTGGCGCAAGGGTCTGAGCCCGGAGGAGCGCCAGAAGATCCTCGACTTCTACAAGCAGCGCTACGGCGAGTAGCGGCGGAACGGCATCGCGATCCCGCACGCCGCCTTCATCAGGTCGACGACGATCTCATCGGCCACGCGCACCACGGCGTAGCGTTCCAAGTCGTCGGGGGCGACGTCGCGTACGGCCTGATCCTGGAGCTGCATCAGTGCACGTCGCACGCGTTCCTGGTTCGCAGGGGAAATATCGATCAACAGGTCGATGTCACCGGTGGCCCGCGGGAAGCCGGCTTGAATCACCGCCATGCCGCCGATTACCACGTAGGCGGCACCCGCCGTGTTCAGGTTTCGGCAGAGCGCCACGAGGTCGGCTACGAGCGGCGGGCGGGCTTCCGGGGCCTCGTCAGCATCATCAGCGACCATGCGTCACTCTCTTCGAAGCTCGCGAAGCGATGTACGCCCTTTGGGACGAACGGCTTGTCACCGCGGAGCCGGAGGGCGAGATCCAGCAGCCCCGCAGCCGCCGCCAGCCCCCGCCGCCAGCGACGCTGTCCGACCACTTTCGTGGGCAATTCCTCATGCGGCGGAACCGCAGGGTGGCAGTCAGCGTCCATGTGACCCGCAGGATATCACGTGGAGGTCGCTGTTGGCGATGGTACCGCCGCCGGTCGCGGTATTCTCCTGAGAGGATGGAGTCTCCTTGGCCCGGCGGCTGAAGCCGCGGCTACGAAAGGCGCCCAAGCCTGTCCTGAGCGCGGTCGAAGGGCCGCCCTGCGGCGGCTCCCCAACCCCGCCGTCGGAATGAGCTCCGTCCTCGTGGGACGGCTTTGCCCAAGAAGTCGATGGGGGGAGAGCACCGCTTGAAGCCCGTCATACCGGCGAACGCCGGTATCCAGGTGGGGTGGCGGTGCCCGGTGGCCTGGATTCCGGCTTTCGCCGCAATGACGGAATGGGATACTGGCGGGATTTGTGGGCAAAGCCTGGAACTGTCAATTTTCTCGCGAGACGCCGCTCGATACGCCGCCAAAAGACGGTGGCTACTCTCGGGGTGAGCGGATCCGATGCTTGATCTTCAAGGCTTTTGGCCGTTCGTCCCGAGTAGGCCGCATATTTTCTCAGCGGCCGTATCGATGTCGACAATCCCTCATGGGGCGACTCAGCCGGGGAATTCCAGAGGGTGTCTCAAAAGTAGCGACCGACATGGCTCAACGGGATTCGGAGAACGTCTGCGGCGCATCGAATCATCACCGAAGGATTACTGGCGCGCTACCCCTCGGGCGCGGCGACCGAGCGGGTGGCGCACCGCGGGGGCTGCGGTTAGGCGAATACCAGTTTTCGGTTCCTCCAGTGCGGCAGAAGCTTCCGCAGGTTGAAGGCGGTGCAGATCAACGACCACTGCACACGCACCTGCTCAAGGCCCGCCACCGTGAAGCGGCGGAACCCCAGCGCTTCCTTGATGAACCCGTAGGGGGCCTCCACGATCTGCTTGCGCCGCCGCAGCACCGCCTGCGTCTCGGCGGTACGCCGTTTCTCGCGTTGCCGCGCCAGCGGCCCATGAAACCGCCCGATACTCACCGGGCGCCCGTTGGCGTCACGACTACATTGCCACCGTACTGGACAGTCCTTGAATTGCCGGCAGCGGTACAACCGCATCTGCTCCCCACCCCCGTGCGCGGTCCCCATCGACTTGAGGCGCTCGAAGGGCAGCTCTTGCCCGCGCGGACAAATGCAACAGTCCCGGAGGGCATTCGTGCCAAGAGCGACATTGTCGGAGCCCGTCGTAACAGAGTTCAACGCCGCTTTGCCGACTGCCACATTGTTCGAGCCGCCGTCCAATTCCGCTAGCGCGCCGCTGCCGACGGCGGTGTTGGAGGCGCCGAGGGTGCTGAAGGAAAGAGCATGCCAGCCGACGGCCGTGTTATCCGCAGCGTCGGTGTTGGCGGCTAGAGCCGCTGAGCCGAGAGCGGTATTGCGGCTGCCCTGCATGTTGCCGGAGAGGGCACTGTCGCCCACGGCGGTGTTTTCGTCCCCAATCGTGTTGTGCAGGAGGGCGGAATCACCTACTGCAGTGTTCTCGCTGAGGGGACCCGTCGAGAAGTCGATGTCATCGTTGCGCAACGAGCGGTCGGCGACGTCAGCGCCGGTGATCGTTCCGTCGAGGATCTTGGCGCTGGTCACCGCGTCGTTCGCCAGGTCGGCGTTGCCGACCGAGCCGTCGGTGATCGTCGCCGAGGTCGCCCCCAGCGTGATCTCCAGCTGCGGCGGATGGCTCCGCGCGCCGTTCTCCTTGCTGTCGAACTTCGCATTGAGCCCGTCGATGCTGTTGGCGGCAATCTCCAACGGCAAGACCGGGCTGCTGAGGCTGAGCGCCAGCTGGACTACACCGGTCACGTCGATGGTCTTGAACGTATTCTTATCTGTTAACGCCAGGGCGATCTGCGACTGCGCAAGAGCCACTATAGAGGGCGCTGTCGCCGCGGTGACCGAAGGCTCGTCGAAGTCTGTCACTGTCCTCACGTCAAAGGATCCCGAATTTCCGGTGACCTTGTTGACGAAGACCGTCATCGTGGCTTTCAGCACGTCACAGCGGTGACGCCAGGTGGCAGGGTGCCGAGGTCGAACTTGACGTAGGCCTTCTTGATCGTGCCGGACAGACCGGCGACGTCGAGCGTCCCCGCCTTGCCCTTGTTGGCATTCGGGCTCGTGCTGACGGTGAACGCGTCACCCACCAGTGTCGCGGTCACCGCCGCGCCGCTGCGCGGCAGCAGCGCCAGACCAGCCAAGAAACATGTTGCTCCGATTGCTCCTCTGAATGACTTCATCGTTGCCTCCTTTTGCTTCGCAGTGCGCGTCGACGCGCGCCCTAGCGGCGCACGCCGGCGACGGCGATCGTCGTGGTCCCCGTGCTGTCGACCAGCGCAAACGTGGCACGCACCGTTTTCGCGAGCCCTTGGAACTTGAGGCGGCCGAACTGGGGGAAGCCGCTGGCGATGCCGGTGTGTTCCGCGCAGTCCGCCGGCGCCACCGTGGCCTCGATGCTGTCGCACGTCGAAATGCCCGTGTTACAGACGGACAGCGTCACGTTGAGGTCGTGGCTGGCTTTCACGTTGCACACCGTGATCCGCGGCTTCAGCGTACTCGAGCCGGCATTCAGCGGGCCGGTTTGGATCTCCGCTGCGCGTCCCGGTAGTGGTGCCGCCAGCACGGCGATCACTGCGGCGGTCAGGATACCTCTCATCGATCGTTCCTCCTTCTCCGTTGAGGGCGGCGCTCAGCTCCCGTGGTGGCGCACCGCACGTCCATTCGGATTCCTTCTGCCGGCAGCCGGCGTCAGTCGCCGCACCGTCCCCCCCTCACCCGCTCACCGTTCCCAGCCGATCTGCACGCGCGGGTCCGGCAGGTAGACAGAACACACCGGTGCGGACGGTGGCGCTCAGGTGCGCGCCCAACGCCGGGTGGTGCATGGCGATGCGTCGCAGGGCGGTCTTGATGGTGCGCGTGACATTCACGCGCGCCAGCTCGAGCTCGTGCGCCGACGCGGCGCTGCGGCGCCCCGGGCCCGCGGCACTGAGGCGCGACAGGTTGGTGGACGCGTGCTCCACAGATGCGTGCACCAGGTCGGTGACGGCGATCCGTTCCCCTGGCCGCGCCAGCTGGGCCGCCAGGTACTGCATCCCTTTGCCGTCCCGGAGACGGCAGACGACCCCGTCGTACTGCACCGTCCAGTACTCGCCTTCGAGGCGAAACACTTGCTGGCGCTTGGTGGGCCTGGACCGTCGGACCGTTGTCTCACTCATCATCACGCGCCGAATCTCCGTTCGCTGCACCGCGTTCGGCGCCATACGTCGGCGCCTCGCGTACACGTTGGCCGCCGAGCCGCCACCGGCTCGTGCATCGATTCCCTGCCTAATCGTGGCTATCCCCCCTCTGCACTGCTGACCGTCTCAAACTAGAGGCGTAACAAGCAACGGAACAATTGTTCGTTGCCTCGGGAAATGGGGCGTGGGCTGGAAGAATCCGCAGGTGACGCAAACGCCGCAGCAGGTACGGAGCCCGAGACCAGCTCGTTCCCTGCACTCATCGTTGATGATGTTTTCGACAGAGACCGTCAGCGCCGAGCAACCGCGAGAAGGCTGGCCCAATCAAGATTCGGTCGCCAGTTGCGTACTCTGCGGACGACTTGACGTGCATTCTTGACCTATTCGCCCCCATTACCAGGACGGTGGGGCGCCAACCCGAAGTATGGAGGACAGTGATCAGAGCGCCGGCGCTCCGCGAGGTGAGGCGGGGCATAAGCCCGCGCCCAAGACCCGCGGCTTCCGCTCGTACAGCCCCGAGCCGCGCGCGCCTACTGATGATGACACCACCTGACCCGCGACGGCGTCGAGGTCTGACGCGTTGTCGGCGCGACGCGCGCGTGCGCCTGGTTTGTGCAGCGGATCGTTCGACTCAAGTACGGCGGCGGCAGCGCCGCGGCCTCGTTCGCCGTTGCCGCGCTGCGGTGTGCGCCCGCTGCCGGTCGTTTCGCTCAGGCGGCGCGACCGTTCAATGGCTCCCACGGGTCTCCGAGATCTGTCGTGTTCACTTGAATGCGACCCGCCGTCACGTTGCCGAGGACGGTGTAGCTGCGCGGGCCCGTGGATGCCAGGACGATCGAATCCTGCTCCACGTCGTCTCCGGTCACTCGATTGCCCTGCACCACGATGGCCTGCGCCGCGAGCGACACGTTGGGCTGCGGCGCCGTATCGGAAACGACGGTGCGCTGGCACTGATTGTTGCTGAAGTCACAGGATGACTCGCCGATCACGAAGGCGGATTCGACACGGCCGCGCGCCGCAATCTGATTGCCTCGCAGCGCGACGCGTGCCACCGGCACCTGCTTCGTCGCAAGAACACGGCTCTTCGACGCCGGCATGAATCGCAACGCGGCGTCGCGGCCCAGCGCCGCCAAATCCGGGATGCGTATGCCCTTCGGTGGCTGCCGCAACGCTTGCCTTGCCGCCGAGTAAACGAAGATGCCATACCACGCGGACTCATCGGCTGCCTGTACCGAGCTGTCACGACGGATATGGTTGCAGCTCACGACAACATCAGCGAACGGCGCGCGGACGACTACTCCGCCGGCGACACCTTCGAAGCGCTCGGGCGCGCCAACATCCGAAATGTCGTTGCCGCTCACTTGAACCCGAGCGCACTCCGTCACGGCGATAGCCGCGACACTGAAATTCGACGTCGTGGTTGCCCGTCCAATACGCAGGACAGAGTTGCCCACGATCCCCACCGCCTGCACGTTGTCGACCATGACCCCGAAGATTTGCGTCGTGCTTTGGATCGCGGCGTTGGCGCCGATGTCGGAGATCTGGTTGTTCTCGATCGCCAGGAGCTCGGCGCCGGCCGTGGCGCTCACCGAGATTCCGCCACCGCAGTGGTCGATTTGATTCTGCTTGATCATGAGCTTGGCCAGCGTCGTTTCTACGGCGATGCCCGCGACACCGAAGCCGGTGATGCGATTGCCGATGATGTGGCAGTTGCCGAGAGGCGTCTCGCCTTGAGCTCGCGGCGCGGGCAGAACGACGCCGGGGAGCGGGCTGGCGCTCGCGCCCGGCCCGCTCACGTCGTTGTCCACGATGCGCAGCCCGTCGATGGCGGCGCTGATGCCGATGCCCGACACGCTGAAGCGATTGCGAGCGATCTCGACGCTCGTCCCGGTTGCGCCGGCACCGCTCAGCAGCAGCCCCGCCTGTGTGCACTTGCTCACCACGTTGTCGGTGAAGCGCAGCGGGGATGCATCAAGCTTCAGATCGCGGAGCGCCACCGCGGAGAGCTGGCACTCGAACACATTGCGCTCGATGCGCAGCGACGATGCGCCGATCGTGTTCCCCTCAGCGACGTGACCGCCGGCCGCGGCGTTGAAGACTCCGAGCGGGGCTTGGATCTGACACTTGCCGACGCGCAAGCTGACTTGCGATCCCGAGATCCCCACCGCGCCGGCCTTCTCACCGCCGCCCTTCATCTGCACCGAGAGGCGCTGCAGGACCGCATCCGTGCGACCGCCGAGCGTGATCGCAACGCCCGGCTTCGTGCAATCGACCTCGAAGCCTTCGAGGGTAATGTCGCTGCTGTCGAGAATCTGAATGCTTGGTCCGCCGACCCGCAGACTGGTCGCCTTGCCCTGGCCGCGAATCCGCAACGTCTTCGCGTTCTCGATGTGCAGCGGTTTCCGGAGTTGATACGTTCCGGCCTCCAGGCAGACGGTTCCGCCGCCGGCTTTGACCACGGTGTCGATGGCATTTTGGATCGACCCGGCATCAGCCGCTTGCGCCTGGGGACTGACGCAGACGGTGCAGGCACACCTGCCCGCTTCGGATGGCGCGGGCACTGCGTTCGGGCAATTGACCGCAGTGCTCGGCAAGGTGATGAAACCGATCTTGGCGTAGTGATGATGAATGCCGCGCGGCGGGGCCTGTTTGAGCGGTTGCAGCCAGGCGCCGGCTGTACGCGCCGCGAACAGCCAATAGTCGCCGCTGCGAAACACGCCGCCGGCGGCATCGACGTCGAAGCTGACGACGATGCCGTTCTCGAGTGCGATCTTCGTCGTAGCGGTGCTGGGGACCGTGATCGCGCCGGGACCGCCGGCGGTGTCGAGGTTGGCGTAGGGGGTTGGTGTGGCCGTATCGGTTTGCAGCACCGTGCCGCGCTGATCCCAGCGCCGGATGCGTGTGTGCCGGGAGTCTGCGGGCCTGCCATCGCCGTCGACGGGGAAGCGGCCGACCGTGACCGGCGTGTCCAGCGTGATCGTGCGCAGCGCATCGTCCACACCACCGCCAGTCTTGATACGGTGCAGCTCCCCGCGCGGGGTGCTCGGGTCGCCGTCTGCGCCGGTCAGCTCCAGCCAGTCATCGGTGATCTCGATCCAGTCCCCGTCGTTGAAACGCAGGACGTCGTCCTTACCGATGCTTTCGACCACCAGCGTCTGTGGATCGAGGAAGCGCGTCACACGCGTTTCGACCGAGGCATTGTCGCGCGACCATTTGAAGCTCGCCGTCCCAGGCGCACCGCCCTGATGGATTTCGACGCGATAGAGTTGGTTTTCGAGACCGGTGTAGCCGCCGCTGGGGGGGATGAGGCAGGGATCATCACTGCCGTATTGCGCAGTATCGGTCGTCAGCCTGCCACCCGACGGTGCCGTCAGCGCTTTCCAGCCGGGGATAGTCGACGGATCGGTGTCGCAGCTGAGACTGATGCCTTGTGGATTCGCGAGCACCTTCACCTGCCAGACCGTCTGTGTACGGGCCGTGGTGTCGACCCCGAGCGCCCGCTCGACCAGGTCCGGTGCTTCGAACTGCGTGACTTCGCGCTCCCACACATCGACGTAGACCAGGTGTGGACCGCCGGTCGTGGGCAGAGCCGGCGCGTTGGGCAGATACGGCTGCTGGTCGTAGGGGACAGGCGCGCTCCCGTAGGGCTCGGCCAACACCGTGTCCCACGCCAAGGGATCGGCGCCATGGTTTTCCGCCAGCAGCCCGTCCACGTACAGGCGACCGCGAGCGATGTTCAACTTGCCCTTGTCGAAGGCCAGTTTGAAGGCGTCGGGGGTGGTCGCCGGCACCACGGTCGGTTGGCCGAGTGTGTCGAGCGTTGCGGCTTGCTGTCGCCGCTTGATCTGCGCCACCTGGTCGTTCCAGTCCCAGTCGGTCAGCGGCCGCCCCTGCTGCAGCAACACCCCACTGTAGTCGCGCGATGGATCGAAGACGAATCGACTATAGTCCCCGCTCATGTCTGGCTCCTTGCTTGCCTCGGTGCGTTTCAGCTGTCGTAGAAGATTCCTGCTTCGAGTCCGGTGCGCAGGTATTCGTCGAGTCGCTGCCGCAGATTGGTGGCGCGCTGCGGTTGGAACAAGAAATTGAATGCCCCCGGTTGGCCTTCGTTGTCCGCAGCGCTCAGCAGCTGTGCGCCCGAGGTGGTCGCCAGCTGCGCGTATGCCGGGAAGCCGTAGCGCAGGGACGTGAAGCGCGGCACCGCCAAGGCGGGCGAGTCGGCCGATTCCGGCAGGCAGCGATAGCGGCGCGGCACGCGGGCGCCGGCGGAGAGATAACTGAAGCGCACGCAGCCTTCCTGTCGGCGCGCGGCGAGGATCGGCGCCGTCCAGGCGTCAGGCTGCGCCAGCTCTGCGAGCAGGATCGAGTTGCTCACCAGCGGCAGCGTCATGGCGTTGAGCTTGCCAATCACCGTGCAGGCGACGAGTTGCAGCGCGCCGCCCGCGCTCTGCTCATCCGCCGCCGCATAGGCGACGCCCGCCTTTTTGGTTGCATCGATGATGCTATCGGTCGCTTCGACGCTCGCCATGGGATTGACGCGCACAGCGCCGACGATCGACCGCTCAATGGTCAGCGCCAGCTCGGGCACATCGATGACCACGCTCGGCCCGTCCGTATGCAGGGGGGTGCAATCCGGCTGCAGGGCCCATCCTGGTACCAGCGTGCAGTGACGCAGCTTCAGGCGCGCCAGCTGATTGCCGGCCGCGGCCGACACGTCCAGCAACCCCCGTGCGACCGGCGCCGCCGCCGCCAATGCCGCCGTTGCAGTGATCAGCAGACCGTTGAGACACACCTCGGAATCCGTGTCGCCACGGATCGTCAACACGTCACCGAGCACGAGCGTCGGCCGGCAGAGATTGTCGGCGCGC
>Ga0335082_10010308_pt1 | contig 10136 bp, 10 predicted proteins | sample Lox_Sample_41_FD_206718 | JGI IMG/M metagenome (GOLD analysis project Ga0335082, IMG submission 206718) | Soil microbial communities from Loxahatchee National Wildlife Refuge, Florida, United States - Lox_Sample_4.1 | ecosystem: Environmental > Terrestrial > Soil > Wetlands | place: USA...
CGCCCGGCTGCGAAGCCCAACTGCTGCGCCACACCTGGCCGGGCAACGTGCGCGAGCTCCGCAACGTGGTCGAGCGCGCGGTCTATCGCGCCGGCACGTCGGAGACGCCGATCGACAGCGTCACCCTCGATCCCTTCGAGAGCCCGTGGCGACCGGGACGCGCCGTGGAAGCGGCAATGCCGCAGCCGGCGCTACCGGACGATTTCGGCGCGGCGGTCGCGTCATTCGAGCGCGACCTCGTGCAGCGCGCCCTCAACGCCGCGATCGGCAACCAGGGCACCGCCGCGCAGGCCCTGGGCCTCGGCTATCACCAGTTCCGGCGGTTGATGCGGAAGCACCGCGTGCGGTGACGGCGCGCTGGGTCCTCTTCAGCACGAGGCAGGAAACACCACGGCTGCATGCCCCACCCAACCCTCCCCCTGAAGGGGGGAGGGCATAGACCGAGCCGTGCACCATCGAGCACCTTCCCCCTTCAGGGGGAAGGCGGGGGATGGGGGCGTGCAGCCGTGATGATCGCGGTCAGCCCAAGAAAGCCGATCCAGCGCTCACAACCACCCCGCCTTCTTGAATCGCCAGTAGAGCAGGCCGCAGAGGCCGACGATCACCACCCAGGTCATCGGATAGCCGAACTTCCAGCTGAGTTCCGGCATGTCGTGGAAGTTCATGCCGTAGATGCCGGCAATGGCGGTCGGGACCGCCAGCATGGCGGCCCAGGCCGCCAGCTTCTTCATCACCTCGTTCTGCTTCATGGCGTTGAACAGCATCTTCGATTCCACGACCGTCTTCACCATTTCGCGCAAACTGTCGATCCGCTCCAGCATGATGTGGCTGTGGTCGTAGACGTCGCGGAAATAGGGATGGGTGTTGGCGTCGATGATCGGCACGTCGTAGCGCATCAGGCGCTGGCACATGTCGGGGAGCGGCGCCACGGCATGGCGCATCTCCAGGAGGTCGCGGCGGAGATCGGCGATCTCCTCCAGGGCGTCGCGCTCCTCGGTACCGGCGAAGACCTGCTCTTCCAGCTCCTCCACCATCTCCTCGAGATGATCGATAATCGGGAAGTAGCGATCGACGATGAAGTCCATCAGGGCATAGACAATGAAGTCCTCGCCCTTCTTCAGCTTCTCCGGCGCGTTCTCGCAGCGGGTCCGGACGTCCGCATATCCGATCGAGGGGCCGTGGCGGACCGAGATCACGTAACCCTTGCCGACGAAGAAGCAGGTCTCGCCCATGGCGACGTGCTCGCCGACGAACTGCCCGGTCTTCATCACCAGGAACAGGGTCTCGCCATAGACCTCCAGCTTCGGCCGCTGATGGGCGCGGTAGGCGTCCTCGATCGAGAGGTCGTGCAGGCCGAAATAGCCCTGCAGCTTCAGGAGGACGTCCTGGGTCGGCTCGTGGAGGCCGATCCAGATCACCCGCCCCGGCCTGACCTTCATCTCGTCCGGATCGTTGATGTCGAGATCGGTGACGCGGCGGCCACTCTCGTAAGCGGCGCAATTGACGACGGTGGCCATGATCTCGGCTCCGGAGGAGTGTCGCGACGGGTTGCCGTGGCTTAGCCGAAGGCTCGCGGAACGGCAAGGGTGGGACTGCCGGCCGGATGCGCTCGGAAATCGCCGTTGTTTCGGGGGCTTACCATGCGGCAACGCGCGTTCGGCCAAGGTTGGACAAGGCTCCCGCCCTCGGCTAGCTTCTTCGCGACCGTCGGCCGGGCGCCGTCCATCCAGCCATTTCAGACATTTATGACAATTTACGCCCATTCCTTACGAATCACAGAACCGACCTCGCGGTTCGGGCGACCCACCCCATGAAGATGGCCGGAACACGCGCGAAGAGCGGTGAAGGCGCCGTCGATGCCGCGCTGTTGCAGCGGGTCGCCGGCGGTGACCGTAACGCCTTTGCCGAGCTCTATCGCCGCCTGCAGCGGCCGCTCTATGGCTATCTGATGAAGTTGGTCAGGGAGCGCGAGATGGTGGAAGACGTCCTCAACGAGACCATGATGGAAGTCTGGCGCCAGGCGGCGCGCTTCGAAGGCCGCGCCTCGGTCAACACCTGGGTGTTCTCGATCGCCCACCATCGGGCGGTGTCCCGCCTGCGGCGGAAGCGCGAGACCGCGCTCGACGAGGAATCCGCGGCGGCGATCGAGGACGAGTCGCCGACCCCGGACGCGCGGGCGGAGAGCAGCGACATGAACCGGCTGCTCGCGACCTTGATGGAGCAGCTGTCGTTCGAGCATCGCGAGATCCTGCACCTCGCCTATTACCAGGAATTCTCGGTCCAGGAGATCGCCGACGCGCTCGACCTGCCGGCCAACACCGTGAAGACCCGCATGTTCTATGCCCGCCAACGGCTGAAAGCGCTGCTGGAGAAATCCGGCGTGCAGGGAGCGGTGGCATGACGGAACGCCGGAACAATCAGATCAAGACGGCACTCACCGACGAAGACATCTTCGAGCTGCTGCCCTGGTACGCCACCGGTAAGACGACGCCGGACGAGACCAAGACGATCGACCAGCGCCTCGCGGGCTCGCCGCGGCTGCAGGCCGAGCTCGCCATGGTCCGCCGCGAGCAGCAGGTCTCCAAGGCGGGCGCCGCGTTCGGCGATGCGCCGCCCGAGCTCCTGAACCACATGCTCGGCCAGCTCGACGGTGCGCGACAGCTGCCGCCGATCGCGCGCGACGATCGCGACCCGGCGCGCGGCGCTGCGGGCGGATGGTTGGGCAGGCTCTTCGGCTTCATGCCGACGCCGGCCTTGCGGCTGGCGCTGGCGATTGCCTGCCTGGTGGTCGTGGTCGAAAGCGCGGTTCTGCTGCGGCAGACCGGCTTCGGCGGCGCCTATGAGACCGCCTCGGCGCCGGATGCGACGGCAGCCGGACCGCAGCTCATCGTCACCTTCCAGCCGAATGCCGGGCTCGCCGCGGCCGGCAGTGTTGTTTCCGACCTCGGCGGCAATATCGTCAAAGGCCCCATGCCGGACGGCGCCTATGTGATTGCGCTGCCGCAGGGTGCCGACGTCGATGCCGCGATCGCCAAGCTGCACAGCCATAGCGACCTCATCGCCTCCGTCGATCGAGGCTCCTGAGCCATGCGCGCCGTGCGCCGCTTCGGATTCCTGCCGGTCCTCGCCCTCATCGGCGCCTTCGCGGCCCAGCCTGCCGACGCGCAGGTCGCGCCCGTTCTTGGCCCTGCGGGCGCTCCAGCCGCGCCGGCCGGCGGTGGTGCGGGTGGTGTCGGTGTCGGTGGCGGTGGTGTCGGTGGCGGGGCAGGGGCAGGCGCCGTCGGCAGCAATGCCTCGGGCACGCCGGGTATGCCGCGACTGCCGGGCGAGCCGGTGTTCGACACGTTCGGCGGCGCGCCGGGCGGCAACGACAATGGCGGCCTGCCGGCGGTCCAGGGCCCGCATGCGCCGGACCTCATCTGCGTCGTGTTCCGGCCCGGGACTCCCGACAGCACCGGCAACGACTTCGCGAGCGGGCTGAAGTTGCGGATCGAGCGGCAATACGATCTTTCCGGCCTCCGGCTCCGCGTCTATCTGATGCGCATCCCCGACGGTGCCGACTACAACGACACCCTGCGCCGCGCCAACGGCGACGGGCGGGCACTCTGGGTACAGCCGGATTACAGCTTCATCAGCCTCGACGGCACGACGGCGCAGCCGACCCGGCAATACGCGCTGGCGAAGATCCGCGCCCTCGACCTGCCGCAGGCGGCGCGCGGCCAGGGCGTCACGGTCGCGCTCATCGACAGCGGCGTAGAGCCGACGCACGAATCACTGAGCGGCGACAGCCTCACTCTGGTCGATCTCGTCGACGGCAAGGCCGCGCCGCCGCCGGAGACCCACGGCACCGCGCTTGCCAGCATCATCGCCGGCTCCGGCAAGGTGAAGGGCCTGGCGCCGGGCGCGCACCTGATCGCGATCCGAGCCTTTACCGAGGTCGACCCCAAGAGCGGGGAATCGACCTCCGACTCGTTCCATGTCTCCGAAGGCGTCTCGACCGCGCTCGACGCCAAGGCGCGGATCATCAACATGAGCATCGGCGGCCCCAACGACCGCCTGGTCCGGACCGCAATCGAGGAGGCGGTGCTGACCGGCACGACGGTGATCGCCGCCGCCGGCAATTCCGGTCCGGACGCGCCGCCCTCCTATCCCGCCGCACAGACCGGCGTCATCGCCGTCACCGCGACCGACGACAAGGACCGGATCTACAGCGGCGCCAATCGCGGCGACTACGTCTCGCTCGCCGCCCCGGGCGTCGCGGTGCTGGCGGCAAAACCCGGCAAGGCGGGCGCCAGCGCCTACGACTATTTCACCGGGACCTCGATGGCGACCGGCTATGCCACCGGCCTCGCGGCGGTGCTGCTCTCCGCCGATCCGCACCTGACCTCGGTGGACCTGCGGCGTCTCCTCGAAAGCAGCGCCACCGATCTCGGCCCGCCGAAGAAGGATCCGGAATTCGGCTGGGGCCGGATCGACGCTGCCTCCGCCTATTCCGCAATGGCGACCGTCGGCGCCGCGAACTGACCCTCACCAGCTTCCGATCAGCTTCTTCCCGGCCAGCCGCCAGACGTCGAGCGGCGAGGCTTCGATGCTGCGCGGATCGAAGAGGTCGTAGCCGCGCCGCTCCAACCGCGCGAGCTGCGCCCGCGCCAGCGTGCCGATGCGCAGGGCCGGCAGCAGCGCCGCCGGCGCGCGATGCCGCTTTGCGTCGGCGAGCTGCCGCCGCGCTTCGGCCGCGATGTCCGCTACGGCGCGGCGGAGCTCCGGCTGCGGCTTCAGGTCGTAGAGCCGATCGAGCGAGACCCCATGCCGTTCCAGCAGCGACGCCGGCAGCATCGTCCGGCGACGGCCGGCGAGATGCAATGTCGCCCGCACGGTCCCGGTCAGCGCGAAGCCGATGCCGAGAGGGCGAATGACCGCGGCGACCTCCTCAGCATCCGGGTCGAGGCCGGCCGCGGCGGCGGCGAGGGCGAGCAGGCTTGCCGACGTGTCCTCGGCATGGGCGATCAGCGCATCCATGTCCGTCGGCGCCCCGTCGTCGATCTCGCGCTCGCGGGCCTCGATCATGCACTCGATCCGAGCTGGATCGAGCGGGCGCCGCGCGATGAGTGCGGCGAGCGGGGTGAGGACGGCATGGCGGCGCGGCGGCTTGCCTGCGAAGATCTCGCTCACCGCCTCGCGCCACCATTGCAGGCGAATCCGCGCCAGCATCGGCTCGCTGACCGAGTCGCGGATGACCGCAAGCTCCAGGTTGAAGGCGTAGAGCACGGCGAGATCGGCGCCCGCCGCGCCCGGCGCCGCCAGCACGGTCAGGTAGCGGTCGCGGTCGAGGCGGCGCAGCTGGTCGAGGCAGTAGTCGAAATCCGAATCTGATCCAGAGGGGTCCAATCCAAAGCCCTAAGCTGCGGAGGGGATTTGTGCATCATGCGGAGTCACCGAACGGCAATCCCGTTGTCTCCACTATCCCATTCTGTAGAATGCGCCCAGCGCTTGTTCAGGGCTTGGGCCCGAGTCCGCGTCAAGGGGGAGTATGATGGGAAAATTCTTCGAGAACCTGCACCGCGTGCTGCTGGCCGGCTTGGTGCTGGCGATCCTGGTCGCCATCTGGCGGCATAGCGAGTATCTGACCACCAGCGGCTATCTCGCGCATCTGTTCCGCTGGATCCACGTCTGGTTCGGCATTCTCTGGATCGGCCTGCTCTACTACTTCAATTTCGTGCAGATCCCGTCGATGCCGAAGATCCCGGACGAGCAGAAGCCGGCGATCGGCAAGGTGATCGCGCCCACCGCCCTCTTCTTCTTCCGCTGGGCGGCGGCAGGCACCGTGCTGTTCGGCCTGCTGACCGCCGGCGCCAACCAGTACATCGTCGAAGCGCTGACCTTCCAATCGGGCTACACCACGATCGGCACCGGCATGTGGCTGGCGCTCATCATGGCCGCCAACGTCTGGTTCGTGATCTGGCCGAACCAGAAGAAGGCCCTCGGCATCGTCCAGGCCGACCCCGATGCGAAGAAGCTCGCCGCGCGCACTGCGATGATCGCCTCGCGCGTCAACACCATGCTGTCGATCCCGATGCTCTATTGCATGGTCCTGCAAAAGCTCGGCTGAGATCGCCGACAGAGAACGCGAAGGCGGCGCCGCAAGGCGCCGCTTTTGTTTTGTGGGTTGGCGACGGTGAGCTTGAGCTGGCAAAGCCTCAGGCAGCGTCAAGCCCCTCATCCTCACCTTCTCCCTCTGGGAGAAGGGACGCTGCTGCAGCAGCCATTCTCGCTCAATATCAGCGAGCACTCCGCTGAACTCCCTCTCCCGTAGGGAGAGGGTTGGGGTGAGGGTCTTGCCGCAGCCTGAGACCGATCCAGAAAGCCGTGACGCTCTACACCGCGATCAGCGCCGCCGCGACCTTGCGGCCCTCGGCGGCGAGCACGTTGTAGGTGCGGGCGGCGGCGCCGGTATCCATGGCCTCGATGACCACGCCGCGCTGACGTAGCGCAGCCCGCAGGCTGCCCGGGATCAGCGCCATGCGGAGACCGCAGCCGATTAGCAGAAGATCGATCTCGCCGGCCTCGCCCGCGGCGCTGATGCTGTCGAGGCTGGCTTCCGAGATCTCGGCGACCTCGCCCACCGGCCAGAGGACGGTGCGGTTCGGGAAGACCAGGACCGATCCCTCATGCAGGGCGCCGGTGACGCGAAACCGCCGCTCGCCGTAGCTCTCGACGATCTGGCGGCCCTGCGGGATCAGCGGGGTCAGGTCCATTGCGGCCTGGTGCGGGAACGGCTGGACGGAGTCAGGGCGGCCTCCTCCTCACCCAGGCCTCACCTCGCGGGAGAGGTCTGCTGCGAACGCTGCGCCGGCTTATCCGTGTCCGACGAATCCTTGCCGGGCTTGTCCTTGCCCGAAGAGTCCTTGCCGGAGGTATCCTTGCCCCGGATGCGGTGGAGATGCATGTAAAGCAGCAAGGGCGAGGCGACGCAGATCGTCGAATAGGTGCCGATCACGATGCCCCAGATCATGGCGATGGAGAAGCCGCGGATCACCTCGCCGCCGAACAATGCCAGCGCCAGCACCGAGAGCAGGGTGAGGCCGCTGGTGACCGTGGTCCGGCTCAGGGTCGAGTTCAGCGAGAGATTGATGAGATCGGCGAGCGGCATCGACTTGTAGCGCCGCATGTCGTAGCGGATGCGGTCATAGATCACGACCGTGTCGTTGACCGAATAGCCCGCGATCGTCAGTACCGCCGCGACGGTCGTCAGGTTGAATTCCATGCCGGTCAGGGCGAAGAGGCCGACCGTGGTCACGCAATCGTGGAACAGCGCCAGCAGCGCGTTGAAGCCGAACTGCCACTCATAGCGGAACCAGACATAACCCATGATGGCAAGCATCGCGCCGAGCGAGGCCCAGACCGCGCTCGACTTCAGCTCCTCGCCGACCTTGGGGCCGACGGTCTCGGTGCGGCGATACTGCCATTTGTCGCCGAGGCTGGCCTTGATCTTCGCCACCGCCTCCTGGGTCGCCTTGTCGCCGCCCGCCTGCTGCGGGATGCGGATAAGGACGTCGTTCGGCGTGCCGAAGGTCTGCAGCGTGATCTCGCCGACGTTCAATCCGTCGAGCTGGGTGCGCAAGGCGGCGAGATCGACCGGCTGCTCCTGCTGCACCTCCATGGTGATGCCGCCGGCGAAGTCGATGCCGTAGTTCAATCCCTTGGTGAACAGCAGCACCAGGCTGCCGACCACCATGATGACCGAGAGCAGGAAGGCCGGCTTGTGGAAGCGCATGAAATCGATGCGCGTATTGGCCGGGACGAGATGCGGGGGCTTGAACATCGTCGGGGCCTCAGAGCGGCAGCAGCTTCGGCCGTGCGCGGCGCAGCCAGACCGAGGTCATGAGGCGCGTGACGAAGACCGAGGTGAAGAAGGAGGTGGCGACGCCGATCAGGAGGGTGACGGCGAAACCCTTGATCGGGCCGGAGCCGAAGTAGAACAGGAACAGGGTCGCGAGGCAGTGGGTCGCGTTGGCGTCGATGATGGTGGCCTGGGCCTCGCGGTAGCCCGCTTCCATCGCCGTCACCGGCGAGCGGCCGTTCCGCATTTCCTCGCGCACGCGCTCCAGGATCAGCACGTTGGCATCGACCGCCATGCCGAGGGTGAGCACCATGCCGGCAATGCCCGGGAAGGTCAGCGTCGCGCCGAGCAGGCTCAAGGCGCCGAGGATCAGCACCGCGTTCAGCACCAGGGCGATGTTGGCGAAGAAGCCGAACAGGCCGTAGAGCGCGAACATCGCGATGACGATCAGTACGATCGCGATCTCGCAGGCCCGCTCGCCGGCGGCGATCGAGTCCGCGCCGAGATCGGCGCCGACGGTGCGCTCCTCGATCACGGTCAAGTCGGCCGGCAGCGCGCCGGCGCGAAGCAGCAGGGCGAGATCGCTGGCGCTCTGCACGGTGAAGCTGCCGCTGATGATGCCGCTGCCGCCGAGGATCGCGTCCTTGATGACGGGGGCGCTGATGATCGCGCCGTCGAGCACGATGGCGAAGCGCCGGCCGACATTCTTCGCGGTCGCATCGCCGAACTTGCGGGCGCCGATATTGTCGAACTTGAAGGCGACCACCGGCTGCGCGCCGTTCTCGAAGGTCTGCTGCGCGTCGGTGAGGTTCTGGCCGTAGAGCAGCGGCGTCTTCTGCACGATCAGCTTGGTGGCGCCGTCGCTCTTCGGATTGGCGACCGGCAGCACCACGTCGCCGGCGCCCGGCTGGCCGTTCACCATGGCCGCCTCATCGACCATCTGGAAGGTCATCTTGGCGGTCTTGCCGATGATGTCCTTGATGTGCTCCGGGTCCTTGACGCCGGGCAGCTGGACCACGATGCGGTCCTCGCCCTCGCGGACGATGGTCGGCTCCTTGGTGCCGGTCTGGTCGATGCGCTTGCGGATGACCTCGATCGACTGCTCGATCAGCTGCGCCTTCTTCTGCCGCAGCACCGCGTCGGAATAGGTGATCGTGGCCTGGCCGTCATCGGCGACGCTGAGATCCATGTCGCCGGCGGCCTGCTTCAGCAGCGGACGCGCCCGCTCGATGTCGGCGGCATCGCGCACCTTCACCGTGACCGCGCCGTTCTTGACGCCGAGATCGATGTAGCCGATGCGCGGCTGCGCCTGGCTGAGCTTGTCGCGGACGTCGTCCACGACCGCGTTCAGGTGCTCTTCGAGATACTTCGCGGTATCGACTTCATAGAGCAGATGCGAGCCGCCCTGAAGGTCGAGACCGAGGCTGATCACCGTCTTCGGCACCCAGCCCGGCAACGCATCGAGCTTGTCGCGCGGAATGAGATTCGGCGCGGAAAACACGATACCCAGCAGAACGATGCCGAGGATGATGGTGACCTTGAGTTTCGAGAACTGCAGCATTGTGCCTCGCCGCGACCGCTCAGGCGTCGTTGGCGCCCTTGTCCTTGGTGACGACAGCGTCCTTCGCCGCATCCTTGGTCTTCGCCGGCTCGGGCGTGCGGTTCAGGATGTCGGAGATATGGCTGCGCATGACCTTCACTTTGACGCCCTGCGCGATCTCGACCTCGACGTCGTTGTCGGCGTCGTTCGCCTTGCTGATGACGCCGACGATGCCGCCCGAGGTGACGATGCGGTCGCCGCGCTTGGCCGCGCGCACCAGCGCCTGGTGCTCTTTCTGGCGCTTCTGCTGCGGGCGGATCATGAAGAAGTACATGACGCCGAACATCAGGACCAGCGGCACGATCATACCGAACCCGCCCAGCGGATCGGACGCCGTTGTCGCGCCGGCGGTCTGAGCTAAGGCCTCGGAAATAAACATCTATTTCTCCCAGTCTGCGCGCCGTTTCGGGCGTCGGGCCGGGACTATACCCGTCAGTCGCGGAAAAGCAACGCAGATGACAATGACTGTAACCACTCGTCCGGATTGGATTTCTACACCGCCGGGGCCTGCCGGAGCGCGTCGAGCAGCGCCTTGTTGGCAAAGCCGTCCTGCGGCCAGCCGATGGTCGCCTGGAAGCGGCGGATCGCCTTCCGCGTCTTCAGCCCGAGGATGCCGTCGGGCGTGCCGACGTCATAGCCGCGCGCGGCGAGCCGGGTCTGGATCTCCTCCCGCTCGTCGAGATTGAGTTGGGGCTC
>Ga0335082_10010309_pt1 | contig 10136 bp, 8 predicted proteins | sample Lox_Sample_41_FD_206718 | JGI IMG/M metagenome (GOLD analysis project Ga0335082, IMG submission 206718) | Soil microbial communities from Loxahatchee National Wildlife Refuge, Florida, United States - Lox_Sample_4.1 | ecosystem: Environmental > Terrestrial > Soil > Wetlands | place: USA: Florida...
TTGAACAGGAATACACCTAAGACGAATGGAAAACACTGAAGTACAAGCTGCCTCCGAAATGGAATGGCAAACCCCGGAAGCTGTTTCCGAAGAACTGCTGATCCCGGATCAACCTGCGCCCGTCGACACCGCCGGGGCCCAGCTCAAAGCCCTGGTCGAGGGCGTGATTTACATCACCGACGAGCCCCTGACCGCCGATCAAATCGCGACGGCGCTCGAGCACCCAGTCGAGAAGATTACGCAAATTCTGGACGAGTTGACAGCCGAATACAACAAACCGGAGCATGGGCTCACGGTGCGCGAAATCGCCGGCGGCTACAAGATGTCGACCAAGCCGGAGCATCACGAGGCGATCCGCACCTTCGTCAAGAGTCTGAATCCGCCGCTGAAGCTTTCTCTTGCCGCGCTTGAGACTCTTGCGCTCATCGCCTACAAGCAGCCCATCACTGCGCCGGAAATCATGGAGGTCCGCGGCGTCCAAGGCGCCGGTGTATTGAAGACTCTGATCGACCGCAAGCTGATCGCGACTTCCGGCCGGAAGCAGGTGCTCGGCAAGCCGATCCTCTATAAGACGACCAAGGAGTTCCTGGTGCAGTTCGGTCTGAAGGACCTGAGCGAATTGCCGACTCTCAAGGAGTTCGAAGAACTGAGTCGGATGTCTCTCGGCGACCCGGACGAACTCGCCCAACCCGCTCCGGCCGAAGTAGAACCCTCGTCCGATGCGCCGTAAAGATGCCCGAAGAACGACTTCAGAAGCTGTTGGCCCACGCCGGTGTTACCAGTAGGCGTAAAGCGGAACAATTGATCCTGGAAGGGCGGGTCACAGTTAATGGCGCCGTCATCACCGAACTCGGAACTAAGGCAGATCCCGAGCGCGATCACATCAAGGTCAACGGAAAACGCGTCGGCGCTCCCGAGAGACCTGTGTATCTCGCCTTGAACAAACCCAAGAACGTCATGACCACCGTGAGCGATCCCGAAGGCCGGACCACCGTGATGGACTTAGTGGCTCGCGTCAAAGCGCGTGTCTATCCGGTCGGGCGCTTGGATTATCAAAGTGAGGGCCTGTTACTGCTAACCAACGACGGCAGTTTCGCCGAGCGCATTACTTCGGCAGCCACACACGTCACCAAAACGTACTTAGTCAAGGCAAATGGCCCGCTCACTCCCGAGCAGGAAGAGAAGTTTCGTAAGGGCGTTCCACTGGGAGGAAAGCGCACAGCTCCCGCAGGTATCAAGATCATCCAGCGTAGCGAGAATCCCTGGTATGAAGTTCGCCTGATCGAAGGCCGTCAGAATCAGGTCCGGTTGATGTTCAAACATTTTGGGCGCCTGGTGGAGAAGCTGCGTCGGGTGAAAATCGGCTTCCTCGAACTCGGCGGATTGAAGCCGGGTGAGTTCCGTCACCTGACGCCCGGTGAAGTGGCCCGCTTTAGACGGCTGCTGAAGATAGAGGAGAAGTAATCGATGCAGCCCATTGCCGACTTGCTTCGCAAAAGCCACACCATTGCCGTGGTCGGTCTTTCGAGCAAGAAGTTCCGCGCGTCCTACGGCGTCTCCGAGTATATGCAGAAGCAGGGCTACCGTATCATCCCCGTGAATCCGAACGAAACAGAAGTGCTGGGCGAGATATCGTACGCGCGGCTAGAGGATATTTCCGGGCACATTGACATTGTCGATATTTTCCGCCGATCAGAAGCCGTCCCGCCCATCGTCGATTCCGCGATCCGCGTGGGCGCCTCAGTCGTCTGGATGCAGGAGGGCGTCATCCATGAAAAAGCCGCCCAAAAAGCCAAAGCCGCCGGCCTCACTGTAATCATGGACCGCTGCATTCTAAAAGAGCACATGCACCTGCTGCGCTAAAACGCCCATCCGCCGTCACTACCCACACCCCACTACCCACACCCCAGCTACGGCCAATATTCCCAATGACGCGTCGCCACGACATATACGCAAAGGCACGCATTCGTCACCGCATGCGCCAGGATGCAATCTCCCACGCTTTTCGTCCTCACCATCCACCAGTTGTAAATAATCCCGGCTGCCAGGCCCACGTCCCAATACGGTCCATGCTCCGATGCAAAAAGGAACGCCGTTAGCCAAAACGCCGACGACTTATAAGTTCCCAGCTTGATCCGTTCGAACCGTGGCGAGATCAGCCAGCGCATCAGCCACGCGCGCCAGAACAATTCCTCGATGATCGGTACAACAAGGGCCGCGCGAAGTATCCGCGACCACAGCACCACCGGCAATGTAAGAATATTCTCCGGTACTTTGTTGCCGATCCACCCCACCAGCGAATTTTGAAAGGCCCAGTGCTGCCGGTATGCCGGGAACAGCACATCCGGTGCGATCCAGATCACGAACACGCCGATTCCAACAGCGATGGTCTGGATTCCAGCGCGGCAGCGAAGATCGATGACCCCGCGCGAGAACAGCAGTAAAGCTGCCACGAGGAGCCCAAGCCGCAGGGGATATTCGACGGAAACATTTAACGAAACGGAATATTGAAGCCCCAGCAGGAGCAAGAACAGAATGAAGGGCAGGACGTAGGGAAGGCTGGGCCAGCGTGCCTGAATAGGAACCGCCTGGCTCTGCTCGGGCAACGGCTCTAGCCAACCTTTGGCAACATCTGCTTGATCTTGTCCTGCTCTTTTTCGCTCGGCTTGTTGCGCAGCGCTGCTTCCAGTTCCTTCTTGGCCTGCGACCGGTCGCCCTTCTGATAGAGCGCCATGGCCAGGTGAAGGTGGAACGTCGGACTATTCGGCCGCTTGACTACAAGGTCGCGGAGCATACGCAGGCCGTCATCGGTGAGATTCTTCCTGATATAAATCAGCGCCAACGTATCCATCACATCGAGATTCGTGGGCATCTTCTGCTGGGCGCGCTGCGCGTACACCAGCGCTTGATCGAGGTCAACGTTATTATCCGCTTTGAGAAACGCGAGATTGTTCAGAGCCGTCGCATTGTCCGGCTGCAGCTTGAGCGCGTCTTCGTAGGACCTGCGCGCGTCATCGTATCGCCCCAGGTTTTCGTCGTAGATCATGGCCAGCTCGAGCGGCGGAATTGCGTTCGCAGGTTCCAGATCCTTAGCCTTCTGGAACGCCGCGATGGCGCCATTGTAGTCGTGCGAGAATTTCTTCGCTTCGCCGAGCTGCACGTAAAGATCCGAACCTTTCGGGTTCTTTTCGATCAACTTGTCGAACTGACCCGCCGACTCGGCGTACTTTCCCGCCCGGAAGTAGATCTTGGCCAACGCTACTCGGTAATCTTCTCGATCTGGCGCTTTCTGAACCTGCTCAGTAGTGAACTGTATGGCCTGATCCCACTGTCCCTGCCCGATCTTGGACTCCACGATGCCCCGAAGCCCGCGCGGGTCATTGGCCTCCATCAGAGTCTGGAAATCCACCTCGGCATCCTTGTACCGGCGCTCCGCGTAATCCAGTTGTCCGAGCTGGAACCGTGCGTCGTTTGACTTCGGATAAAGCTTCAAAGCGATGGTCAGCTCCTCGCGCGCCTTCGGGTATTCGCCCATTTGGAACAAACCGTTGGCGCGAATCAATCGTGCCAGCAGATTGGTGGGCTCGGCGTTCAGTACTTGCTCGGCCATCTGCACGGCCTTGCCCTTCTCGCCGCGTTCCAATTCTAACTGCGCCAGCGCAACCCTCGCCGGCGTATACTTCGGCTCCGCCTTAAGCGCCGCCAGAAACTCCACTCTCGCCTGGTCTAGACTCTGCGCGTCGCCGGTCCCCATATAGGCGCGGCCCAGATTGTAATGCAGCGTTGCATTGCCGGGCATCTTGGAAACCAGCGGCTGTAGCTCTGCGATGACTGTCTTGAGTTGGCGCTTGTCGCCGGTTTGCAGCAGTAGCGTGGCGTGCATGGCGAGTGCTTCCGGATCCTTCGGGTCTTCCTTCAGAAGCGCGGCGACGATTTTCGACGCCTGATCGTTCTTGCCCTGGGTCCCCAGCACTTCCACCATCTTCTTCTGATATGCCCGCTTGTTCTTCGAATCTTCCTTCTGGCCGTCATCGTACTGTTGCAATGCGCCGGGAAAGTCGCGGATGCGCAAATAAAAATCGCCAACTTGCATGTGATTATCGGGGAACGTCTTGCGATCGGAATTGAGACGATCGAGAGTCGCCTTCATCTGGTCCTTGCGGTTGGTCAGGTAATAATGAAAGGCGAGTTGCAGCAGATAGGGCCCTTGCGATGGATTGTTTGCGACCTTCTGTTTCAGTAGCGCCTCCGCGGAATCCGGATGGTTGGTCCGTACGTAGTGAACGTACAGGGCATCGTACATAGGGCCGTACGTCTTTTGGTGCTCGATCAAATCTCTCGCGAATTTCTCGGCCTGATTTTCGTCTTGCGCTGCAAATAGTGCCTGGACCAGCGAAAGAATCAGTTCTGGCTGATATGGCTTCACCTGATTGGCGGCTTCGAATTTGTCAATCGCGCCTTTCAGATTCTTGTTCATTAGATCGATGTAGCCGGAGAAACGCAGGCCATCGAACGATTTCGGGTCCTTCTTGAGTAACTGCTGCGTGAGATCTTTCAGGTCCCCGAGCAGCGATTTGTTCGCCTGAGCGTCCGCCAGATAGTAGAACAGATCGATTTCGCCGAGCTTGACCATGGCATCCGCGTTGTTCTTGTCAATTTCCATGGCGCGGCTGAAATCGCGGCGCGCCTCGGCCGGATTGCCCAGCTTCATGTCGGTCAAGCCCAAGTGGTACCAGGCGTCGCCCCAACGCATATCCTTCTTGAGCGCGCGCCGGTACATGAGCGAAGCCTGCTTGTACATCCCTCGATCAAAGTACTTGTTTCCCTTGTCGACGTACTTCTTACAAACCACTTTCGGATCGTTACTGCACGCTGCCAGCAACAGGACGAGTGGAATCAAGAACCAGAAACGAGCGCGGACTGTAGACATCCTATTTACACACTAGACTACTGGGAACCCACCGTGCAATGTAACGGTTCTCTTAGTACCACTCCTCTCGAAGTGGTCCCAGTACCAGCCCGTTGGGCATCCTCCCGGCTTGCCCCCAAGTACTAACGCAGCGCCGCCACTAGCGTCCCCGTCTGCCGCAACAGATCTAACCGCGCCTTAGCTACCGAGTGCTGCGCGTCATAAAACGCAACCCATTTTTCCTGCTCATTGAGCCGAGCCTCATCTACTCTCTGTTGCGTAGCACGACCCTCGCCCAGCTGCGCCAGCAGCACGGAAACCTGTTCACGCGTGTAATCAAGATCCAGCCGGGCGACTTCACTTGCCGCCTGCGCCTTGCGAAGTTCCTGAAACGACTTCTGCGTATCCAGCCCGATTCGATTGCGCGTCTGATTCATTTGCGTGCGCAACTGCATGACCTCGGCCTCGGCCTGCGCAGCCTGACCTTTTGCAGCCGATCCGGTCAGCAATGGAATCGTGATCGCCACTCCAAGCTGGGCGTTATTCCGCTGCACATGGGTGAAGAAAGTCTCATAGGTACTCTTGGCAAACAGCGCATACTGCGCAACCACATCGACGACAGGCCAACGCGCGGCTTGATATTCGCGAACCTCAAATCCCTTCGCTTGTAGTTGCGAATCGAGCCGCCGGATCTCGCGGCTGTTCTGCAGCGCCAGTTCGCGAGCGGCTTCCTCGGATTCGGGCGCCTCGAGCGGCTTACTATCATCATCGACAGGCTGAACGCGATCCCCCGCTGCATACCCCAGCACCACGGCAAGCGACGCCCGCGCATAGTCCAGATCTTCGTTCAAAGCGTCGTAACGTTGGCGGGCGCGCGCCAGGTCCACCGCCATGCGTTTGTTTTCGAGCGGGATCTCCCGGCCTTCTTCGACTCTGAGCTTCACCGCGTCCGCTACACGCTCGCGGCTATCCACTTCCAGCTTCAGAGAATCGGCAATCCGCGTCATCTGCTGCGCATCGAGGAACAGCGATGCCGTCTGATAAGCCACCTGGTCGCTTTTCGACTGCGCACTGATCGCCGCCCCGCGCGCGTTCTCTCGGGCCTTGGCGAGCTCAAAGCTGAGTGGTTTGTTAAACAGCGCCATATCGGTCCGCGCCTGGATGATCGATGGCGCCGCTCCTTCGATACTGCTCGGATAGCCCCATGTCTTGGCCGCGCCGCTTCCGGCATAGACCTTGGGCACGAAAGGATTGTTGGCAATACGGACCGCGGACTGCGCTTTTTGCTCGTCCAGCCGCGCCAGCGCCATGTCGGGATTTTCCTTCAATGCGATATCGACAGCCTGGCGAAGCGTCAATGAGTGCACCTCGGCAAATCCAGCGCCGAAAGCAAGGACAGATACCAAAATTAGTCTAGACACACTTACAGCCTACAGTAGGAACGAGCCTCTGGCTTGTCCCGGCAAGTAGCGGAGCTTGCCGTCTACAAAGCAGTCGGTTGCAACTGACCAGGCAACCCGTTCGGCGCCATAGGCAGCGATCGAATGCGCAAACCCGTCGCACGAAAAATCGCATTGCCCACCGCCGGAGCAAGCGCAACAATCGGCGTCTCACCGGCGCCCGCCGAAGGCAGATCCTTCCGGTCGACCAGGATCGTTTCCAGCCGCGGAGTATCGCTGAATCGCGGCACGCGATACTGAGCAAGATGCGGATTCAGAATGCGGCCGTTGTCAAACTCCACGGTCTCAAACAGAGCGCCCCCTATGCCCATCACCACCGCGCCCTCGACTTGATTTTTCAAATGCTCCGGGTTCACGATGGCGCCGCACTCAAACGCCGTCACCACGCGCTCGATTTTCACCTTGCCGCCCGGCTGTGCGATTGATACTTCCGCGCAACTGGCCACATAGCCACCCTTTTCGAGGCCACACGCCAACCCGAATCCCCGTGTGGCGTCACTCCTCGCCTTATCCCAGCCGAACTTTTCAGCTGCCTTCGTGAGAACAGCGCGCAGCCGATCGTCCTTGAGATTCTTCAAACGGAACGCCAGCGGATCCATGCCCACAGCGACAGCGAGGTCGTCCATATGCGACTCCCGAGCAAAGTGGTTCGCTGTAGCAGCCAAGCCCCGGTAAGAGCCCTGTCGCAGCGGATATTCCGTCGGATGAAACTCGATATTCCGGCTTGCAATGTCATACGGAGTCTCGATCCCCGACGGCCCCGAGTTGTAATTGTGAAAATCCCACACGGTGATTAAGCCGTCACTTGCTACCCCACTGCGAATTTCAATCACGCCGGCCGGACGAAAATAGGCCCACGTAAATTCCTCTTCGCGGGTCCAGATCACCTTCACGGGTTTGTTGGCAAACTTCGCCAGGCGAGCCGCTTCGATCGCCACCTCCCCCGTATGCTTGCCGCCGTATCCAGACCCCGTGTCCGGCATGATCACCCGTACATTGCTCTCCGGGATACTGAACGCTTCCGCAAGTTCGCTCTTCACTCCAAAAGGACGCTGTGTTCCCGTCCACACCGTGAGTTTGCCGTCTTTCCACTCCGCAACCGCGGCGCGAGGTTCAAGAGGCGTGTGCGCGATATACGCGACCGTATAGGTTGCGTCGAATCTGTGAGCAGCCGACTGCAAACCGTGTTCCACGGACCCATGCTCGGGGTTACTCCGGCCGCCGCCTCGAGATGATGCGGGATGGTTCTTGAGGTACGAGAACAGGTCTTTGCCCGCAGGCTGTGGATCGGCTTTCCACTCTGCTTTTATTGCGTCCAAACCTCGAGCCAGCGTAATTTCGTCTGGAGCTACGACGCCAACAAAGTTGCCGTCCTGGACGGCAGTAGCGCCCGGCACAGAGGCCATCTCCTTCATGTCGATGGATCCGAGTTTGGCATTGAACGCCGATGGCCTCAGAACACGGCCGTGCAGCAGATCGGGCCGCGAAATGTCCGACGTGAACTTGTGCGCGCCGGTGACCATATCGCGCCCGGCGACTTTCCCAACCGATGTGCCTGCAATCGTCCACTTGTCCGCGGGCGTCACGCCGGAGCCATCCACTGTCTTCACCAGTTGCTGCCCCCGGGTCAGCTCGCCGTAGGAAACGGATTCCCCGGACGCGGAGTTCTTGACCCTGCCGCTCGCTGCCGAAATCGATGAACGGTCCACGTTCCACTTTGTTGCCGCTAGATCGATCAACGCTTCTCGCGCTGCCGCGGAGACCTTTCGGAGCTGCGGCCACATGCGCGGCGTGGTTTGGCTGCCGAATGTGCCCATGTCGAACGGAGTGAGCGCGGTGTCGCCCATCACTAGCTTGATCGAGGAAACCGGCGCGCGCAATTCCTCGGCGACGGCCTGCGTCAGCGAGGTACGCGCATTCTGGCCCACTTCCACCTTGCCCGTAAAAACTGTCACATCGCCGTTTTCAGCGATGTGCAGCCAGGCTTCGATGTTCTGCGGCATGGCACCGCCACCGCGCGCCCGCCCGGACTCTTGCGCAAACGCCGTTTCGTTGCAGGCCAGCAATAATACGATCCCGCCACCGAGCAGCTTGAAGAAATCGCGCCGCTCCACTTCAAACTTATAGGCCGGACCTTCGAACAGTTCGTAACGTTCTGGCTCAAGCATGCTGGCCTCCGTTCATCAGCCGCTCGGCAAGCTGCACGGCGGCGACGATCCGCGGATATGTTCCACACCGGCAGACATTGCCTTCCATCGCCCGCCGGATCTCCGGCTCGGAGGGATGCGGATTCTTCCGCAGTAAGCCCGCGCCCGACAGGATCATGCCCGGTGTGCAGTAGCCGCATTGCAGGGCATCGGATTGGAGGAAAGCCTCTTGCAGCGGATGCAGGCGGCCATTCTGCGCCAGACCTTCGATCGTGGTGATGGGCTTTCCCGCTACGGTTGCGACGCGAGTGATACACGATCGCACCGGTGCGCCATCGATCAGCACCGTACACGCGCCACACTGGCCTTCGCCGCAGCCATACTTGCTTCCGGTGAGTTCGAGATCGTCGCGCAGCACCCAAAGGAGCATACGGTCGGGATTGAGTTCGATCCGATAGTGCTTCTGATTGACGACCAGTTCCATGCCTTGATTTTACGCCTCCTCGTGGGGCAGGTCACCGGCCTGCCAATTGAACGTAGAATTACAAAAACGACTATGGATCCCGTCGCACCATTGAACATAGCGCTCACCTACGCCAATGACCAACACACGGACGGGGCGGGCGCCCAGCTCCAGAGGATCTACGGTATCTATGCAATTTCGCGCTTTCTCAAGCTTCCCTACGTGCACTCGCCCATAAAGAGAATCGACTACCAGGGCTTAACCGCGCTCGAAAACAACTCCACGTTTGCCGATGCTGAATCACAATATAACCGCATCTTCGACATTCCCTCAGACGTTGAATTGCCGGAAGAGCACATCGTTCACGAGATGAGATACGCCGGCCGTGAGCTGATTAGGCAGCTTCAACGCACCGCGCAGAGTACCGGAGAGTTTCATCTCGTACGAATCCTGTACCCGTATCCAATCACCGATCAAGATCCGGAAATGTATCGCCACGTCCCAGCGATTTCCCCATTCCCCCGCCGGAGTTCCGAATCTTTCAGACTCGCTATTCACGTGCGAAGGGGGGAACACATCGCGCTCTCTTCGGACAGAATGCTCCCCAATTCGTATTACGTGTCGTGCGCCCTTCGTTTCACCGAGCTCTTCGAGAAGCTCCAAATTCCATTCATTTCTGAGCTGTATACGGAATTGCCTTCAAAAGCGTTTGTGGTTACGCCCCAGCACCATGGAATCGCCGGAAGAATAGCCCGCAGCGTCCTAGTCGATCCGCGAATGAGCCGCATTCAGGATTTCGACGCGATTCCCAATCTGGTTCGATATATCAACGGCGACCCAATCGAAACGCTCGCGCGCATGGCCACGGCGGATGGATTGATCATCAGCCGCTCCTCCTATAGTTACGTAGCTGCGATCTTGAACGCGACTGGCATCGTGGTTTATCACCCCTTTTGGCACAGCCCGCTCAGCGACTGGCTGGTGTCAAATGAGAGCGGCATTGTCTCAGATACAGACCTGACGGAACGGCTCAAGAGCTGGAAGCAGTCTCGAACCAACCGAATGTGATCTGGACGATGTCGTTCAATACTGGAAGCGGAGGAAATCATGTCGAAAGACTCACGAATGTTCGCGGGTATTCTTCTCGTAACGATTCC
>Ga0335082_10010314_pt1 | contig 10132 bp, 4 predicted proteins | sample Lox_Sample_41_FD_206718 | JGI IMG/M metagenome (GOLD analysis project Ga0335082, IMG submission 206718) | Soil microbial communities from Loxahatchee National Wildlife Refuge, Florida, United States - Lox_Sample_4.1 | ecosystem: Environmental > Terrestrial > Soil > Wetlands | place: USA: Florida...
CGACGTGTCGTCATTTCTGAATACCGCTGCATAGTCGCCGAGACTCGCCTGAACCTGCAATGGCTCGATCGGTGTAGTTGTTCCGATGCCGACATATCCGATATTCGTAATGGAAAGCCGGGGAGTAAACGAAGTGTAAAAATCGAGACCCCATTGGTTTCCCCCGGGCGTTCGCTTTGATGCGATTCCTTCACCACTATACGTCGTGCTCCCAAAGGTCAGTCCAGGCGAAAGAACACCGTTATTGAGCCCGGTGCCATCAATGAAGAGCCCGCCGTTCCTGTCGAGTCTCATTTTTTCCGACCATCCGGCTGCCTGATTCCATGTGTAGAAGCTCAACCTTGTCGGCATGGCAGAGGCGGCGGGGACACTATCAACGAAGCCGTACATACCACCACCTCCCTGATAAGCAGTACCGTTGTATCCGAGAAAACTAAACCCTCCCATGAGATCGCCATTTGCCACGATGGTGGGAGATTCGAGTGTGCCGCGGGATTTTGTGAAATGGTATTCTCCCCAACCAAATCCGGAAACACGCTGAGAGATATCACTATTATTTCCATCTTCATCAGCGATATCGAGTTTCAGTGTGGCAACCCCACTACTTTCCGGAGCGGTGCTTCCAATCCCGATATTGCCATTCTTATAATAGATATCGGTTCCATTGGTTCCCCAGGGACCAAGCGAATAGGGGGAACTCGTGAGTTCGGATCGAGGAGAGAATGTGACCGGATAGGATGGCCCGGCCGGTCCGTTCGTTGCGGTAACCTGCACAAAGTATGGTTTCGTAAATTGCAGACTCAGCGGACTCACGGAACCGAGAGCGATGGAAAACGTGCCGCGATGAACCGGAACTCCGGTATGAATCTCGGACCATTGCACGCTTCCGGCGGCAAGAGAATCATAAAGCCCCACCGTGAGATCGTATGACCCGTCAGATATGGGCGTTCCTCCGGATGTCGTCAGCAGTCCCTGGTACGAAATTTTTTGGGGCAGCGAGACAGCCGCTGTCGAAAATGCCTTCGCCGGAGTCTGCTTGAAGAGCTTGGATTTCAGTGGACCAGGAACAATTTCAGATTTGCCAATAGGTGCAACCTGAGCCGAGACCGGACAGGAGGTTGCAAACAGGCAACAAGCAAAGAACAGTAGAGAATGCTTCATGGGAGGTCCTCTCATGAGTGATGATGGTATGAGATATGAAATGGTGATGTTCCAAAATTGTGTGCATTCTTACATCCTCGATCGCTGGAGTGTATTGCTCATGCACATCACTTGCCCGGCTTGGGAAGTATTGACACCTTGGCAAGTTTCGCCTTCAGGTAATCGTTTTCCGCCTGCTGAGCTGCCTCACGCGCCCGATCGGCCTTCAGTTCCAGCTCCCGGAGATCGACAACATAGCCTGCCGTTTCGCCCGACGTTTTTTGCGCTTCGTTGGCGCTCACCGATGCCGGTGTCGCATTTTCGTACTTGGGAGCTTCTGCCGGCGGTACAATGGTATAAACAGACCCATACGCTGTCGGAAAATACATCGCGCTAATGCTGGCATTCCAAAAATATTTTTGGCCAACAAAAGTAGCGTCCAATGCTTTGAAGTAGAACGTGTACGTTCCGGCTGCTTTATAAAAGGTCCGATGGATATTCACCGGGAGATAAAAATTGTCCGAATTTGGCATCGTGCTTGCACCAACATAACAGTAATAACCACTAGTGGTTCCCCCTGGAGCATCGCCAATTTCGATCGCCATATAGTTGGAAACGCTGGTTCCATACAAACCCGCCTGACCAGATGCTTCAACGACAACATAACCGTTGGCAGGAATCGTGATGGTGGTACTGTCGACTGTTATGTACGTCGCCATCCCTGCCACATTTACCAAATTGATCGGATTTCCTTGAGAAATTCCGGGTTCATCGAGTATTTCCCCTGAAGAGATTGAGTTGGGGGGAAGGACTACAGACGTGTCTCCCGCCGCGGCATCGACCCGAAGCTTGCCATAGGAATAGACACCATAACCGTTCTGGTACCAGCTGTATCCCTGCACGCCGAATCCGCCTTTGCTATAGGAGACACCTGCAATTCCCACACCCGAGTCTGTCACCCCGTACACTCCCCAGGCGCCGTTGCCGTTAAGTGCTTCGCCATACAACCCATTTCCCTGTGGAGCCAACGATGTGCCGGATACCCCTCCAACATTCGCACTCGCGGCCATACTCTTCCCGGTGATGGCAGATCCATTTTGATCGTTCCAAACGGAGAATACGCCATCGAATGTCGAAGCGCTTCCGGTGCCGGTAAACGGCAACTTCAGCGAAAGAGCGTATGGTGTGCTCTTGAGTCCGGTGCGCGGTGCAAATGCAACCGGCCCTCCAATCCCCGGACCGGAGAGGGCAGTGACCTGAAGATAAAGCGCCCGGTGGAAACTATCGGGAAGTACAGTCACACTTCCAAGTGCGACACTGAATGTCCCTCGACGAACATTGACCAATGAATCGATTTCAGTCCAGAATGAACTTCCACCGGTTGAGTCGGTAAAGAGATCGAACTGGAGCTTGTAGATTCCATCCGACACCGGAGTACCGGCAGCAGTGGTCAGCAATCCCTGGTAGGAAAAAGTGTTCGGGACCTGACCGAACGTTTGAAGTGTTGCGATCAAAAGCAACAGACCGAAGAATAAAGCAGAATGCTTCATCAGAGAACTCCAGAAAAAATGAGCGAGGAAGTTGGATTGAAAACTGTTTTCGATACGAAGGTATTGAAGGACAACATCAAGTGAAAATACCCGACGAGCCCTGATGGGTGAGAATCTTCGCTGGAGGAGAATACGGGGAGATAGAATACAGCTCGTTGAGTGAAACAAGGAATGCAGACACTGATCAATTTCAAAGAGATCACTCGAACCCTTTAAGAACGTTGCCCCGATTGATTCGAGAAGGTAGTTTATTGCAGAGAGAAAGTCAAGGGAATTGGAGCGAGTTGTGATGTGGCATCACCGCGGGAGCGTCACGCCCGCTGCAGTTGCCCGAATTGTCCACCATCGCCCGCGACAACGCGATGACATCATTCATAAATTATTTTAATAATCATTGCGCAGGGTTAACCGGAAACGAAAAACCCCGGCCAGGGGCTTCTCGACCGGGGTGCAGGTGGTGGGTGGAGATGTTATCGTCGTCACTTCAACACAATCATTTTCCTGACTGCAGTAAATCTCTTCGCGCCATCCTCGGTGGACGTTGCTTCCAACCTGTAAAAGTACATGCCGCTCCCGATCTTTGCAGCATCGAACTGTTCACGGTGTATTCCCGCCGTTTCAACACGGTCAACGAGAGTTGCAACCGCCTGCCCGAGAACATCATACACTATCAACCGTACATAAGACGCTCGAGGAAGACCATAGGATACCCAGGATGTGGGATTGAAGGGGTTGGGATAATTCTGGTGTAAAACGAACTGCTCCGGGATCGACTGGCTCCGATCGTTCACCGCCGTTGGCGTACCGAAGGAGAGATCGTCAACAACGAATTTTGAATTCATATGGCATCCCGTAAGAGGAGAAATGCTGATTGCAATGACCGCCGTATCTGGAACCGTGGCGGCCGAGTCGTTGTAGATAATAGTGCAACTCGCCTGCGTGTACGACGATCTGCTTGTGGTATCGCTGTATGTCCCAACGCCGATCGGATTTCCGGCTTTGAGCATGCCAACCTGAACGGTAAAAGCATCCCCGCTATCGGAGGTGAACTTGTAGTAAAAGGAGAGGGAGGAATAGCGCTGCGCTACCGGAAACCCGGTCGTACCATTCGATTTGGTGTCAACCGTAGCGCCCAGGGTGAAACCAAATCCCGCATTGTAAACTGTTCCCTGGGCTGCAGAGGAGCCTGAGTGCGCATCCGACGACTGCGTAACCACAAGTATAGGCCCGCCATTGTTGGTGGTCCAGCCCACCGGCTCACCACTGGCCCAAGATTCGAAGCCGCTGTTCGGTATTTGTGAGTAGGCAGCGTTGAACATCAGGATGAGAACGACAATGCTGAACAAGAACGCTCTGACAATTTTCATTTGTCTGTTACTCCTTTCAATAGCACGTTGTGAAATGGTTTGCGAGCTGTTTGATTCACTACTTTTGTCCCTCACGTAGATTCAAAATCATCCCCCCTATTTTTCCAGGATTCGTCAATCGACTTACTGGTATTCCAGTCGAAATCTGTTCGTCAGTGGATGGATTCCGAAAGATGTTGACCGGAACAATTTCGTGACCCGAAGTGTCCGCAGGCGGGTAGTTCGGAGTCGCGGCATCCCAGTGAATCGACCAGGCGTACTTGGGCGGTGCGGTGGTATCACGAGACCCCGGCCCGTACATAAATGCGTATGTCGAGGAATCGACCCCTCCGGAGATAATATTGAACTTGTCGTCCAGGTGGACGGCGACGGTGTCTCCTGGAGTCGCAAAGGAAAAACCGACAGTGCCGGTATACACGGTTGAAGTATTGGGCAGATCCGGACACACATAGTTCGCGCTGTCAACATACTGGTTGGCATTTGGGCTCGATCCGACAATACTCATCGACAGCATTAATGAAGACGGGAAGAAATGGAGGATGGCATTGAAGCCAGGGAAAAGGCCATTACCTCCCAAAAGGTTTGCTGGAATGGAATCAGATGGCATCGACCATGTATTCCACTCTGTGATGGTGCATCCGCTGATCGGAGCGACATACGTAAGAGATCCGCTACCGCCGGCACTCGTGACACCCTTTGAATCGAGGACAGCGATTGTCTCGACAGGATCGGCCGGCTGCGGAGTTGTTCCCGGTTTGATTCTGTACTTGTGGACGTCTGCGCGAACATGAAGGGCTCCGTCAAAATTCTCATGAAGACTCCCGTAGGAATCAATGACAATGTGTACCGGCAAGTACCATTCGGTGAGTTGTACGACATTGCTCTGATGTCCGTCAACGGTGACGACAACACTACCTGCGGATCCAGGTCCCGATTTCGGAATCCTGCAAACGATATCATTAACGTCATGCTGTTCAACCTGAAGAGTCGCGCCGTTGACGGTCACTGACGGCTGTTTTGTTCCGAACATCCCCACAAGGTGGAGCTCATCAGATTCTTCAAAGACCTCGAGCCGCTCGATGCTCGGGTCCAGAATGGGAGAAAACCCGCTATGGTCGGTCATGTCATACCGGAGAAGTGCCCCCGTGGAAGTGCAGACATCCAGGTTCCTCTTTGAGAGATCGGCAAAAACGCCGATGAGATCGAACGGGCGCTGGTACGGACTCTCGACCGGCACATGACTGAGATTCGTTACATTGGTACCGAGCATCCGGTCAAAGAAGAACTTTTCCGCAATGTAAGCCGGTCCATCCTGAACAGGGAGAGTCCAGCCAATGTAGGCTCGGTGAGTGTTTGACACCGCCGGCCAGTCGACCCGAAGAAAGGCATTGCGGATGGTAAATTCCATGCTCGTACATGCATCAATATAGATCATCGCTGTCGTTGGAATCGAAAAATGGTAGACGACAAATTTCGGAGTGATTGCATAGTGAGTTTCGGCCACGGCCACTCCTCCAACCTTGTTGTTGTACGCGGTGAAATAACACAGCTCCCCGTCGCTCAGGACGCTGTTGTAGATGGCATCAAGGAGACTGGTGCGCTGCGTCGAAGTCCACAATCCATAACTTGCAGTCCTGTTCGTGTCGGAAACAAGTGTGTCGTGCAAAGCGCCATGAGCGCGGATAAACATCACCCCGTAACCCGATATATTCATCAGGTCGTCGACACTTCCTAGTGATGTCGTCACCGTATAGCCCCGCATCCCGAAGAGCCAGGAAAGGACTGGGACGGGATTCGAAAAGTTATTTCCCATGGAATTCACAATCAGCGCGTTCTTCGTCTGCGGCAGATCGTTCGGTGGATCCGAGAGCGGTGCGCGTTCGATTCCCTTCACAACGGCATCTGAAGTATCCCCGCCGCCGAGCATGTTGTTGGCAATGAACCAGTATCGGCCGTCCGCGAACATTGCCCAGACATTTTCCCCAGAGTCGGAGATTCCGGCAGAGGCGATTTGCGGCATCGCACGAACGGCATGCAGGATCGCTCCATTGGATGAAGCATGATCTGTCCAGGGAAGAGAATCGACAAGGTGTTCGATACTTTGAAAGTCAGCGGCACGCTCTTGTTCCGTGACCGAGGACAGGACCGGAGCAGGGGGATTGCCCGATGACGGTTGAGTTGGCGGCGTCTTCGTGCACGCCGAAACCATAAGTGCAGCCAGAACGATGAATTTCACTGATTGCATGTTGTCGGAGAACAGGTTCAAATCGAAACTTTGTGGAGAAACGTACCTTTCCGATTTCTCCGTGAATTTCTCTACCTCGTACAAACTCAGTATTTGCTAACGGAGTATCAATCACCAGTTCAGGTGATTTTCATTCGCCCAAAGGGGGCTCAGACGAGTTTATGTTTGATGGCCTTGGCGACGGCTTCCGATTTGGAATGAACCTGGAGCTTTTTGTAGATATTTTTCACGTGGGAGCTGACCGTGTCAATACTGATAAAGAGATCGCGGGCGATCATCTTATAACTCGACCCCGAAACGAGATGCTCCAGGATTTCTCTCTCTCGGCCAGTGAGTTGTACCTCGGGGAGCGGTGCCGGCACGATTGTCTGAAATACCGAGAGGACCTTGCGCGCGATGCTGGCAGTCATCGGAGCTCCCCCCTGATGCGCATCCCTGATCGCATCAATCAGTTCTTCCGGAGGAATTTTCTTGAGAAGATAGCCGGACGCGCCTGCACACAGCGATTGAAAGATCTTGTCGTTCTCTTCAAACACAGTCAGCATGAGGACTTCCATTTCGGGAAATCGCGTCTTAATCTGACGAACACCTTCGATCCCTGATATCCCGCCGAGATGGATATCCATTAGGAGCACGTCCGGCGGATGCTCGCCAATCCGTGTGAAGGCCTCTTCGCATGATGCATAGACGTGCCGGCATTCGAAGCCCGCAGACGAATTGACGAGCATGGAGACTCCCTCCCGAATCGACGCATCATCTTCAATGATTCCAACTGTTATCGCCATGGTGCAAAGTACGCAGGGTTGGTTCGAGAATCTATCACCTAAACGGGTGATTTCAGAGGGAGGCGAAGCAGAACGGTTGTCCCGTTGCCGGGGTGGGACTGAATTTCCACAATTGCGTGGATCAGTTTCGCACGTTGCTCGATGTTTTTGAGTCCATTGCCTGTCCGAACATGTCCGACATCAAATCCCGTTCCATTATCCTGGACAGTCATCGTCAGACGCGGTCGCCGTTCCGCAATCAACACCACTCTAATTTCCGCGGTCGTGGCGGACGAATGCTTGAGTATGTTATGGACCGACTCCTTGTAGATGAGGAAGAGATTCCTCCGTACGGACATCGAGAGCCGGAATCCCGGAAGTCTGTCGGGAATATGAATTCTGTACTCGATGCCTTTCGCGGAAAAGAGATTCACGGCGAGCTCCTTCATGCGAAGCAGAAGATCTTCAAGCGTATCGTTCTCCGGATTGATCGACCAAACGATGTCGTTCATCTTGTCGAGAAGGGACCGGGATATCTGTGCGATACGTTCCAGGCGTTCTCCGGCCTCCGGGGACTGCCCGGCGACTTCCTTCCTGACCAGGTCACTGAACAGTGCAATACTCGTAAGTGTTGCGCCGATATCATCATGCAGGTCAGTCGCTATCGTCGACCGGGTATGTTCAATCTCAAGGAGTTTTGCAAGACGATATCGATAAACAGCGTACAGCAGCACGGATAGAAGGAGAACCGCCGCAAGACGAAACCAAACCGTTTGCCAGTATGCAGGGTGAAGAGAAATCTCGATTTCGGCGATATGCTCGCTCCACTTCCCGTCGCTGTTCGTTCCTTTGACGCGAAAAACATAGTCCCCTGGATCAAGATGAGTATAGGATGCATATCGCCGCGTTCCGGCATCCACCCAGTCCCGGTCAAATCCCTCAAGCATGTAAGCATAGCGATTCCTGTCGGGGGCAGTAAAATCGACCGACACATACTCGAACGAGAGGATGTCTTCATCATGCGAAAGATCAACACGATGCAATGTTGATCCCGAACGGACGAGATTCTGTGGCTTATCAAGTACCCGGAAACTCGTCAGGATGACGGGCGGATCGTATGCTTCCTCTGCGATGCTATCGGGTGAAAAGACGTTTAAACCACTCGGGCCACCAAAATAGAGTGTTCCCCGATGTCCCTTCCAGAACGACCCGGTGTAAAAAAAGTTTCCCTGCAATCCGTCACGGATGTCGAAATTCTTGAAGGGGCCGGAAGGCGGAATGAAACGTGAAATTCCTTTTTCGGTACTAATCCAGAGTGTACCATGATCATCCATTATCAGGCCCTTGATATAATTATTCGGCAGACCGTCCTGCTCCAGATATTGGCGGATCACACTTGTGTGTGGATCGAAATGGCTCATTCCGTTTCCCCAAGTTCCCACCCAGAGACTTCCATCACTGTCTTCAACCAGTGCACGGGCGGCCTGCAACTCCGGCTGCTGATATGAGTGGAGTGAGTTTGTCGCAGGTATATAATAGTGGAGATTGATGTTCTCGCCCCATCCTCCCCACCACACATTCCCCTCGCGATCTTCCAGGAATGCCCATGCCCCGTCGACGCGGTGAAATAGGGTATCGGGGCTCATGGCGTTATGCTGCACGAACTTCTTGGTGGAAGGAAGGTAGTGCTCCACGCCGAGATCCTGTACGCCAAGCCAAATCGTGGAATGACGATCGCAGTAGATCGTCAGAATCGGATGATCTTTTGGATCCGCATGGGGTACAGGAGCATGCGTGAAGGAATTCGTTGTTGGATCAAATCTATCGAGGTTGGTACCTACGGCAATCCACACCGCCCCGGTGCTGTCTCCCGTGATCGAGGAAACTTCGCCCGCGCTGATGCTCGCGACGTTCCGCGGATCGTGGGTGAACGCCCTGAACTCGTGCGTTTTGGCGTCAATCCGAGTAGCACCACCATACCCATTGGCAATCCAGGCATTTCCCCGCGCATCCTCGTAGACTGAAACGATGTCATTGGACTTCCCGGCAAATGGAGTTTCCACCGTATTCCGAATCAACCCGAACCGTCCTGTCTTGAGATCAACCTTATTCAATCCCCCGCGATATGTCCCGATCCAGAGAATATCCGACGGGTCACAGTAAAGATCATAGATGCGGTCTCCAGACAATGAACTCGGATCACCTCCCACGCGGGAATAATGAACACTCTTCATCGTTTGCACATCGAGGCAATAGAGTCCGGCGAATCCAGCAATCCAGAGACGGCCATGAGAATCCCACTGGAGTTTCCCGGAGACGATATCTCTGACGGTATGCTGGAGCGGAACGAACGAAACTGTACGAGAAGTCCGCTGGAGATGGTACATCCCGGCGACAGTGCCCACCCAGAGATTGGAGGATTGATCTTCGGCCAATGTTGTAGGAGCGACAGGCTTGGCATCCGCCCCTCCCTTATAGCGGATCGTGATCATTTCGAACGACCCGGCGCCACCATGGTAGACAGCAACCCCGCTGTCTGTTATGACCCAAAGTGAGTCGCGCCTGTCGACAAATTCATTGGTAATCCCCTCGGCCACGCCGGGACGGCTGCCGCTGGAGAAAGTGAAGACCTTCAGACTGTCGGTCTCCGGAATGTAGTGGACAAGCGAATCACCGGACACAATAAACCAATATCCGCCGTGCACATCTCGTGCCGGATGAGCGGTGTTGGACGATGTAAAGGCAGAAAGAGCCCCCTTTGGCCTCTCGAGCCGATCCTTGTTACGGTCATATACCATAAGCCCGCTTTGCATTGCCACCAGGAGTCCTCCGTCACCATAATCGCAAAGACCATGGACGACATTGGCGCCCGGAGTGGTTCCCCGCTCACGCTCTCTTTTGTAAACCGAAATCGAATAACCATCATACCGGTTAAGGCCGTCTTCGGTTCCGATCCAGAGATATCCAAGGTGATCGCGCTGGATGCAGGTAACGACGTCCTGCGAGAGACCGTTGAGTGTGGTGATCTGGTCAAACCGGAGATCGGCCGGCTGGGAAGAGACAAAT
>Ga0335082_10010315_pt1 | contig 10131 bp, 7 predicted proteins | sample Lox_Sample_41_FD_206718 | JGI IMG/M metagenome (GOLD analysis project Ga0335082, IMG submission 206718) | Soil microbial communities from Loxahatchee National Wildlife Refuge, Florida, United States - Lox_Sample_4.1 | ecosystem: Environmental > Terrestrial > Soil > Wetlands | place: USA: Florida...
GCATTCATGATGCCGCAAAAGAACTCGGCTGTGTCCAGGACTTGCGCACCCCTGGCTTCCAGCAGATACGCGCTGCGGATGGCGGGGGTCGCGCCGGCGAGGCTGGCCTTGTAGTCGCCGAGCAGGGCCTCGATGCCCCCGAAATTCGAGGCCAGGCTCCCGATCGAGCTCTGGCGCAGGCTGGACAGGTCGCCTCGCACCGCGTAGACGGCATACTGCTGGGCCGCCCGCTCGATGCTCTGCTTCATCGGGGGATCGAGTTCGCTCGAGGTCGCGCACGAGGTGGCGCCGGCGCCGGTCTGGGCGGCGGCAGTCCACGCCCACAGAAGCGTCACCATCACCAGGGATCTTCGGATCATAGCTGTCGTCCTGACGCTACTCCGAAATAGATGCGGCTGCCAGTCTCCCCGATGTCAAAAAGCCATGGTCCCAGGCATTTCGGACGACTCGGGAGCCGGGAGGCAGGTGTAGAATCGGCGTACGGGGACCCCTTGTTGAACGCTGTGTCAACTTGCATTCGGCTGGCAGTCATTGCCGCCCTGTCGGCGTCGATGGCCGAAGCCCAGGGTGCTCGACCCGCGGATCCCGTCTCCAAGACCCAGGCGAAGCCGTCGGAGAGCCAATCGAAGGCGAAATCCCGGCGGCACTCCGGAAAAGCGAATCCTCCGGCCGCGCTGACGGAAGAGCCGGCTGTGCCAGCTCCGCCCCCACGCACTCCGGCCCAGATGCCGCCCAACGCTCCGCAGGTGAGCTTCCGCGACGGGATGCTGACCGTGGTGGCCAACAATTCCACGCTGGGCGACATCCTCAACGCGGTGCGCAGCAAGACGGGGGCAAGCGTGGACTATCCGGCCGGCGTCACCCAGGAGAGGGTGATGGCATCGGTCGGCCCAGCTCCGGCGCCGCAAGTTCTGGCGGCGCTCCTGAACGGATCGCACTTCGACTACATCCTGGTCGGAGCGGACGGTCATCCGGATGTGCTGCAAAAAGCCATCATCACCGCCAAGGAGGGAGCCGGGGGACCGGCCTCGGCTGGCGGCGTTCCGGTCGCCGGCGGTGCTGCGCCGCGCAGCATGCCACCGCCCCGTCCCAGCGACGACGACATGGAGAACGCGCCTCCGGACGAGGCCGAGCAGCAGCCCGAAGAACAGGCGCCGGCCCAGCAGGCGCCGCCGCAACCGCCGCCAAACCCGAATACCATCCCGTTCCAGGGACCAAAGAGCCCGGAGATGCTCCTCCAGGAACTGCAGAAAATCCAGCAGCAGCAGCAACAACAGCAACAGCCCCCACAGGAACAGCCACAGCCGCAGTAAAGAAGTACTCAGTACCTGGTACTCAGTACTCAGTTAGGGGCCATAAGGGGCCTGGAATCGGCTGTGCGTTGGAATCGTGTGATACCGAGTACTGAGTACACCCTTATCGGCTGGTGAGCAGGGACCGGGCCTCCGCCTCGACGGGGACGAGCACGGGCTCTTGGCGCTGGGGACGGTGCCCGAAGGCGGACAGGATGGCCCAGATGGAGGCATAGCCGGCGCCGATTCCGATGGCAACCGCGGATACGATGGTGGTGAACAGGATGGTGGTCGAGATCAGCATGGTCCGCACTTCGTTCCGCCCTCTCTGATGCCCGGGCCGGAGCCTGTGGAAGTCGCGCTCCGCCCGTAAGAATCGTTCAATCGCCTTCGCCCGTAAACGTCACCGAAGGACGTGTACCGCGGTAGCTAGTAGTTAGTAGCTGGTAGTTAGGTAGGACGCTCGCCCGCCGTTCCACCTAACTACTAACTACCAACTACTAGCTACTGGCTACTACTTCTTCTTTTCCGCATTCCAGATGGTGCGCGAGATCGCCCGCCCGCAGAACGGGCAGAAATTGATCAGGTACAGGTTCGGCCGGTCTTCCGGCGACCGCACCGCGTAGTCCGAATCGATCTCGTTCAGGATGCGGCCGCGCATCTCAAGCTTTGGCTGGTTGAGGACCGCGTCCCCATCCACCGCCTCGCGCAGCATCTCGCAACAGTGCTCGATCATGCTCAACCCGAATGTCGAATCTACCTGCGTTGACGCTACCCGCTAGTGACGACTAAGATACGGAGTAGAGCTGTGCTCCTCCCTTTCTAAAGCTCCTAGGTGACCTGCACCGCGGGTGGGGCCCCGGTTTTGAATCAGTTCATGGCCATCAACAAGATCACGGTCCGCGGCGCGCGCCAGCACAACCTGAAGAACATCTCGGTCGAGATACCCAGGAACACCCTGACGGTGATCACCGGCCTGTCGGGGTCAGGCAAGTCCTCCCTGGCATTCGACACCATCTATGCCGAGGGGCAGCGGCGCTACGTGGAGACGCTGTCGGCTTACGCCCGGCAGTTCCTCGACCAGATGGAGCGCCCCGACGTGGATTCCATCGACGGCCTTTCGCCCTCCATCTCCATCGAGCAGAAGACCACCTCGCGCTCGCCGCGCTCGACGGTGGGGACCATCACCGAGATCTACGACTACTTGCGGCTGCTGTACGCCAATGTGGGCGTGCCTCACTGCCCGCAGTGCGGACGGGAGATCACGCGGCAGTCCGCCGACCAGATCGTGCAGAGGGTGATGGAACTGAAGGCCGAGGACCGGGTCATGATCATGGCCCCTATCGTCCGCGGCCGTAAGGGCGAGTTCACCAAGGAGCTGGAAAAGCTGGCGCAGGTGGGATTCGTGCGCGCCCGCATCGACGGCGAATTGCGCAACCTCGACGAAGACATCAAGCTCGACAAGCGCAAGAACCACACCATCGAAGTGCTTATCGACCGTTTGCTGGTGAAACCCGGCATCGAGAAGCGGCTGGAACATTCGGTGGCCATCGCCATGAAGCTGGCCAATGGCCTGGTGCTGGTGGCGGTGGTGGACGGCGAGGAGCGGCTCTTCTCCTCGCGCCTGGCGTGCCCGGATTGCGGCATCAACGTGCCCACGCTGGAGCCGCGCTCGTTCTCGTTCAACAGCGTGTACGGCGCCTGCCCCGAGTGCCACGGTCTGGGCAGCAAGTACGACTTCGATCCGGCGAAGATCATCGTGGATTGGTCCAAGCCCCTGCTGGACGGCGGGCTGGGCCCGGGCTCGGGCTCGACCAATCTGCAGCGCATGCTGGCGCTTGCCGCCGAAGCCTATGGCTTCGATCTCTCGACACCCTTCGAAAAACTTCCGGACAAGACGCAGAACCTGATCCTGTTCGGGCCGAACGGCTCGCCCCAGAAGAAGATCGGCTTCCGCGGCGTGGTCGCGTATCTCAAGCAGAACCTCGAGGAATCGTCATCCGAGAGCTACCGCGATTGGCTGCTGAACTACATGTCGGCGACGCAGTGCCCCACCTGCCACGGTGATCGCCTGCGTCCGGAGAGCCTGGCGGTGAAAGTGGCCGGGCTGTCGATCGCGGACTTCACCGCGCTGGCGGTGGAGAAGGCGATCAAAGCGGTGGAGAAGATCGAGCTGAGCGGGCGCGAGCAGCAAATCGCCGGACGCGTGTTGCGCGAGATCGCCGAGCGGCTCCAGTTCCTGGACGCGGTCGGGCTGGGGTATATCTCGCTGAGCCGCTCGGCGGCCACGCTCTCCGGCGGCGAGGGACAGCGGATCCGATTGGCGACGCAGATCGGCTCCCGGCTGCGCGGCGTCCTGTACGTTCTCGACGAACCCTCGATCGGCCTGCACCACCGCGACAACGGCCGCCTGCTGCACGCGCTGGAAGATCTGCGCGATCTGGGCAACACGGTGCTGGTGGTCGAGCACGACGAGGAGACCATCCGCCGCGCCGACTACGTGATCGACCTCGGCCCGGGCGCCGGACGCCACGGCGGCGCGGTCGTTGCCAGCGGCACCCCCAAGCAGATCGAGGGGTCCGCCGACTCGCTGACTGGGAAGTACATCTCGGGCGAGCTGGCCATCGACTTGCGTCCCGAGCGCCGCAAGACCAACGGCCACGCGGTCACCGTGCTCGGCGCCCGCGAGAATAACCTCAAGAACATCGACGTCGCCTTCCCGCTGGGCGTGATGACGGTGGTGACCGGGGTCTCCGGCAGCGGCAAATCGACCCTGGTCAACGACATCCTGTACCGCGCGCTGGCCAAGCAGCTGTACCGCTCGCGCGAGGAACCCGGCGCGCACAAGGCCATCTCTGGCGCGGAGATCATCGACAAGGTCATCCGCATCGACCAGTCGCCCATCGGGCGCACGCCACGCTCGAACCCGGCGACCTATACCGGCGTGTTCACCCAGATCCGCGACCTGTACGCCATGCTGCCGGAATCGCGGGAGCGCGGATACAAGGCAGGCCGCTTCTCCTTCAACGTCCCCGGAGGCCGCTGCGAGGCCTGCCAGGGCGAGGGCCAGAAGCGCATCGAGATGAACTTCCTGCCCGATGTCTACGTGCAGTGCGACATCTGCGGCGGCAAGCGCTACAACCACGAGACGCTGGCGGTGAAGTTCAAGAACTACTCCATCGCCGACCTGCTGGAGACCTCCGTCGCCGACGCGCTGCCCGTGCTGGAGAATATCCCGCAGGTCCGCCAGAAATTGCAGACCTTGGTGGACGTTGGGCTGGGCTACATCCATCTGGGCCAGTCGGCGGTCACCTTGTCGGGCGGCGAGGCGCAACGCATCAAGCTGGCGCGCGAGCTGTCGAAGCGCCAGACCGGCCGCACGCTCTATCTGCTCGACGAGCCCACCACCGGCCTGCATTTCGACGACGTCAAGAAGCTGCTCGACGTGCTGCACCGCCTCACCGACCTGGGCAACAGCATCATCATCATCGAGCACAACATGGACGTGATCCGCAGCGCCGACTGGATCATCGACTTGGGCCCCGAGGGCGGCGACGACGGCGGGCGCATCGTGGTGCAGGGCACGCCCGAGCAGGTCGCCCGACACCGCAAGTCCTACACCGGCCAGGCGCTGGTGCAGGCGCTGGGCCATGCACGGCCCGCGGCCCGCCAGTAGGCCGCCATCCTTCCGACCGGCAGCATCGGCCATGAGCTGCGGGTAGAATCATCCCGGCGATGAAGGTACTGACTCGATTCCTGCTTTCGGCCACGGCCCCCGCGCACTTTCCTGCCGCCGGGCCGCCGGAGATCGCCTTCCTGGGCCGTTCGAATGTCGGCAAGTCCAGCCTGATCAACTCGCTGCTTGGGGCCAAGGTCGCTCGCACCAGTTCCACCCCGGGCCGCACTCGCGCCATCAATTTCTTCGAGGTCCGCTTCCCCGGGAAGCCGCGGCCCGCCTTCGTCTTCGCCGACCTGCCCGGATACGGTTATGCCAAGGTGCCCCGGCACCTGTCGGCCGAGTGGCCAGGCTTTATCGAGCCCTACCTGCGTGACCGGCCGCCGCTGGCGCTATGCGTCGCCCTGATCGATGTGAATGTGCCTCCCCAGGCCAGCGACCAGCAATTGATCGAGTTCCTCCGTACCAACCAACGGCCGTTTGTGATCGTGGGAACAAAAGCGGACAAACTATCGGGCAACCAGGTGACCAATTCACTGCGCACGCTGACCGACGCGGTCGGCGGGGGGGAGATCCTCGCCTACTCCGCCCGCACCGGCGATGGCCGCAAGGAGCTATGGCGCCGCATCCGCGAATCGGCGAAGGTCGATGAAGCGCCGGACTAGGCGTCCTTGGGCCTCAAGAGAAAAGCGGCCGCCAGCCTTCAACTGACGACCGCCGACTCCATTTGAACTTCCGTTGTCCCGCGGACCTCTTGTCCTTACCCCGCTGTCAGAGCACATCCGGCCATCGGGGTGAAGCCGCGAACGCAGCGTGGATTAGTCCAACGTGGGAATACGCCTGGGGGAAATTGCCCCACATCCGCAAAGCTGACGGGTCATAGTCCTCGGAAAGCAGGCCAAGATTGGAAAGCGTGGAATGCGCGTGGTCCATCATTCTCTTGGCCTCGGCTTTCCGCCCTAGGTCTGAGAGCGCTTCCACCAGCCAGAATGTGCAGATGATGAAAGCGACCGTCGGGGATCCAAACCCATCGTCCAGTCGGTAGCGAAACAGCCAGCCATCCTTCGACAGCCCATGGCGAATCGCATCAATCGTCTTGTGGAGCCGTTCATCTTCAAGCGGAAGAAACCGAAGGTACGCCATTTGCAGCAATGCTGCGTCGAAATCGCGCCCGCCGAACGATCCGGCGAAACTGTTCATCTCCGGCGACCAAGCGTTCGCAAGAATCTCCTCCCGAATCCGTTGTGCCCCGTGGCGAAACTCCTGCTCCAGGCCCGGGGCATGCAACGAGGCCACTCTTGCCATGCGGTCTGCGGCAGCCCAACACATTAGGTTGGAGAAAGTCTGTGGTCTCCATTCGGTGCGGTATTCCCAGATTCCGGCGTCGGGCCTTCCGGCCACGGAAATGGCTTTCCGCGCCAGGCGCTCGATGAGTTTGAGGGCTGGTTTTGAACGCTCGGCGCTGAAACGCTCATCGAGAAATATCGGCACTAGTGCGAGAACCATCTCTCCGAACACGTCGTTCTGGGTGTGGAGGGCGGCGCCGTTGCCCACGCGGACCGGCCCTTCTCCTCCAAAGCCTGGCCAATTGTCAAGCACCCGTTCCTCTGGGCTCCGACTACCGTCTACGGTGTACAACGGCGAAAGGTCCAGATCCGGCGCGCCGCCGGCAACGTCCATGAGGTAGTGGATGAAACTCTCGAGTTCTTCGAAGTGTCCCAGTATCCTGAACGCCCCCAAGGAATAGTAGGCGTCTCGAAGCCAGCAGTAGCGGTAATCCCAATTCCGCCCGCTCGCCGGCGATTCGGGGATGGAAGTTGTCATCGCAGCCACGATGGCTCCGGTGTCTTCGAAGCAGTGGAGCTTAAGAGCAAGCCCGGACCGAATGACCGCATCCTGATACAGCGGCGGAATGTTGCACTGCTTTACCCAGTTCTGCCAGTACCGCCGTGTCTCGCTGAGGAAACGCTCGGAGAGCGTTCTCAGCGGTTCTTCAACAGGAGCACCCCAGGTCAGGACGAGGTGGCGCCTCCCGGTCAGAGTAAAAGGCTGTCCCTGGAGGTAGGAAACGGGAATGTCGCTGGTGAGGCGGAGTTGGCTCTCGAATCCCTCGAACCGCACGTGGTTCGATCCGTGCAGCCGCACCGGCCCCGCTTTGGACCAGCCGAGACGCGGATCGCAAACCACCCGGACCCGTGGCGCTCCTTCGATTGGCTCTACCACGCGACAGAGTTGCGTGGGACGGAACACTCGATCGTGCTGAACAAAACGCGGTGCGAAGTCCAGCAGCCGGAAAGAGCCGGACGCGGTCTGGAATGTCGTCTCCAGGATGTTCGTGTTCTCTATGTACGCCTGTTTCCCGCTTCCCCCTTCCTCCGGCCCGACCACGAACCTGCCGCCCTCCCGGGCATCGAGTAGCGAGGCAAAAACAGGCTCCGAATCGAACCGTGGAAGACAGCACCACACTAATTCGCCGCTGCGTTCCACCAGTGCGGAAAACTGGCAGTTGCCGATGAGCCCAAGATCTTCAAGAAGCATACAGAGAGAGTAACAAACTTCAGCGTGAGCCAGGACAGCGGTATGATTGTTTGGGATTTCGCTATGCGCCAAGTGTTCCGATTTGTCATCGGCCTTGTTCTGGGTCTTGCCCTGCTCACGTGGGCTACGTCCATAATCGTGCAAAGGACCACGCACAAGTGGTTCGAACAGGATGTGAACCTCAGAGCGCAACTGGTTGTGGGCGGGGCGCGCCAGACGTTGAGTTCCCACTGGAGCAGGGAGCAGAGCAGGGACCTGCGGAAGATCCTCGGCGAAATCACTCGCGACGAGCGCATCATGGCCGCCGCCGCATGCAACGCGGATTCAAGCCTGCTTGTCAGTACGCCCGACTTTCCGCGACAGTTTTCCTGCGGAGAGCTTGCCCAACACGTACGTCCCAGCGCCGATGCTCCCATCGGGAGGTGGTCAACCTGGCATCAGTCCGACTCTCTCCCTGGCGGCTCCGTGTTTGTCAGTGCAATCCCGATTTCCGATGGCGGGCAACCCCTCGGATTTGTCGTCCTTGTGCACGACCTTAGTTTTGCCGAGCATCGCGAGTACAGAACTCAACGATTCGTGCTCATTGCCTTCGGGTTTCTAGCCGTTGCCGCTTCGGTGATAACCCTGCTCGTCGCACGGTTCGCCTGGCGGGGCTGGACGAATGAGATCCGCCGGCTGGCCCGCGGCGAGGCGCCCAAGCGCCCCGAGTTCCGGCCTATCCTGCGCGACGTCCGTGAACTCGTCGATCGGATCATGGTGGAGAAGGAAACCGAGTTGGAGGGCGGTGCCTGGACTCCACAACGGCTCAAACTGACTCTTACCCGCCATCTGCACGGCGAAAAGGTTGTCATCGTCGCCAATCGCGAGCCCTACATTCACGAGCGGCAAGACGACGGCAGTATCAAGGTCGTCCACCCGGCAAGCGGCCTCGTCACGGCGCTTGAACCGGTGATGCGCGCGTGCTCCGGCGTCTGGGTCGCCCACGGCGGCGGCTCCGCCGATCGCGAGACCGCGGATCGGGATGGCCGCATTAGTGTTCCTCCGGGAGAAGAATCCTACTTGCTCCGCCGGGTCTGGCTCTCCAAGGAAGAGGAACGTGGCTACTACTACGGCTTTTCGAATGAAGGGTTATGGCCCCTTTGCCACATTGCACATGCCCGTCCTATATTCCGCAGTGAGGACTTCCGGCACTACCAGACAGTCAACCAGAGGTTCGCCGACGCGGTATGCGGAGAAGTCGATTCAGATGATCCGATCATTCTGGTTCAGGACTACCATTTCGCGCTCGCGCCGCGCTTGATTCGCGAAAGGCTGCCCCGTGCCACGGTCATCATGTTCTGGCACATCCCCTGGTCTAACTCCGAGCGCCTTGGGATCTGTCCATGGCGAAGAGAGATCCTCGAAGGCATGTTGGGGAGCAGCATCATCGGGTTTCATACACAGTTTCACTGCAACAATTTCATTGACTCTGTCGACAGGTTTCTTGAGGCGCGCATCGACCGGGAACAGAACGCGGTCGTGCAACAGGGGCGGTCTACGATAGTTCGTCCTTATCCCATCTCCCTCGAATGGCCCGTCCGTTGGCTCCAGAGCGCACTCTCTCCCGGGGAGTGCCGGGCCAGTGTCTTCGCCGATCTCGGACTCAACCCGGATGCCCTGCTCGGCGTTGGGGTCGACCGGCTCGATTACACCAAGGGAGTGGAGGAACGTCTCCTCGCCGTGGAGAGTCTGCTTGAGCGGTATCCCATGCTTCGAGGGCGCTTCACCTTCGTTCAACTCGCTGCGCCCAGTCGCACCCTCATTGAGCGATACCGCCAACTGAATGAGAGCGTGGAACAGGTCGCTGCTCGCATCAACGAACGTTTTAGCCAGGGGACCTACCGGCCGATCATCCTGCTGCGCTCCCATCACGAACCGCCGACAGTCTTTCGTTACTACCGTGCAGCCGATGTGTGCTATGTCTCAAGCCTCCACGACGGCATGAACCTCGTGGCAAAGGAATTTGTGGCGGCTCGCGACGATGAACGTGGCGTTCTCGTTCTTAGCGAGTTCACGGGGGCTGCGCGTGAGCTTACGGAAGCTCTGATTGTCAATCCGTACGACATCGAAGAAGCGAGTTCGGCGCTGGCCACGGCGCTCAGTATGTCGTCCGATGAACAGAGAGAACGCATGCGCTCCATGCGTGCGTTCCTGGCAGAATTCAACGTGTATCGGTGGGCGGGACGTATGCTGGTGGACGCGGCGCGGTTGCGCCGCCGCGAACGTCTGACTGGGCGGCTTGCGGAACACGTGGCGGAAAGTGCTTCCTCATAATGCAGTGTTTCTTCTCTTCCCGAAACCGTCCGGTTCTCAGGAAATTTGCGTCGTCGAACACACTCGTGGCTCTGGATTTCGACGGCACACTCGCTCCTATCGTCCGCGATCGCCACCGGGCAGCGATCCGCCCATCCACACGGAACCTGATTGCGACACTCGCAGCCTTGTATCCGTGCGTTGTGATATCCGGTCGGGCGCGGAAGGACGTGCAACGCCGGCTGCGGGGGATCGGGATCCGGGAGATCGTCGGAAACCACGGGATCGAGCCTTGGAGCGGCTCGCCGGCCATGGTGAAAGCCGTTCGGCGCT
>Ga0335082_10010316_pt1 | contig 10131 bp, 10 predicted proteins | sample Lox_Sample_41_FD_206718 | JGI IMG/M metagenome (GOLD analysis project Ga0335082, IMG submission 206718) | Soil microbial communities from Loxahatchee National Wildlife Refuge, Florida, United States - Lox_Sample_4.1 | ecosystem: Environmental > Terrestrial > Soil > Wetlands | place: USA...
GCCGGGCGCCTACCCAAGCGCAGGAATCCATGCGGTAGGGCTGCGAGAACAGCTCGCCATGCTCGGCTGTGATGCGCTCGAGCAGAGTACGGCAGGCCGCGAGATGCTCGGGCACGATCGCATCGGCTTCCTCGGGCAGCAGCTCCACCTGAGCGCGCGCGAGGCCGTCGGCTTGCAGCCGGCGCTCGAGGATCCGGAAGCGGCGCTCGCCCTTCGCCACGATCTGCAGCAGCCCGAGCTGCTGCATGTCCCACTGCGCGATGCGCGCGAGGCAGCCGACCGGCTCGGGCGTCGCGGGCGCGCCGACTTCCGCGCCGTCGCGGATCAGGCAGACGCCGAACGGTGCGCCCTCGCGCAGGCATTCCTTGGCCATCTCCAGGTAGCGCTGCTCGAAGAGGCGCAACGGCAGCAGGCCGCCGGGAAACAGCACCGTGCCGAGCGGAAAGAGCGGAAGGTCGGTCACCCGGGCGCGCCGTCCGGCGCCGCGAGGGCCGCGAGCGCGCGGTGACGCACCAGCACGCGCCAGTCGGCGCCGAAAGCGCTCGCGAGACGCTCGGCGAGGTACACCGAACGGTGGCGCCCGCCGGTGCAGCCGATGGCGACCGTGAGATAGCTGCGGTTGTCGCGCCGCGCCTCCGGCAGCCAGCGCGCGAGGAAGCCGCGCAGGTCCTCCAGGAACGCGCGCACCTGCGGGTCGCGCTCGAGAAAGTCGATCACCGGCGCGTCGCGCCCGGTGAGGGCGGCGAGCCCCGGCTCGTAGTGCGGGTTGGGCAGCATGCGCGCATCCACGACCCAATCGGCATCGAGCGGGATGCCGTCCCGGAAGGCGAAGGATTCGAACAGCAGCGTGAGCGCGCCCGGGTCCGCGCCGATCAGCTCCCGGATCCACTGACGCAGCACCCGCGGCTGCAAGTTGCTCGTGTCGATGCGATGGCCGAGCTCCGCGAGCCCGGCGAGCAGGCGGCGCTCGCGCTCGATCGCCTCGGCGAGCGTGAGGCGCTCCGACGCCCCCGATCCGGCCAGCGGGTGGCTGCGCCGCGTCTCGGCGAAGCGGCGCAGCAGCGCCTCGGTGCTCGCTTCGAGGAACAGCAGCCGGGTCTCGGCGCCGCGCGATCGCAGCCCGGCCAGCTGCTGCGGCAGGGAGGAGAGCGCGACACTGCGCGCGTCCACGCTCACCGCGACGCGCGGCAGTCCGCCCTCCTCGAGGAAGCGAACCACCTCCGCGAGCAGCGTGGCCGGCAGGTTGTCGACGCAGTAGAAGCCCGCGTCCTCGAGCACGTCGAGGGCGATGCTCTTGCCCGAGCCCGACAGCCCGCTGACGAGCACCAGTTGCACGCTATTCGTCGTTCTCCATCGCCTGCCGCTGCCGCGCGAGGAACTCGCCCGCCGAATCCTTGCCGCGCAGCTGCAGGATGTAGTTGCGCACCGCGGCCTCCAGCAGCACCGCCAGGTTGCGGCCCGCGGCCACCGGGATCACCACCTTGCGCACCGTGACCCCGAGGATGTCCTCCGCGAGCTCCGACAGCGGCAGCCGCTCCGCCGGGTCGCGCGCGCTGCCTTTGGCGGGGCGCTCGAGGTGCGCGACGAGCTTGAGCTTCATCTTCGGCCGCACCGCCGTCTCGCCGTAGATCGCGCGGATGTTGATGAGGCCAAGGCCGCGCACCTCGAGAAAGTCCTTCAGCAGCGGCGGGCAGCGGCCCTCCAGCGTGGCCGCGGCGATGCGCGAGATCTCGACCACGTCGTCGGCGACCAGGCCCTGGCCGCGGCTGATGAGCTCGAGCGCGAGCTCGCTCTTGCCGACGCCGGACTCGCCCGTGATGAGCACGCCGACGCCGAGCACGTCCATCAGCACGCCGTGGCGCTCGGTGGTGTCGGCGAGCCGCTTGGCGAGGTAATTGGCCAGCTTCTCGATCACGCGCGCCGCGGGCAGCGGCGAGGTGAGCAGCGGCGTCGCGCTGCGCTCGGCGCCGGCGAGCAGCGCGGCCGGCGGCGCGATGCCGTCGGCGACGATCACCGCCGCGGGCGCCGCGGCGAACAAGCGCCCGGCGAGATCGGCGATGTCGCCGGCCTCGAAGTTGCCGATGACCTGGACGCTGTTCGGATGGGTGAGGTTGAGGTGGCCGATCAGGGCCGCGGCAGCCGCCGACTCGCGCCGCACCACGGTGCGTCCTTCGCGCCCGGCCACCCAGGCGAGCGAGAGCGCCTCGCGGTTGTCGTCATGCAACTGCGCGACGTTGACCTGCAGCATCCGGCTGCCAAGCGGAGATGAGCTGATGCAGCGCCGGCGCGTCGGCGGCGCCGTTGAGCGCCTCGCGCAGCGCGCGGTCGCTGAACATCTGCGCGAGCTCCGAGAGGATCTCCAGGTGCTTCTCGGTAGCGTGCTCGGGCACCAGCAGCGCGAATGCGAGCCGCACCGGCTGGCCGTCGGGCGCGTCGAACGGGATCGGCTGGGCGAGGCGCACGAAGGCCCCGAGCGCCTCCTTGAGGCCCTTGATGCGGCCGTGCGGGATCGCCACGCCCTGGCCGAGGCCGGTCGAGCCCAGGCGCTCGCGCGCGAACAGGCTCTCGAACACCACGGTGCGCGCGATGCCGTGCCGGTTCTCGAACAACAGGCCGACCTGCTCGAACAGGCGCTTCTTGCTGGAAGCCGCGAGGTCCGGCAGGACGTTCTCGAGCGGCAGGAGCTTGGCGACCAGGCTCATCTGAGGGCGCGCATTATAGCCCGCCGGTTCCCTACAGGCTCTTGCGCTGGTTGACGGGGGGAATCTGCAGTGATTCCCGGTACTTAGCAATGGTCCGGCGGGCGACCACGATGCCCTGCTCGCCGAGGATCTGGGCGATGCGCGAGTCCGACAGCGGGGCCTTGGCGTCCTCGGCGGCGACCAGCTGCTTGATGAGCGCGCGGATGGCCGTCGAGGACGCGGCGCCGCCGGTGTCGGTCGCGACGTGGCTGCCGAAGAAGTACTTCAGCTCGTAGGTGCCGCGCGGCGTGGCCATGTATTTCTGCGTCGTGACGCGCGAGACCGTGCTCTCGTGCACGCCGAGCGCGTCGGCGATCTCGCGCAGCACCATCGGCCGCATCGCCACCTCGCCGTGCTCGAGGAAATTGCGCTGCCGGTCGACGATCGCCTGCGACACGCGCAGGATGGTGTCGAAGCGCTGCTGCACGTTCTTGATCAGCCAGCGCGCTTCCTGCAGCTGCGAGGCGAGCGCGTTGCCGCCCGCGCCGCGCGGCCGCGCCGCGAGCTCGGCGTACAGGCGGTTGACGCGCAGGCGCGGCATCGCCTCCTGGTTCAGGCTCGCGCGCCAGACGCCCTTGAGCTTGCGCACGACCACATCGGGCACGACGTAGCGCGCCTCGACGCGCGCGAACGCGGCGCCGGGCCGCGGGTTGAGGCCGCGAATGAGCCGCTGCGCCTCGCGCAGCGCGCCTTCGTCGGCGCCCGTGAGCTGCTTCAGGCGCGCGTAGTCGCGGCTCGCGAGCAGCTCGAGATGATGCGCGCAGATCGCGAGCGCGAGCGCGGCCTGCGGGCCGGCCTGGTCCGCCTCCCGCGCCTGCAGCGCGCGGATCTGCAGCGCGAGGCATTCGCCGGGCGAGCGCGCGCCGACCCCCGCGGGCTCGAGGTTGTGCAGGTGCGCGAGCGCGATCGCGAGCTCCTCGACGCCGGCCTCGGCTTCCGGCGGCAGCAGCGCCGCGATCTCTTCCAGCGGCTGCGTGAGGTAGCCGTCCTCGTCGAGCGCGTCGATGAGCAGGCCGACCAGCGCACGGTCGCGCGTATCGATGTTGAGCAGCGAGAGCTGATCGTAAAGGTGGTCGCGCAGCGTGGGCAGGTCGGGCGCCGAGAGCGTGCGGTCCCCGTCATCGTCGCCGTCCTCGCTGCCGCGCCAGGGCGTCGCGTAATCGGGCGGCAGCTCGGCCTCCTGCGAGGGGCGCTCGCCGGGGCCGGCTGCGGCCGGCTCGGCGCCCGTCGGCGCGCCGCGCGCGGCCTCGGCGGCGTCGCCTTCCCCCTCCTCGCGCTCGAGGATGGGGTTTTCCATCAGCAGGCGCTCGATCTCCTGGTTGAGCTCCACCGTCGAGAGCTGCAGCAGCCGGATCGACTGCTGCAGCTGCGGCGTGAGCGTGAGGTGCTGCGAGAGCCGGAACTGCAGGGTGGGCTTCATGGCGCGCGCCGCTACATGCGGAAGTGCTCGCCGAGGTAGACCTGCCGCACCTTGTCGTTGTCGACGATCTCCGCGGGCCGCCCGCTGGCGAGCACCGTGCCCTCGTTGATGATATAGGCGCGGTCGCAGATGCCGAGCGTCTCGCGCACGTTGTGGTCGGTGATCAGCACGCCGATGCCGCGCGACTTCAGGAAGCTGATGATCTGCTGGATGTCGCGCACCGCGAGCGGATCGACGCCGGCGAAGGGCTCGTCGAGCAGGATGAACGACGGGCGCGTGCCGAGCGCGCGCGCGATCTCGAGGCGACGGCGCTCGCCGCCCGACAGCGACAGCGCGGTGTGCCTGCGCAGGTGCGAGATGCTGAGCTCGGCCAGCAGCTCGGCCAGGCGCGGCTGCACGTCCTCGGCGGCGAGGCCCTGCAGCTCGAGCACCGCCTGCACGTTCTCCTCGACCGTGAGCTTGCGGAACACCGAGTTCTCCTGCGGCAGGTAGGAGATGCCCAGCCGCGCGCGCCGGTGAATCGGCAGCGGCGTGAGCTCGCGCGCGTCGAGGTGGATGCGGCCCGCGTCGGCGGGGATCAGGCCGACGATCATGTAGAAGCAGGTGGTCTTGCCCGCGCCGTTCGGCCCGAGCAGCCCGACCACCTCGCCGCTCGACACCTCGAGCGAGACGCCGTCGACCACGGCGCGCGCCTTGAAGCGCTTGCGCAGGTTCTGCGCGCGCAGGACGCTCATTGCGGCGCCGCGCGCGGCGGCGGGCAGCGCGGCGCGGCCGCGGCCTTGCCGGGGTCGGCCGGCGTCGTTTTCGGCTGCAGCACCGCAGTGACGCGGCCCGGGCTCGCCGCGGGCGCCGCGCCCTTGGCGGTGCTCACCGAGAAGAACTCGGTGCGCTGGTCGAGGAAGATGTAGTCGCCGTGCACCACGTCCTGGTCGCGCGTCACGCGCGCCTTGTCGAAGAGTTCGACCTTCTCGTTGCGCTCGTCGATCTCGATGCGCAGCGCCTCGCCGTCGGTCCAAACGCCCTCGCAGCCGTTCTTGGGGTCGCCCTTCTGCTTGAAGCGCACCGGCTTGCCGTAGGCGGTCGAGTACTGGAAGCCGTCGGCATCCTGGCGCACGACGATGCGGTCGGCGCGCACCAGCACCGTGCCCTTGGACAGCACGACGTTGCCCTCGAAGATGGTCATGCGCCGCGCCTCGTCCGAGCTCATCTTGTTCGCCTCGATGTTCGTCGGCTTGTCGCGGTCGGCTTTCTCGGCTGACGCCGAAAGAGCCAGGGATGACAGGATCACCGCCGCCAAGGCGGCGGCGATGGGTGCCTTCGCTGGGAAGAATTTCACTCTTCGCCTTCGGACCGCTTCGTCGCTGCGTAGCTCCCGCGCACGTGCTCGCGCAGGAACAGCTCCTGCGAATCGTTGTGGTACTCCATGCCGCGTCCGGACAGCCTGCGCGTGTCCTCGGTGATCACGACCTCGCGGTCCGTGCTGACCACCGACTTGCCGCGCACGAGGTGCAGGAATTCGGTGCGCATGCGCGCCTCGGGGCTCTCGCCGCTGCCGTCGCGCACCAGCAGCACGTTGTCGTAGAGGAAAACCTCTTCGCCGTCCTCGGATACCGCGCCGCGATCCGCCGTGACGGTCATGCGCGGCTCGTTGGGCTTGCTCTGCACCAGGCGCGGCGCGACGAGGTCGGTCGTGTCGTCGTCCGGGTAATGTAGCATCTTCGCCGCCACGAGCGTGGATTCGATCGCGCCGAGCGCGCTGTAGCGGGTGTGCCTGAGGTTGTCGACGATGTAGTCGGGGTCATGGCGCCGCAGCGACGGATGCACGCCTTCCTCCTCGCGCACCGTGCGCTCCAGCCAGAACGTCAGCCCGGCGAGCGCGAGCATCAGCAGCAGCGGGAACAGACGGGCCGAGGAGAGCTTCACCGCGGCATGCCTCAGCCGAGATAGCGCGCGAACGCGGCCTCGAGCCGGCCCTGCGCGCGCAGCACGAACTCGCAGACTTCGCGCGCGGCGCCGCCGCCCGCCGGCGCGCGCGCGACGTAGTGCGCGCCCGCGCGCACGAGCTCGTGCGCCTCGGCCGGCGCGCAGGCGAAGCCGCAGCGCCGCAGCACGGGCAGGTCCACCACCTCGTCGCCCATGAACCCGGATTCGTCTGCGCCCACGCCGAGCCGCGCGCCGAGCGCCTCGAAGGCCGCGCGCTTGTCCTCGACGCCCTGCAGCACGTGTGCGATGCCGAGCTCGGCCGCGCGCACGCGCGCCGCGGCCGAGCTGCGGCCGCTGAGCAGCGCGACCGCGACGCCGGCCTGCGCGAGCATCTTCAGGCCGTGGCCGTCGAGCACGTGGAACGCCTGCAGCGCCTCGCCTTCGGGGCCGTACCAGAGCCTGCCGTCGGTGAGCACGCCGTCCACGTCGAACAGCATGAGGCGCACTCGCCGCGCCCTCGCCAGCGCGTCAGCCGCCGCGTCCGCTGCCATCGGCCTCAGAGGATCTTCGCCCGGAACAGGTCGTGGATGTTCAGCGCGCCGACCAGGCGGCCCTCGGCGTCGACCACGGGCAGCTGCGTGCTCTTGCGGCGCTCCATGATCTCGACCGCCTCGACCGCGAGCGCCTCGGGCCGCACCGCGAGCGGCCCGCGCGTCATGACCGAATCGACCGGCGTGGTGCGCGGCTCGGCGCCGCGCTCGAGGCTCCTGCGCAGGTCGCCGTCGGTGAACAAGCCCGCGAGGCGGCCGTCGGCGCCCACCACCGCGGTCATGCCCATGCCCTTGCGCGTGATCTCGAGGATCGCCTCGGCGAGCATGCAGCCGGCGCGCACGCTCGGCACCGCGTCGCCCGTGCGCATGACGTCGGACACGTGCGTGAGGAGCTTGCGGCCGAGCGCGCCGCCGGGGTGTGAGCGCGCGAAATCGTCGGCCGAGAAGCCGCGCGCATCGAGCAGCGCCACAGCCAGCGCGTCACCGAGCGCGAGCGCAGCGGTGGTGCTCGCGGTCGGAGCGAGGTTGAGCGGGCAGGCCTCCTGCGCCACGCCAGCGTCGAGGAAGACGTCCGCCTGCGCCGCGAGCGAGGACTGGGCGCTGCCGGCGATGGCGATCAGCTTCGCGCCGCGGCGCTTGACCATCGGCAGGATGCCCAGCAGCTCTTCGCTCTCGCCGGAGTAGGAGATACCGATGAAGACGTCGTCGCGCTGGATCATGCCGAGGTCGCCATGGCTGGCCTCGGCCGGGTGCAGGAAGTGCGCCGGCGTGCCGGTGCTCGACAGCGTCGAGGCGATCTTGCGCGCGATGTGGCCGGACTTGCCGATGCCGCTCACGATGACGCGTCCCTTGCAGGCGAGGATCAGCGACACCGAGGCGAGGAAGCGCTCGTCCAGGCGCCCGATCAGCGCGCGCACCGCGTCGGCCTCGATCGAGAGCACGCGCCGTGCCAGCTCGAGCGCGGAGGCGGTGGCATCCTTCGGTATCATGAGGGCAGAGTATAACGCAAGCCCTTCATTTTCCTGAACAATGGACGCCGCGGGCACGACGCTGCTGCCGATCCTGATCCTGCTCGCCGCGGGGGTCGCGGCGGTGGTCGTGTGCCGCCTGCTCGCGCTGCCGCCGATCATCGGCTACCTCGTCGTGGGAATCGCGCTCGGGCCGCGCACGCTCGGCGCCGTGCCCGACGACGCGCTCACGCACCGGCTCGCCGAGTTCGGCGTGGTGTTCCTGATGTTCTCGATCGGCCTGGAGTTCAGCCTGCCCAAGCTGCGCATCATGCGCCGGGAGGTGTTCGGCCTCGGCCTGGCGCAGGTCGCGATCACGATCGCGGCCTGCACGGCGCTCGTGCCGCTGATGGGCGGCGGGGGCTGGCAGTCCGGCCTCGGCATCGGCGGCGCGCTGGCGATGTCCTCGACCGCGGTGGTCATGAAGCTGCTCTCCGAGCGCCTGGAGCTCGACACGCCGCACGGCCGCTCGATCGTCGGCGTGCTGCTGTTCCAGGACCTCGCGGTGGTGCCGCTGCTGATCGTGGTGCCGGTGCTCGGCCAGGCCGCCGCGGAGATCGGCCCGGCGCTCGCGATCGCGCTCGCCAAGGCGGCGACCGTGCTCGCCGCGCTGCTGTTCGCCGGACCGCGCGTGATGCGCGCCTGGTTCGGCCTGGTCGCTCGCCGCAAGTCCACGGAGCTCTTCGTGCTCAACGTGCTGCTGGTGATCCTCGCCGCGGCCAGCCTGACCGCGCTTGCCGGGCTGTCGCTCGCGCTGGGCGCGTTCCTCGCAGGGATGCTGATCTCCGAGACCGAGTACCGCCACCGCGTCGAGGACGAGATCAAGCCGTTCCGCGACGTGCTGCTGGGACTGTTCTTCGTCACCGTCGGCATGGCGCTCGACCTCGGCCTGGTCCTGCAGGAGGCCTGGCTCGTGCTCGCGATGCTCGTGCTGCTCGTGCTGTTCAAGTTCGCGCTGGTCGGCGGGCTGGCGCGCACGTTCGGCGCCGCGCCCGGCACGGCGCTACGCGCCGGCCTCGCGCTCGCGCAGGGCGGGGAGTTCGGCTTCGTGCTGCTCGCCCAGGCGGGCGCCGCGGGCGTGCTCGACGACGCGCTCCGGCAGGCGCTGCTCGCGGCGATGATCCTGTCGATGATCGCGACGCCGTTCCTCATCGGCGCGAGCAACCGCATCGCGCTGCGCTTCGCGCAGTCGGAGTGGCTGCTGCGCTCCCTCGAGATGCACCGCGTCGCGGTGCGCTCGCTGGAGGCCGAGGGGCACGTGATCATCCTCGGCTACGGCCGCAACGGCCAGCACATCGCGCGGCTGCTGGACGCCGAGCGCGTGCGCTACATCGCGCTCGACCTCGACCCGGAGCGCGTGCGCGAGGCCTCGCTCGCGGGCGATACCGTGGTGTTCGCCGACAGCTCGCGGCGCGAGTCGCTCATCGCGGCGGGCGTGCTGCGCGCCTCCGCGGTGGTGGTCACGTTCGCGGAATCCGCCGAAGCGGTGCGCGCGATCGCGCACGTGCACTCGCTCAATCCCTCGGTGCCCGTGATCGCGCGCGCGAGGGAGGACGCCGACATCGCGCGCCTCACGGCGGCGGGCGCCTCCGAGATCGTGCCGGAGGCGCTCGAGTCGGGGCTGATGCTCGCCTCGCACACGCTCGTCTGGGTGGGCGTGCCGTTCTCGCGCGTGGTGCGCCGCGTGCGCGCGGTGCGCGACGAGCAGTACGGCCTGCTGCGCGGGCTCTTCCGGGGACTCGAGGACGAGCCCGACGCGGCCGACGAAGTGCAGCCGCGCCTGCGCGCGGTGACTCTCAACGCCGGCGCGCGCGCGCTGGGCCGGCCGGCCGGCGAGCTGGGCCTGGAAGAGCTCGGCGTGCAGGTGCGCGCGGTGCGGCGGCCGGGAGCGAAGCAGCGCCTTGCGCCGCAGGAAGCCGGCGCGCTGCAGGCCGGGGACGTCGTGGTGCTGTTCGGCGCTCCGGAAACGCTCGCTGCCGCGGAGCTGCTGCTGCTGGAGGGCTGAAGGGCGAAAAAAAAGCCGGCTCGCGCCGGCTTTTCCCCCCGACCTCGACTACAGCGATCGGCAAAGCGTGTAGATGTTGGTGCCCGTCTCGGCGTAGGCCGCGGCATCGGCCGCGGCGTTGATCGCCGGGTTGGGGCCGCCGGTGTGCAGCTGGCCGCGCACGGTGCCCGTGGCGATCGCGCCGTCGTCCATCTGCGTGTCCACCGCGATGGCGATCTTGTCGGGCAACCCCGCCGAGCAGATGATGATCCCGCCAAAGCCGCCCAGCACCGTCCCGCCGGCGTTGTTGCCCGTCTGCACCCCGAGCATCCCGCTCACCGCGTTGAACGGCTGGTTCTGCCCGCCCCCGGAGACGAACCCCGCGGTGCGCAGCCCCAGCCACCAGAGGCGCGACTCTTCGTTCGCGGTCGTAGTGTTGTAGGTCCCGGCGACCACGCCGTCGCCGTAGGCGCCGGTCGCGGGGGGCGCCGGAAACCCGGCGGCC
>Ga0335082_10010317_pt1 | contig 10131 bp, 9 predicted proteins | sample Lox_Sample_41_FD_206718 | JGI IMG/M metagenome (GOLD analysis project Ga0335082, IMG submission 206718) | Soil microbial communities from Loxahatchee National Wildlife Refuge, Florida, United States - Lox_Sample_4.1 | ecosystem: Environmental > Terrestrial > Soil > Wetlands | place: USA: Florida...
AGGTCGTAGACCTGGACGAAGCCAAACCAGTTGCGCACGGTGCCTTGCGTGACGACGTGCGACACACGGCCGGTCGGGCACCGAGCCTTCACGGCGCTCGTGACGTCCATGTCCGGCGACGTGAGCATGAGGAAGCCGACGCCCTCGTGTTCCACCTCGAACGCGCGGCCGCTCCAGCTCGCACCGTCGCTCACCGAGCAGGCATAGGGCGAGATGCATCCCGCGAGGATGCTCACGAGCCCCACGAGACACGCGGCGCGCGCAGCGGGGACGCTCATGGCGAGTTTCTCGCGTCGAGCGCCTCGATCTGGCGCGCCAGTTGACGCGACTTGCGCCGGTTCATCCACGCGACGGCGACCATCGCGGCCGCACCGCACGCGATCCACGTCAGCATCGTGAGCCAGGTCCACGCGGCGGGCGCTCGCTTGGCGACCTCGAGGATCATCCCGAGCGGCATCAGCACCAGCCCGGGGACCAGCGGCGCGAGATACCAGAGCCACACGCTCCCCAGCAGATCACGCTCGCGGACGAGCTCTGCGCGCAAGTGCGCGAGGTGCTCGGCGGTGGGCGCCGCGGGCGCGGGCGCGGGGCGGGCGCGACCGCGCCGCCAGAGCACCGCCAGGATCCAGATCGTCGCGAGGACGATCAGCGCCGCCCCCGCTCGAGAGAGCGGGATGGGCATGGCCCATCCGATCCAGCCGGTCGCGGCGGCGCCGATCACGCCGGCCACCGTCTCGCGCACGTTGCGGCGCAGCGACTGGCGCGCCAGCTTCTCGGCGCGCGCGCGCAGCGCCTCCGGTGTGGCGTCGACGGCCAGACCTTCGGTCGGCTGACCGCGCCAGAGAGCGCCAAGGTCATCCAGGCGATCGCGGCTCATCGAACTTCTCCTTCCTGCATGGCGCGCGTGAGCGCGCCCTTGATGCGGTGGATCTTCACCGCGACGTTCTCGCGGGAGAGCCCGGTGATCTCGGCGATGTCGTCGTGCTCGAGCCCCTCGAGGTACAGGAGCACGATCTGAGCATCGGCGGGCCGGAGCGCACGCACGAGCGCCGCGAGCTTCTGCACGGCCTCGCGTCCCTCCGCTTCGCGCGCGGCGTCGCGGACGAGCGCCCCGATCTTCGCGTCCTCGATGGGCACGGCGCGCGACAAGGCATCGCGCCGCTGCTTGAGCACGTGGCTCACGGCCACGTTGTGCGCGATGCGGTAGACCCATGTACGCACGCTGGCCCGGCCCTCGAATCGCGGGAGGGCAGACCAGATGGCGAAGAGCATGTCCTGCACCAGGTCCTGCTGCCGCTGCTCGTCGGCTTCGTATCCGCGCGCCACGCGGACCAGGGTCGCGGCGTACTCCGCGGCGATCGCCCGAAAGCGCGCGTCCACGTCCTCGGCCGCGTCCGCGAGTCGTTCCAACAGGGTCCCTGCCGCCAGCATCACCGCCTCTACCCGTACAGTCGATGGGCGGGCGAAAGTCTTACAGCCGAAGGCGCAGCTCAGCCGTCGGCCGGGCCCTGTCGCGCCCGGAACTCAGAACGTCACGCGGAGGCAAGCACCCGTCGGCCCCAGTCGCAGGGACGTTGGCGAAGGGGATCCGGAGGACGTGAGGAACAGAACGACCGAGGTCGCGACCAGCGCGCCGGTCACGCCCGCGAGCACCTGGGTCACCGTGCGATCCGTGATTGCCTGGTCGTGCAGCCCCTTGTCGATGCTCCCGCCGTCTTCGAACCGGTTTAGCGCATTGTCGCCCTGCGCGTAGAAGTACACGCCAGTCAACGCAGTGACCCCGGCCCCGACGAGGGAGATCCACGCGATCGTGCGACGCGTCGATGTACCGCTCTCCTCGGACCGAGGTGGGGGCGTCTCTCGCGGCGCGGGAACCTCGGGGTCCTGACCCGACCCTACGCCGGCAAGGCGCACGACGACCTCGGCGCCGGCGCGAGCGTCGATGTCGCGCGACTCGGTGCGTCCCCCCGCGTACGTGACGAAGAGCGCGTGCGTACCTGGAGCGAGGTGAACCCCCAGAGGCAGGCTGGACTCGGCGCCATCATCCACCGTGACGTGCGCGTCCGCGGGCCCGGTGACGACGAGGCGCGCCAGCCGCGCCTCGAGCGCCTTGAGTCGCGCGGTCGCGTCGCTGCGCTGCTGCGAGCTCGTGTCGCCGTTGCCGATGGCCGTCGCGAAATCGTCGGCGGCGCGTGCCGTCTCGCCCGCCTGCTCCCAGGCGAGGCCCGCGTCGTAGATCGCGGCTCCTCGAGGAGCGATGCGGTACGCGCTCTCGAACTGGCGCGCCGCCTCCCGGAAGGCGTGATGGGCATACGACTCCGTCCCGGCCCGAAAGAGCCGAGCCGCTTGCTCGGTGGACTCGTCGGCGCGAGCGGACCCGGATGCGGCCGTGGCGAGACACAGCGTCGCGGCAATCGTTGCCGTCCGCATCTCAGGGGTAGGGGCTCGGAGCGAGCGGCGCCGGACCGTCGGGCGTCGAGGGGGCCACCGGACGAGTGTGCACCGGATGCGGGTGCGGACGCGAGCCGGGATGCGGACGCGTGGGCGCCGGCGGAGGCACTGCGACGGATGCGACGGGCGTCTCTGGCAGTGCCTCGACGGGCACCGCCACCGGCGTCCAGTCGGCGCCGCCGGTGCTGGATGTGGGTGCAGGCGTCGGGATCGTGGTCGGTGCCGGTGCTGCCGTCGCAACGACCGACGCCGCCGTGCTCGCCGAAGCCGCCGGCGAGGGCGGCGCATCCGCCGTCTTGCGGCCGATGATGAGAGCCACGAGCACCAGAGCCGCCACGGCCGCTCCCATGCCGAGCGCTCTCGACCTCGAGGGTGCCATTCTCGGAGGGGCGTGCGAGACGACCGACGCGGTGTCCGTCCGGGTCGGCTCGTCGATCGGCTTCAGGAGATGCAGGGGGTGATCGTGCTCCAGCACGAGAGTCGGCTCGATCGGCTTCCGAGGCGCCGCCGGGATCTCCCGCACCGTGGCCGCTCCGACCGCGACGGACGTCTTGGGGTGCTGCTCCGCGGGAGTGGACGGGGGCGGCCGCTCGCTCGCGCGACGCTCCTTGGCGCGAGCGAGATCCTCGCGCCTCGCGGCGAGCTTGGCCCCGGCCATGAGGCGGATCCACTCGGCGACTTCCTCGGCCTCCGCCAGCAATCCGTGCTGCTTGCACGCGGTCCCCAGCCGGCGGGAGAGCGCGAGGGCGCTCGGACATCGCGTCTCCATGTTCCGGTCGAGCGCCGACGCCACTGCCTCCTCGATCTCCGCAGGCATCGACGGGTCGACGGTCCGGAGGCGCGGCGGCGTCTCGGTCGCCACCTTGAGCAGCACGGCGACGTCGTCCTCGACGGGATGGAGCCTCTTGCCCGAGAGCACCTCCCACGCGATGACACCGGCCGCCCACACGTCGCAGCGGCGATCGACGAGCGAGCCGCGCGCTTGCTCGGGCGCCATGTAACCGATCTTGCCTTTGACGAACCCCGTGCGCGTGTGACTCAGGCGCGTGGCAGCCTTCGCGATGCCGAAGTCGGTCAGGCGCGCCACGCCGTCGGTGCCCACCAGGATGTTGTGCGGCGTGAAGTCGCGGTGCACGACACCGAGCAGCTTGCCGTCTTCGTCGAGCAGCTCGTGCGCGGCGTGGAGCCCCGCGAGCGCGTCGACGAGCACCCGCATCGCCATCTTCTTCGGCAGCGGCTTGCTCGCCTTGGTCAGCCCCGACAGCGTGTCGCCCTCGACGTACTCCATGACGAGGTACACGCCGAGTGGGTCGACCCCGGCGTCGATGACCGCCGCGACGTTGCGGTGCCGGATGCGCACGGCGAGCTTCGCCTCCTCGAGGAGGTCCGCTGCGAACTCGGCGCTCTCGCGCAGGTGCGGGTGCGTGAGCTTGAGGGCGACCTCCGCCTCGAAGCCCATGGGGCCGCGCACGCACGCCAGATACACCGTCGCCATCCCGCCGCTCGCGATGGGGAGCAGCAGATCGTATCGCCCGATGCGCTCGGGAAAACTCGGCGCCGGACGGGAGGACGTGCCTGACACGACGGGGCCCCGGAAATGCTACCACCCGGCCTCAGGGACCGCAGCCGAGCGCGTTGTAGTTCCCGGTCGGAAGGTTTCCGATGAGAAGCTGCGGCGTGCACCGCCAGCCCGACACCGCTGCGCAGTCGGCGTCGGTGAAACAGGGACCCGTGCACTGGCCGCCCTGCGAGCCGGTGTTGCAGTAGTAGCCGAGGCACTGGATGTCCATCGAGCACGCCGCGCCGAGATTGCCGGTGCCCTGGCCCATCGCGAACGGGAAGCACGCGGCGTAGACGTCGCCGCCCTGCTCGTAGAAATTGCACACGGCGTCGCTCCCGCACTCGGCCTGGCTGCGGCACGGGTTCGTGCAGTTGCCGCTGCCGCCGCTCTGGAAGCAGAGCCCTCCCTGGCAGTCGGTGTTGGAGGTGCAGTAGGTGCCGTATGGCTGAGGACCGGTCGCTCCGCAGTGCGGGGCGAAGTGCGTGTCGATCCCCTGCATTCCCGGGAAGTTGCCGAACACGCACTGCGCGGGGCTCTTGCACTCGGAGCCGGACGACGCGAGGGAGCAGCAGGTGTCGGCGCACGCGCTGCCGGCGCACAACCCCGAGCGACAGTCGGCATTCGTCGAGCAAGCGCTGCCGCCGAGCACCTGCATCGCGCTCGACGACGGTGTCGCTCGACCGATCCACGCGGGATCGACGCAGTACTGCCCGCCCTCACCCGACGCGAAGCACACGGTCCCTGCGGGGCAATCGAGCGACGTGCAGCAGGCCTGCGTACAGAACTGGTTGCTCCCCGCCTTGCCGAAGAGCGTGGGGCCGACGTCCACCGACTGCGCGCACACGCGGCTCGTGCAGTCCTGCGAGTTGGCGCACGGACAGAGCACGCCGCCGTTGCAGGACGCATCGGGAGTCACCGAGCCATCGCCCGCGCTACCGCTGCTGCTGCCGCTGGAGCCACCGGAGCCGCTGCCGGATCCGGAGCCATCGTGATCGCCATCGCCGCCCCCGGAGGGACCATCGGCGGTCGACGTTCCCCCATCACGCGATGGGTTGACGTCGGGCACGGTGTAGCAGCCGCCGCTCGCGAGCGGCGCGACGATCGCAGCCACCGTGACGAGGGCGGGGAGCGCCCGCATGCGTCTACTCTACCCGAGGAAGTCTCGCGTGCACCTTGCCGAGTACCGCGACGTCCGCCGGAGGAAAGCGTGCCGGATCGAGATCCGCTCGCGTCGCCCATTTGAACGCTGCGACATCGAGCGCCCGCGGCTGGGGTGACCCCGCGGTTCTATTGGCCTCGAAGAAAAGCAGGAGCACTGCCTTCTCCGCCTCCTCGTACCGGTGGAACGTCACGTCCACCACCCCCCCCGCCGTGGTCTCGATACCCAGCTCTTCGCGGAGCTCCCGAACGAGCGCCTCGCGCGGGTCCTCCCCGGCTTCGACCTTTCCGCCGGGAAACTCCCAGGCGCCCGCGAGGTGCGTGCCGGACTTGCGCTGCGTGAGCAGGACACGTCCTTCCTCGATGATCACGGCGGCGGCGACGACGATGGTGCGCATCACTCAGTGGAGACGGAATGCCACGGGGGCGACCTCGGGCAAACCCGATCCGACGTCGGTGGTGATCGTCGAGCCATCGCTGCTCACGTGCGCGGAGCCGATCACGCCCCAGGTACCCCACGGGGCGGGAGGCGTGGCGGTCGTCGTGTCGGTGCCGTCGAGGAGCACGTCGACGGCAGCCCCCGCGCTCCACGACGCGCTGTTGGGCAGCGTGAGCTGCGCCGGCGGTGCGAGCTTCGTGTTGAGCGGCGCGAGGCCCCAGGCGTTCGCCACGCCCGTGGTGGTCGGATCGAGCCCGGAGCCTGCGAACGAGCCGAGCGGGAACGGTGCCGCCTTGAAGTTCTGGGCGGCGGGGTCGGTGTGCTCGAGATCGAAGGTGACCGACCCGCTCACCACGAGCGTGACCCCGCCGAACCGGTTCGTCCCCGGAGCGAGGATGCTCCCGCCCGCCGGCAGCGGCGTGACCACGAGCGACACGTCGAACGACGGACCCGCGCCCAGGAGGAGCGACGCGAAGGGTACCCACGTCGGGTCGTCGAAGATCTTGATGGCCGGCTTGGCCACGTCCAGGCAGACGGGGAGCAGGACCGTCCCGTCCGCCGCGGTGCTCGCCGCGGCGCTGCACACGTTGGTCCCGCAGACGAACACGGGCACCGATGCCGCCGGCCCGCCCGTGCTCGTCGTGAGCTTCGCGCTCACCGTGCTCACGCACTCGGTCCCGGTGCCCGCCGTGACTGCGCAGGGACCTTGCGCCGTGCATGCCGGTGCCCCCGCGTCGGTCGTGGCGTCGCTCCCTGCGTCGGTGGGCGGCGGGTGGGCGCCACCCGAGGACGATGCGCACCCCCCCGCGACGAGCGCGACCGCGGCTGCCTTGGGCCATGACGTCCCGCGTCGCACTGCACGATTCTAGCCGCTTTTTCGGCCCTCCCGGCAGGCCCCCTGCGGTATCGTCCCCCGCGCGCGAGTCCGCAGGCTCGAGCCGAGCGAAGCGAGGCGAGAGTTCGGACTCGAACTCGAACGAGGGTCCCATGAATCAGGCGTTTCCCAGCGACGACGGCAACTTCAAGCGCGGTGCATTCAAGCCGATCGCCATCGTCGTAGGTCTGCTCATCGTGGTGGGGGCGGTGGTCTTCGCCGCTCTCTCCATCCACGGCGAGGCGCAGACACTGACGAAGGAGCAGGTCAACAAGGAGATGGCCGACATCCAGCTCCTTCCGAAGGCCGACCAGCTCCCGCGCTGGCGCAAGTGGGCGGACACGGAGACCGAGCCGCGCCTGCAGCAGGAGGCGTTCGTGCGCCTCGCCTGGTACAAGGACACGCAGAGCATCCCCTCGATCACCAAGGGGCTCGGGGCGGTCGACCACGCGGTGCGCGGCACGGCGGCGATGGCCCTGGCGGGCTTCGGGTCGCCTGCGGCTGATGGCGCGAAGCCGGCGCTCGAGAAGGCCGTGGGCGAGGCGGGCAGCGGCGACAAGCCCCAGATCTGCTGGGCCCTCGTCGTCCTGAAGGACGCGTCGCAGTTCGACACGATCATGGGCGAGTACCGCCTCGGCCACCTGGCCACGCTCCAGCGGCTCGACGGGTATCCCGCGTTCGACACGGCGGCGCTCGCCGCGCTCGTGCCGCTCGACAAGTGGGCCAGCATGGCCGGCGACGAGAGCGACAGCGTTCGCCAGCTCGTCGCGACGACGCTGTCGGCCGACGCGTCGCCCAAGTGGACGCCGACGCTCATCAAGCTCGTGCAGGACAAGGTCGTCGAGGTGGCGCGCGAGTCCGCGGTCGGCCTCGGCAAGATCGGCAGCCCCGACGCGACGCAGCCGCTGGTCGACGCGCTCGGCCGGGCCGACAAGGCGTCGCGCGAGAAGTTCCTGCAGGCGCTCCGCGACGGCATCGGCGCCAAGGGCCTCGTGCTCGCGCTCAAGACGGTGCAGAAGACGACGCCCGAGACCGAGAAGTTCCAGACGAAGCAGATCTTCGACATGCTCCGCGAGCTCGAGGATCCGCGCGGGGGCGACGCGCTCTACGCGTACATCCAGACCAACCCGCCCGCGCACTGGAAGTACGAGGCGGCGATGCGCCTCGCCGAGATCGGCGACGTGCGCGCCGCCGAGGTGCTCGGCTGGCGCATGCAGCAGGACCCGCTCAAGCTCTACAACGACGTCGACTGGCCCGAGCTGCGGCGCGACGACAACGAGCGCGTCTACGCCGCTCGCATGCTGGCGGACCTCGCGGTGCTCCACCCCGAGAAGAAGGACTACCTCGCCAAGGTGGCCGAGCCGGGTGTCCTCTACTGGCTCGATCCCGACAACAAGCCGCAGCCGCACGCCAACGGCATGCGCTTCGAGGCAGCGCTCGGATCGGCCAAGGCCATCCCGATGCTCGAGAAGTGGTCCGACCCGAAGGATCCTCTGCCCAAGGAGGGCGCCCAGCCGCCGTTCCCCGAGACGTGGGCGACCGCGCAGAGCGCGCTCCGCTACCTCGGGTGGACGAAGGACCCGGGGCGCGGCTGGCAGATCCTCGAGAAGCAGCTCCACCGGCGCAGCAAGAAGCTCGACGTCTCGTGGGACTCGCTGATGCAGGGCGGGCTCACGATCCTCGGCATGACCCTGCGCGCGATCGGCGTCGGCTCGGCCGACGGGTTCGCGCAGTGGGGCGATCCCAGGGCTTACGACGACATGTGGAAGTACGCCGAGGACGTGATGGAGAACGAGCAGGCGCGCATGGAGGCGTGCTTCGCTCTCTCGTGGCTCGCGACCGATGCCCAGATGAAGGACATCGCGAAGAAGATCCACGACAACACGAAGACCGACAAGCAGGGCAACTTCATGCGCACCTGCTACCTCGAGACGGTCATCCACCGGCCGGTGCCCGACGCGACCGCGGGGCTCATCGACATGATGTCGCCGTCGCAGCCGGACCTCGAGGTGCGCAACCAGGTCGCGCGAGCGATCGGCATGGGCGGCATCACGCGCAACATGGTCGACCCGATCTTCCAGAAGCTCGGCGACGTGTCGCTCAAGGCCGACGCGGCGCTCTCGCTCATCCTCGGGGCCGACTCCGACACGGCGGCGCGCGCCATCGCGACGTACAACGACCCGAGCCAGCCGGCCGAGGCGATCGAGGAGCTGAAGGACATCTACAACAAGACGTTCGGCTACTGGAGCGACCGCAACTACGACACGGGCGACATCGCGCGCTGGGTCGAGAACGCCGAGGCGATCGCGCACGTGAAGGTGCACGACCAGCTGCAGGACTGGCCGCGCATCATCCTGGGGCGCAACCTCGTCGAGTCCGTCGAGATCGACAACGGGCCGCACTCGATGACGCGCGTCGTGCTCCGCTACAAGCTGATGCAGGACGCCAAGGGCCAGAACGCGGTCAAGCGTGACCAGGCCATCGAGATCCTCAAGTTCACGAAGGAGAAGGGCGTGCTCATGGCGCTCAAGGACGAGCCGGCGCCGCTCGGCCCGATGGCGCGCCAGGCGTTCTTCGAGGTCATGTACCCGAAGGCCGACGTGGGCGCCGTGCCCGAGTCGCCCAAGGCACAGAACGCCGGCGCGGCCCCGGCGGGCTTCGGTGGGTCGGGCGTGGTCCCCATCCCGCATTGATCCGCGGGGTCTCTTCCCGTCTCTGCGGCATCGCCGCTCTCCTCGTGGCGTGCGGGCCGTCTGCGCCCGCGCGCACTCCCGAAGCGAAGCTGAACGTCGCGAACGTCGCAGGACCGCCGGGCGTCACGCTCGTGCAAGCGTGTACGCCGACGGGGCCCGAGCTTTGCTTCAACGCCGTCGACGACAACTGCAACGGTGTCATCGACGAGGGATGTGGTGAACAGACCGGCCTTCTGCAGTTCACCATCGCGTGGTCCGCCACGACGGCCGACGTGAACCTCGCGGTCACCACGCCCGCGCACGAGCGCGTGCCCAGCCGAGACAAGTCGGCCGCGCCCGGCTTTCACCTGGACCACGACTGCCCCGCCGAGGACGGCTGCAACGGGCAGAACGAGGAGAACGTGTACTTCGACGGGGCCGACCCGCCGAAGGGCCACTACCTCGTCGAGATCTCGCTCGTCGACCTGCACGGTGCAGAAGCCCCCGTGAAGGTGCGCTTCGGTGCGCGCCTGGGAACGCGCCTCGTGGGATTCGACGTGGACCTTTCCCCGGGGGAAGATGCCAAGAAGACGTTCGGCTTCGACCTGATGTAGTCCCCGTGCGCCCATTGCTGCTCGCCCCGATCCTGCTGCTCGGATCCACGCGCCTCACCGGCTCGTGGGGCGTCGCCTACCCGCCGGCCGACACCAGCGCGCCGCGCGCCCCGATCGTCTACCTGCACGGCATGTGGGCGACTCCCGAGGACTCGTGCCCTCTGCTCGCGCACGCCGCGACGGCGCGCGGCTTCCTCGTGTGCCCTCGCGGCAATTCGCCGTCGTCGCCCGAGGGACGCATGTGGACCGGCACGTACGCGACGGTCGCGCCCTCGGTGCATTCCGCCCTCGCCACGGCGTCGGCGCTCTCACCTGGCGCGCTCGATCGGCAAGCGGCGGGCACGCTGGTGGGCTACTCGAAC
>Ga0335082_10010319_pt1 | contig 10130 bp, 11 predicted proteins | sample Lox_Sample_41_FD_206718 | JGI IMG/M metagenome (GOLD analysis project Ga0335082, IMG submission 206718) | Soil microbial communities from Loxahatchee National Wildlife Refuge, Florida, United States - Lox_Sample_4.1 | ecosystem: Environmental > Terrestrial > Soil > Wetlands | place: USA...
TGAGCGTCGTGCACATACCGTGCGGCGCGCCCTTGTAGACCTTGAGCGTGGCGTTCTTCACCAGCTTGGAGGACAGCATCGCCGCGGCGCCGATCGGCACGATCTGCTCGTCGTCGCCGTGCAGGATGAGCGTCCGTACATCGATCTTCCTGAGGTCCTCGGTCAGATCGGTTTCGCAGAACGCCTTGATGCAGAAGTACGACGCCGGAAAACCGACCATCATGCTCTGCAGCCAGAACGACTCCCGCGCGCCTTCGGAGATCTTCGCGCCCGGCCGGTTGTAGCCGTAGAAGGGCAGGCTCAACGCGTCGCGCTTCTCTTTGCTGCTCGGATCCTTCCAGTATTTCTCGGGAGCACAGTGGGGCACACGCGCAGAGAACGTCGGACGTGTCAAACCGCTCGTTGCGGCGAAACGGCCGAGGCGCAGCGTACACCGACAGTGCGCCGACGGCGGCGATGATTCCCGGACACCTGCCACAACGGCGATCAAGAACGACCCGAAGCAGTTCAAGGCGAAGGCGCCGTAGATCGCATGGCCGTTCGTCCAGTCCAGCGCTGTGGGCATCGGACGTTGTCGGGGCGCTGTTGCCAGGGTGTTGCTACCGATCAGTCACGGTACTCGGCGCTCGTGTTCATCGGCCTGGAATGTCCGACGTTCTCGGTCAGCCGCAGCGCTCCCTCGACCAGCCTGCGCCGACCGTCCTCATCCCCACGCTCGACCAGCACGCGATCGAGCGCGAGCGCTGCCTGTCGCAGCCGATGCATACACTGCGCGACGCGCTCCTTGGCGAGTTCGATACGGCGCGCATCTCCCCGCGCGTGCGATTCCATGGCCGCCAGCTGGGCCTGCAGAAGATCCGCTGTCCGGACCTGGACCCGACCCAGCGCGCGCAGCTCGCGGGACCGCGCTGAGTAGCGGCCGTGCTTCCTGGCGTTGGTGTTCGCCGGCGGCGCGCCCGTACCCGGCGCCCCGCCGTGTAGCCGGCAGCGGCGTCGACCGGGCTCGGGCGCGCGGTCGCAGGGGGCGCCGGAGCGGGTGCGGGCGCCGCATCTCGACCCTCAGCCCCCAACGCAGCTACGGCGACGGCTGGATGTGGCAGGCGGTCAGCACCAGCGCTTCCAACAGCTGGCAAGCCGGCTCGACTGGCAGCTTCTGGGTGATGGTTGTGGTGAACCGGGCAGCTGAACACTGGAAGTGAACCGCGTCGCGCTGCCCCTTGCACGCCTCATTGTAGAAGGTGGCGAGCGTATCGGCCCGGATGCCGCGGAATTCCAGGACCATCTTCCGCTCCGCATCCGCGGCGACCGGGGGCAGATCAATCATCACGTAGGCAGAAGGGACGGACTCCTTCGCTTCTTCTTCGGATTCCCCCGCAGAAAACGCATTGACGGCCTCGACGAAGCGCTGGCCGCGGGCGGCTTTGGCGTCTTCCAAACCTTTCCACGCCGGGGTGGGCCTCGTCGCGGGATGGTCAGAGGTCTGCGCCACCGCAGTAGGGATCGCGCCGAGGAAGCAGAAAGAGCCAAGAATAGCGGCGAGTCGCCAGAGCCACCGCAAGCGCCCGAGGCGGCTCGCCGCGGTGTGGGATCGTGAACAGCCCTTCATGGTGACCTCCGCTGGAGGAGGTGACGGAAGATCCCTGCCGGCTTGACGGCCTTGGCTCATTTCGTCTGCCGTCGCCGGGGACGCCGGGCCGGTGCACCGCTCCCGGGCGCACGCCCGGAACGCTTCGATGGCACGCGTTCGAGCACCACGACTGGGATCACGCGCTTCGTGCGGGACTGGTACTCGGCATACTGGCCCTGGTTGACCTCGTCGGCGCGTGCCCACAGTCGGGAGCGCTCTTTGCCCTCGGCGACACGGGCGCGCACCGCGATGCGCTCGCGTCCGACCTGGATTTCCACGTGGGGATGGGCGGTCAGGTTGTGGAACCACCCCGGATGGTGGGGCGCGCCGCCCTTCGACGCGATCACCACGTACGCGTCGCCGTCTCGCACGTAGAGCAGCGCGGCGGTGCGGGGCTGTTTGGTCCGGCGACCGATGGTGCGCAGGAGCAGCATCGGCCGGCCACCGAGGCTCGCACCGATCCGCCCGTCGCTGTGCTCGTAGAGCCACTGGTGCACGCTGAGCAACGGGCCAAAGACTAGTTCGACGAGTGGGTTCATGTCGGCCACCGTAGGTCCGCCAGACCCGGAACTCAAAAGGATCGTTCGGGAGCGGCGATCGGCCGGCTGACCCATGGCGGGTAGAGAAGGCCGTCGTGTAGTGGTCCACGGCTCGCGAATCGAGCCGATCGATGCGTGGGCTGATTGCCGGGCCACCTGCTTGTAGAGGCATCGATGTCGGGCATCATCGTAAGCAGATCCGTCGTTGGAGCGCGTCCACATGTGGCAGACGTTGGCGGACTACGCGACGCTGGGGATCGAATCGGTCGTCGGCGTCGTTGGCATCCGGCTGTACGAGGAACCGCCGTACGTCGTGCGGGACCGGGTCGGTGAGGCGATCGAGGTCCGCCGCTACGCGCTGCGGCTGGCGGCCGAGGCCGTGGTGACGACGCCGGGAGAGGCCGGCCGGAGCGGAGCGTTCAGGCTGCTGTTCGAGTACATCGCCGGCGCCAATCGTGCCGCGCCGGCGGCGAAGCGGATCGCCATGACCACGCCAGTGGACGTGCGCGCGGCGCGGCGCATCGCCATGACCACGCCGGTCGACGTTCGCGAGGACGGCGGCGTGCGCATGCAGTTCTTCCTCCCCGCCACGCGCGGGGGCGACGGGGCGCCCGAGCCGACGGATCAGCGGGTGCAGATCGTCAGCGTACCGGCAGAGACGATCGCGACCCTGCGCTTTTCCGGCACCGGGCGCGACATGCCAGACCGGCAAGCCGCGCTGCTCGCCGCCCTCGACGGCTCGCCCTGGCAGCCGGTCGGCGAGCCGTATGCGCTGTTCTACGACGCCCCCTTCACGCTGCCGTTCGTGCGCCGCAACGAGGCAGCGGTGCGCGTCACATCGCGAACGCCGCCGTAGTGCTGGCAAGGCGAGCAGGCTCTCGTCTACCGGGGTCGGGGCGGTGCCGGCCTCAGGTGTCGGGACGACGGGTGCAGCGTCCGCGGCTCCGACACCGCCCCACCTCCGTTTCCCCCGGTGGCGCGACCTGTAGTCGACCGAAGATGACCGCAGTATGTCGCGCACGTGATGGTAGCACGTCTCGGGAGCTGCTGGCGGCGATGGCGGGGCGCACAGACGTTCTGAACGAGCCGCAGCGAACCCTCGACCAGCCTGCGCCGACCGTCCTCATCCCCACGCTCGACGAGCACGAGATCGAGCACGAGCGCGGCCTTCAGCAGCCGCTGCATGCACCTCGACACCCGCTGCTCGGCAATCTCGACCCCGCGGCCGTCTCCGCGCGCGCAAGAGTTCATCACGGCAAGCTGCGCTCGGGCGAGTTCCGCTGTCCAGATCTGGACTTGACCAAGCGCGCGCAACTCTCGGGACCTCACTGAGTACCGCCCGTGCTTCCTGGCGTTGGTATTCGCCGGCGGTGCGCCCGTACCCGGCGCCCCGCCATGTAGCCGGCAGCGGCGTCGACCGGGCTCCGGTGCGCGGTCGCAGGGCGCACCGGCGCGGGTGCGGGCGCCACAGCTGAGCGGATGGGTGGGTTGTTCCTCGGTTCGCGCCACGCGCGTCGCGCTGTCGAAGGAGTGGGTGCGTAGCTGCAGATTTCCGCCGTGCGCCGCCGTTGACGACGCCGTCATAGGTCGCAGGGGCGGATTCGGGCGCGCTGCCAGACGAGGTATTTGAGCACGCGCACCAGCCCCTTCCAGGGCAGCGGCAGCTCGGCGTACTCGAACTCGTCGATCGCCTCATCCCGTCGCGTCCACCAGACCCCTTCGAGTCCGCGTTGCTCGTAGCGTTCATCGAGCCGGGCCCGCGCGTGCCAGCCCAGCAGGGTCCGTTTGATCCGGTAGAGCCGTTCCTGCGATGCGGGGCACCGGTCGCGTACTAGCCGTTCGCACGTCCGGAGCGCGTGCTCGCGCGCGAGGTCTTCGTCGCCGCCGAAGCGCTCGACCCACTGCCTCCACAGGTCGCACCCATTCATTCCAGTCCAACCGCGTATGCGGCCGGACGAGAGCGCCTTCGCCGGCTGCTCGGTGCGGCGAGTCTCGTCAGGGTCCTGTTCGACCAGGAACCAGGACCGTTCGCCGGCGAGGTGCTCGCGGCGTTCTGATGGCGCGTCGAGACCTGCGTCAGGGGGCTCGATGCGGAAGAAATCTAGGTCGTAGGTCACCTCCGTCATCTTACCACGAGTCTAGGTCCGGGCCTAAGAGCTGAACAGGACGGTCTTCTACCGGAATGGCGACGCCATCCCCCGCGACCGCCGTTTAAACCGCCTATACGCCCCGCCGGCGCACGCGCGCGGCGCGGACATGGTTCGGGTCGTCCGACGGGGCTGAGACGCCCCGCGAGGCGCTAGAGCCAGGATCCGGCGGGACGCGTGCGCAACGGCCCGACCGGTCAGACGTTCGCGGTGAGCCGCAGCGCGCTTTCGACCAACTGCCGTCGGCCGTCCTCGTCCCCTCGTTCCACGAGCACGCGATCAAGTGCGAGCGCCGCAGCGACCAGGTGCCGCATGCACAGCGTGACGCGCTCCACGGCAGCTTGAACGCGGCGGTGGGCGCCGTGCGCGAGCGATTCCATGACCGCCAGCCGGGCCCTCGCGAGATCGGCGGCACAGTTCATTACGCGGCCGAGGGCTCGGATCTCGCGGCTCTGGAGACTGTAGCGGCCGTGGCGGCGCGCATTTCTGTTGCGACATGTCGGCGGTCACCGGTGCTTGCGGCTGTGATCACCAAAGCGAAATCGTGTGCGCGCGCTTCTCCCGCATCAAATGTGTGTTGCGGCAAGTGGGGGTGCAGAACCGCGCCTGATACGCGCGACTCAAGAAAGGTGCGCTGCACTCTGCGCAGTGGACTCACTGGCAGGGAATACGCTGGCCGTGCCGTCAGCTGGCGCCGGGGCGTTCACCGTGCGCAGCGTGATGTCGCCGGGCGACCTTATCAGGCTGAGGTTCACGCTCTCGGCACGGGGTGGACGCCGCTCAGACCGGTGGGCTTCTCACTGGTTCACCCGCACCACCATCTCCTGCACCGGCCCGAGATTGCCGGCCTGGTCGCGCACGCGCACGGCGACCACCGTGTCGCCGGCGGGGAAGGCCCACGCCTTGGCGATGGGGATGCAGAACTGCGTCGTCGAGAGACTGCTGACTGTGGCAAAGGACCCGCCTGGAGTACGCGTACAAGCAAAAACAGATGGACGAGCCGAGCGCTCGAAGGCGCGGCAACCCAGATCATTGATGGCTGCTACCGTCGCGGGGTCAGCGCTGAAGTCCAGGCTCGGCACCGCGGGGATGCCGCCGCCGTGACCGTCCTTTTCACATACCGCTGCGCCGCCGTCACCGAGTGCGCGTGATACCAGGATTTGTAAATCCGGCAGGTCCCCGGCCTCGGAATACGTCGTGCCTCCAACTCCCTTGTCACTCTGTCCAGGTCGGGCTTCGATGATCAGCGTCATTCCTTGACCGAACGGACGCGAAAACACCGGCCGTCCCATTGAATCGGTCGAATCGTTCTGCAACGGGCGGTCATCCGCCGTTGCGACACCGAGATGCGTGATCTCCGGCCCGACGCTCTGCGGCGCTTCGCTGCCAGTGGGGGTTGGCGTGGGGGGGACGATCCGACGCGGCGGAGTGGCAGGAGCCGGACAGCCATTGAGCGCGGCGCGCACCGACGCAATGACCTCGTCGACGGTGACGGCGCCGTCGGCATTGGCGTCGACCGGGGGACACGCCACGTGCGGGGCATTTTCGAGCACCATGTTCACCCCGAGCAGCAGCTCGTCGATCGAGACCCGGCGATCGAAGTTGCAGTCGCCGGCGCAGCGCGGCGGTCGAAAGGCGAATACATCCTCGTCCGATTTCACGCCTGCGCCGTGCGCGTCAATCGCATCCGATTGTACGTGGTCGGGCGCGCTCGGGTCGCGGTGCGACTCGATGGCGACGATATGTAGTCCGCCGCCCACGCCAGGACCGGCTCCCAGGCCAAGGATCCTCGTGTGGCCGGTCAAGGTTCCGGAGACTCCGATCGCGAAGATCGAACGCGAACGAAACACGTCATTGGGGCTGTCAATCAACGAAAGCGGAGTGACCATCTGGCCATGTATTGCCTGACTCGTTGAGAACACCTGCGCGAACTCGTTGGAGACAGAGTATTGGACGACGCGGTCGGTGATGGTCGGCAAGGTCATGCCGCAGGTCGCCAGCACCAGCGTCGTCGACACCTCCGCGGTCACCGTACCGGTCGTCAGAGTGGCGCCGTCGAAGAAATGATCCAATAGGCCGGCGCCCGGGCAGGATTCGTATTCCGCGTCGGGGCCGCCGAGGTCGAGAAACTCGTCGCGGTTCGCCCCGCCGGGTAGCGCCTTGATACCGATGGCGCGGTAGCTGGCGGCATCGCTGTAGCCCGCCGGGTTGCCCGGGGTGCCCTGACTAGTATCGATGGTGGCCTGACCGACGAGAGCGTTGGCCGACGATGGCTGGTACGGATCGTCCGTCACCGCCACGCAACGCAGCGTGCCGACAAACACGTCACTGCCGACGGCAGGAACGGTACTGAAGTGATTGCTCGACGCCGAGTCCTGAACGCCGTCGAGCGGCAGCATCTGCAAGCCCGTGCTGGCATGCCAGGCCAGAGGCTGCTGCGCCGTGGCGCGGATGCGGAACGGCGAGAGACGCGTTTCCGGGGGCGGTGGCGTACACCTGCCCGAGCAGAAAGTCGGGTCGGGGTAGCAGCTGTCTCCGGGGTTTCCGCCGATGCAGTCCGGGAAGTCATACGCTACGCAAGCACCGGTGCAGGTAACCGTAGGTGCGAACGAACGGGGGACGCAGCTCTCACCCGGCTGCCCCAATTCGCACTTGCGCGTGAGGTTTTCGTAGAGGCAGCGCAGCTCGACGAGATGGGCCGGGTCGGTATTGCTCAATTGGATCAGCGTGTCCGTGCCGCTCGCCGGATCGACGACGACGTAGGGATACACCACGATGGCCGCCGGCTCGTCGGGACCTGCCTGCGCAGTCACCCGGCTCGCACCGGACACCACCGCGAGCGCCAGCGCCGCAACCATACCCACGTACCGCGCCGCCGTGCTCATGGAAGCACCTCCGCCGGCACCACGATGAGCGCACCGCCGGGTTCGTCCCCTTGGTGCGGCGGGACGGTCCCAGCGAACGAAGAGGTTGCCGGCTCGGCCGTGTCACGCTCGGTCTGCTGCACGAGCATGAAGCCCCCCGCGGTGGGGGCCGCGGACCGTACCTGCGTCTGCGCCCACTCGCCGCCGAGCGCGGCGCGCTGGAAAATCGCGCTGATGTCCGACAGTCGAAGGTCCGCCCAACAGGTGATCGTCGTGGAGGCGCGAAAGGTCTGCTCGAACTCGTTGGTCACGGTGAATTCCAACGTCGACGATGCCGGGACTTGGGTGGCGAAGTTTACCGCGCACGGCACGACGGTCAGATCCGTGCTGCGGGCGGCGCCATCCACCGGACGGTCGTCGGCGTCCGAGGGATGCGAGACGATCCAGCTCTGCGGACAGCCGCCGTACTCGGCGCCGTGCCCGCAACCATCGCGCGTGCTGCCGCCGATGCACAGTGTGCCGTCGGCGTCGTTCGACTCGTATCCCGGCAAGCCGACGGCGGGGTACTTCACCACCTCGCCGGTCGCCACGTGGGTCAGCGTCGCAAAGCCGGACAATGCGTTACCGCTCCAGGGTGCGCCCGACGCGTCTTCCTCGATGCAGCGCAGCTCGCCGGTGAAACCTGCTGGCACCGGAGGCACCAGTCCAGGATCGAGGCCGGCGCCGTCGCAGTCAGATGTGCCCGCGCAGCCGGAGTCCGAGGGATCGTCGAGGCGTCCGCGCGACGCCACCCAATGGGTCGGCTGCCGCCTTTCCAGGGCAATCGGGAAGTCGAGCATCGCCCACAGCGGCGGATTGGCCGGGCTGGGATGCTGCGACGGGTCGGTGAGCGCGCCGTTCACATAGTAGCAGTGCGCGTACGCCGGGCGGTTGGCGTCGTTGCTGATCTGGATCGTCGTCTCCCAGGTGCCGTTCACAATCACCCGTGGAAACACCAGCACCGACGCGCTCGCGACGGTCGTCGCCTGGGCGCGCGCCAGATGTGGCGCGGCACACGCACACGCAACGCCCACCAATGCCTGCTGCCACCATCGTCGAAGCATGTCCCCCCTCTTCAGATGATCGATCATGAGCCGGCGCGGGCGGCGCACACGTAGTAGTTGAGCGTCTCATCGAGGAAGTCCACACCGCCACTACCCAAGTTCACGAGCCACGCGCCCGTCGGACTGCTGGCAAAGGCCGTCGCCGATCAAGAGATGGGACCTCCCTTGAGTCCGCGCTGTAGGAATGCGCGCCGGAAGGTGGGGGCCGTCGTGCCCCGCGTGCAAGTTGGGATCGCGGCATGCAATGCAAACTACACCTTGTTGGTTGCGGAGTTCTATGAGGGAAAACCCGCATACCGAGCAGCCGTGCGACCGATGCGACCCCAGCGTCAGTCATTGATAAGCTTGGAGCCACCACGATGATGTGCTCGATCGACCATCTCTACACGTCAACTCACCCCTCGACCCGAGCGCCGTCGCGGGTTGGTCGCTGCTGGCGACGCCGCCGCCAACCGCAGCGCCCCCTCGACCAGCCTGCGCCCGTCCTCATCCCCGCGCTCGACCAGCACGCGATCGAGGGCTACAGTTCGCTGCGGCGGTCGGTCAATTCGAGTTCACGGGCGCGAAGAAACGAGACGTCATGGCTGAATTGAGCGACAAGTGGGCAGCCGGCGCGAGCTACGAGGACTTCATGGGTCGGTGGAGTCGTCTCCTCGCGCCGCGCTTCGTGTCGTGGCTGTCCGTGCGCCCGACCGCCAACTGGCTCGACGTGGGCTGTGGAACGGGCGCGCTGGCCGACGCGATCTGTGTCGGAGCGAACCCCGCATCGGTAGTCGCATGCGACCCGTCTGAGCCACTTATCGAGTACGCTCGCCAGCGCCAAGTTGATCCGCGGGTTTCGTTCGTCGTTGCGGGAATCGGGCAGCTCCCGACGCGGCCGGGTGGGTTCGATACCGTGACTTCTCTACTGGCCCTGAATTTCTTTCCCAAGCCCAAGGCTTCCATCGACGCGATGCGACGGATCACCGCCGTGCATGGCCTCGTCTCGGCGTGTGTGTGGGACTACGCGGGGCGTATGGAGTTCCTCAGGTGCTTCTGGGATTCCGTCGCAGCGGTGGACGCCAGTGCCGCCGAGTTGGACGAAGGTCACCGCTTCCCAATCTGCCGACCGAGTGCGCTTGAGTCTCTATTTCGCGAAGGGGGTCTTGCCGACGTCGTCTGCGAGTCGATCGAGATCCCCACCCGATTCTCCACGTTCGCCGAGTTCTGGAAGCCATTCCTGGGCGGTACGGGCCCGGCGCCGTCCTATCTGGCAACGCTCGAATCCCCACAACGCGAGGCGTTGGCCACACGGCTTGAACGTTCGCTTCCTCGGGAACCCGATGGGACGATCTCCTTGATGGCGAAAGCTTGGGTCGTGCGCGGAGTCGCGCGCTAGCCAGCGGGCGCGCCGTCCAACAACCCGCCGAAACCGACGGCCGCAAGCTTCCGCTTCGCGCGAACTCGTGCGAGGGGCGGGACCGATCCACAACTCTTGACCATATCTCTCCGGCCGCGCGCACCGACCCAGCCGCGTAGGGCTTCAGCCAGCCCCGTGGTAGACTGGCCTCATGTGCGGCCGCTTCGCTCGCACCAGCTCGCGCGACGTGCTGGCCAGGGAATTTGGCGTCACGACGTTCGTCAACGTCGATCTCTCGCCGCGCTACAACATCGCGCCCAGTCAGCCGGTCGACGCCGTCATTCGGCACGGCGAGGAGAAGCGGCTCGGCCCGATGACCTGGGGCTTCCGGTCGACGAACCCACGGCTGGCACCGATCAACGCCCGGGCGGAGACCGTCGCGACCTCGCCGCTGTTTCGCGAGGCGTTTCAGCGCCGGCGGTGCCTGGTCGTCGCGGATGGATTCTACGAG
>Ga0335082_10010320_pt1 | contig 10130 bp, 11 predicted proteins | sample Lox_Sample_41_FD_206718 | JGI IMG/M metagenome (GOLD analysis project Ga0335082, IMG submission 206718) | Soil microbial communities from Loxahatchee National Wildlife Refuge, Florida, United States - Lox_Sample_4.1 | ecosystem: Environmental > Terrestrial > Soil > Wetlands | place: USA...
GGTGGAAGTCGGGGTCGTCGAGGTCGCGCTCGACCTCCAGCCGCACCACCTGAACCCCGCGGGCGTCCTGCACGGCGGGATGGTCGCGACCCTCGCGGATACCGCCATCGGCCTCGCCGTCCGGTCTGCGCTCCCGCCGGATCGCACACACCGGACGGCGCAACTGAACGTCCACTTCCTGGAGAAGGCGGAGGGCGGCAGGGTTCGCGCGCTCGGCCGCGCGGTTCGCGTCGGCGGCCGGATGGGCTACGGCGAGGGCGACGTCGTGGACGAGGAAGGCCGCCTGATTGCGCGGGCGAGCGGCACCTTCATCGTCCTGCCGCACGGGTGACGAATCAGTACTCGACGTCGATCGACTTGAGCGCGTTCGGAAGCTGCGTCAGCACGCCCTGCATCGTCATGAGCTTCATCAGGTCGCCGGTCACTCGCAGCTTCCCGGTCATGTACGCCGACACGGCGGAGAGCTCGCCGGTCGAGATGCCTTTCGCGGTGTCGTAGTCCTGCGAAATCGTCGCGTCGGGGTTGTCGATGTCGCCCATCGCGACCTCGGCGGCGCCGTTCTCGAGCTTGACGTAGTAGTGCTTCTCGCCCTCGGGTGTGCTCACCACCTGCTGCAGGCGGGCGGTGTTGCCGCCGATCGCGGCGACGAACGCCGCGTCGCCGTTCATCGCCTCCTGGGCTGCGCTGGTCCATTCCTCCGTCAGGAACTTGACGCTCATGTCGTCCTCCTTTTGTTGCGGTGCAAGCATCTTCAGGATCTCACGGCCTGGGTTGCGCGCCGTCTCGGGCGGGCGAAGTATAGTCCGCGCTCCCGTCCCACAGGGCGGGCAGGTACAGGTGGGCGACGTCGTTGATGAACCGCACCCGGCGCTCGTCATGGTCGACGTCGAGGACGTTCAGCGACGTGTTCTCCGGCAGGAAGAACATGTCCTGCTCGAGTCCCAGTACATGGCCCAGGTACGCGTTGATCACGCCGCCGTGCGTGACGACGAGGACGTCGCCGTCGCCCGACGCCGCCAACATGCGCTCGATCGCCGGAACGACCCGCGCGCGAAGCTCCGGGCCCCGCTCGGCGCCCGGGGCCTGGGCGAAGATCGGCTCGTGATCGTGTAGTCGCCTGCGGACGAAGTCCTCATTCTCCGCGATGAGATCCTCGAAGGGCACGCCCTCCCACTCCCCCACGAACACCTCGCCCAGCGTCTCGTCGACGACACCCTCGAGTCCGGTTCGTTCTGCGTACGGCGCGAGGGTTTCGCGGCACCGGCGGAATGGAGAGACGAACAATCCGGCGGGGGGATCGGCGGAGGCGAGGCGGGCGGCCAGCTGTCCCGCCTGTTCCATCCCGACGTCGCCGAGCGGCGGATCCCACTGTCGCCCGCGCACGGTCCCGCTGAAGTCGCGGGACGCGAAGTCGACGCGCGCGTGGCGGACGAGGACGAGACGCCGGCTCACCGCGCGCTCCTTGTCCCGCGGCGGGCCGCGGTCCGGGCCTTGCGCGCCTTCCGCGCCGACCACTCGTTCCGGAAGGCCTCGACGTCGGACCGGCGCCAGATCCGCCCCGACGCGAGCGACTGCACGGGCTCCGGGAAGCTCCCGCGATCGATGTAGGTGACCACGCGCCGCTTGTCCCAGCCCATCACGTCCGCCGCCTCCGCGACGCCGGCGAGCAGGGGGAGGGTCTCGACGACCAGGGTGATGGGCTCGTCGCGCCGGGCGGGCGGCATCGACCGCTCGACGGCGCGCCGGAGGCTCGCCAGGCAGCGTTCGCGCGAGGTTCCCGATGCCCGAACGGCACGGGCGCTCTGGGCCGACGCCGTCCAGCGGCCGTCGTCGGTCTGCACCATCATCGCCCGAATCTCCATGCTCACCTCGTCCGTCTGTCGGAGCGTGGCCGATCATACGCAGCTGTCGTTGCGTCGGATGAGGGCAGGGGGCCTGCTTCGCGCGGGGACAGCGGACGCTTCCACGACGCGGGAAGCCAGCGCGCGATCGCCGGGCGATGCCCGGCGATCCACCCGTACGCCGAGTCCGTCGCCCCGCGAAGGACGCGCGACCGCCGCATCGCATCCGCGACCGGGCGCAGGTAGGGGACGAGGGCGATCGTCTCGGGAACGGCGGCGCCACCGCTCCAGGTCCTGCCCGTCGGCGCGGCCAGGTGGAACGATCGCAGCCGCCCGTCCTCCGACTCGCGGGGCAGCAACCGCGCGGCCCTGTCGCTGCGGAGCCCGGTCGCGCGGATGCGACCCCTCGGGATCAATCGAACGGCCGTCCGGGCCGTCGCGCGGCAGAGCCCGCACTCCTCGTCGTAGAGGAGGTCGAACGCGTCGATCCGGTCGTCGTTGGTGCTCGGACCTTGTGTTGAATCGAACATATGTTCTATCCTGACCCTTCGTCTTCGCGCCGGGGAGGGGCGATGCGCTGGGACAACCTCGCGATCCAGGACACGCTCGAGAGCAACGCCGGCGGCCCGGCGTCGGGCCGGATCCCCCTGCCGCTGTTCCAGCAGGGAGCCGTCGTCCGCACGTTCCCGACACCGGAGTTCCGAGGCATCACCTTCTACGAGGTTAGTGCCAAATCGATCATCAACCGCGTTCCCGCGGCCTCGCGGATGCCGTTTCGCTGGACGATCAATCCCTACAGAGGTTGCAGCCATTCTTGCGCCTATTGCCTGTGGGGCGAGGCGCGCATCCTCATGGCCGACGGGCGAACGAAGCGGCTCGCCGAAGTTCGTACCGGCGATCGCGTCTACGGAACCGTACGACGCGGGGCGTATCGGCGGTATGTGACCACCGAAGTCCTGGCCCACTGGTCCACGGTCAAGCCCGCGTATCGCGTGAGGCTGGAGGACGGAACCGAGCTCGTCGCCAGCGGCGACCACCGGTTCCTCAGCGACGGCGGCTGGAAGCACGTGACGGGACGCGAGCATGGCCCGGATCGGCGGCCGTTCCTCACGACCAACAACGAGCTGCTGGGGGTCGGCGCGGGCGCGCTCGCGGATCAGCCGGTCGAATCTCCCGACTACCGGCGTGGCTATCTGACGGGCATGATCCGCGGCGACGCGCACCTGGGACCCCACCACTATCGGCGATCGAACGGGCGGCCGGGTGTTACTCATCAGTTCAGGCTGGCGCTCGTCGACCTCGAGGCGCTGCGACGCACGCGCGACTACCTGAGCGACCTGGACGTGCACACGGGCGAATTCCTCTTCCAGGCCGCCGGCAGCGGCACGAGCGAGATACGCGCGATCCGCGCGCAGGCGCGCGCCTCGGTCGACCCGATCCGAGAGATCGTCGCGTGGCCCGCCGAGGCCGGCCATGAGTGGACGAAGGGTTTCCTCGCCGGCATCTTCGACGCCGAGTGGAGCCGCAGCGGTTGCGTCCGGATCTCGAACACCGATCCCGAGATCGTCGGCCACGTCGCCGGGGGTCTCAGCCGGCTCGGGTTCCAGTACGTCGTGGAGCCGGCGCGTGAACGCGACCGTGCCAAGCCGATCGTCTGTGTCCGCCTCCTGGGCGGCCTCCGCGAGCAGCTTCGCTTCCTCCTAACCGTCGATCCCGCCATTACACGAAGGCGAATCATCCCGGAGGGGACGGCCATCAAGAGCGACGCCCGGCTGGGTGTCGTTTCCATCGAACCTCTCGGCGTGAGCCTCCCGATGTACGACATCACCACGGGAACCGGCGACTTCATCGCCGAGGGCGTCGTGAGTCACAACTGCTTCGCTCGCAAGACGCACACCTATCTCGACCTCGATTCGGGAGAGGACTTCAACTCGAAGATCGTCGTCAAGGTGAACGCGCCCGAGCTGCTGCGGACCGAGCTCGCCCGCGCGTCGTGGTCGGGCGAACACATCGCGATGGGAACGAACGTCGACCCGTACCAGCGCGCGGAGGGCCGCTACAAGTTGATGCGGGGGATCCTCGAGGCGCTCCGCGACGCGGCGAATCCTTTCTCGATCCTCACCAAGGGCTCGCTGATCCTTCGCGACCTCGACCTGCTGGAGGAGTGCGCGGAGCTGACGGACGTCGGCGCGAACGTCTCGGTGGGGTTCGTGGACCGCGCCGTCTGGAGAACGCTGGAGCCCGGGACGCCGTCTCCGCAGAAGCGGCTTCAGGTGTGCCGGGTCCTGAACGACGCCGGCATCGGGTGCGGCGTGCTGATGGCGCCGATCATCCCCTTCCTGACCGACTCCCCGCAGCAGATGGCCGCGACGGTGCGGGCGATCGCCGACGCGGGCGCCCGGCACGTATCGCCGATCGTTCTGCACCTGCGCCCCGGCGCGCGGGAATGGTTCCTGTCGTGGCTCGGCGGGCACCACCCCGGCCTCGTCCCCAAGTACGAGCGCCTGTACGCGGGGCGCGCCTACGCCCCGGCGGCGTACCAGAACGAGGTCTGCGGCCGCGTCCACGACCTGGCCCGTCGCTACGGCATCGGGCGCCTGCGGCCCGGCGACGTCCGCCGAGGGCCGTCGCGCACGGCGCCCGCCTCACGGCTCGCCCAAGCTGAGCAGCTCGGGCTGTTGTAACCCCGTGCTCCGTGGGATCATGGGTGACGGACCCGAGCAAGGGGGATCGCCGTGGACGACGCGCGCTACCAGCAGCTGTTGCAGAAGCGGGACGGGACGGGACTCACCGACGCCGAGGCCAACGAGCTCGGCCGGCTGATGGCGGAGGCCGAGGGCCTCGACTATCAGGGCCACGGCGCCAAGGACTTCGACGAGTCCTCCGAAGAGATCCGCGAGCAGGAGCGCGTCGCCGCCGCGAGCGACAAGAGCATCGACCTCGACGCCGAGCGGATCAACGCGATCTACGAGGCCCAGACGGGTCAGATCGACGAGGGCGGCGGCACTCCGGGCATCCAGGAATAGCCCGCACGAACCGCGCGCTCAGACCCTGTACCCGCGGCGACGGAGCTCACGCCGCCAACATTCCGTGTGCCAGTGACGGCGCAGATCGACGTCGTCGTCCTCGACCACGACCAGGTGCGAGACGCCGGCCCTGACCGGATGGTTGCATCCGGGGCACGTGTACGCCTTCTGTCCGGCAACCGCGCGGACGCTCGCGCCGTCCACGGTGGCCCACTCGGGCGCGGCGAGCGCCCTGACCCGTTCGGAGATCGGCGCCAAGTCCGGCTCAGGCGCCCGCCGGTGACGGCGCGGCATCTCAGGTTCCCTCGAAGACGTCGCGGATGAACGCGGCGGCGACGGCGCCGAGCTCTTCTCCGATCTCCCGCTCGGGACGCTTGCGGCCGCGCACGCGGAACGAGTGATCGCCACCCTCGACGGCGTGCAGCTGCGCGCGGCTGCCGAGCTTGTCGACCGTCTCCTCCACCAGGTCGAAGCGGCCGAGCGCGTCGCCCGTTCCCTGGATGAACAGCATCGGCACGCTGATCCGCGGCAGGTGCTCGACTCGCAGCTGGTCGACCTTTCCCGGTGGATGCAGCGGATAGCCGAAGAAGACCAGAGCCCGAGCGGCGAAATCCTCGCCGTCCTCGGCCGCCAGCATCGATGCCATGCGGCCGCCCATCGACTTCCCCGAAGCGACGAGCGGGCCCCCCCGCGCGCGCCCTCGGGCCTCCTCGAGCGCCTCGCGCCACGACTGCAGCAGGACCGGCGGCCGGTCCGGCCCGCGGCGCCCGGCCCGCGTGTAGGGGAAGTCGAACCGGAAGCAGGAGACACCGCCGGCCGTCAGACCGGCGGCGATCCCGTCGAACAGCGGCGCTCGCGTGCTTCCGCCGGCGCCTTGCGCAACCACGCAGGTGGCGAGCGCCTTCGCCGCCGGATCCCAGAGCACCCAGTCCTCGCTCATGGGAGCGATTATCGCCGTGGTGCGAGAATGGCGCCCGTGAGCGGCCGTCTCTACGTCGGGACCTCGGGGTTCGCGTTCCCGGAGTGGAAGCACGACGTCTTCTACCCGGAGGGGACGAAGGACCGGGAGATGCTCCCCTACTACGCGTCCCGGCTCCCGTCGGTGGAGATCAACTACACGTTCCGGCGCAGCCCGGCGGAGAAGACGCTCCTCACGTGGCGGGAGGCGACGCCCGACGGATTCCTGTTCACGTTGAAAGCGCACCAGCGCATCACGCACACCCTTCGGCTGCGCGACGCCGGCGAGCCCGTGGCGATCTTCCTCGACCGGGCGCGACTGCTCGGCGACCGGCTCGGGTGCGTCCTGTTCCAGTGCCCCCCGAGCCTGCGATTCGACCGCGATCTGATCGTGGGGTTCCTGTCGACCCTGCCGCCCGAGGTGCGCGCGGCCTTCGAGTTCCGCCACTCGTCGTGGGACGAAGCTCGGCCCATCCTCGCCGAGCGCGGTCTCGCGTGGTGCGAGGCCGACACCGACGAGACTCCCTTCGATCGCCCGTCGCTGGGAGACGGGTCACGGACCGTGTACGTGCGCCTGCGCAGGGAGACGTACGACGACGATGACCTCAAGACGTGGTCGGGGCGGATCGGCGAGGCGCTCGGCGATGGCGCCGACGTCTACTGCTACGTGAAGCACGAGGAAGGCGGCGCCGGACCCCGCTATGCCGAGCGCCTTGCCGAACTCGTCGGCGCGTAGCTGTCAGAGGAAGAACGGCAGCGCCACGACCTTCTTCATCGCGGCGAGCGCCTGGGGTGAGCTGTCGATGGCGTTGGGACCGAGGCTCGAGAACATCCAGGCGTAGGCCGAGCCGGGGCCGCTCGATCCCCACGACTGGATCAGCGACGCCGTGTTCAGCAGGAACGTCGCCTTGGCGTTGTGCTGAGCGAGCGTCGACCCATCCTGGATGCCGAACTCGGCGATGATGAGCTGCTTTCCCCGCATCTTGGCGTAGTTGTGCGCTGCGCCGAGCATGTCGGCGGGAGTGTTGAACATCAGGTGCCCACCCTGGAGGCGGTTGTACGAGTCGACGCCGACGAAGTCGTAGTAGTCGGATCCGGGATCGACACTCGGTGCGCCGTATGGATGATCGGGGACCCGGAACTGCGAACATGCCGGCGACCACACGAACCGCACGTTGCCCCCGTGCGACACGGTTGCGCCGAGGTTGTCGAAGATCTGCCGCACGTGTCGGTAGGCGGCGACGTAGTCGGCCGGCGATCCGCTCGCCTTGTTCCCGCACTGGGCCTGGTTGTTGACGATCTGCTCGTGGTGGAAGGAGAACAGATAGGGCCGCGTGCCCGAGAACCGCTTGTCCGCCAACAGATCTTGCGCGGCAGCGCGGAAATAGGAGTCGTGAGCCCCGTTGGCGATCGCGCGCCACGACAGGCACACCTGCCTTCCGCCCGGCCCGGAGGTCTCGGCGTTGACGTTGCGATAGATCATCCAGTGGCCCTGATCGAACCACTGCAGCTCCCGGTCGGCTGGGATCGAGGTCTGCATCGCCTGGTTGTAGCGGATCCCTCGAAGCGTGGTGCCGAGCTCCGACTGCAGCTTCCCGATGTCCAGCGTCCACGCGCCGAGCGTGCAACCGCCCGCGGCGAGCGCCGGGGTCGCGCGCAGGAGCGGACCGGCGGCCGTCGCCGCTGCCACTGCCGCGGCCCTGCCCAGAAACTCCCGTCTCGTCATCGTCATTACGCTCGCCTCCAGTCGGCATCGTCATCCTCGCCTTCGGTGCACCTTCGCATCGCGCGCAAGACAACGCTCACGCCAAGAGGCAATGCGGAAGAAAGCAATCCGACACGAGGAAAGTGTGTTTAGCAGACCACCACACGGACCGGGCGGCGTCAAACACTACGGGCGGTACGGTGGAAGAACCGACACGAAACGGCTGGTCGGACGGAACAAAAGAAAGTCCGACAGAAATTCGCTCGAGAGGTGCCGGAGCCTAGCCCGCGGCTGCCTTCTTGCGGCGCGCCCCCGTCCCGGTACCGCGGCTCGGCGCGCGCTTCGGCGCCGGCGCAGGCTTGCTCTTGGTGGCCTCGACCGAAGCCTTGAGCGCGTCCATCAGGTCGACGACCTTCGTCTCCTCGACCTGCGGAGCAACCTCGATCTCCTCGCCCGCGACCTTCTTCTCCACGATCTGCAGAAGCGCCTGGCGGTAGTCGTCGCGGTAGTCCTCCGGCTTGAACTCGGACGTGAGGTTCTCGATCAGGCTCTCGGCCATCGTGACCTCCTGCGGCCGGACCTTCGCCTTGGCCGCCTGCCCGATCTCCTCGAACTCGGCGGCGCGAATCTCGTCCGGCCAGAACATCGTCTCCAGGAGGAACACGTCGTCGCGGAACCTGAGCGCCGCCAGGTGCTCCTTGTCGCGGAACGAGACCTTGGCGATGCCGACGCGCCCCGTCTGGCTCATCGCCTCACGGAGGAGCGTGTACGCCTTGACGCCCATCTCCTCGGGGATCAGGTAGTACGTCTTCTTGTAGTAGATGGGGTCGATCTCGTCGAGGTCGACGAACTGCAGGATCTCGATTGCCCGGCCGGATTCGACCGGCACCGCATCGAAGTCCTCGTCGGTGAGGACGACGTACTTGTCCTTCTCGTACTCGTAGCCCTTGACGATGTGGTCGAACGTGACCTCCTCGCCGTCGACCGAGCACACTCGGACGTATTTGATCCGGCCCCCGTCCTCGTCGTGGAGTTGGTTGAACCGGAGCGTCTTCTCCTCGGTCGCCGGATACAGCCGAATCGGGATCGATACGAGGCCGAACGAGATGGCCCCCTTCCACATCGTCCTTGGCACCTGAGATCACCTCCAGGGAAGTCGCGCCCGCCCGGGGCGCGGAAGCCACATTCTACCGCCCCCCGCCGACAAGCCCGGCGCGGCTACGATGGCCCCTGATGCCCAGGAAGCGCAGCTCAGGACCGGCGTTCACGGTCGAGTTCCCCGCCGCGCTCCCGGTCGAACGCCGCGGCGAGCACTGGTGGATGGAGGCGGACGGCCGGGAGCTCCGCCTGTCCAACCTCCACAAGGTGTTCTGGCCCGAGGAGGGCTACACGAAGGGCGACGTCATCGCCTTCTACTACAACATCTCCGAGCAGATCCTCCCCTACCTCCGCGGGCGCCCGCTCACGATGAAGCGCATGCCGGACGGCCTCGCCGGAGGCTTCTTCTACGAGAAGGACGCGCCCTCGCACACGCCCGGCTGGATGAGCCGTTGCCCGGTGCCCACGACGGGCCCGGACTCGCGGTGGGGTCCGGTCAAGCACGATGTCATCAACTACCTGATGGTGGAGGACGTCGCGGGCCTGCTGTTCATGGCGAACCTCGCCTGCATCGAGTTCCACCCGCTCCACTCGCGCTGCGCGTCGATCGAAGAGCCCGACTACGTGTTCTTCGACCTCGATCCGTTCGAGCCGGCGACGTACGACGAGGTGCTCGCGGTCGCTCGGCTCGTCAAGGTGTCGTGCGACCGCCTCGGCCTCGTGGCCTACCCGAAGACGTCCGGCGCGACCGGCATGCAGATCTACGTCCCCATCGAGCGCGGCTACACGTACGAGGAGACACGCGCGCTCGTGGGGGCGCTGGGGTCGCTCATGCGAAAGGCCGATCCCGACCACGTCACGATGGAATGGGAGGTGCGCAAGCGCGCCGGGAAGGTGTTCGTCGATCACAACATGAACCGCATCGGCGCCAACATCTCCGCCGCGTGGTCGATGCGCCCCGAGCCCGGCGCCACCGTTTCGACGCCCGTCACATGGGAGGAGGTCGACGCCGGCGCGATCCGCCCGGGCGACTTCACCATCTCCACGATCTGGGAGCGCATCGCGACGGTCGGCGACCCGTTCCGCCCCGTCGTCGAGGAGCCGCAGGACCTCGTGCCCGCCCTGGCGAAGCTCGGGATCGAACGCGCGGCGCCTCCGCTCGAGCCGGAGCCGGCCCCCGCCGCCCGGAGTCGCCGGCGCCCGAAGGACGAGGAGACGATCGCGCGCTCGAAGGACCCGAACCTCGGTGAGTATCTGCGCAAGCGCACGTTCGGCGACGAGGGCACGCCGGAACCCGAGAGCGGCGGTCCTTCGCCCGGCGGAGACTCCTTCGTCATCCAGTGGCACGACGCGACGCGGCTGCATCACGATTTCCGGCTCGAGCGCGATGGCGTCCTCGTCTCGTGGGCGGTTCCGAAGGGCCTTCCCTGGGAACACGGCGAGCGTCACCTCGCCGTGCAGACCGAGGACCATCCAATGGAGTACGGCTCGTTCGCGGGAACG
>Ga0335082_10010321_pt1 | contig 10130 bp, 5 predicted proteins | sample Lox_Sample_41_FD_206718 | JGI IMG/M metagenome (GOLD analysis project Ga0335082, IMG submission 206718) | Soil microbial communities from Loxahatchee National Wildlife Refuge, Florida, United States - Lox_Sample_4.1 | ecosystem: Environmental > Terrestrial > Soil > Wetlands | place: USA: Florida...
CGCTCTCGCAGGATGCCATCATCGCCCGCCTGCAGCGCGCCTCCATGGAGGCCCGAACGTATCAGAAGGAATCGCTGCCGCTCGCAAAGTCGATCCTGACGCGGCAGGAATCGCTGCTGGCCGGCATCCGGCAGCCGCGCGACGACGTGGCTGTCTGGCTTGCGACGGCGCGGGGCATGATCGCTCTCATCGAAAACGACGCGAAAGCCGCAGCCGCGCAGTTCCAGCTTGCGTTCGACCAGGCGCGGAAGTTGCCGTATTTCGATGAAAACGCCCGGCTGACTTTAAAGCAGCGCCTGGCCTTCGCGTCCATCCGGTTGGGCGACGGAGCCGCCGCCGAACGCCTGTTCAAAGAGTTGATCGAAGCGTTCACGCACACCAGCGGCGCTGACAATCCCAGCGTGTTGCGTGTGCGGCTCAACCTGGCCCAGGCCTACATGATTCAGAGCAAGCACCGCGAAGCGATTCAGGAAGCCACTGCCATCTACCCTGCCTACGTCGAGCGGCTCGGGGAAGACCACGATCTCACCATGCAGTTGCTGACAACGCGCGCGCAGTCGGAAGGCAGCCTGGGCCTTTGGGACGACGCGATTCGCGATGACCTGGCCATCTATCGCATCGCGCTGCGGAAGCAGGGGCCGCAATCGTTCTTTGCCATTGCGACGCTCTCCGATGCCGCACTGGCCGAGTGCCGCGCCGGACGGACGACGGAGGGCGAGCGGGATGCGAGAAAGGCCTTCGACTCCTCACGCGCTGCGTTCGGGGCGCAGGCGGGTCTGACCGGCGGCGCCGCCTATACTCTCGCTTCCTGCCTGATCGGCCTCGGGCGCCTGGACGAGGCGTCGGGGTTGCTTTCAAACATCGATTCGAAAGTCGTCGCGCAGCTTGCTGGTATCCCCGACTGGTCAGCGAACGTTTCGCTCGCCCAGGCCCAGATCGCCTACCGCAAACATGAATTCGCGCAGGCGAAGCAGTTGCTGGGCGCCGCCGCGCCCGCGTTCACTCGCCCTGACGCCGAGCCGTACCAGAAGAACGCCGTGGCCACGCTCACCGCCGCGCTGGACCGCCCGGCGCAGTCGAAGTGAGTTTCTTATACAATCGCAGCCAGCCATGAATACCCGGCGCACTTTTCTGATGAACTCCGCCGCCACGGCCGCCCTGTCGCGGTCCGCGGTTGGCGCCAACGATCGAATCCGGTTCGCCATCATTGGCGCCGGAACGCGAGGCAGCTATGTGGGCGGCGTCTTCGCCGGCTTCCCCGATGTCGAGACGGTTGCGGTCTGCGATGTCTACAAGCCGACCCGCGAGCAGGTGGCCGCCAAACTGCCCGGCAAGCCCGAACCGGTGAACGACTATCGCCGCGTCCTCGAACGCAAGGACATCGATGCCGTGCTGATCGCGACGCCCGACCATTGGCACGGGCCGATGGTGATCGAAGCCTGCCAGGCCGGCAAGGATACCTACTGCGAGAAGCCGCTGACCAATTCCATCGAGGTCGGGTTGAAGATGATCGCCGCGGTCCGGCAAAACAAACGCGTCGTCCAGGTGGGACTACAACAGCGCTCGTGGCAGCACTTTCAGGAAAACGCCGCCCGCCTGCAGCAGGGGATGTTCGGCACCATTTTCCAGGCCCAGTGTGTCTACATCGGCAACTATCTGCGGCCGCCGGAAGAAGGCACCGATCCGCCTCCGGATCTCGATTGGGATCTCTTCCAGGGCCCGGCGGAGCGCCGCCGCTGGACCAAGTCGCGCCAGCGCCTCTGGCGTTCGTTCTACGACTACTCGGGCGGGACGCTGCTCGATTGGGGCGTGCACCTGACCCATATCGCGCACTGGTATCTGAACGCCAAGGCGCCGCTGCTGGCGAGCGGCTCGGGCCAGTATGTCCGCTTCCCGTGCCCCGAGCGCGACCAACTGCCGGACTCTGTCGCCTGTAACTGGGTGTATGAGAAGTTCGTGATGACCTACTCGAACTCGCTCATGCCGAATCCGCAATTCGATGCGCAGGGCAATTACTTCATCGGTACCCTGGGCTCGCTGCAGATCAACCGGACCGGCTACCGCTTCCGTCCGACGCCGCCGCGCGCGATGCCGGGTCAGACTCCGCCCCCACCGGCCTTCGCCCCCGTGGACGAGAGCTTCAAATACGTGGGCGGCCCATCGGACCAGGCCCACGTCCGGAACTTCCTCGATTGTGTAAAGAGCCGCGAGAAGCCCGCCGTCGACATCGAGGACGGCTTCTACGCCACGCTGCCGTGCCTGATGGGCGTCATGGCCGTCCGCTACGGCAAGACATACGCGTGGGATGGGCGACAGGCTAAGGCTGTCTAGGAATCCAATCCGTTCTGGCGCTCGTCATCGAGCGGATCGAAAGGCCCACGCAGAACTAACCGTCACAGACGATACTGTGATCGTCTACAATTGTTGGTAATCTAGGCACATGGCAAAGCCAACCGATCTTGTCCAGGGCACTCTCGATCTCTTGATCCTCAAGACCATCTCGCTCGAACCGAAACACGGCTGGGCCATCGCCAAACGCATCCAACAGGTTTCACAAGATACTCTCCAGATCCAGCAGGGTTCCCTGTACCCGGCGCTACACCGTCTGGAACAGCAGGCCTGGATCAAGGCCGACTGGCACCCGACTGAGACCGGGCGGATGGCAAAGTTCTACTCCCTGACGCGTTCGGGACGGAAGCAAATGGAAAGGGAATTGGCGAACTGGGTTCGGCTGTCGGCGGCCATCAACACCGTGGTTCAAGAGGCGTAACCATGCGGATTTTAGACAAGGCTCGTTTGCGGCTTCGATCTCTGTTCGGCCGCCCGGATGTCGACTTCGAGCTCGAAGCCGAACTTCGTTTCCACCTGGATCAGCTCATTGAAGAAAACATTTCATCCGGCATGGCGCCCCAGGAGGCCCGCCGGGCCGCGCAGCGCACGATCGGGAGCATCGCGCAATACCAGGAGGAGTGCCGGGACATGCGCCGCGTAAACTTCGTCGAGGATCTTCTACAAGACCTGCGTTACACGATTCGATCATTAGCGAAGAGTCCAGGCTTCACAGCCGTCGTGGTGGCCACGCTGGCGCTTGGGATCGGGGCAAACACGGCCATTTTCACAATCGTGCATGGAGTGTTGCTGCGGCCCCTCGACTACCCACAGCCCGATCAACTGTTGTATCTGACCGCGGAATACCCGGCGATTGGGTCCACCACCCGGAATGCGCTCTCCGCGCCAGAGTATGCGGAGTTCCGCCAGATGAGCAAATCGTTCGCGGCGGTTGGCGCTTATTCAACCGGCGGCGCAGGGTACACAACCGGCGAGGTCAACGTTACAACAGGGGATCGGCCTCTGCGGGTCCGCTCGATCTCCGTCGATGCACACTTGCTCAAGGCGCTCGGCATTCAGCCGGAACAGGGACGGTTCTTCCGTGACGAAGAGACCTCACGCTGGACTGGAACGCTTCCGCCACCGATCGCAATTCTCTCGCACGAATTGTGGCGCACGGCATTTGGAGGACGAGCGCTCGTTGGACAAAAGGTGGACATCGAGGGCCGCCCCCACGAAATCGTTGGCATCATGCCACCCGGGACCGATGTCATGGATAACCGTACCCAGGTTTGGTTGCCCCTCTGGCTACACCCGAATATGGCCGAGCAGCGCGGGATTCACGTCCTATACGTCATCGGGCGCCTGAAAGACAGCGTCACCTTCGACCGCGCACGGACGGAGTTGAACGCATTCGTCGAAGACTGGGGCGAGCGGGCCGGCACGAAAGACCACGTCCCCACGAACCATCCCCTGCGGGCAACCGACCACACCCTCCAATTGCGAACATTACAGGACGCGATTGTTGGCAGTGCCAGCCGGCCAATCTGGGTTCTGCAGGCCGCCGTGGGTTTCGTGCTGCTCATCGTCTGCGCGAATCTCGCAAACCTCGTGATGGCTCGGGCTGGGTCACGCAGACGCGAGTTTGTACTGCGCACCGCTCTCGGCGCCAGCCGCGGCCGACTGCTCCGGCAGTCGGTAACCGAAGGCGCAGTGATGGCCGGAGCCGGTGGCATTCTGGGACTGGGGCTGGCCAGCGCTGGCGTACGGGCGCTGATCCGCGCTTACCCGGCCAGCATCCCACGGACCAGCGAGCTAACCATCGATTTGCCCGTTCTGGTGGTTGCGCTCGGCCTGTCGGCTGGCATTGCCCTGCTTTTCGGTTTCCTGTCGCTCTGGCGCGCGAGAACGATTGACATAGCAACGGCACTCAAGGAGGGCGCAAGGGGCGCCAGCGGCGCCTGGCGTCATCACGCCCGTCGTGGGCTTGTGGTAGCCCAAGTCGGTTTCGCGGTGATGCTGGTTCTCGGGGCGGGTTTGCTCGTTCAGACGGTCTACAACCTCACCAGGATCGATGCGGGATTCGACCGGTCACGTCTTGTGACGTTCTCACTGACACTGCCCATGGCGAATTCAGATCCCGACACACGTGCGCGAGCCTATCAGCGCGTCCTCGACGGGCTTCGCTCCGTGCCGGGCGTGCTGGGAACGGTTGCCATGTCGGGTCTGCCGCCAAATCGAACTCCGGATGCGATCGCCACTCCCATCGAGAACTACACCTCCGACGATGGACGGTCCTTTGAAACCATCGACTACTACCAATTCGTCATGAGCGACTATTTCGGCACGATGGGCATCCCGATCGTCGCCGGCCGCAGCTTCGATCGAACCGACAACGCATCGCAAGGCAAGGTGGCCATCGTCAACGAGACTTTGGCGAAAAGGATCTGGAAGGGGCAGAACCCGATTGGCCGGCGCCTGCGGCCTCCGGGTGGTTCGTTTGGCGCGACCGATGATGTCTGGCATACGGTGATCGGAGTAGCCAAGGACGTCAGGCAGCGCGGCGTGGAGCGCCCGGCGGGAACGGAACTCTACGTATCCCTTGACCAGCACGGCGTCGCGCCGCCGAGTATGAATGTCGTGGTGCGGACGACGCTTCCGCCGGCCGCGCTGTCCGGGGCGATCGAGCGAGTGGTTCGGCAAGTGGATGCCGCGGTTCCTGTCGTGCGGCTTCGCGACATGGATTCGGTGTTCGCCGAATCGATTCGCCGGCCGAGACTGCTGGCGCAGCTATTGGCCGCTTTTGCCGGCTTGGCGCTGTTGCTGGCGGCCATCGGCACTTACGGTGTGCTCTCCTACATGGTGACGGAGCGCAGGCGCGAGATCGGCATTCGGGTCGCCCTCGGTGCTGCTCGCTCGGACGTGCTTACACAGATCATGAAGCAAGGACTCCAAGTCACGGCCTTGGGTGTCACCATTGGCCTTGCAGGCGCGCTTGCCGTAAACCGGTTGCTTGCGTCCCTGCTGTTTGGTGTGCAGCCGACGGATACCGTGACGATCGCCTTTGTGATCGCGACGATTACGGCCATGGCGGTGGTCGCCAGTTGGCTGCCGGCGTGGCGGGCGTCGCGCCTGGACCCGAACGTCGTGCTCAGAGAGGAGTAACAGCTGAGAAAGCTCTCCCGCCATACTGCCGCGGCAATGGTTTTGGCTGCTGGTCTCAGCCAAGGGCTCGCGCTGCCCCAGACGGAGTCGAGTCTTTCCCAAAGCCCCGCCCTAGTGGCTGACTGGACAAATCGCCTGCTGGCCCACGACCCGAAGGTCCGCGCAACCGCCGAAGCCGCCCTGGTACAGGGGGCCGGCCGTTCGCTACCTTTGATGAAACGATTCCTCGCCAGTGACGATGAGAAGCTGCATCAGCAGACCTTTGAAATCATCCGGCGAATCGGTCCTCCCGCCATTCCGCTGCTGGTCGAGCTTCTTCGGCATGAGGAGGTCTCCTACCGGCGCTTTGCCGCTGATGCCTTGATCGACTTGGAGCCCGATACGGAATCGATTCAGCCGGAGTTGAGACGGGCGCTGAGAGACGACGATTCGACGGTCGCCGGCGATGCCGCACGCGCCCTGGGCGCTTTGGGCAAGAAAGCCGGCCCTTCGGTAGGCGCCCTCGTCAACACTCTCTCGCACGAGGATCCCTACGTCCGCGTCTACGCGGCGGAGGCCTTGGCGTCCATCGGCCCGAACGCGGCCACCGCGACCGCCGCCTTGGCACAAGCCCTGAACGATCCCATTCCTGGCGTTCGATGGGCGGCGTGTGAGGCCCTCGCCAGCATCGGGCCGGCCGCGCAGTCCGCAGTGCCGGGGTTGATTGAAGCTCTGAAGGATGAATTCCTCTATGTGCGTATCTTCGCGGCCGGAGCTCTGGGAAGCATCGGACCGAAGGCACAGTCGGCCAGGGAGGCGCTAAGAGCGGCGGCCAACGATCCCGCTCTGCGGAACGACGCCGAGTGGGCCCTGAGTCGAATCGCCGGAGTCAAATCTGGAGAGCCTGTCGCATCACACGTTGTGCCCGCGCCTTCCGTCGCGCCCCCGCTCCAGACCACGGCCGTCGAAACCAGCAATCCTCCGGTTGACTGGGATACGGCCACCGGCCGGAACATCGTCTGGAGTGTCGAGTTGGGAAACGAAACCTTTGGCCGTCCCGTGGTTGCCGGCGATGTGGTCTATGTGGGCACCGACAACGCAAGGCACATGAATCCCGCTATCCGGGAGGAAGCCGGCGTGCTCATGGCATTTCAGGCGAAAGATGGCGAATTCCTTTGGCAGGACGTGGCCCCGCGAGTAGAGCGAGGTCTGCGAGAGTTCCTATTGCCTTCGACGACAAGTGTTCCGTATGTGGAAGGGAACCGGTTGTACTATGTCACCGCCGAGTGTCAACTCCGTTGCCTCGACACACACGCCGCGGCCGACATCGTCTGGGAGTTGGACATGTGTGGCCGCTTGGGTGTCTTTCCGCATGAAGCCACCAATAGTGAAGTGCTGCCCCTGGGTGATTTGTTGATCGTTTCTACCTCCAACGGACAGAATGAAGGCCATACGCGCGTCCCATCGCCGCGCGCCCCGAGTCTCATCGCGGTGGACAAGCGTTCGGGCGACGTGGTCTGGCGCGCCGCCGGGCCGGGCGAGCAGATATTGCACGGCCAGTGGTCCAGCCCGGTGGCGGCCAATGTCAATGGACACATACAGGTGCTATACGGCGGAGGAGATGGTTGGCTGCGCTCCTACGACGCCGCGTCGGGGCACGAAGTCTGGCGATTTGACGGCAATCCGAAAGACGCCCGCTTGCTTCCGCGGCCCGGAGTCCTTTCGCGCAGTTCGATCATTGCTTCACCGGTCTTCGCCGGCGGCCGCGTCTTCGTTGCGATGGGACAGAGTCCAGGGCACGGCAACGGCCCCTCTTTCATTCATGCGATCAGTCCCAACGGCCGGGGAGACGTCACCGCGAGCAGGCTCCTTTGGACTTCTCACGAGGTCGGTCGCGTGGTGGGAACGCCCATTGCGAAAGACGGTCTGCTATACGTTGGGGACCTGGGTGGAACGATTCATTGTCTGGACGCGGCGACCGGCGCCCACGTCTGGAAGCACGAGACGAACGATGCCATCTGGGGATGCCTCCTGCTGGCCGGCGACCACCTTTACGTTGGGAACGTAGGAGGCCTCATGACCGTTCTTCGTGCCGGACGGCGAAAGAAATTGCTGGCGCAGATCGAAATGGATGCCCCGCTCTATTCGCGTCCCGCTGTGGTCGGCGACGAACTTTATCTCGCCACCGCGAACCGGTTGTACCGCATCGCCGCCAGCGCTGATCCCAAAACGCGTTAAGCGCCGCCGGATCACTCGTATCGCAGTGCCACCATCGGGTCGGCCCGCGTCGCCCTCCGCGCAGGCAGTTAGCTTGCCAGCAACGCGACGGCCGCGAGCAATGGAATCGGCTTGTGGCGGTTTTGAGAGACCAGTGCTGTTTGTCCTGCCCTCTCATCGAGGCGCCGCCTCCGCGAACGCCTCCGCGACTTTCAGCGCCAGAGCCGGCGTATCCGCGTGCGAGATGTTCGACATCACAGCCACCACGATCCCCGCTTCGCGAAACATCATCAACGACCCCACCCTCTGGCCCTGCAACTCGCCGTCGAGGCCGGCCGCCTGCGTGGGTTCACCTGCCAGCGTGACGGTGTGGAGGTCCCAGCCCAGACCGTAATCCGTCTTCTGCCCGGACGTCAGTTGCTGTGACGTCTGGAGTAATCGCACCGTGGCCGGCCGCAGGAGCGTGCCGCCGTGGATCGCGAGACCGAAGCGCACCAGGTCGGACGGGGTGGAGAGAAATGCCATGGACCCCGCATAGCAGGACAGGTTGCGCGGCGCCATGACGTGCAGGCCGTAGCGGACTTGGGGATCGGGACCCCACCCTGGCGCGTAGGCCGTCGCTGGTTCCGTCGCGGGCCTGGCCTTCGTTCCGCTCATCCCCAGCGGTTTCAGGATCAACTGGTGTGTCAGCGTGAGGAACGGCGCGTCCTCGGCCGGCTCGCCCACCCGTTCCGGGTTCTCTTCCGTCGCGGACTCGGCGCCTGTTTGGTCCATCCCCAGCGGGCCGAAGATCTGCTCCCGCATGAACGCGAGGAACGGCTGGGCCGCCGCGGCTTCCACCGCCGCGCTCACCAGTATCCAGCCGTACTTCGAATGCCTGTACTGCGTCCCGGGCTCAAACAGCAGTTCACCCTGTGCGAAGTGCTCAAGCGCTTCCACGGGCCGCTCGCAGCGGTGAGGGAACAGTGGCCCCTCGTCTCCGCCATCGGTCTCCACACCCCCCACGTGCGCCATCAACTGCCGCAGCGTCACGGACCACTGCTTTTTCGGAAACTGAGGGACGTAGGTCTGAATTTCGTCGTCGAGTCTCAGCCGGCCCTTCTCCAGAAGCACGCCGGCGGCGGCGGAAGTGAGCACCGTGGAGATCGTTCCGATCCGGAACCGGGTATCCGGCGTGACGGGCATGCGCGTCTCGATGTGCGCCCAGCCGAAGCCTTCGGCCCACACCATGCTGCCGCCCACGCCGACCGCTACCGATAACCCTGGTAAGTTCTGCTCGACGAGGCTGGCCCGCATGGTGCGCCGCGCACGGTTCACCGCCTCGGACCATTGCGGGGATGGCTCCGTACGCGTCACCGACGGTATAGCTCGCGGGTCCGGGTGCAGGGCCGACGCCAGGAGCTTCATAAACAGCCACGTACCCGCAATCGGTACCACCAGCAGGCCGATAGGCACGAGAATGCACCCGAGCCCAAAGCGATTCCGCGCCACTTTTCCTCCTGTCTCACAGTAGACTTTACCGTGACAAGTACTCTATGTCAACAAACGCGAGCTGGCAGAGCGAAGGGAAGCCGCGCGATCCAGCTGCTTGAGATGTACCCAGTCTGACCGGTCCGGTGGAGATCAGGTGCTCCCCAAAAACGGGGCCGCGTTTACAAAATTCGAATGGTCCTCGGTCGTCCGAGAGGATTCGGAGACATATTTGACTTTCAAAACACCAACCTAGTGACGCGTGAAACGGTCAAAGACAGTGATAACCGGCAATGCATTGCCACTGTCGTCGAAGAAGCCGCGACGGCTTAGCGCCCCTGTCACGGCGGGCTCCCACCAGAAGAGGCCCTGTCCCAGCCCGTTCGGTGTCGCCTGAACAATCCGGTTGACCTCGTCGAGAAACTCTCGCTGGCCCTCTGGCGTCTCCGGAAAAGGTCCAGGCTTCTTCGCATACTCCGCCGGCTTGCAGTTGTAAGCGGCCTCCACCACGATGATCGGCTTGCCGTATTCCAGCGCCATGAACACGAGGTTTTCCCTCAGATCGTTGAGACTGCCGTGCCACCAGGGGTAGTAGGATTGTCCGATCACGTCGTACGCGATGCCATAGGAGTGGAGCTTGTCCAAAAACTCTTTCGTGGCGGTTCTGTCGCCGCCGCGATCGATGTGCATCATGATTCGCGGGCGGCGTAGATCACCGCTGCCAGCCTCCACTCCCCGAATGCCGGCCTTCACCAGATCGGCGAAGTTCTCCCAGTTCGCGGGCAGTTTGCCGGCCGGCCATAGCATTCCGTTGCTGACTTCGTTGCCGATCTGCACCATATCGGGAAACGCCCCAGCTTCGCGGAACGCGGTCATCGTATCTCGCGTGTAGGCCTCCACGGCTTCCACAAGCTGAGAATGCGACTTACCCTCCCACGCCTTGGGCAGAAACTGTTTGCCCGGATCGGCCC
>Ga0335082_10010322_pt1 | contig 10130 bp, 7 predicted proteins | sample Lox_Sample_41_FD_206718 | JGI IMG/M metagenome (GOLD analysis project Ga0335082, IMG submission 206718) | Soil microbial communities from Loxahatchee National Wildlife Refuge, Florida, United States - Lox_Sample_4.1 | ecosystem: Environmental > Terrestrial > Soil > Wetlands | place: USA: Florida...
GGCCGAGCCGGCGAGCCCGGCGCTCGAGGCGGAGTACCGGGAGCGGGTCCACGACTACCTGGGACGGGTCGGCTGGGAGGTCGGCGCCGCCCGGCGCTGAGGAGGCGAGGAAGATGGCCGGACGACGCAGGGTGATGGGGCTGTTCGACGTGACGCTGTTCACGGTCTCGGCGATGCTGGTGATCGACCAGCTGACCGCCTCGGCCTCGATCGGCACCGACACGATCGGCTGGTGGCTGATCGCGATCGTCTTCTTCCTCGTCCCCTACGGGCTGATCACCGCCGAGCTGGCGACGACCTACCCCGAACAGGGCGGCATCTACGTCTGGGCGAAGCGCGCCTTCGGCGCCCGCTGGGCGGCGCGGACGACCTACTGGTACTGGGTCAACGTGGCGCTCTGGATGCCGTCGGTGTTCCTGCTCTTCGCCGGCGTCTTCTTCCAGCTGTTTGGTCACCACTGGGCGGAATGGCCCGCCGGCAAGTGGCCGCAGGTGATCATGGCCGTGGCGCTCGTGTGGCTCGTCGTCGGCGTCGGCGTGATGCGCCTGGAGGTCGGCAAGTGGGTCAACAACATCGGCGCGCTGCTGAAGATCGTGATCATCCTCTCGCTCGGCATCGGCGGGATCGTGTTCGCGATCCGCCACGGAGCGGCCAACACGATCGACGGCTCGAGCTTCGTCCCCTCGTTCGGCGTGGCGAAGGAATTCCTTCCCGTCATCGTCTTCCTGCTGCTCGGCTTCGAGCTGATCTCGAGCATGGCCGGAGAGGTCAAGGATCCGCGCCGGCAGATCCCCCGCGCGATCTTCACCTCGGGCGCGGCGATCGCCTTCCTCTACCTGTTCGCAACGGTCGGCATCCTGCTCGCCCTCTCGCTGACCAAACTGAGCCTCGTCGAAGGCCTCGTCGAAACCTTCCGGGCGATCTTCGGACGCAAGGGCGTCGGCGAGGTGATCGTCTACGTCCTGGGGATCGCCGCGCTCTACACGTACTTCACGAACATGACGACCTGGACGATGGGCGCCAACCGCTCCGCCGTCGAGGCGGCCGCCGAAGGCGAGCTGCCGAAGGTCCTCGGCTACGAGCACCCGACCCGACGCACGCCGGTCGGCGCCCTGGTGTGGACTGGCGTCATCTCGACCGTCGTGCTGATCGTCAGCGCCCTCTTCATCGACACGCAGGACTCGCTCTTCTTCGCGATCTTCGCGGCCTCCTCGGTCGTGTTCCTGCTGCCCTACCTGCTGATGTACCCGGCCTGCGCGATCCTGCGCTACAAGGACCCCGACCGCGAGCGGCCCTTCAAGATCCCCGGCGGCGACCGCGTCGTCGTCGCGATGGCGGTCGTGACCAGCATCGTCATCGCCGGCGGCGTCCTGCTCTTCCTGTGGCCCGAGATCCCCGGCGCCCCCGAAGACTGGTCCTACACCGGCCCGCTGCTCGGCATCGTCGTCGCGACGCTCGCGGCGGGCGAGCTGATCCTTTGGCGGATGAGCCACCCGCGGCGCACGCGCAGGCAGCGCGCGGCGGCGCAGACCCCTGTGGCCGCCAAGCCCGCCACGCGGTCATGACCGGGAGCGGACGTATCCAGCTTGACGCCGAGATGACCGACCACGACCCGAACCGACCAGGAGGAGACATGACCAGCTCAGGCGGGACTTCTGTGACGAGCACGCGTGTGGAGGCGATCGCCGGGTTCCTCGAGGGTGCCGGCATCCCGTTCGAGCTGATCGAGCACGCGCCGACGGCCAGCGCGCTCGGCGAGGCGCGCCTGGAGGGCTGGAGCCCCGAGCGGGTCGCCAAGACGATCGTGCTCCACGACGGCGCGCGCTACCTGCTCGCGGCCGTGTCCGCCGCCGATCGCCTCGCGATGCACAAGCTGCGCGACCTGCTCGGGGCCGACCGCCGGCTCCGCTTCGCCGACGAGCAGGAGATCCAGCGCGACTTCCCCTCGATGGAGGTCGGGGCGGTGCCGCCGTTCGGGCCGTTCGTGCCGGCGGCCGAGGTGATCGACGCCGCGCTGGCCCGCCAGCCGCGGATCCTCTGTCCGGCCGGCGACCACCGCCACTCCGTGATCGTCTCGCCGCGCGACCTGGTCCGGGTGATGGACGCGAAGGTCGCCGACGTCTGCGAGGAATGACGTGGGTCCCCGGCGCCGTCGCACGAGGCGGACCCTTCGGCGCGGCCAGCCGTGCCTCGAGCGTCGCTGCCTGGCGAGCGCGGGGGCGCGCTGGTCGGTGACTCCTGGACGGGGTCCTCGCCGCGGGCCGAGCGGCCTGCGCACCGCGACGATCGTGCGCCACGTGCGTCCAAGCGGCCTCCGTGAGGAGGCGCGGTGAGCCCGCAGCGCGCCCCCGCGCGCCCGACCGGGGCCGTCGTCTCGCTCGCGGATCCTCCGCAGGTCGTCCCGCCGCGCCTCGTCTTCGCCGATCGCCGCGACGCCGGCCGGCGGCTGGCCCGCGTGCTGCGGCGCCGGCCGATCGGGCCCGCGGTCGTCCTTGCGATCCCGCGCGGAGGCGTGCCCGTCGCCGCCGAGGTGGCAGACGCGCTCGGGATGCCGCTCGACGTGGCGATCGTGCGCAAGGTCGGCGCGCCGCAGAATCCCGAGTACGCGATTGGCGCGATCGCCGAAGGCGGCGTGCGCATCGTCGGCGATGAGACCGTGCGCGCGCTCGGCCTCACCGCCGAGAGCGCGAGGCGGGCGCTCTCGAAGGCCGAATCCGAGCTCCGGGAGCGCACCCGCGAGCTGCGCGGAGAGCTCGCGCCGATCGACCTTCGCGGCCGGGCCGCGATCGAGGCCGCTCGCCGGCGGGGCGCCGCGCGCGTGATCCTCGCCGTGCCGGTCGCCGCGCCGAGCTCCGTCCGTGCGCTCGCGGGCGTCGCCGACGAGGTCGTGTGCCTGGAGGAACCGTCGGACCTCTGGGCCGTGGGCTACTGGTACGAGGACTTCCGCGCACCCGACCCCGCGACGATCGGGAGGCTCCTGAGGCGCTTCGGAAGCCCGCGGCCCGGGCACGAGCAGGACGTCCGCGGCGAAGAGGCCGTCGAGATCGCGGCCGGCTCGGTGCTCCTCTCCGGCCGGCTCGGGCTGCCCGCGGAGGCCCGCAGCGTCGTCGCGTTCGCGCACGGAAGCGGCTCGAGCCGCCTCAGCCCCCGCAACCTCGCGGTCGCCCGAGCGCTCGAGGACGCCGGGCACGCGACGCTGCTGTTCGACCTGCTGAGCGACGCCGAGGCCGCCGACCGGCGCAACGTGTTCGACATTGAGCTTCTCGCCGAGCGGCTTCTGGCAGCCGTCGCCTGGCTCTCCGCACACGAGCGGACGGCGGGGCTTCCGCTCGCGCTGTTCGGCGCCAGCACCGGCGCGGCCGCCGCGCTGACGGCCGCTGCCGCGCTGGGAGAGGGCGTCTGCGCGGTCGTCTCGCGCGGCGGGCGTCCGGATCTCGCGATCGGTCTCGAGGATGTCCGCGCGCCGACGCTCCTGATCGTGGGCGGCGCCGACACCGAGGTCCTCGAGCTCAACCGGCGCGCCTTCGAGCGGCTCCGCTGCCGGCGCGAGCTGATCGTCGTCCCCGGAGCGACGCACCTCTTCGAGGAGCAGGGCGCGCTCGAGAGCGTGACCGCCTCGACGATCGACTGGCTCGAGCGTCACGCGCTCGGCCGGCGCGTCTAGCCTGCGAGGGGTGGAGCTCCTCGACGCACTCGCGGACCCCGCGACCTACGGCGAGGCCGGCCCCGTGGTCGTGCGCGAGACGCACGCGTCCTGGGTCTTCCTGGCCGGCGCGAGCGCCTTCAAGGTCAAGAAGCCGCTGCGGCTGGCGTTCCTCGACTACAGCACGCTCGAGCGGCGCCGGGAGGCCTGCCGGGAGGAGCTGCGCGTCAACCGCGAGCTGGGCGGCGAGATCTACGTCGAGGTCCTCGCGGTCCTGCTCGGCGCGCAGGGGCTGCGCTTCGCGCCCGACGGAACCCCCGGCGCGGTCGAGTACGCGCTGCGCATGCGCCGCTTCGACGAGGGCGAGACGCTCGCCTCGGCGATCGCGAGCGGCGGCCCCGCCGAGCGCGACCTCGACGCGACGGCGGAGCTGCTCGCGCGGTTTCACGAGCGGGCCCCCTCGTGCGAGGCCGAGGGCGCAGAGTCGATCCTGCGCGCCTGGCACTCGAACCTGGACGAGCTCGAGCAGCTCGACCCGGAGTCCGCGCGGATCGCTCCCGCGCGGAGGTTCGGCGAGGCCTTCGCCGCCGCGCACCGGCGCGAGCTCGACGCGCGCGCCGCGGCCGGCCTCGTGCGCGACGGGCACGGCGATCTTCGCTGCGAGCACGTGCTGCTCGGCGAGAGCGTGCGGATCGTCGACCGCATCGAGTTCGACCCGGGCCTGCGCCGCGTCGACGTCGGCTGCGACCTCGCGTTCCTGCTGATGGACCTCGAGCGCGCCGGACGGCCCGACGCGGCCCGCCACGTGCTCGCCGCCTACCGGAGGGCCGGAGGCGATCCCGGCGGCGATCCGCTGGTCTGGTTCTTCGCCGCCTACTGGGCTCTCGTGCGTGCGAAGGTCGCGCTGATCGCCTCCGCGCAGCACGCCTCATCCTCAGCCGGGCACGAGCGTGAGGCCACGCGCCTGCTCGACCTGGCCGAGCGCCTCGGCTGGCGCGCGCGGGGGCCGCTCGCGGTCGTGATCGCCGGGCCTCCGGCAAGCGGCAAGTCGACGCTCGCCGCCGAGGTCGCGCGGCGGACGGGCCTGCCCGTCGTCTCCTCCGATCTGCTGCGCAAGGAGCTGGCCGGCGTCGCGCCCTCGCAGCGCGCTCCCGCCGAGCGCTACACCTTCGAGCGCACCGTCGAGACCTATCGGGCGCTCGGAGCTGCTGCAGGTAGGCGCCTCGGCGCCGGGACCGGGGTCCTGATCGACGCGACCTGCGGGACGCGGAGCGTGCGCACCGAGCTGCTCGACGCGCTCGGCGCGGACCCGGCGCGGATGCTGTTCGTGGAATGCCGGGTGCCGCTTGCGTGCGCGCTGGAGCGATCGGCTGAGCGCGCGCAGCGTCCGGGGAACGTGTCCGACGCCACGCCCGAGGTCGTCGCCCGCATGTTCGACGCCTGGCAGGAGATCCCGCGAGCGCCGGCCCTCACCGTCGCCCGCGTGGACGGCCGCGCGCCGCTCGAGGAGCTGGTCGAGACCGTCTCGTGCGCCGCCGACGCGCTCCTGCGGGCGTCCGGGCCGGCGCCTTCGAGGGCTCCCGGCTGCTGAGGCCCGCCGGCGCCGCCCCCCTGGACGACGGCTCGGGCGCCGGCGCCGAGCCGAGCGCGAGGACGCCGGCGATCGCAGTGGCCGCGACGCCCGCCAAGGTGCCCGCGACGGTCATCAGCGAGAGCTCCCTGAGCCAGGCGAGGCGGGACCGGCTCGGCGGCTGGCCGCTCATCTCCGCCCGCGATCGTCCACAAGCGGACAATCGCGTATCGGCGTGCCCCCGGCGGCGCCTGTTTCCGATTCCGGATCTCGGAACTTCTCTGTCTCGGCCTACTTTCCCTTCCGCGCGCTCTTCGCGCCGGCGGGCGTCGCTCTCCCCCGGGGCCGCTTCGCGCCCGAGGCGACCTTCGCAAGCTCGCTGGGGCGTCGCAGCGTCCCGACGGTGCGCTCGAAGCGCTCCGCCTGGTGCTTCATCAGCGCAGCGGTCTCCTGCAACGCGCGGCCGGCCGACTCGAGCGTCTCGGCCTGCAGCTTCAGCGTCTCGCCCGTTTCTTCGAGCAGGTCGAAGATCGCGTCGAGCGGCGCCAGGGCGCGCGCGGTCAGCTCGCCCTGGACCCGGCGCTCGCGAGCGACCACCTCCTGGACCAGCTCGAGCTGACGCTCGCCGGCCCTCAGCAGCTCGCGCGGGACAGGCGCGCGGTCGGCGACCGAGGCAGCCGAGGCGAGCATCGCCTCCATCATCCGCCGCCACTCCTCGAGCAGCTTCTGCCCGTCGCTCTCTGCCATCGCCCGATCCGCCGCGCCGCCCGTCGCTGGAGGCCGCTCGAGCCCCTCAGACCGCCAGCGCCGCCTCGGCGCGGGCGTCGTGCGGCGCAGGCGCCGCCGCCTGGACCCGCACCGCCACGTCGTTGTAGCCCGCGTTGCCGGTCAGCCGGTCGACGATCGCCGGGTCGGTTATGTCGTTGACGCTCGCGCCCGCGTGCTCGGCCGCCACTCGCCAACCGACGCCCTCGCGGCCGTGGCCGAAGCCGTGCGGGATCGAGATGACGCCGGCGCGGATCTCGTCGCTGACCTCCAGCGGCAGCTCGATCGAGCCAACCGTCGAGGAGACCCGCACGCGCTGCCCGGCGCTCAGTCCGCGCGCGGCCGCGTCGTCGGGATGCATCAACGCGGTGCAGCGGTCCGCTCCCTTGGTCAGCCGGCGGCTGTTGTGCATCCAGGAGTTGTTCGAGCGCAGCGAGCGGCGGCCGATCAGCGACAGGTCGAAGCCGTCGCGCAGCTGCGCCTCGCGTTCGGCCGCGAGCTCCTCCAGGCGCCTGCCCTCGGCGAGCAGCACCGCCGGCGCGAGCCGCACGCGCTTGCCCTCGGTTCGCAGTCGCTCCTGCAGGCTCGACTCGAGCGGGCCGAGGTCGATCCCGTGCGGGGCGCGCTTGACCTTCCCGACCGTCAGGCCGCGGCGCGAGCGCAGCAGCCCGTGGGGGCCGGCCAGCATCGCGACGTTCACGATCCGCTCGAACTTGGAGAGCGGGCCGGCGAGGCGCATCAGCGTGTTGGTGATCTTCCCTTTGAGGCCGCGGCCGACGTGGGCGGAGAGACCGACGAGGATCTCCCAGTCGTCTCGGCCGTCCGGCGCGGCGGGCACCGCCGCGGGGTTGTAGCGCATCTGGTTTCTCACCGAGAGGGCCGGGAAGACGATGTCGATGTCGGAACGTTCGAGGTGCGCGAGCGGCGGCAGGATCACGTCGGCGTGGCGTGTCGTCTCCGTTATGTACATGTCGATCGCGACGCACCACTCGAGCTGCTCCATCGCCGCATCCAGGCGCGCTCCTCCGGGCGCCGAGAGGACGGGGTTGCCCGCGAAGAGGAGCATCCCCCGCACCTGCCCCTCGCCCGGCGTCGCGATCTCGTCGGCCAGCCCCGCGACGGGCAGCTCGTCGGCGAACTCGGGCAGGCCGCTCACGCGCTGGCGGTGGCGGCCCCAGTGCGGCTTGCCGGTCCCGATTTCGAGCAGCCTGATCAGGTCGACGGGCGGCGTCGGGAACATCGCCCCGCCTGGGCTGTCCATGTTCCCCGTGACGATGTTGAGCGCGTTGACGAGCCAGTGCGTGACAGAGCCGGTGCGCTGCTGGCAGACCCCGACGCGCGCGTAGGCGACGGCGCTCGGCGCGGCCGCGAACTCACGGGCCAGCCGCTCGATCGTCTCGGGCTCGACGCCGGCATGCGGAGCGGCCCGCTGCGGCGTCCACTCGGCCGCCAGCGACTTCAGCTCCTCCAGGCCGTCGCAGCGACCCTCCAGCCGTCCGAGCCGCTCGGAGCCGTCGGCGAAGATCGTGGCGAGCATCGCGAGCAGCAGGTAGGGGTCCCCTCCCGGCCTTACCGCGACGTGCTCGGAGGCGTGCTTGGCGGTCTCGGTGCGGCGCGGGTCGATCACGACGACCTTCCCGCCGCGAGCGCGGATCGCCTTGATCCGCTCGCGGATCCCCGGGGCCGTCATCAACGAGCCGTTCGAGACGGCCGGGTTGGCGCCGATCACGAGCATGTGGCGGGTCCGCTCGACGTCCGGCACGGGCAGCACGAAGTAATGGCCGAACATCTCATAGGAGCTCATGTACTGCGGCAGCTGGTCGGTCGAGGTGGCCGAGTAGTTGTTGCGGCTGCCGATCAGCCGCCGCACGAGCGCCGCGGCGAAGACGCCTGAGTTGTGCGCGCCGGGGTTGCCGAGGTAGGTCGCGACCGCGTCGGCGCCGTGACGGTCCTGGACGTGCCGCAGGCCTTCGCCGGCGAGCGCGAGCGCCTCCTCCCAGCCGATCTCCACGAACCGCCCGTTCACCTTCTTGACGGGGCGGCGCAGCCGGTCGGGGTCGCTCTGGATGTCCGCGAGCGCCGCCGCCTTCGGGCAGATGTAGCCCCGCGAGATCACGTCGTCGGGATCGCCCGTGATGCGCAGGACCTCGCCGCCGTCGACCTCGACCCTGATGCCGCAGTGCGCCTCGCAGAGCGTGCACTGCCGGTGGACCGTCTCAGCCATCTCGAAGCCTCCCCTTCGTAGCCCAGCCAAACAGTACGCGATCGGCTGGCCCTCGAAGGCTCTGCCGGCGGTGAGCGGCGCCGTCGCACGGGTAGGCTGCAGAGCGATGGGCTCCCTGCTCGACCGGCGCGAGCGACCGCTTCGCGATCTGCGCATCTCGGTCACCGACCGTTGCAACCTGCGCTGCGGCTACTGCATGCCCAAGGAGGTCTTCGGCGCCGACTTCCCGTTCTTGGCGCGCGAGCAGCTGCTGAGCTTCGAGGAGATAGCGCGGCTCGCCCGGCTGTTCGCCCGCGAGGGTGTCTCCAAGCTCCGCATCACCGGCGGCGAGCCGCTGCTGCGCCGCGACCTCGAGCGGCTCGTCGCGATGCTCGCCGGGATCGAGGGGGTCGAGGACATCGCGCTGACCACCAACGGCGCGCTGCTGGCCCGCCAAGCCCGCTCGCTGGCCGACGCCGGGCTGCGCCGCGTCACCGTGAGCCTCGACGCGCTCGACGACGAGACCTTCGCCGCGATGAACGGCGTCGGCTACCCGGTCGCTCGTGTGCTCGAGTCGATCGATGCCGCCTCCGCCGCGGGGCTCGGGCCGGTCAAGGTCAACATGGTCGTCAGGCGCGGGATCAACGAGGACGCTGTGCCCGCGATGGCCGAGCATTTCCGCAACTCCGGCCACGTGCTGCGCATGATCGAGTACATGGACGTCGGCACGACCAACGGGTGGGACCGCGAGGAGGTCGTGCCGGCGAGCGAGATCCGGCAGAGGATCGAAGAGCTCTGGCCGCTGGAGGCGCTTCCCCCCTCCTACCCGGGCGAGGTCGCGAGCCGCTTCGCCTACCGCGACGGCGCCGGCGAGATCGGCCTGATCTCCTCCGTCAGCGAGCCGTTCTGCGGAGGCTGCACCCGCGCCCGACTGTCAGCCGACGGGAAGCTCCACACGTGCCTCTTCGGCGCCGACGGACACGACCTGCGCGAGCCGCTGCGCGCCGGCGCCTCGGACGAGGAGATCGCGACGCGCGTGCGCGCGATCTGGGGCGCTCGCTCCGACCGCTACTCAGAGCTGCGCGCGCGGCTCGCCGGCCCCGCCCGGCGCGTCGAGATGTCCTACATCGGCGGCTGACTCAGGAGCCGTCGTTGCTGTACGCGACGTAACTGCGGCACGGCTCGTTGCGCAGGCTCGGGCACGCGGGAAGCGCCGTCGGGACGCTCACGCCGGGCACGACCGGAAGCGTGAGGCTCGACGGCATGCTCGGGGAGAAGGCCACCGACTCGTTCGCCGTACCGCCTTCCGGCTGCGTGTGCTCGAAGCCCCAGATCGGCTGCGAGCCGTTCGGCGCGGAGATCGTCACGCGGATGCGCGAGCCGGCGCGGTAGGCGTGACCCTCGAAGTACAGGGGGATCGTCACCGGGACGTATTCGCCTGACGGCATCGTCTGCACGTCCGTCGGCAGCATCGTCGGGATCGGCTGCAGCACGGTCGGCTTCTGCTTGAGGATGTTCTTCGCGTTGGTGGCGAGCTTGCGCTCGGAGGCGCGCAGCCAGCCGTTCTGCACGAACGTCTCGTTGCCGTCGGGGCGCACCTCGCTGACGGTCGCCTGCAGGTCGACGTCCGGGGTCGAGGACTTCACCCACAGGCGCACCGCCCCGCCGCCGATCGCCGTCGTGTCGCCGGCGAGCGGCGCGGAGAGGTAGGAGACGGCCGTGCCCGCCGGGGGCTGCGCCCAGTCCCATTCCCACTGCGAGGCATTGCCCCACAGCCCGCCGCCGCCCGTGCTCGAGCCGAAGTCGGTCAGCGGCGTCGCGGAGGCGTCCGCGGTGTAGGCGTCGGCGCCTTCTCCCGTCGGCGGCGCTGCACCGAGCGCACCGTGCGGGCCGAGGTACCAGGTCTCGGCCTTCGTGCCCGGGATCGGGAACGAGGCGAAGGACTGTTC
>Ga0335082_10010323_pt1 | contig 10129 bp, 9 predicted proteins | sample Lox_Sample_41_FD_206718 | JGI IMG/M metagenome (GOLD analysis project Ga0335082, IMG submission 206718) | Soil microbial communities from Loxahatchee National Wildlife Refuge, Florida, United States - Lox_Sample_4.1 | ecosystem: Environmental > Terrestrial > Soil > Wetlands | place: USA: Florida...
ACAGCTTAACGCGGGCTCTCCGGCGGCAAGTCCGCACACAGCACTTGCATCGCGCGTCGCGCTCTGGCAACTCTCCGGGTCATGGCGAGCTTCCATGACTTCCGGGCGCGCGACATCGACGGGCAGGAGCGGTCGCTGCGCGACTTCGAGGGCCACGTGTGCCTGGTCGTGAACGTCGCTTCGCGCTGCGGGCTGACGCCGCACTACCAGGGCCTCCAGGCGCTGCATCAGCGCTACGGCGAGCGCGGCTTCGCCGTGCTCGGCTTCCCGTGCAATCAGTTCGGCGCGCAGGAGCCTGGCACCGAAGCAGAGATCCAGCAGTTCTGCGACCGCCGCTACGGCGTGACGTTCCCGCTCTTCTCGAAGATCGAGGTGAACGGCGCCGGGCGGCATGCGCTCTACGCGCATCTCACCGCGCAGGCGACCGCACCCGAGGGCGCAGGAGACGTGAAGTGGAACTTCACCAAGTTCCTGGTCGGCCGCGACGGCGCAGTGATCGCGCGCTTCGCGCCGCAGACCGAGCCGTCCGACTCGGGGCTCGTGCAGGCGATAGAAAAGGCTCTTTGAGAAAGTGGCGCGCGATGCGCGGCGCGCAGTGAGCCGCAGGCGGACGGAGCAATCAGACCAGGATCTTGCGTCCTTCCTCCGCAATCCGTTTCTGCGTCTCCTCGGATTGCGCCTTCGGCATCTCGGGCACTGCGCGGCCGCGCACGACGGCCGGCCGCGCGCCGACCGCGTCGAGCCAGCGGCGCAGGTTCTTCAGGTCGTCGATCGGCACGCCGGCCCAGCCGTGCAGGCTGACCCACGGCCACGTCGCGATGTCTGCGATCGAGTAGTCGCCGGCCAGGTACTCGGACTCACCGAGCCGCGTGTCGAGTACGCCGTAGAGGCGCTTCACCTCGTTCTGGTAGCGATCGATCGCGTACTGGATCTTCTCGGGCGCGTAGCGAAAGAAGACGTTCGCCTGGCCCTGCATCGGGCCGACGCCGCCCATCTGGAACATCAGCCACTGCACGACGCGCGAGCGGCCCTTCACATCGCTCGGAATGAAGGCGCGGTGCTTCTCGGCGAGATAGAGCAGGATCGCGCCCGACTCGAAGATCGCGAAGTCGCTGGCCTCGCGGTCGACGAGCGTGGGGATGCGCCCATTCGGGTTGAGGCGCAGATACCAGGGCTCCTTCTGCTCCATCCTGCCGAGATGGATGGGCTTCACCGTATACGGGACGCCGAGCTCCTCGAGCAGGATCGAGATCTTCCAGCCGTTGGGCGTCGGGGCGGTGTAGAGGTCGTACACGGGTTCCTCCGTCGGCGCGTCGGCGCCGAGCCTAGCGTGGACGGGCCTCGGCGCTCGCGACCACGCCTCGCGCGCGCAGCCGCTCCGCGACCGCGGTCGCGACCCGCGCGTTTCCGGCACGCGTCATGTGGCCGATGTCGATCGGGTGCCCGGTCTTCACGTGGATCGAGTAGAGCTCGGGCACTCGCGCGCGTCCGTCTGCGAGCTCGGCCGAGAGGAGCGGCTGGAGGTCGACCACCTCGACGCCGAGGGCACGCGCGCGCTCGACCACTCCGCGCGCGGGCTCGGTGTCCGCGCGTGGATACCAGTTCAGGACGAGCATCCAGGGGACCCCGTGCTCGCGGCTCGCGGCGTCGATCCGGTCGACCAGCAGCGCGCCGACCTCCACACCGTGGCGGTGCATGCGCACGCTGTCGGGGAGCAGCCAGTCGTCGGGATCGAGGCGCCGGTAGATCAGGTCGGCGAGGAAGCTCCAGCGCAGCCAGCGCCGCGGCGGCGGCTCCTGCGGCGGCGCGTGCCCGGGCTCCGGCACCGGCACGCCCCGGAGCGCAAGCGCGCCGTTCTGCACGGCGAACCAGGGCTTCCAGGCATAGCGGTAGGCGTACTCGCAGCGCATCACGTCGTTCGGGACGATGCTCACGAGCAGCGCGGTGAAGCGTTCCTTCGCGAGCAGCGCCTCCGCGCGCAGCGCGATCTGGTCGAGGCCGTAGCCGAACACGCCGGCGTTTCGCACCGGCTGCGCGATCTCCTGCTCGAGCTGCGCCGGCCAGGTGTCGGCGTCGCCGACCTCGTCGCCGAACGTGAAGGAGTCGCCCACCGCGAGGATCGGCACGCCGGGCGGTGGCGGCGCGCCGTTGCTGCGCGTGCCATCGGGCGCGATCTCGAGCGTCGTGTTCCAGACGTTGTGCGGGTGCGGGCCGGGAGTCGGGACCCAGCCGAGCTGGGGGTCGTACGACCCCGGATAGCGCGCACCCACCATGCGGATCGCGCCGCCCGGATCCGGGCAGCCGAATGGGTGTCCCTCCCACACGCGCAGCGCGAGCTCGACCGCGAGCAACGCGACGAGCGTCGAGACGCTCGCGAGCAGCGCCAGCTTCCACGGCGCCGCGGCGGACGCAGGAGCGGGCCGTTGGCGCATCGGGGCCGAGTCTAGCCACCGGCGTGCGGGCGCTAGCGTCGCGGGATGCGTCGCGCTGTCGCCGCCGCCGCGCTCCTCGTGGGTGTCGCCGCCGTGTTCGCGCCGCTGCGCACGCACGACTTCGTCGACTGGGACGATCCCGTCTGGCGGGTGAAGCTCGTCGCCGGCTTCTCGCCCGACGGCTGGCGAGTCGTCTGCTGTGAGGAGATCGTCGGGAACTGGATTCCCGCGAGCGCGCTCTCGATGCTGGCGAGCCGGGCACTCCACGGCGACGGCGCGCCGGGCTTCCTGCTCGGCAACGTCGCGCTCCACGCCGCGACGACCGTGCTGCTCTTCCTGGTGCTGGCGCGCGCCACGGGCGCGCTCGCGCCCTCCGCCTTCGTGGCCGCGGTCTTCGGCTGGCACCCGCTGCACGTCGAGTCGGTCGCGTGGGTCTCGCAGCGAAAGGACGTGCTGTGTGGTCTGTTCAGCGTGCTCGCGCTCGGCCTGCACGCCGAGGCCGTGCGGCGCCCCTCGCGCTGCCGCCGGGCGGCCGTGGTCGTCGCCGTCGCGCTGGCGCTGCTCTCGAAGCCGACCGCCGTCACCCTGCCCTTCGCGCTCGTGCTCTTCGAATGGTGGCCGCTCCGCCGGCTCGCCGTCTCGCCGCGCACGGGCCTGCCGACGCTGCGAAGCGTCGGCGCGTCGCTGCGCGAGAAGGGACTGCTGCTGGCGATGTCGGCCGCCATCTCCGCCGTCACCTACTCGGTGCAGGCCTCGACCGGCGCCGTCGCCGCGGCCGACGCCCTGCCCTTCGCCGTGCGCGCCGCGAACGCGGTCGACTCGCTGCGCGCCTATCTCGTCGACGCCGTCTGGCCGGCGGGTCTTGCCGCGTTCTACCCGCATCCGACCGCGATCGAGTCGCCAGCCGTCACGCTCGCGACGGCCGCCGCGCTCGCCGCGTGGACCGCCCTCGTGCTGGCACTCGCGCGCCGTCAGCCGGCCCTCGCCATGGGCTGGCTCTGGTTCGTCGGCACCCTGGTGCCGATGCTCGGCCTCGTCCAGGTCGGTCTCCAGGCGCGCGCCGACCGCTACACCTATCTGGCGCTCATCGGCCTCGCGATCGCCGCCGCCTTCCCGCTCGCCGCGCTCGCGGAGCCGCGGCCCGTCCTTCGCCGCGCGCTGGCGTCGCTCGCGCTCGCCGCGGTCATCGCACAGGGCGTCGTCGCGCGCGCGCAGGTCGACACCTGGGGCGACTCGCTCTCGCTCTACGCGCACGCCGCGGCGGTCGCGCCGAGCGCCTTCGCCGATCTCGGCCTCGGACGCGCGCTCCGCCGCGCGGGCCGCGGCGACGAGGCGGTCGCGCCGCTCGGCGAGGCGGCGCGCCTGCGCCCGCAGGACCCACGGCCGCATCTCGAGCTCGCCGAGCACTTCGCCGCGCGCGGCGAGATCGGCGTCGCGCTCGCACACCAGCGCGAAGCAGTCCGGATCGCGCCGGACGACGCGCGTTACGCGCTGCGCCTCGCGCAGCTGCTGCTGCGAGCGGGGAGGCCCGCCGAAGCCGAGCTCTCGCTCACGCGCGCGGGAGAGCTGATCGCGCACGACGGCGGCGCCTCGGCGGCGCTGCGCGAGCAGTACGAACGCCTCGTCGCGCGGGCGCGTGAGCGAGGCGCCGACGCGTCCGGGCCCCGCGCGCCCCAGGCGGACGCGGCTCAGGACTGAGCGCGCCGCACCAGCTCGAGCACCGAGTGCTCGCCCGGCACGCCGATCCGCAGCGGGAAGCCGTAGAAGCCCGTCCCGCGGTGCACGTACAGGCGCTCGGCGCCGCGCGAGAAGAGGCCGTGATCGGGCCAGGCCGAGTGTCGCAGCACCGTCCAGTCGAGGCCCAGCGAGAGCAGGCCGAGCTGACCGCCGTGCGTGTGGCCCGAGAGCGTCAGGTCGACACAGCCGGGTGGCAGGTGATGGAACGCCTGCGGGTCGTGGAGCAGCAGCAGTCGCAGATGGCCATCGCGGCGCGGATGGCGCCGGCACAGCTCTTCGAGATGCGCGCGCCGGTCGCGCCAGACGTAGCACGCGCCGAGGATCTGGAGCGGACCGACCGGCGAGTCGAGCGCGACCTCGGCGTCCTCGAGCAGATGCACGCCGTTCGCATCGAGCGCATGGCGAACCTCGGCCTCGGCCTCGAGATCGTGGTTGCCGAAGACCGCGAACGCTCGCCCCGGGAGCGCCCGCAGCGGGGCCAGCGACTCGGCCAGCGCACCCGGCGAGCCGCGGCTCTCCATGGTCAGGAAATCCCCCGTCAACATCACGAGATGAGGGTCGTGGGCGAGAAGTCGCTCGAGCTGACGCCGGAGCCTTTCGACCGACTGCCAGGGCCCGAGGTGCGGGTCGGCGATCTGCACGAGGCGCAGGCTCGGATCGGGCTGCGGCGGCGGCGGGCGACGATGACGCTCGACGCGCACACGCGCGAAGCGAGGCGGCGCGGGCTCTTCGAGCGCGATGCGCACCCACTCCGGCGCCGCACGCAGCGACGTCGCGAGCGAGAGCGCGGCGACCGCGAAGGGCACCGCGTCGAGCGGCCGCAGCGCGTCGAGCCAGGCCTGCTGCCCCGCCGCCGCGAGGAGCGCGCGCACGGGCCAGAGCGCGAGCAGCCACACTCCCGAGAGGAATCCCGCCGCGCAGAAGACCTGCGCCGGCACGCTGATCAGCGCGCGAAAGGCCGCACCCCGCATCCGAGCATGCACGAGATGCGCGAGATGTACGCCCAGGGCCGCGATTCCCCATGCGAAGGCGAGGTCGAGCGCCGGGCGCCACGACGCGAGCCACGCGGCAAGACCCGCCCATGCGATCCACGCGCCCGGCAAGGTCAGCGCGAGCAGCACCGCCGCGAAGACGGCGTAGGTCCGACCCCGCCGCATCCACGCGTAGAGCGGTACGAGCAACGCGACGAGCAGCGCCAGGGCCGGCACGACGACGTCGGGGAACGAGAGCACGGTGCGAGCTTACCGGGAGGGGTCGCTAGACTCCCGCGCTCTCGGGTCCTCCCCTCGCCCTGGAGCCGCATGTCCGGTCTCACGCGCCGCAGGCTCGCGATCCCCGCGCTCGCCTTCGCGCTCGCGCTGCCGGCTCTCGCCGAGGACACGAACACGACGAAGGCGCCCGCGCAGGCCGCGCAGCCGGCGCCTGCGCAGCCCGCGGTGCCCGCGCCCGCCGCAGCGCCCGCAAAGAATCCCGCGCCTCCTGCCGAGGCCGCGCCGGCCTACGGCAAGATGCGCGGTCGCGAGCGCGCGAGCGCCCGCTGGCAGCGCGACGATGCACAGACCGGTGTCGCGTGGCGACCGCACTGGTCGACGCCGCTGATGCAGGCCGCCGCGAACGGCGACCTCGCCGCGGTGAAGAGCCTGCTCGCCTCCGGCAAGGACGTGAACGAGCGGAGCCCGAAGCAGCGGCTCACCGCGCTCCACGCGGCCGTCCACATGGGATCGATGCCGGTCGCGAAGGCGCTGCTCGACGCCGGCGCGCAGGTCGACGCCGCCGACGACCAGGGCATGACGCCGCTCCACGTCGCCGCGCTCGATAACCGCCTCGACTTCGTGAAGCTGCTGCTCTCGAAGGGCGCCGCGCGCAGCCCGAAGAGCGAGGGCAACATGACCCCGCTCCACATCGCGACGCGCGAGGGCCACGTCGCGGTAGCGCTCGCACTGATCGACGCGGGCGCCGAGGTGAGCGGTCCCGGCTTCCGCACGTGGGAGCCGATCCACTTCGCGGTCCGGACGGGCGACGTCACGCTGGTGAAGCGGCTGCTCGACAAGGGGGTGAAGGTCGACACGCCGAGGCGAAACAACGGCTGGCAGCCGATCCATCTCGCCGTGCAGGCCGACCAGCGCCCGGTGGTCGAGCTGCTGCTCGCGCGCGGCGCGAGCATCGATGCGACCGCGACCAACGGACTGACGCCGCTCCACGTGGCCACGCAGCAGAACAACCCGGCGATGGCCGAGTTCCTGCTCTCGCACGGCGCGAAGGTCGACATGAAGGCGAAGGCAACCGGCGTGACGCCGCTCCACATCGCCGCCGGACTCGGCAAGCTCGAGGTGGCCAAGGTGTTGCTCGCGCATGGCGCGAGCCTCACGATCGTGACCGACGAGGGACTGAACGCGCTCCAGCTCTCGGAGCGCACCGTCCGCAACGCCGAGCGTGCGCAGGAGCTCGCGGCCGTGCACGCCCTGCTCGAGGAGCAAGCGGGCAAGGCCGCCGCCAAACAGTAGCAGTCCCGGGCTCGGCGGACGCGTATGATGGGCGTCGGCGCCCGGCCCGGGTGGCCGCGCGTACGCCCTCGGCGGGAGGTCCCATGAGCGAGTCCTTCGACCTCGTGATCCGCGGCGGCACCTTGGTGGACGGCACCGGCGCGCCGGCGCGCGCGGGCGACGTCGCGATCCGCGGCGGGCGCATCGCGGAGCTCGGCGCGGTGATGGGCAACGCGCGTCGCACGCTCGACGCCAGCAGCTGCGTGGTGTCGCCCGGATTCGTCGACATCCACACCCACTACGACGCGCAGGTCTTCTGGGACCGCATGCTCAGTATCTCGCCCTGGCACGGCGTGACGACCGTCGTGATGGGCAACTGCGGCTTCGGCATCGCCCCCACGCGGCCCGAGCACCGCGACCTGATCCTGCGAACGCTGGAGAGCGTCGAGGGCATGTCGCTCGCCGCGCTGCGCGCGGGTGTCGGAGAGGACTGGCCCTTCGAGAGCTTCGCCGAGTACCTCGACGCGATCGAGGCGCGCGGCACGGCGATCCACGTGGGGGCGCTGGTCGGCCACACACCTGTGCGTCTGTACGCGATGGGCGAGGAGGCGACGGAGCGCGAGGCCGCGCCCGACGAGCTGGCCGCGATGCAGCGCCTCGTCCGCGACGCGCTCGCCGCCGGCGCGCTCGGCTTCGCGACCTCGAAGGCGCCGACGCACGTCGGCTACGCCGGCCGCCCCGTTCCCTCGCGCGCGGCGTCGCTCTCCGAGGTGCAGGCGCTCGCCGACTGCCTCGCCGATGCCGGGCGCGGCGTCTTCCAGGCCACGGTCGGACGCGACCTCTTCCTGCGCGAGCTCGCGGAGATCCAGCGCCGCATCGGGCGCACGGTGTCGTGGACGGCCCTGCTCCAGGGACTCTTCGGGCCCGACGGGCACCGCCGTGCGCTCGAGGAGACGGAGAAGCTGCAGGCCGACGGCGTCGCGGTCGTGCCGCAGGTCTCGTGCCGGCCGCTGGTGGTCGAGTTCCAGTGGAAGGCGCCCTTCCCGTTCGAGAGCCTGCCGATGTTCCAGCCCGTCAGCGCGGCCGACCTCGCGGGGCGCAAGCGGATCTACGCCAATCCGGCCTTCCGAGCGGCCTTCCGCGAGCGCAGCGAGCAGGGCGTGCTCTCCGGACGCTGGAGCGACCTGCGGATCGTCGAGGTGCCGGGCCAGCCCGAGCTCTCCGAGCGCAAGCTCGTCGACGTCGCGCGCGAGCGCGGCGTGCACCCGGCGGACCTCGCGCTCGACCTCGGCCTCGCGACCGATCTCGAGGCGCGCTTCCGCATGCCCGTCGCGAACCACGACGAGGCGGAGGTCGCCACCTTGCTGCGCCATCCGGGCACCGTGCTCGGCCTCTCCGACGCCGGCGCCCACGCGAGCCAGCTCTGCGACGCCTGCGCCCCGACGCATCTGCTCGGCCACTGGGTCCGCGAGCAGGGCGCGCTGACGCTCGAGGAAGGCGTGCGCCGGCTCACGTCGTCGACCGCCGACCACTTCGGCCTGCGCGAGCGCGGCCGACTCGCGCCGGGACTCGCGGCCGACGTGACGGTCTTCGATCCCGCCACCGTCGGCGCCGGCCCGCTGCGGCGCGTGCGCGACTTCCCGGCCGGCGCCGACCGGCTCGTCTCCGACGCGACCGGCATCCGCGCGGTGATCGTCGCCGGGGTACCGATCCGCATCGACGGACGCGACGTCGTCGATCCCGAAGGCCCGCTGCCGGGCCGCGTGCTGCGAGGAGGGTCCGCATGAGCCATCCGATCATCTCCGCCGACTCGCACATCACCGAGCCCGCCGGCACCTACGTCGACCACATCGAGGCGAAGTGGCGCGACAAGGCGCCGCGCATGCGCTTCCACGAAAAGCTCGGCGACGCCTTCTTCGTCGACGGCATGGAGACGCCGGTGCCGATGGGACTCGTCGCCGCGGCCGGCAAGAAGCCGGAGGAGATCCGACTGCTCGGCGTGCGCTTCGACGAGATGCACCGCGGCGGCTGGGACCCCGAGGCGCGCATGGCGGACCAGGATCGCGACGGCGTCCGCGCCGAGATCATCTACCCGACCGTCGGCATGGCGCTCTGCAACCACCCGGACTTCGACTACAAGCAGGCGTGCTTCGCGGCCTACAACCGCTGGCTCGCGGAGTTTTGCGGCGCCCACCCCGATCGGCTCTTCGGCTGTGGCCAGACCGCGATGCGCTCACCCGAGGACGGGATCGAGGAGCTGCGCGCGATCGCTGCGCTCGGCCTGCGCGGCGTGATGATGCCCGGCAATCCGGCGCAGGAGGACTACGACTCGGCGATCTACGACGCCTTCTGGGAGACCGCGATCGACCTCGGCCTGCCGCTCTCCTTCCACATCCTGACCGACCGCAACTACGCCTTCCGGCACGCGGCGCGCGGTCCGAAGATGAACGGCTTCCTGTCGATCATGCGCGGGTGTCAGGACATCATGGGCACCTTGGTGCTCGGCGGTGTCTTCGAGCGCCACCCGGATCTGCGCGTGGTGTGCGCGGAAGCCGACGCCGGATGGGTGCCGCACTACATGTATCGGATGGACCACGCCTACAAGCGCCATCGCTACTGGCTGCCGGCGGGTCAGAAGCTGTCGCGGCTCCCGTCCGAGTACTTCCGCGAGTGCATCTACACGACGTTCCAGGACGACTGGGTAGCTTTCAAGACGGCCGACCTGATGAACTGGCAGCGCCTCATGTGGGCGAACGACTTCCCGCACAGCGACTCGACGTGGCCGTGGTCGCAGCAGATGCTGGCCGAGCACAAGTCGGATCTCGACGAGGCGCAGTCGGACGCGGTGCTCGGCGGCAACGTCGCATCGCTCTACCGCATCGACGTCGCCCCCCTCGGCGCGTGACTCCGCCGTCCTCCCGGTGCACACTCGGTCCACCTCGCAGGGGCGCTGCTCCCGAGCGAGGTCATAGGGGAGGTGAGGTGATGAAGGTTTCCTGGAAGATCGGGCTCGGGCTCGTCCTCGCGCTGGCTCTCGGTGTGGCCTGCTCGCGCAAGGACGAAGGGAGCCTCGCGAACCGCGCCGCCGAGAAGGCGCAGGCGGCCCAGGAGGCCGCGTCCGACGCGGCCCACGCGGCCCGGGAGGCTGCCGGTGACGCGGCCCAGGCGGCGGGCGACGCGGCCGACGCGGCCGTCGACAGCGCGAACGCCGCTGCCGACAAGGCTGCCGATGCCGCGGCCGAGGCGGCCGCGACGGCCGGTCAGGCCGCGCACGATGCGGCCGCCGCAACGACCGAGGCGGCCGGCAACGCGCTCGACGCGACCGGCAAGGCGGCCCACGACGCCGCCGATACCACGCGCAAGGCGGTCCCGTAGCGGCATGAGAAGAGGGTCGGGGGCGCCCCCCCCGGGGGGGCCCCCCCCCCCCCCCCCCCCCCCCCCCCCGCCCCCCAACCCCCCCCCCCCCCCACACGCCCC
>Ga0335082_10010328_pt1 | contig 10127 bp, 6 predicted proteins | sample Lox_Sample_41_FD_206718 | JGI IMG/M metagenome (GOLD analysis project Ga0335082, IMG submission 206718) | Soil microbial communities from Loxahatchee National Wildlife Refuge, Florida, United States - Lox_Sample_4.1 | ecosystem: Environmental > Terrestrial > Soil > Wetlands | place: USA: Florida...
GCCCCGGCGGCCCACGGCGCGTGCCGGGCGCTCGAGCTCGACGGTGCCACGCTCGTCGTCGAGGCCGATGCGCCGATCGTGGCCCAGGAGCTGCGGCTCCACGAGCTCGACCTGCGGGATGCCTTCCGGGCGGCCCCGGCCGGGGCCCCGATCGACGACCTGCGCATCACGATTCGCCGCTCCGGGCCGTCTCGCCAGCGCTGAACCGACCTGACCCGGCGCCGACCCGGCATCGAGCCGGCATCGACCCAGCGGACAATGACAAGCCCGCTCGGCGGGCCCGCACAGCCCGGCCGGAGCCGCCGGTCGAGGGCGGTCCCGTGCGATAATCCCGCCCCCCACGCCGTTCATCCGGCTCTGGTCGGAGGTCCCCGGTTGGCCCACCGCCTCCAGGTCACGCTCGGCGTCGTCCCCGAGGCCGATCGCGTCCCTGACTCGCCCGATAGCCTGCTCCACGTCGAGCCGCGGATCGGCGCGCAGACGCGGACGAAGGGCCACCTCTATCTCCTCGTGACCTCGCGCGTCGCCGGCCGGCGGGCCCACGAGGCGACCCGGCTCGTCGCCGACTCGATCCGGGCCGAGTACTACTACGACGAGTCGGCCGGGATCCGGGTCTGCCTCGCGAAGGCGATCCAGGCCGCGAACAAGCGACTGGGTCACGCTCGGGAGCGCACGGCCCTGGGACCGCTCGCCGGCGAGGGCGGGCCGATCGGGGTGGCCGTCGCCGTCGTCCGGGACAACGAGCTGTACGTCTCGACCGTCGGGCCGGCAGAGGCCTACCTGAGCCGAGGCGCCCGGCTGTCCACCCTCCCGGACCCGCATCGCGACCGCGGCCTCCCCGCCGCGGATCTCGAGCCGGACGTCTGGCGCGGCGAGGTGAACGTCGGCGACCAGCTGCTGCTCGTCTCACCGGGCGTCACGGAGCGCCTCGGGACGGACGCCCTGAAGGACGCGCTCGTCACGCTCCACCCGCAGGCCGCGGTCGAGGACATCCACCGCCGATTCACCGAGGCCGCCGGGGTCGGGAGCGACGGGGCGATGGCCCTCGAGATCGGCGAGGTGGCGGCCTCGCGATCGGGTCGGGCTCCGGTCCCGGTTCGACCGCCGGAGCCGCTCGCGGGCGTGCCGGACCGCTCACCGATCCCGCTCGTCGACTCGGTCGCGGGTGGCGTCGCGGCGGCGCAGTCGGCCGCCGACGCGGCGCGGACGGCAGCGGGTGGCGTCCTCGGCCGGACCTTCCGGCGTCTCCAGGACGCGCTCCCGGCTCGCGCGCCGCGGAATCGCCGGGTCACCCCGATGACGGCCCGGCGCGAGATGCAGCAGCGGGCCGCGCTCGCGATCCTCACCGTCGTCGTGGTGGTCGGCATCCTCGGCGCCGGGGTCTACCTGCTCGGCGGTCACGCCTTCCCGGGAAAGGCGATCGCCTCGCTCGAGGCCGGCCAGCAGGCGCTCCAGGACGCTCAGACGGATCTTGGCCGGGTGATCGGCCCCGGCGTCGACCTCGTGGCCAACGATCCGGCCAAGGCCGCCACCCTGCTGTCCGACGCGATGGCGAAGCTCACCGCGGCCTCGACTGCGGGCATCTCGGCCACGACGATCGGGCCGCTGCGTGACCAGGTCACGAGCCAGATCGACCGGCTGTACCACATGACGTCGGTCGGCGACAGCGTCGTGTTCTCGTTCCCGTCGAGCCAGCCGGTCGACCTGCGCTCGATCGTCCAGGGCCCCGACGGGGCGCCGTACGTGCTCGACGCCGGCACGAAGTCGGTCTATCGCCTCGACCTCGCGAAGAAGACCGCGCTGGCCGTGTTCCGGACCGGGACGCACGCCGGGGGCGGCGTCGAGGGCGACCCGAAGCTCATGACCGTCGGCGGTCGCGACCTCGTCATCCTCGACTCGAAGAGCGTGGTCTGGCGCTGGCGCCCGGCCGACACGAGCGGCCACGGGACGATCCGCAAGGTGCTCGTGAACGGGTCGTCGGAGTGGGGCAACGACATCCTCGCGATCGGGACCTTCGTCCGGAACGCCGACGCCGACCTGTACAACCTGTACGTCGTCGATCCGTCGCAGCAGCAGGTCCTGGCCTACACCCCGGCTGCGGACGGCAACGGGTTCCCGTCCGCACCGACGGGCCGGCTCGCCGCCGCGCGCGACGTCAGCGGCATCACGTCGCTCTACATCGACGGCGACATCTGGCTCGCCGACAGCGGCAAGATCACCCGCCTCGCCGAGGGCTGGACGGCGGCCGATCCCGGCGATGCGATCGTCCGGCCCAACCCGCGGTACACGCTGATCGCGTCGGGGTCGGACCGGCGGGTCGGCCAGATCTATGGCTACGACGCGACCAACCAGCGCGTCGTCGCGTTCCTGAAGTCGGACGGCTCGTTCGTGGCCCAGTACCGGCTCGCCGCGGGGTCGACCGGCTGGGCCGATCTCCGCGGCTGGTACGTCCAGCCCGGCCTCGCCGACCAGCCTGACACGCTCGTCTGGATCAGCGGGACCACCGTCCACCGGACGATCCTCGAGGCCCTCACGAGCCCGTTGGGCAGCCCCGGCGCGAGCGGTCCGGCGGCCAGCGGCCAGCCCGGCACGCCATCGCCACATCCCTCGACCCGTCCGACGCCACGCCCGACCAAGAAGCCGTGATCCCGCTCCGCGATCGGAACCCGACCCGGCGGCCGCCGGTCGTGACGTTCGCCCTCATCGCCGCCTGCTTCGCCGTGTTCGCCGTGGAGCTGTGGATCAGCCTGACGGCCGGCGACGACGCCCTGGAGCGGTTCCTCGAGGACTGGGGGGCGGTGCCGAGCCGGATCACGGCCGCCATCGCCGCCGGCCAGCTCGTCAGCCAGCCCATCCTCGGGATGGTCACCAGCCAGTTCCTGCACGGCGGCTGGCTGCACATCGCCGGGAACATGCTGTTCCTGTGGATCTTCGGCAACAACGTCGAGGATCGCCTCGGCCGGCTCGCGTTCCTCGGCTTCTACCTGCTCGGCGGGATCGCCGCCGCCCTGACCCAGGTCTGGATCGATCCGGGCTCCAGCGCGCCGCTCGTGGGCGCGTCGGGGGCGATCGCCGCGGTCCTCGGGGTGTACGTGATCCTGTGGCCCGGCGCCCGGATCCTGTCGCTCGTGTTCCTGGGCTTCTTCTACCAGCTGCTCGAGGTCCCGGCGCTCATCGTCCTCGGCTACTGGTTCGTCCTCCAGCTCGTGAGCGGGGCCGCCTCGCTCGGCGCCCAGACCGCCGAGAGCGGCGTCGCCTTCTTCGCCCACATCGGCGGGTTCGCGGCGGGCGCGATCGTCGGGATCGTGGTCCGCATGACCGGCCTCGGTCGGCGGGCGCTCCCCGGACCATATGGCCGCCCGTCCGGCGGCCCGATGGGATAATCGCGATCGATGGACCGCCTGGTCGAGATGGTGGTCGAGAGCGTTCGCGTCCACATGCTCTCGAACCGCCACGTCGTCATCCTCAAGGACGTCGAGGGCTCCCGCTACCTGCCGATCTGGATCGGAGCGTGGGAGGCGAGCGCGATCGCGATGCGCCTCCAGGGCCTCACGGCGGAGCGCCCGCTCACCCATGACCTCTTCGCCACGACCCTCGAGCAGCTCGACGTCCGGATCGACCGGGTCGTCATCTCGGAGCTCGCGGAGGAGACGTACCACGCTCGCCTCTACCTCCAGCGGGGCGGGGTCGAGGTCGAGGTCGACGCCCGGCCCTCGGACGCGCTGGCGCTGGCGGTCCGGAGCGAGGTGCCGATCTTCGCGGCGGAGGCCGTCCTCGAGCAGGCGGCGCTGGGCGGTGATCCGGACCAGGACGAGGAGGTCGAAGGCGCGGGTCACGCCGACCAGCCGGCCGACGCCCCGGACGCGCCCGGACGGCGGCGCCGGATCCCGCTCGAACGGGTCGGGGAAGGGATCGTCGACCCGCGGCTGGACCTGTTCCGCGACTTCGTGAACTCCCTCGACGTCGACCCGGGCTCGGGTGGCGGGGGCGGCGGCTCCGGCGGAAGCTCCGGCGGAAGCTCGGGTGGCGGCGCCGGTGGCAGCGGAGGTTCGGGCGGCCGCGGTGGACGGGGCGGACCGGCCGGTGACCCATCGAGCGGCGGCACGTCGGGTGGGAGCTCCGGTGGGCCGCCGGACGCCGGCGGCAGCGGCGGATCGGCGGCCTGATTCGGCCGTCGCGCGGCCGTCAGCCGATCCCGCGGAGGTCCATCAGCCGAGGAGGGGCGTCCCTCGCCGGAGCGCCCTGCGGGGCGAGGCCCACAGCCGCAGCCGGAGGTTCCAGAAGTCGCGGACGGCCCGCAGGACCACCGACGGCTTCGCCCCGGTGGGCCGGCCGGCGACCCGCGGGTAGTGCGGCACGCCGACCTCCGCGATCCGGTGGCCCGCGGCCTGGAGCTTGATGAGGAGCTCGGCCGAGAAGAACGCCCCACCGGACTCGACGCTGATGCCCTCGAGCGCCGAGCGGCGGAAGACCTTGCAGGCGCAGTCCACGTCGCGAACGCGGAGGCCGAAGAAGATCCGGTTGGCGAGCCGGTACAGGCGGGCGTAGACCGTCCGGACGAGCGGGTCGGCCCGTTGGAGCCGATACCCGACGACGACGTCCGGCGCGACGGCGCTCCCGCCCCCGGCGGCGGGCGGGATCGGCTCGAGGATCGCGAGCAGCCGCCCGAGGTCGGCGACCCGGAACTGGCGGTCACCGTCGGTGAACGCCAGGACGGGGTAGCGCGCGGCGGCGAAGCCACTCCTGAGCGCGGCCCCATAGCCGAGGTTCGTCGGGTGATGGACGGCGCGGACCTCGGCGTGCCGGCTCGCGAGTTCGTCAGCCAACCCGGGTGTCCCGTCGCGCGAGCCATCGTCGACGATGACGATCTCGAACCGCCGGGCAAGGGTCGGCAGCGTCTCCAGGGCCTCGGCGACGAGCGCCGGGAGGTTGGCTTCCTCGTCGTGGGCCGGGAAGAAGTACGACAGCTCGGCGATGCGCGTCGAGGCGGCGGGCTGGGCCGGGGAGGCGAGAGCGGTGGTCATGGCGTCGGTCACCCGGGTGTGCCGCGGGCGCCGGTGACCTCGTAGACCTCGAGGCTGCCTGAGCCCGCGACGGGTTGGAGCTGATAGGCGGCGAGGACGAGGTCGAGGTCGCCCTCGTTCGCCCGGATGATGTAGACGGGTCGACTCCCGAGGAATGCTGAGATCGCGCCGTTCGCGGTGTCGTAGCCGCGATCGAGGATCGTCCGGTCGTCGATGACCGTGATGTCGGGCCGGCGATCCTCGACGAGGGTCGCATACCAGAGCGGCGTGGAGGTGCTCCACCAGCTGACGATGACGCCGTTCGGGGCGATCCCGGGCAGGACCGAGTCCAGCCAGTCGGCGGCGCTCGTGTCGCCGCTCCGGTCGGCCAGGTCCCGCGTCGCGGCCGCATCGGACAGGCTCGGCGCCAGCAGCGCGATCGCGACGATGACCGACACGGCACCGGCGGTCAGTGGCGCCGCGCGGCCTCCGCCGATGGCCCACCGTCCGCCTGCCACGCCGGCCGCGCCACCGGCCGGACCGCCTCCTCCGGCGCGCGCGACGACCGCCCACGCCGCGAGGAGCGCGTCGACCACGACCGAGCCGAGCATCGCCAGCCAGGTCCAGGCCCACAGGATCGGACCGAGGTAGTAGCGATCGATGTCGGCGTTCGAGTAGCTCTCGTTGAAGACCACCGTGATGGCCATCGCGAGCCCGGTCAGGATCGCGAACCGCGGGGCCCGGACGAGCGTGGCCAGGAACCCGAACGGGACGAGGATCGCGAAGATCCCCAGCTGGCCGACCGTCAGCGACCAGACGTCGGCCAGCTTCTGCGGCAGGTTGCCGAGCGGGTCGACGAGCGAGCCGCGGAACTGCTCGGCCAGGGCGATGTACCAGAAGCCGTCCCAGGTCGACGGGTTGGCGTAGACGAGCGGCGCCGGCAGCAGGCCGGACCGGATCGGGAGCTCCAGGTAGACCGCCACGAGCGCGACGGCGAGCGCGGCCAGGCAGGCCCCGATGAGCCGCGGCCGTCGGACGATCCCGGGCTGGACCGTGAGGACGTACAGCCCGATCGGCGGCGCCAGGAGCAGCGTCAGGGAGTGGTTGCCGGCCGAGAGTCCGAAGACCGCTGCCGCCGCGACGAGCCACCGCCCGGCGTGCGCCGACCCGGCCCGCCGGGCGCCTTCCCAGCCGATGAGGAGCACGAGGAGGATTGCCACGAACAACAGGTGGATCGGGTGCGGGTCGGCCCGGGTCGCGTTCTCGAGGACCTCGGGCGTCAGGGCCAGCCCGATCCCCGCGGCGACCCCGAGGGCGAGCGAGCCGGTCAGGCGTCGCGCGAGCTCGACCGTGAGCCCGGCCGCGGCGGCGACGGCGAGGAGCGACAGGACGTTGATCCGGAACGCCGGCTCGCCGAGCGGGCCGAGCAGCAGGTTCGCGACGAAGCCCAGCAGCACGTACGTTGGGTAGCCGGTCGGATGGGCCGTCCCGAGGAGCGGGAGGACCGTCTGGAACTCGCCCGTGTCCCAGAAGCCGACCCCGGGCATGACGTCGGACCAGGCGAACGCGACGACGCTCGCCCCGACGACGACGGCAGCCACGGCCGGGAGCCACGTGGCGCGCGAGTGCGCGGGACCAGCGCTGGTCACCATCGGGGGCTCACCAGCCAAGGACGTTGCCCCAGATCACGCCCCACAGGTTGACCGCGATCGAGATCGCGATGAGCCCGATTCCGAGCAGCCCGACGCCGTTCCGGCGGGCCATCCCGACGGCCACGAGGGGCAGCGCGAAGGGCACGAAGTCGTTGCTGAAGCGATACCCGAACTGGACCCAGCCCTGGCTGAAGTGCAGGAGGTTCACGAAGGCGATCGCGCCGACGGCGATGGCCGCGCCGGCGACGAGGCGCGACCGTCGCCGGAGCAGCGCCGGCAGCAGCAGCAGGTAGGCCGGGCTCGTGAGGATGATGCTCATCCCGACGTCGCGCGGCGTCGCGATCGGGCAGGCCGAATCGAACAGGCCGCGGCTCGTGTCGGGCGGCTGGCAGACCGCCTGCGGCGCGACCGAGCTCGGCGAGGCGTCCGGCAGGAGCATCGGTGGCTCGAACAGCATGATCACGAGGTTCTGGGGCAGGTACCGGAGGTCCTCGATCGACCAGTCGGCGTGGTAGCCCAGGCTGGGGTAGCCGCGCGCCTCGATCTCGTACTGGTACTCGTACCCGGGGTGGAACACGTGGCCCGTCGTCGCCACGTTGTAGGCCAGCAGGAGCCCGACCGGGAGCGCCGTGCCGACTGCCGCCGAGACGGCTCGCCGGAGCCACGAGCCCCCGCTCCCGACGAACAGCAGGAACGGGGCCCCGAACACGACGGTCAGGCGCGCGGCGCAGGCCAGGCCGAACAGCAGGCCCGCGGCGAGCTGGCGCCGGTCGATGAGGCGGCCCGGCGCCCGGAGGACCGCCACCGCCGAATCGGCGAGGGACCCGGCCGACGGCGGCCGCTCGACCGGCTCGTCGGCGCGTGGGTCGCCGCCGAGCGCCACGCCGACCGAGAGCAGCGCGCAGGTGACCGCCACGACATGGGCGAAGAACCACGTCGTCCCGAGCTGCGCGGCGTACCAGAACACCGTCCCGAATGCGAAGAAGACGGTCGTGGCGAGGCGGATCCGGCGCGACACGGCGAGGCGGCCCAGCATCCACCACGCGATCCCGACGTCGATCGCCCCGAGTGCCACCGACACGGCCCGGTGATCGGTCGCGAGGCCCCAGATCGCGACGAACGGCAGCAGCACGATCGCCGGCAGCGGCGGGAACGGCAGCAGCGCCCCGATGACCTGGCCGCTCGCGTCATGGACCGGGTAGACGTCCTGGAAGTACGCGTCGCCCGGGCCGGCGGCACTCGGCTGGACGGGGTACTGGATCATCGCCTGGCCGTGGAGGAAGGCCTCCGCCTGCCACACGAAGTGGTTGTAGAGGCGATCGCTGCCCGGCAGCCAGTAGGCGGCGGCCGCGAGCCCCACGAGGACCAGCCCCACGCCGATCGCCGGAACGGCATCCAGCCACCCCGCGACGCGCTCGGCGAGGCCGGAATCGCGGAGGCTGGAGGGATCCGCCGGCTCGGTCGGAGCGTCAGCCACCCTGTGCTACCCTCCCACCACCCCGATTGCCCGCCCTGGAGGCCGATCCCGGTTTGACTCGCCTCGCGCGAAGCGGCCCCGGCGGTGGCCTCGTCCCGCTCGTCGTCGTCCTCGGCCTCGGGTTCGCGTTCCGGGCGCTCATCCTAGCCATCCTGCCGGGCTCCGGGTTCCAGGTCGACATCTCGTCGTTCAGCTTCTGGGCGACGAACCTCGCGACCCAGGGCCTCAACGGCTTCTACGACCGGCCGTTCTTCCACGACTACACGCCCGGCTACCTCTACGTCCTGTGGCTCATCGGGACGATCGCGAACCTCGTCGGGGGAGGCTCGCCCGGCGACCTGGTCAAGGTCCCGGCGATCCTGTCGGACATCGCCCTGGCGTGGCTTGTCTGGTCGATGGTCCTGGAGCTCGGTGGCAGTCGCCGGGCGGCGCTCATCGGTGCGTTCATCGTCGTCGTCAACCCGGTCACCTGGGTCGACAGCGCGCTGTGGGGCCAGGTCGACTCGGTCGGCGTCGTCGTCCTGCTCTTCGCCCTCCGGGAGCTGTGGCGCGATCGTCCGGAGCGGTCGGCCGTCCTGGCGATGCTGGCCGCGCTCGTCAAGCCCCAGCTCGGCATCCTCATCCCGATCGTGGCGGTCGTCACGATCCGCAGGGCCCTCTGGCCGGCCGGCGGTTACGGCGATGACGACCCCGACGAGATCCAGGTCGGCGGCACGTCCTGGGAGCGGCGCGTCCATGGGCCGATCCGGATCGTCACGACGGCGCTCTCGGGGCTCGCCACGGCCGTCGCCGTGTCGCTGCCGTTCGGGCTGTCGCTGCCGGACCTGATCGGCCAGCTGTTCAAGACGGCGGCCGGCTATCCGTACCTCTCGGTCAACGCCTACAACCCGTGGGCCCTGGTCAGCCTGAACGGCCACGGCGTCTCCGCGGACCGATCGTGGGTCTGCGACTCGACCGTCCTGCCGAGCGGGCCGTTCGACATCCGGATCGGCGACTTCGTCCTGTACCACGCCGGCCAGACGACGCTCAGCTGCCCCGACGCCTACATGGTCGGGCCGCTGCCCGCGGTGGTCGTGGGGATGGGCCTCTTCCTGATCGCCGCCGCGGCGGTCGTGTGGCTCGTCGCCCGGCGCCCGGACCGCCGGACGATGCTCGTCGGCCTCACGGTCCTCGCGATCGCGTTCTTCGTCCTCCCGACTCGGGTCCACGAGCGCTACCTGTTCCCGCTCGTGGGCCTCGGCGCGATCCTCGCCGCGGTCTCGCTCCGGTGGCGGCTCGCCTACGTGATCGCGTCGGCGGCGATGCTCGCCAACCTGTACGCGGTCCTGACAACGCTCTATCCCAACAACCCCGGCATCTCCGACTGGCTGAGGATCGGCGACGTCGTCACGTCGTGGTGGGGCATCGCCATCGCCGCCGCCGCGCAAGTGGCGGTGCTCGCGTTCGCGTTCCTCCAGCTCCGAGCCGGGCCGATCGAGGACCTCCAGGGCGAGATCGACGCGACGCACCCGTCGGACGACGGACCCGACATCGGCCCGGCCGGCTGGGCGCCGCTCGGCGGCACGTCGGCGAGAGCCGCCGCGATCCCGGGCGGAGCCGGTCGGGCACCGGCGACGACCTGGAGCGTCCCGCCTGGCGGGCCGGCACTGACCGGCGGGCCGGCACTGACCCCAGCGCCGAACGAGGTGACCGGCCCGACCGTCCTCGTGCCGGCCTGGGACGTGCGCGACAGTGCGGCGGGCGGGCCGTGGGCCTGGGTCCGCGCCCGGTTCCGAGACCGCCCGGTCCGGGCCGACCGGAGCGCCGCGCTGGCCGCCGAAGGGGGTGGCCGGTTCGACCGGCTCGACCTCTGGATCGTGCTGGTGCTCATCGCCAGCCTGTCGATCGTCCGGGTGTGGCGGCTGTCCGAGCCGTACGACATGCACTTCGACGAGATCTACCACCCGCGCACGGCCATGGAGTTCCTCCAGCTCTGGAAATACGGGATGTCGCACG
>Ga0335082_10010329_pt1 | contig 10125 bp, 6 predicted proteins | sample Lox_Sample_41_FD_206718 | JGI IMG/M metagenome (GOLD analysis project Ga0335082, IMG submission 206718) | Soil microbial communities from Loxahatchee National Wildlife Refuge, Florida, United States - Lox_Sample_4.1 | ecosystem: Environmental > Terrestrial > Soil > Wetlands | place: USA: Florida...
AGCTTCGGGCCGAAACAATATCATCATCGGATTCGTTGGTGGCTTCGTTAAGAGCAATGACTTAAAACATCCGGAAGTGCAGTTTGCAGAACTTCTCCGGAAAAGTTATTCCCCCAATGTTCATGCTGAGGTTTTTTCGAACCACAACGGAAAGAAGGCACTGCGCCGAGTACTGCAATTGCTAGATTCGAATGGCGATGGTGTCATTACGGTAGGCGAGAAGGAACAGGCGAACATCATTATTTATGGACATAGTTGGGGTGCTTCGCAGACCGTAGCATTAGCTCGCGCATTGGGACAGCAGGGCATTCCGGTGCTCCTAACAATCCAGGTCGATAGCGTTCGAAAACCTGGCCAGGAGGATTCCATCATCCCGGTTAACGTAAGAAATGCGGTCAACTTTTATCAGACTAGAGGCCTGATACACGGGAGCTCTTCGATTCGAGCTGCAGATCCAGAGTGGACACAAATTATTGGAAACTTTGAAATGAGCTATCGAAATCGTCGAGTCGATTGTGGGAATTATCCATGGCTAGCGCGTCATTTGAACAAGCCGCACCACGAAATCGAAAATGATCCGAATGTGTGGAATCTCATTGCATCCCAGATCGATTTGGAACTGCTGAAGACGCCAATTTCATCGTTACCCTCTGCATCTACGCATTGAAACCCCGGGGTTCAACTCCATTCAACCATCGAACCGGCAGTCGCCCAGACCGGACGCAGCTTGTCGCGACCATAGCAGAGTGCGAAAAGATTAACGTTGGGAGAGTGCGAAATTTCCTTGGAAAGGTGTGCCGGACTGTTCTACGATGCGCTCGACGACCGTGTAAACCGGCGCGTCGTGGCTGCATTTGAAGCTGGAAATCTCAAGGGGACCTGGTTGGGATGCCGTGCTGTGAATTTGGAGGCCCACCATTTCATATTGCTGCTGGCCGCGGATCATCGACTGATTGCGTGCATCGCCTTCATGAGGACCTTCGGCTTGTGAATGGAATCGTAAACCGGCGTCACTTGCTTGTCGGTTTCAAATAGTCCATACACCGCCATTTGAGCCGTCCTCACAGAATATTCGACCGTGAAAACACAATCGGTAGGCGCCTCGGCGAATTCGCCCAGGAACGCAAAGTTGGTTGCTCCTTTAGGCAGTACCTCCGGACGGTCTCCACCCGCTCGTGGCATAAACAAGCTGTCGACATAGGGCATTGCGACCGGGATACAATTGACCTTTCCCACTTCCATCACGGGCTTCATCAGATCCTGAATCTTCAAGTGGTACCACAACTCTTCCAGGATTTCTTTCCCGCTGCACTCTGCCATTGTCTTGTTGATGAAGTTTCCTTCTCTGTCGGGATACAGCCCGTAGCCCCAGAATACCTTCACATCCTTGGGTTGGTTGGGGAAGTGCGGCTGCCGGGCAATCACAAGCGACATCAGCCAGTTGGAATCTGTCATCGTTACCAGTCCACCTGTTCCGTCGAGATTGCCGGAGAAATTCTCCATGTAATCGTGGAACGTGCTGTCCTTCAGAGTGGCAGTGAAGGAGTACCACTTTTGAAGATCTATGTTGTCGCAAAAACGGCCGGGATTGCCAAAGGAAGGATCCTTCGCGGCAATTTTCTTCCACAGCTGCCACGAGCCCGATTCCGCGAGGCCCTTGAGGATCGCAGGCCTATCCCAGGCTCCGTTGTCCGTACCGTCGGTGATGGACCCATTTGTGATGAACACGGAGTCGTGTTCACCAAGGACAATCTCACTTTTGTCTTTCAAATGAAGGACTGTTGCCGTCTTCTTATCTGCGGACAGGTCAAAGTCAATGTCGACGACCTCCGTTCCCGTCCGGAACTGGACCCCTCTCGCCTCCAAATATCTTTGCAGAGGAACAACGACAGAATGATACTGGTTATACTTGGTGCGTAAGACGCCACCCAACCTGGGAAGGCCCTCAACCAGATGGATGAAGCGCTTCATGTACCTCCTCATTTCCGCCAGACTGCTCCATTTCTGGAAGGCGAACATCGTCGTCCACAGCAACCAGAAATTCGTCTTAAAGAAATCTTGGTCAAACCAGTCTTCGATTCTTTTGCCGTCGAGGGACCTTTCTGAGGCGAATATTAGCCTCATGAATTCTGCTTGCTGCTTGAGGTCAAGTCCAAATGAAGACACATCCAACTTCTTGCCATCTTTCAAGAGCCGTGCTTGAGCGTTAGTAACGAATCTACTGTTGAATTCGAACGATTCATCTCTCACGGATATGCTTGGATCGTCATAGGAAGGAATGTAGGAGAGCAAATCCCAGTAGCACTCGTAATGCAGTTCGTGCATTCTCCCGCCTCGAATGATAAAACCATGCTCTGCTTCGCCTGCTCCATCCAGTGCGCCGCCAGACAGATTCGCTTTTTCCAGAATGTGGATATTACGACCGGGCACACCGGCGTCTTTCTCAAGATAAACGGCACTGGCAAGCGAGGCGATTCCGCTCCCGATAAGGTAAACCTGCGACCGATGGTAGTTTCCTTTTGCTCCTGATCTCATGATCGTTTCCTCTGCCGCCCTGAAGCTAGCTTGTTCTCGAAAGTAGATTAGGCTGCCCGCCCCAGGTTCGGCACTCGCTTGGCCAGCGACCGCATAGCGGAGCCCACCGAGATGAGTGAGAATCCGCTGATCACGAGGTTCACCCCCACCAGCGTGCCGATGGCCCACGCCCCGGACAGCGGCCACTCTCGGAGCAGGAGGAATCCCAGGATCACGCCCATGCCGGCGCTGAGAAGTATGGAGCCCCATCCGCTCTCCGGACGCACGTGGAAGGCGAGAATGGCGCTCGAAATCCCGTCTACCAGAAGGTACGCTCCCAGCATCAGAGTGAGGGTGGCCAGCCCGATTCCGGGTCGTGCCACGAGGATGAGTCCGGCCCCGAACGTGAGGATTCCGCCGATGAACGCGAGGGTGCCCTGGCCGAACGATGCGGCGCTAAGCGACGCGATAGTCCTCGCGACCCCACCAATCGTCAACGCGACTCCGATGAGCACCACGACAGTGAGGCCACTGGCCAGCGGGGACGCGACAGCCAGAAAGCCCGCGACCACGATTAGCACTCCGAGAGCCACGAGCCACCCGGCGTTTTTCTTCCCTTCTTGAACCCAGCCCCTTACCACTTCTTCGACGTTTTCCATATCACTCCTTCTCAAGCGAGATCTCACGACAAATGTCGAAGGCCAGACATCGAGAACAGCCACTCTAATAGCGCGGATTGGATTAGCGGGTCGACACCGGGTCCGTGAGCTCTCCCGATAACGTCTCGCTACTCGAGCAGACTGCAAGATGCAAACCACGCGCCAAACCCTGAAACCCCTCGGGTGCGTGGTAATGCGCAGATAACAAACTAATGCGCGAACGTTTCGATCTCAATGAGCTGGCGAGACGCCCGACATTTCGGATTTTCCCTGAAATTTCGTGGAAGTGACGCGCCGGCCTTAACTAAAGGGAACTACTAAGTCTGGCGTCTCGTCTGCCAAGGGCTGAAAAATGGAGGCGCTATCTTACAAGTAATGACCGGCCTGAAGGAATCCAACACGATATTTCGGAGTTTCTCCGAAATGCCGTAGACCGTTGGGTGCGACCCGACAGCTTACTTCCAGCAATCGCAACCTTTTCAGCAATTTCCAACTCCTGAATCGCCCCAATAATAAGGTCGCCAGATTGCCAGAACAATTGGCGCACTCCGTGGCGCAAACTTCACAGGCCACCAATGTGACGACTGCATCAAGAACAGATTCTTGGGTGCTTCCGTGGCTGCAAAGATTGCGGCGAGGAAGAAAACCCAACTTTATGTTTTGGACCGTGTACGGTTTGCTGTTGGCTGCATCCGCAATAGTTGGAGTTTGCTTTGGTTTGGCGGCTGTGTACGGCGTCGGTCTTCCTCGTATCGACGTTATTGAATCTTATCGCCCGGTTTCCGATACGTTGTTATATGACGATGAGGGCCGTGTGCTTGCGACATTCGCCACGCAACACCGTGTTATCGCAGAATACTCGGACTTTCCAAAGGTGCTATATGATGCCGTACTTTCGATCGAGGACAAGAATTTCGAAAATCACTTAGGTTTTGAGGTATCGCGCATTGTAAGTGCGGCTTACCACGATCTTGTACACCGAGAGAAACTGCAAGGCGGGTCGACATTAACGATGCAGCTGGCACGGAACCTTTTCCTGTCCTCAGAACGAAGTTATGGGCGAAAGATCCGGGAGATCGCGCTGGCCATTCAAATCGAGCGGCGCTTTACGAAGTCGCAGATCTTCACTCTCTACGCCAACCAAATCTATCTGGGACATGGCGTATATGGCTTTGGGGCTGCTGCCCAATACTACTTTGGAAAAACGTTGAAGGATTTGACCCTTGAAGAGGCTGCGCTGTTAGCCGCATTGCCTAAAGCTCCGAATAGCTACTCTCCGATTCGTTTTCCCGAACGCGCGCTAGGGCGCCGAAACCTGGTCATCAGTTCCATGTATGCCGCTGGCAAAATCAGTGTGCAGGAGGCGAACACGGCGAAAAACAAACCAATTCGCCTTTCGATAAAGGATGATCCAAATAGACTGGCGCCTTACTTCGTTGAGGAAGTCCGTCAATACCTGGAGCGGACATACGGAACCGAGAGAGTCCATGAAGCCGGGCTGAGGGTTTACACCACGCTGAATATAGACTTACAGACAGCTGCGAACAGGGCTGTGCTGGACGGGCTCGCCGCGTACGAACGGCGGCACGGCTGGCGAGTTCGTATATCTAATGTGAGAGACTTTGGCTCGAGTCCGCAAACCTACGCCATCCCAGAATGGGAGTTTGCTATCGAGCCGGGGACATGCGTGCATGCTGTGGTGATGTCAGTCTCGTCTGGTTCTGCATTGCTAAGATTCGGACCTTATCGAGCCAGACTGCGCAATGATGACAACGCTTGGACAAATCGTCCAATCCAGCAACTGCTCTCTGTTGGCGACATCGCCTATGTAAAGGTTATTTCCCTTGGTGCAGACTCCACGGCGCACGTGCGACTCGAACAAGAGAGAGGTGTTCAAGGCGCGCTCCTAGCGATTGGCACGGAAAGCGGCGAAGTAAAAGCAATGGTCGGAGGCCGCGACTTCAAAGAATCGAAATTCAATCGTGCCACGCAGGCGTTAAGACAAGTTGGGTCATCATTCAAGCCATACGTTTATACCGCGGCCATCGATCAAGGCGTCAGCCCGGAGGACACGATCGTAGATGCCCCAGTTATCTTTCGGACTGCCTCCGGCCCTTACGCACCCCATAACTACGACCAGAAATTCGAAGGAACGATTACCCTCCGCCATGCGCTGGCTGAATCGAGAAACGTTCCTGCTGTCAGACTGGCTGAGAGCCTTGGGATGAAGAAGGTAATCGATTACGCGCGCAGATTTGGGATCAAGGAGCCCATACCTGCATACCTGCCAGTTGCATTGGGAGCTGTAGAGCTCACGTTACTCGAGCATACGTCCGCATTCAGCACTTTTCCGAATGATGGTGTCCGAGCTCTTCCGCATTACGTCAGAAGAGTGACAACCTACGATGGTCAAGTGCTGGAAGAGGATTTTCCAGTTGTTCGCGATGTGATCAGTGAGCGCACAGCTCGAGTGATGACCTCAATGCTTCGAGAAGTTGTCTTGCATGGAACCGGTGCAGCGGCGCAACAGCTCACGATTCCCGTCGCGGGCAAAACCGGTACTACAAATGATTTCACAGATGCATGGTTCGTGGGGTTTTCTCGATCCACAACCTGCGGCGTCTGGGTCGGATTTGACGAAAAGATATCCTTGGGCAATAAAGAGACCGGCGCGGTTGCCGCGCTACCCATCTGGATGAGTTTTATGAAAGCAGAGTCTGCCGGAAGTCACTCTATTGGTGATTTTCCGCCTGTCCCCCTTGACCGGGCCTCTACCAGCCTCGCCGCACTTCGAACTTCGCTGCCTGTGGCCATCGGAAAATCTGCTGTTGCTCCACCGAACCGGGCTGTCGTTCAGACCGGCTTACAGCAAGACAGATAGGCCTGCAACCGACTCTCTCAGTTTTTCGAGACATCGGCTCCAAGACACCTGGTTCGAGTTCAATTTCAATCGAAGCTCTTCGTTTCTGACACGATATGAGAGTCGACGAGTGTGGATGAAGAAGTTCCGTTGACGCCGGCGACGTTCCTTCTCCGAAATTTCGGGGAAAATCCGAAATGTCGGGCGCCTTACCACCTCATCAACATTGGAACCTTCGCGTATTACGCTTGTTATCTATCCTTTAGGACGCATCCGAGGCGTCTCGCGCATTGGTGCGTGGATTGCACTCAATCCGCCCGTCAGCTGGGATGCGTTGTCGAGATTCGACTTCACGTGGCAGGCTGAATCTGTTGCGAGTAGCGAATCGTCCCCGGAAAGACTCCCGGAAGACCGATCGACCACACACCGTCAGGGACAAACTGGACAAGGCTTTGACAAGCCCTGACATCTGCCAGCTCTGTATATCGTCGAAAACTCAACAGAATTTAACCGCAGGAAAAGGAGAAGATCATGTTGACAGAACCAAGAGAAGTGTTCGTTCATCTGCTGAGCGAAGCACGGCAGAACAATGAGAAAGCAACCGAAATCTACCAGGAAATCAGCCAACTGGCGCAAGACCACCCGCAGATCAAGGAGTTGCTTGAAGCGCGAGCGTTCCTGGCCTTGAAGACGCGGGAGCACCTGGATCACTGCTTCAAACTCATTGGCGAACGGCCTGTAGCGGTCGCTGCCCGACATCACGAGGTTTTTTTGGAAGAGTTGCGCAAGCATTTGGCTGAAATCAAATCTCCCGTCGCCAGACATCACTTCATTCTGGCGAAACTCGCACACTTCAACCACATTCGCATCGGCGAATACGAGGCTCTACTCGCGGCTGACGTAACCGGCCATCACGGGGTTGGTGTGCTGCTGGAAGGTGCGAAGGCCGCCAGAGTGGCCTTCGCCGAGCGCACTCGGCACCTAGCCCGCCGCCTCGCTGAGGCTAGGGTAATCGAGCGCAAGATTGCTGCAGATCGCGCCGCCTGAGCAAGATACTCAGTCCGGCTTTCTTACACATGCGCCGGTTCGGCAGAGAGTACCGGCCGGCGCCGTTACGTTGGTCGAGAGTCCTTACTGCATGCGAAGGATACTCAGACTCATTTCAAAAAAAAACGAAAGGGAGACCACTATGTACGCATTCAAAGCGTTCGTTTTCAACGGCAGAAAAACGGCTGGCAAGGCTTTCGAGGTTCTCGACGACCACACCCCGGTCTATCCGTGGATTGATGATGCCGCTATAGTGTCGCGGAACAAGTTCGGCTTCATCCGGATTCACAGTACGTGGGCGCAGGACGACAGTGCGATCGGAGTCGGAACCGGGTTCGGTGCCTTGACCGGTGCCCTGCTCGGTATGTTGCTGGGACCGGGCGGAGCGTTGGCCGGGGCCGCGACCGGCGGGTCATTGGGCGCTCTGTTCGGCGTCACAGACGAGATCGCCTTCGACGACCCGCGGTTGGACGACTTTGCGGCTTCGCTCGCCAAAGACACTTCGGCGTTGATTCTGGTAGCTGAGGAAATCACTCTAGCCGACTTCACGTCAGCGGTCGAGCCCTTCGGCGGAAGGGTGATCCAGACGAACCTCAATGAGGACGAAGTTAACTCTCTGAAGAAAGCTCTTAAGAAAGGGGCCGTTCCCGCCAGTTCCGCCAAATGACGCTTTCGGGAGTTGAATATTACAGGAGGCGGACACCTTCCCGGTCTCCACTCCTGTAGTTTTCATCAAATGCCGACGGGCCGCATCCTTGAACGAAATTGGTGCGGCCTCTTTTGTTCGAGCCAGACTTGCACCTTTTGGTAGACGAGACGCCATACTTGGTAATTCACTTCGATAAGGCCGGGGCGTTACTTCTACGACAGTTCAGGGAAATCCGAGCCTGAATTCGCAACTCAAGTTTTCACGACTAGGAGCTTAATTTTGACCCAGTAGATATAGGTCGGCATGACCACCGGGATGCGCATAGACGATGGTGGAAAGGTCTCTGGAAAAATCGTAGGCAGCATGACTCACGTAGTACTCGGGAAACGCAAACGGGACCTTCAAGGCGACCTGTGGAGCCCCGACCGTCTTACCGTCTCTCCAAGACTGACGGTAAATCGTGACCTCACCGCGAGAAAAAACTGCGTACAAGAACGACTTGCCGTCGCGAGCGAAAATCGCATAGACGGTCCCTACGCCAGGAAGCAAAGGGATGCATTTTCTATTGGAAGTGGAGACTTCGTAGATCCCAGTCTTTTCTCCATATGGCATCGCGCTAAGCAGGTAGTGCCCGCCGCGGTCGATATCAGAGACCATGCCGCAGTTATCCACAAACTTCTCCGCATGTGACCCGTCTGCATTCGCTCTCCAAACAGTTAGTGTGGGACTCCCTTTATCCGTGCCAGTCACGTAGACGCTTTTCTGGTCAGGGCTCCATACGGAATACCAAACGCTGTCCACCGGAGGCAGGACTTGACGAAGACCGCTGCCATCGGAGCCGACAATATACGATTTGGCCCCCGCACCGGTTCTCGCCTCGTGAAAAGACAGGTGAAGGCCGTCCTGCGCCCAAGTGCCTGTTCCCAGAGATTCTCCAGTGACCAGTTTCACTTTGTTGCCCCCGTCAATGTCCGAAACCCAGAGTTCGGTCCTTTGAGGTGCAGGAAGCGTAATGTACATTACCCGTTTTCCGTCCGGCTCGATTATCGGCTGGGTTGCTTCCTCCGGCACAATGTCCGTCGATTCCTTGGAATGAACGTGGTACGCGGTCACGGATCCGAAGGAACTGCCACTGACAAAGTAGATCCCCTTTCCTCCCGGGTCCGGCATCGGAGAATAGTCCTGCCCTGTACCGAAAGTAATCTGAGTGAGGTTCCGATCGTGCAAGTTGCACTTCCAGATCTTCGTCAGCCCGTTCGTCGTACGGCTGAACAGAACTGTTTTCCCCGGTTCAGCCCACACGAAGTGGTAGTCCCCAGATACCTCGCCCAAATCAATCGCCTGGTGGCTGGTCAAATTTATTTTGTAGAAGTGGAATTTGGGTCCAAAGTTGCCCGGAACACCGGCAGCGAGCAGGTCGTTGCCGCCGGGAAATAGCAACTCCGGCAGGAAGAACAGACCAGTACCCTCGCCGTTGTACACCAGCTCTTCATTCAGTCCGGATTTTTCTGCACGAAATATCGCGCTGCTATCAAACTTCTTCGCGTAATAAATGAATGCGCCATCCAGCGAGGGGACTGCAGATTGGCCGGGCACAACCCGCCGGGGAGCGCCACCGAGCGTAGGCACTGCCCACACCTCGAACGGGCCGAGCTGCTTCTCGTAATAGATTTCTTTCCCGTCGGGGGAGAAATTATCCAAAACTTTTTCGCCTTCGTCATTTGTAAGTTGAAGGGGCTCGCCGCCAGCAGCGAGCATCAGGAACACTTGCCTGACGCTGCCTACCAACGAGATGAACGCGACGGCGTGACCGTCGGGAGATAGCTTCGCGTTAATCATCGGCTTGTTCCACTGGCTAATTTGCGTGATCGTTGGGGGGCCGCTCGAACTGTTCAAGCTGGGCCAGAAGTGATATCCCAAAAAGACTGCTGCCACAAGCACGGCGCAAAGGCCCAAAACGAGGTATCGCTTCCGAATAAACTCCGCCGACGCTTGAGTCTCGCTGACGGAGCGAGGGGCAGGTTCTCCGGCCACTTCTTGAACTACCGGCTGGCTCCCAATGTCCCGTTTAGTGCCGGACACGGGCGTGTGGCCTGCAAATGCGGCTAGTCCGACGCGCTGGGAACCGGAGGACCGTCGCAAGCGCTGCAGATCATTCTGAAGCTCCGATGCTGTCTGATAGCGCTGCTCGCGGTCTTTCTGTAATGCCTTGCTGACAATCTCTTCGATCTCTGGTGGTATGGCCGGGTTGATTCGAAGAGGTGAAATCGGTGCGTGCTCCAGTATTCCGCTGAAAACGACCCCGGATGTTTCTCCTTGAAACGGCAATGTGCCCGTTGCCATTTCGTAGAGCACGGCACCGAATGAGAACAAGTCTGTGCGGGCATCCAATTCTT
>Ga0335082_10010331_pt1 | contig 10123 bp, 7 predicted proteins | sample Lox_Sample_41_FD_206718 | JGI IMG/M metagenome (GOLD analysis project Ga0335082, IMG submission 206718) | Soil microbial communities from Loxahatchee National Wildlife Refuge, Florida, United States - Lox_Sample_4.1 | ecosystem: Environmental > Terrestrial > Soil > Wetlands | place: USA: Florida...
AGGCCGGCGGCGAAGGCGCGCCAGTGCACGGCCGGTTGTCCGGTGAGCACCGTGCCGTCGGCGGCGCGGTGCACGTCGAAGTTGTAAGCCTGCCAGCCGATCACCGGCGAGAGCGTCACCGCCTTGCTCAGCCTGAGGTTGAGCCTCAGCCCAGCGCCAGCGCCGAAGGAGACGGCCGGGAAGGTCTTCCCCGAGGTGTCGTTCTCCCGCTGGAGCTGCATCCCCACGCTGGTGGCGACGGCGGCCTCGATGCCCAGACCGGAGAAGAGGCCGTCCGGGGCGCGGAGCGGGTAGACGGCCACGTACAGGCCGGGCTGCGCGGCGACGGGAACGATGGCGTTGCGCAGCACGGGGTTGCTTCCCTGCTCGCCGGTGTACCCGTACTGCCGGTGGAGAACGCCGACCGTGACCTGTACCTCCACCAGCGGCGGCCAGGCCTCCTCGGCTGCGGGGGCCGCAGCCTCCGCTGCCGCGACCATCGCCTCCTCGGCAGGGGCCGGAGCGGCTGGTGCAGCCGCCGGCGGACGGGCCGGGGCGGGTGCGGCGGGCCTGGCGGCCGCAGCGCCGGCGGCGGCCGCGGCCGGGGCCGCCACGGTGGGTGGGACGACCTCTGCTGGAGGGGGGGAAGGAGGCACGGCCGGGGGAGGCGCCGCCGCCGGCTCGCGTCCGGGGCCGTAGGCGCGCATGAACACGCCGATCAGGTCGACGGTGAGCGTCTTCAGGGCCGAGGGGGAGAGGGCGTACCCCTGAAGGAAGACCTTCTTGCGCACCAGGATGACCTGCGCGTTGGCGAACACCTGGATGTCCACCAGCCGCCGGTGCGTCCTGGGGTCGATGGCCAGCCTCCCGGTGACGACGCCGGTGAGCTGATTGGCGGAGACCTTGCGCCAGTCGATGCGGCCCTTGGTGGTGATCTCACCCGGGGGGATGCAGGTCAGGGAGGCGCACAGAGAGCTCCGGAGCTGCCGCTCCACCTCGTGGCGGCCGAAGGAAAGGATGGAGGTGCGGGGCTGCCGAGCCGAGGCGACTCCGGGCAGCGCGACGACGAGCAGGCCGAGGACGGCGAGGAGGCGCGCCCGGCAGCAGGGGAAGCCCCGCGGGTGCGAGGCGGCGCACCCGCAGGGGCGTGCCATCCCCCCCGTCTGGACCCACGTCCGTTCGCTCACCAATGCCCTCGGGTATGTTGTCACGCCCGGGGGGATCCGTCAGGCTTTCCAGCCGCTTCTCTCACCGCTCGACACGTGGCTTCTTCGCCGCTGACGTCGAGCCGCGGCGGTGAGGCGGAGGCGAAGGCGACCGCCAGGAGATGGTCCGGGTCCGGCTCGAGCAGCTGGAAGGACCAGCCCCGGGTGTCGTCTCCGAGCGAGGGCGCAAAGGTTGCGCGAGGTGCGGCCCCGGCGGGAAGAGAGAAGCTGCAGGCGTCGAGCCCGCCGGCGAGGCCCGTCCCGCGCGCCTTGAGGAAAGCTTCCTTCAGCGTCCAGAGCCGGAAGAAGGTCCGGCGGCGCTCGGGAGCCGGCGTCCGGTGGAGCAGGTCCCGCTCGGCGGGCGCGAAGGCGCGGGCGATGCTGTCCACGTCGGCCCGGCGGTGGACGTTCTCCACGTCGACGCCGCAGGCCATCCCACCGGTGACCACCAGCGCCACCCAGGCCGGTGTCCGGGAGGCGTTGAAGGCGAGGCCCGCGGCAGCATCCGGCTCGAGGGAGGGGCGCCCGTGGGGGCCCTCCTGGAAGCGGAGCGCGTCCGGGGGCCGCGCCAGCGCCCGGGCCAGGATTCCGCGCACCAGCGCCCGCGTGGCGAGGTAGCCCGTGCGGTCCGCCGGGCGGCGGTAGCGCGCCGCCCGGGCGTGCTCCTCCTTGGAGAGCCAGGCCTCGGAGCCGGGGGCGGAGGCGAGAAGGCGGTCCGGGTGCGCCATGAAGACCTGCGCGGTGCCGGGCGGGGGAAGCATGAGAGGCCCCCGGTCAGCGCGGAGGCGCTACCCGGAGCTCGACCACGGTCAACGAGTAGGGCGGAAGCTGGAGCTGGAGGGGAACCGCGGACGCCGGTCTTGCCTCCTCGAAACCGGAGGGGTTGCCGCGGTAGGTGAAGACGCGGCGGTCGTGAACCACGCCGCAGCTGGCGATGTCCAGGGTGACTTCGGCCGGGCTGGACGGATCCTCGTTGAGCAGCACCGCCACCAGCCGCGTGCCGGCCGCGTCGCGCGAGGCGAAGCCCTCCAGCAGGGTCCCGCCCGCGTCGACCGGAACCGAGCGCTCCTCGAAGTGAGCCCCCCGACCGTCGAAGTTGCGGTAGGCGCGAAAGGCCCAGAAGGTCGGCGAGTCCGGCGGGGGCACCACGGCGGCGAAGGCCGCCAGCACCCCCTCGCGGCCGAAGACGCCCAGCGCGGCGGCGGCTGCCAGCCCACCGCTCATGTCGTCCTCGGCGCCGAAGCCCCACTGGCCGAGGGCGATGCTCATCGGACCATCGGGGTGGTACTCGGCGATCCACCTCCGGAGCCTGGGGATGAGCTCCACCTTCTCGTCGATCCACGACTCGTCGACGTACGACGGGTCCCACAGCGAGCGGACGCTGCGGATGCGCCGGGCGGACATCTTCGGCTCGGTGGAGGCCAGCGTGCCCACCCCGGCGCCCTCGAACTCCGGGTACCAGTGGACGTCGAGCACGTCGACCAGCCGGGTCCCGAGCTTCTTCTCCGCCTTGTTCACCTCCCCCAGCCACCAGGGGAGGAGCGGGACGTTTCCGTGGGCGGACCGGTCGACGCGACCCTCCAGGTCGGCGGCGGAGAAGTGCATCGCCGCCCAGCTTCCCTCCGCCGGCCCGGCGATGACCGCGTCCGGGTCGTTCTTGCGGATCTCCCGCGCGTAGCTCACCGTCCGGTCGAGGAGCTCGTCGTACCCGAGCGGCGCCGGATGGACGTCCCGGTGCGTGAAGTTCCACAGGCTGGGCTCGTGGTCGAGGATGTACATCCGGACGCCGTGGCCCGGGGCGTCCCGCTCGGTGAGGGTCTTCACCCACCGGCCGATGAATGCCGGGGACGCCGGAACCGAGGTCCGGGCCGGGGGCCCGGGAGAAAGCGGCTGTCCATCCGGCCGCACGCCGTTGCCGATGTCCGGATTGTCCGGGGCCACCGCCAGCTGGCGGCCGAAGACGGACACCGGGAAGGCATAGGACGTCGTGTCCCGGGCCACCCATCCGAGGGTGGGCACGGTGAGGACGGTCTCCGCGCCGTGGGACCGGTTTTCGGCGACGAAGGCGGCCAGGGCTCCGCCCTCCTTGCGGAGGGCGACGTTGCGGAAGAAGTCGTCGCTCCCAGCATTCCACGCGTTGCCCAGCTCCCAGTTGAACCGGCTGGCGGCGCTCCCGCTCCAGGACCGCGCACTGGCCCCGGTGCCCCAGGGCGAGGCACGCCGGGTCGGTCCAAGGCCGGGGTAGGCCACGCCGTAGATGAGGGGCGAGATGGGTCGGCCGGGCGCGGAGCAGTCCACCGCCACCTGCGCGCTGCGCGGCGCGATGCTGGCCACCGTGGGCCCGTTGGGTCCCTGTCCCTCGGCGAGGAGGACGATCTCGTCGAGCAGGACGGGCGTGGAGCCGACCTGCTCCGCGGCCCGGAACACCACCTGGTCGAACGGGGCCCGGGAGGGGTTGAGCGCGGCGAAGGGCACCGTCACCTGGACCCAGCCGTCGGCGAGCTGTGTCGTGAACTTCGGGACGACGCGCACGCGCGGGAACGTCTCGGCGCGGCGGCTGTCGACCCGCACCTCGAGGAAGGCGCCCCACGACTCGGGCGCCTTCATCCGGAAGGCGAGCGCCCCGAAGCTCCCGGAGAGGTCGGGGCGCGACACCGCCCACCCGCCGAGGTCGCTGAGGTCGAGCGCCAGCGGGCCGCCCACCCTGGCTCGCCGCGCCGTCCCCCACCCGAGGTCCTTCCACTCCGGGCCGAATCCCGTCCTCTGCGAGAAGATCTGCTCGCCGGACGGCCCGGCGTCGGCCGCTGCCAGCGCCATCGCCAGCGCCGCCACCGCTGCTCGGGCACGGAGGCTCACCGTGCAGCCCTCGAGGTCAGGGAGAAAGGGTGATGCAGCCGAGGATGTGCTCGGCGCCCACCAGGCCGATCGTCTGCCGGGCGTCGTCGAGGGTGGTCGTCCCCAGCGCCACGGTGAGGACCACGGCATCGGCGGCCAGGGCGATGGGGATGCTGGCCGGCTGCTCGAGCACCGAGGCGAGGACGACGACCAGTCGCTGGGCTGCCGAGGAGCGGCGCTCCGAGGCGGTGAGCAGCGAGGTCATGTTGACGATGAAGGAGGCGCTGGTGGCCAGGGTCACCGCGCGCGCGTCGAGAAGCCGCATCGGCCCGCCGCTGGCCAGGAGGCCGACGTCGTAGAGCGCGTTGCCGGCGGCCAGCGCCGATCCGCCGTGTCCGGCTGGAAGCACGGCCAGCGAGGACCAGGGCTTGCGCTGGACGGCGAACCACAGGGCCTGCGCCGCCGCCGCCGGGGTCGAGGAGAGGACAGAGAACGGCTGCGTGTCGTCAGACAGCATGGACGGCGCGCCGCTCATGGGGCGTTCATAGAAGGCTGTTCCCTGCAATTCAAGGAGCCGGCGCCGGGGCCGCCGTTTCCTCCTCCGGACGGCCGGGCCGTATCGCTGCCTCGGCGCCCCAGGCGCCGCGGGCGATGCAGATCTTCCCCACCAGCGCGTAGGCCGCGGCCACGGTGAACACCGAGCCCCAGGTCCCGAACCCCAGGTCCCCGTAGCCCTGCACCAGGTAGCAGATCTGCGCCGCCGCCGCCCCGAGCGCCGTCACCCGCTCCAGCGGGTTGCCCGCCCAGTGGTAGGCGCGGACGGTGAAGAACATCCCCACCGGGAAGATCATCCACAGGCAGGCGAAGCCCAACAGGCCACCGAAGGCCCACAGCCCGAGGACGCTGTTGTGGGGGACGTAGGGCTCGAGCTCGTAGGCGGCGGTGACGTCGGGAAGGTGGATGCGGTCCACCATCGGATGGCCGAAGCCGGAGCCGAGGAGGGGATTGAGCGAGTAGGTGTAAACGAGGTTGAAGTTCTCGATGTCCCGCCACTGGCTCGAGGCGTCCGACTTGGAGCCGATCATGGAGCGAACGGTCGCCACCGGCCCGAAGAGGCGAGACTGGGAGCTCCAGCCCACGGCCACGTAGAGGAGGAGCGGGAGGGCGGCGAACACCGCCAGGCGGGCCAGCTTGCGCTTCACCGGCCGCCAGGGGGTGATCAGCCAGAAGGCGAGCGCCACCAGCGCCAGCTCGGTCCAGACCAGGCGGCGGTTGTTGGCCACCATCGCCCACAGGTAGACGGGCGAGAGGAGCAGGAAGAGCTTGAGCGGCCGTTTGCCGCGCATCTCCAGCACGCCGGCGGCCAGGATGGCGACGCAGGTGGCAAAGAGCACCGAGTCGTGGTGGCTGGTGGCGTGCGCCATCTGCTGGATGGAGGGGTAGACCAGGCGGAGCACGATCGCCTCCGCCGACTTGAACAGGCCGACGCCGAGCAAGGCGCTCCCCACCATCATCGCGTCCTGTGCCCCGCGCAGGCCCTGCCGCATGAGCACATAGAGCAGCGGGAGGTAGAGCCACTTGATGGCCTGCCAGAGGACGAAGCGGAAGGCCCCGCCCCGCAGGAGGCCGTAGGCGGAGAGCCAGAGCACGGCCAGCACCGACAGCCAGGCGAAGGTGCCGATGGCCGATGGCGTGTCCACCCAGCCGGCCCGGTCGATGTCCGACTCCTGGACATGACGGTGAACGATGACGGCGAAGAGAAACAGGGCCAAAAGGTCGAACCCGGTGATGACCAGCGCCGGGATGGGGAAGACCAGGTTCAGCTTCGACCAGAGCAGGTTGCCCACCATGTGCCAGGGCGTCTCGAGGAGGCCGGAGGCGAAGACGTCGCCGGGGGCCTCGATGCCCCAGGCGGCGGCGAGGAGGACGACCAGGGTCACCCGGAGCGGGAGGAACCAGAGGCCGAGGATGACCAGCGTCAGCGCCGCCGGGGCCAGAGCGATGCCCAGGTTGCCGTTGCCGGCGAGGATGGCGGCCACGGTGGCCAGGGCGAGCGCGAAGAGGAGGAGGTGAGGCGAACGTGACCCAGGCGTCCGACCGGCGCCCGGTTCCGGCGCTGCCTGGGAGAGGGAGGGCGAGCCATCCATCGGACGTCAGACCAGGCGGGGGTAGACGAAGGAGAGGAAGAACGCGTAGGCCACCTCGGCGGCGAGCACGAAGAGGACGAGCGAGGAGAGGCCGCGGCGTCCGTTCCTCGCCCGGGCGGCCACCACCGGGATGAGGAAGGTGGCCAGGAGAACGGAGAGCAGGAGCAGCCTGAGCACGGAGCGATGATAGCGTGAGCGGGGAAGGGACGAGTCGGATGCAACGCGGCGTGGAGCCAACCGGGCAGCCGGCGGCCCAGCGGCCGGGAGCCAGCCCTCCGGCCGCGCCGGCTGCTCCGGCGCCCCGGACGGAATTCGAGTGGGCCTTCGTCGGGCTGTGGGTGCTGTACGTCGTCCACTCGCTGGGCCGTCACAAGGTGCTGCTGGCCGGCATCTGGCTCGGCGTGGTGGCGCTCTCGCTGGGAATGGTGGCCGTCCTGCCCAGGACCTACGAGGTGACGACCACGCTGCAGGCCCAGCGGGCGGCGATGATCTCCGCGCTGGGCAGCGGCATCACCGCCGGCGATGCCGACGCGCCGGAGAAGCAGGCGGCGGAGACGGTCCTCCGCCACGACAACCTCGTCGCCCTGGTCGGGCAGACGGACCTGGTCCACAACTGGCCCAAGAACCGCGCCCCGCTGATGAGGCTGAAAGACTGGATCTGGAGCCGCCTGTTCAAGCCGCCCAGCGAGGAGTCGCTGGTGGAGGGCTTCGTCGGCCTCCTGGAGAAGAGGCTGACCGTCACCAGCGGCGAGGGGACGGTGACCATCGGGGTCCGCTTCCCGGACGCGCAGCTCGCCTACCACCTGGTGGAGGCGGCGGTGCAGAACTTCCTCGAGGCGCGGCACGCCGCGGAGATCTCCAGCATCGCCGACGTGATCTCCATCCTCGAGACCCGCGCCGCGCAGGCGCAGTCGCAGCTGGACGACAACCTCCGGCAGCTCCAGCAGCTGCGCGCCGCCCGCGCCGAGAGGCTGGGCAGACAGGTGCGCCGGGTCCCCCAGGCGAAGGCAGCCCCCCCCGACCAGGAGGCGTCCCAGCTCCTGGTGCAAGCGGAGGGCAAGCGCCGCGCCATCGCCGACCTGGAAGCCTTCCGTCAGCGACGCATCACCGAGCTGGAGACGCGGCTGGTGGAGGCACGTGCCCTCTACGCCGCGACGCACCCGGCGGTGGCGGACGTCGAGCAGAGCCTGCGAGCCCTCCGCCAGGAGTCGCCCCAGGTGACCGCCCTGCGGCGCGAGCTCGCCCAGTTGGAGGCGGAGGTCAAGCAGCGCGGCTTCCTGCCCGACGCCGCGGGGAAAGGCACCCGGCCGGCGGAGATGGCGCTCCAGGCCGCCGCCCTCGACCCCACCGACCCCCGGGAGGACGAGGACCCGGACATCGACTACGCCAAGTCGCAGGTCCGGCATGCGGTGAACCGGTTCAATGCCATGCTCGACCGGGTGGAGAGCGCGCGGATCGAGCAGGACACCGCCCAGGCGGCCTTCAAGTACCGCTACGTCGTCATCTGGCCGGCGCAGCGGCCGCGCGGCTCGGTCCAGCCGAACCCGGCCCTGGTGTTCGTGGCCAGCCTGGTGGCCGGCTTCTTCCTGGCGGTGATCGGCACGGCGATGGTCGACCTCGCCTCGCGCCGCATCGTCGAGCCGTGGCAGGTGAACCGCTCGCTCGGGGTGCCGCTCCTCGGCCAGGTGAGGCTCCCGTGACGAGCTCCCGGCAGGGCGGGACGAGCGACCTCGGGGCGCTCTGGGTCCAGCTCGCGCGCCGCCGGTGGACGACGCTGGCCGTGGTCTCGCCGGACACGAGCGATGCGGCCGCCCGGCTCGCCCGCGGGCTGGCCGAGCTGGCCGGGGCCCACCACCGCGTGGTGGAGGCGAGCGACGCGTCGGAGCTGAAGCTCAAGCTCAGCGCGGCGCTGGGCGTCGGGGGGCCGGAGGGTGCAGCCGCCGAGGCCAGGCACCTGCGCTTCGTCCTGCCCGTGGACGGCGCGCTGGAACGTCCGCAGACCGCCGAGCTCCTGGCCGCCTGCGACGGCGTGGTGCTCCTCCTGGAGAAGGGACGGAGCCGGATTCCGGATGCGCTGAGGACGGTGGGGCTGGTCGGCCGCGAGCGCCTGGTCGGGGCGGTGCTCGCCCTGCCCTGAGGCGACCGGGGCCCCGGGGCATGATGCGCGGACGGACCCTGGCCGGGTGGATCCTCCTCGCCGCCGCGGCCGCGGCGGCGGTGCTGGTGGGAACCGAGGCGGGCCGGCGGCTCGCCCGGGCCGCCGCCGGACGCGTGGCCGGGCTGCAGGCGCTCCTCGAGCGGCGCTGGATGCGCGAGCCGGAGCTGCCCCTCGCCCACCTGGCCGCCTCGCAGGTGGGCTACGCCCCGGCGATGCGCAAGGAGTTCACCTCCCCCACCCCGTTCCGGAGCTTCGTCGTCCGCGACGAGCACTCGGGCGAGGTGGTCCTCCGGGGCGGAGGCCCGACGCGGGCGGTGGACACCGACCTGCTCGGAGCGACGAGCCGGGTCTGGACCGGCGACTTCTCGGCGCTCGAGCGGGAGGGGCGCTACCGCGTGGTGACCGACGGCGGGCTCTCCAGCCATCCCTTCGCGGTGAGCGCCGCCGTCTTCGACCGGCCGCTCCGGGCGCTGCAGCGCTGGTTCTATTACCAGCGCGCCTTCACCACCGTCTCCGCGCCCTACGCCGAGGGTCCCTGGACGCACCCCAGCGACGCACACCTGGCGCCGCCCGGAGTTCGCGGCGGCTGGCACGACGCCGGCGACTTCTCCCTGTACAGCGCGCCGCTCAACGCCGCCGTGTTCTGGCTCCTCGAGGCCTACGCCGACTTCGCGCCGCGCTCGGACGACACCCACATCCCCGAGTCCGGCAACGGCCTCCCCGACCTGCTCGACGAAGCCCGCTGGGGGCTCACCTGGCTGCTCTCGGTGCAGGAGGCGTCGGGCGGCTTCCGGAACACCACCTGCCAGGAGCGCTACGGGCCCTACGGGACGAACTCGCCGAACAGCGTGCCGCCCTACCGGGATGGCGAGGTGGGGACGCTGGCCACCGGCCGCGCGGTGGGCAGCCTCGCCTTCGCCGCCTCCGTCTTCCGTCCGCTCGACCCGAGCTTCGCCGACCGGTGCCTGGCCGCTGCCCGCGAGGGCCTGCGCTACCTCGATGCGCACCCGGGCGAGAACACCGACGGCCCGACCTGCCCGTCGGCGAGGCGGGACGGCGACGCCGAGGTGGGCCGCCAGGTGCGGATGTTCGCCGCGGCGGGGATGCTCCTCGCCACCGGCGAGCTCCGCTTCCGGGCGATGTTCGAGGAGAGCTACGTCCCGCCGGCCTACGACCCGGGCTTCCTCCACCTGGCCGGGCACGCGGCGCTGCTCTACCTGCGCGCCCCGGCCGGAGACGCTGCCCGCAAGAGCGCGCTGCGCCTCCGCCTCCGGGCCAACGCCGACCAGGCGCTGGCCGAGGGGCGCGCCCATCCCTTCGGATGGGCCGGGCGCTACCACTGGGGCTCGCTCGGCGCCGCGCTCCTGCGCACCGGGCTCTTCAGCGCCCCGATGTGCCTTGCCGACCCGGTGGGCGCCTCGGCGGACTGCGACCAGGCGCTCTCGTCGGTTCACTATCTCTTCGGCAGAAACGGAAGGCAGTTCTGCTACGTGAGCGGGCTTTCCGGGGTGACCCGGGGGATGAGGGGCGGCTTTCACCAGTGGCTGGCGGCGCTGGATGCCGTGCCGCGTGACTTTCCGGGAATGGTCGCCGGCGGACCGTGTCGCAGCCCGGAGCCGGCCGACCGCTCGATGCCCTTCGCCCGGCCGGTGCCCATCTGGGGCTACTTCGACGATCCGGCGTTTCCCCGCGACGCCCGCACTCCGGTCGAGGAGCGCTACACGGACAATGACAGCTGGTCGACAAACGAGCCTTCGGTGGAGTGGGAGGCGGAGTCGGTCTACCACCTACACCTGGCG
>Ga0335082_10010334_pt1 | contig 10122 bp, 9 predicted proteins | sample Lox_Sample_41_FD_206718 | JGI IMG/M metagenome (GOLD analysis project Ga0335082, IMG submission 206718) | Soil microbial communities from Loxahatchee National Wildlife Refuge, Florida, United States - Lox_Sample_4.1 | ecosystem: Environmental > Terrestrial > Soil > Wetlands | place: USA: Florida...
CAAGGTCCCCGAGGATTACCGGCGGCGCCAGACGCTGAAGAACGCCGAGCGCTACATCACCCCTGAGCTGAAGGCCTTCGAGGACAAGGCCCTGTCCGCGCAGGAGCGCGCGCTCGCGCGCGAGAAGTTGCTCTACGATCGCCTCTTGGAGCAGCTATCGGCCCATATTCCGTCGCTGCTTTCGCTCGCGTCCGCGCTGGCCGAGCTCGACCTGCTTGCCACGTTCGCCGAGCGCGCGCTGGCTCTGGGGCTTACGCGGCCACAGTTCACGGACGATGAGGTGGTCGAGATCGACGCCGGCCGTCACCCCGTCGTGGAGCCGCAGGTCGAGACCTTTGTGCCGAACGACCTGCGGCTGTCTCCGGGACGCAGGCTGCTGCTGATCACCGGTCCCAATATGGGCGGCAAGAGCACCTATATGCGCCAGGCCGCGCTGATCGTACTGCTCGCGCACTGCGGCTGCTTCGTACCCGCAAAGTCGGCCCGCATCGGCCCGGTCGACGCGATTTTCACCCGTATCGGCGCCGCGGACGACTTGGCCGGCGGGCGATCCACGTTCATGGTGGAGATGACCGAGACGGCCAACATCCTGCACAACGCGACGCGTCAGAGCCTGGTACTGATGGACGAGGTCGGCCGTGGCACCTCCACATTCGACGGTCTGGCGTTGGCGTGGGCGATCGCGCGGCAGTTAACCGAGAAAACGCAGTGCTACACGCTGTTCGCCACCCACTATTTCGAGCTGACGCAGCTTGTGCAGGAGTACCGCGACGCCGCCAACGTGCACATGGACGCCGTCGAGCACAAGGACCGCATCGTGTTCCTGCATGCGGTGGAGGAAGGCCCGGCGTCGCAGAGTTACGGGATCCAGGTGGCGCAGCTGGCCGGCATCCCGGCCAACGTGATCCGAGCCGCGAAGAGGCGGCTCGCGGAACTGGAGCTGCAGGCGGCGCGGCAATCTCCTCAGGCCGATCTATTCTCGCAGCGGGTTGCGGAAGAACCCGCATCGCAGCCCGAGCATCCCGTGATCCGCGCGTTGCGCGAACTCGACGCCGATGGTCTGACCCCGCGTGATGCCCTGGAGCTCATCTACCGCCTCCAAAAGCTCGAGCGCGAATCGGGCTGACCGGCGACCGCTGCTCGCCCGCGGCGGCGTCACGCCTCCAGCGCCTGCGTCTTCGCGATGTACCCGTAGTAGGCGTTGCTGCGTTCGCTCCCCTCACGCCGATACTCCTCCTTGATCGCCGCGAGCTGATCGGCTGCAAGCGCAGGCCTCTGCGCCCGAGCGACGTCGTAGCGGTAAAGGCGTGCAGAGTTGAGGCCGAAGATCGCGCGCTTGGCCGGGCTGTCCGGGCCACCCAGCGGCTGCCAGCCGTGTTTCTTGCGCATGTCCTCGGGGATCTCGATACGCCGCATGGCTTCAATCTGCCACTGAGGCGAGCCCCAGAACACCGAATCCGTGCCCCACACGACATGGTCGGCGCCCATCATGTGGACAAGCTGGCCCACGACCGCCGCGCAGAACCGCGGGTTGGTCACGCAAGTGCTCGCGAACGTCGTCCCGATCTCGGCGTAAACGTTGGAGACGCCGTACTGCTGCGGAATCCGCGCGAGGTCCGTGACCCATCGGATGTAGCCGTCCCGCTCGAACTCCGCCATCTCCTGCTCGGGTGTGTTCCAGGCGAATGGGCGGATCGCGGCGTGGTAGATGACGAAGTTCATCTTCGGCCAGTCCTTGGCCGCTTTGCCCACGTCATCGGGCGTGGCGTGGCGCCACGTGTCCGGGAACGATTGCTCATAGTCCTTGGGCATGATGCCCTTGTGGATGCAGATCGTGTCGATGCCGGCCTTGAGCGATTTCTCGTAGAACGGATACATCAGCTTCTCATCGTCCAGGCGCCAGGAGAAGTTGGAGGGAGGATAAAACGGCGCGCCGAGCGTGTAGGCCTTCCAGCTCGCCGGCCGCAGCGTCGCGATGGCCCGATCGACCTCGTCCATCCACTTCGGGTACTTGGGCGTGATGACGAAGTGGCCCAGCATGCGGCGGCTGCCGGCGACGTTGTTGATCGTGTCCACCGCCTGCTTGATGTTGTCGTTGGTCAGGAACCACCAGCTCGGGTCGTCGCCCGGCGCGCCCGACAGCAGGGCCACCTTCGTGTCGCTGTCCAAGAACATCTCTTTGACGTAGTTGTCGAACTTGTAGATGGCAAGCGTAAGGGGCATGCCCTTCAGCAGGTCGGGATTCGCGCCGACGTCTACCGCCCACTTCGCGCCCGTCAGCATCCCCTCCTTGTCGAACCCGTCGTGCACGAAGTGGGTCTGGACATCGAAGATGAACTGCCCGGAGAGTCTCTGCGCGCGCTCGGAAGCGGCATCGATGTCCCGTGCTTCGGCCTCGCTTACGTCGAAGATCGGGCCGAACACCCTGTTCATCGCGAAAAAAGCCATTGCCATCCCGGCGCTGCTGGCCAGAAACCGCCTGCGGTCCAGCCCGAGCTTTCCTGCATGCTGGTCAGCCAGCTCCTTGATCAAGCCTTCCAGCTGGCGTTGCTGCCCGGTTTGCGGCAACGGGCTGTACTCGCCGTTGGACACCACCTGAGTGGGCACCGGCGCACGGAATGCGCTGCGCTGCGCGAGAAGCGTTTGCGCCATCTCCCGGTCGCTCATCTGAACGCCAAAGATCGGATGTCTCCCCTGGTCGGTCATCGTTGTCCTCCATCGGTCGATTTCGGATAGCGGCTTGGACGGCAGGCTCTGGGTGGGGGTCACTGCCTCCGGTCGTCTATTCGTTGCACAAACGAACGCTTGCGCCTCGCGTGCTGGGCGCCGCCCGTTCGCGATGGTGCAAGCGAGGATCTGAGCGAGCCCGACGCCTTGGCGAGGTCATGTCTGCTTCCGAGCTGGCCTCTGCCGAAGTATAGTCGCTCCGCGGAGGTTCGCAGGCCAAACGGCTAGCACGTGGGCCGAGCGCTCTGGCCAGGCCCTGTTCGCCTATAGAAGGTCTCGGCTCGGAAAGGGCGCGGCGCGGAGGTGCGCCGTAGCGGGAGTGGATAGCCGCGACTTGCGCGGCGAAGCGATCTGCCGAAGGCTAGAAGCGGCGGCGTGCGCTCGGCACTAGCCTGCCGGTGCGCAGAAGACCGGTCACTGCTCCCGTGCCACGCCCGCGGCCAGCCGTTCGCGCTCGCTTGCGATCTCGCGCGCCAGCTCGACGATCGCCATCGCGTAGTTGCGGCTGCGGTTGTACTGAAGCAGCGCATAGAAGTTGTCGAACCCGAACCAGAACTCCGGCCCGTCGAGCAAGTCCAGGGAGAACAGGCACGCGGTCAAGTCGGGGTTTACTGGAGTGAGGCTGGTCGCACCACGGCTGCGCCACTCACCGACGTTGAGCGAAGGCCTGAGCCCCAGGTCGAGTAACGGGCGCGGATCGACGCCGTCGATTCGCGCCGGCGCCGCCACCGGCTGTCCCGCCTTCCACCCGGAGTAGCGCAGGTATCCTGCTACGCTGCCGATCACGTCCGCCGGGCTGGCCCACAGGTCGATCTGGCCGTCCCTGTCGTAGTCGATGGCGTAGCGGCGATAGCTGCCGGGCATGAATTGCGGCAGCCCCATGGCGCCCGCGAAGGACCCGCGCACAGACATCGGGTTCCACCGCTGCTCGCGCGCGAGCAAGAGAAACTCCTCCAGCTCGCTGCGAAAGTACTCGCCTCGCGCCGGCCAACCGAAGGCCAGCGTGGTAAGCGCATCCATGACGCGATAGCTCCCGGTACGTTTGCCGTACCGCGTCTCGATCCCGATCAGGGCCACGATGATGCCCTCCGGAACCCCGAACTCGTTTGCCGCACGCGAGAGCACCACCGCGTTGTCGTTCCAGAACGCCACGCCCCCCGAGATCCGGCTCCCGTCTACGAACAGGGGTTTGAATTCATACCAAGGCTTGCTCGTGGCGGGTGCGGAGATGGCGCGCACCACACCGGGATTGGGCTGCGTCTGCGTGAACCATGCCCGCAGCTGCGGCGCGGCGAAGCCGTGCGTACGCACCATGTACGAGATGAACTGCTCGATCTCGGCACGGAGCGGCCGAAACTCCGTCGGTGGCGTCTGCGCATCGGAGCGCACGACGCAGCAGAGCGCAAGCAAACCACAGCCAGCCCAATAGAGAACGAGTCCGAACGCGCGCCGCATCATCGCACCCGATGATCGATCACTACGACCACCCCTTTCGTCCCCGGTGCCACGGGTGCACTGACCCCCTCCAGATCCCCGACCTCCGGCATTGCATTACCGGACCTGGACACACGCGCAGCGACCACCACGCGCTTAGCCGAAGACACTTCGAACCCCGGCCGCATCGCCATGCTGTCATCCAGCTTGTACGCAAGAGGCAGGTCCTTCACCCGCTTGCGCAAGACCGCCAATGGCATGTTGCCGCCGTCCGTCCCACGCGCGAATACGAACACCGTATCCTCGGGGGCCGCGTTCGCGGCCAGTTCCGGCGCCAGCCGCACCACGCCGCTCACACCCTCCCTCGCGGCCGGGCTGCCCGCGGCCACGCGAGTCCCTTCGCTCGCCCGGCGCGCCTGAGCCTCCGCGATACCGGAAGCGAGAGCCTTCCCGAGCTCGGACCCGGGCGGCGTTTTGGCGGCAAGCCGTTGCCAGTATCCGATCGCCTTGTCATAGTCGCTGCGGCCGAACGCCGCCGCCCCGGCCAGCGTCAGCGCTTTCTGGTTCTCCGGCGCGAGCTGCAGCGCCTTTTCGAGCAGCCGGGTCGGTTCACCCTCGAGCTGGCCGCCATGTGCCAACCCCAGCGCCTCGGCTCGCTCCACCAGGATCTCGGGATTGTTGGGCTCCAGCCTCTCGGCATGCTCGAGCGCAGCGACCGCCTCGGGAAAACGCTGCAGCGCCTTGTATGCGCGGCCGAGCATCAGCCACCCCGTCGGGTCGTTGGGACTGCTCTGCAGGCGGGCGGCGAGCTTCTCGGTCATCTGCTGGAACTGCTCGACGGTGACGGAAGAGGGATCGATCGCGGCCCGTTTGGGCGCATCCAAGCCTTTCAGAGTGCCGAGGTGCAGGTATAGCAGCGCCGCGCACACCGGGATCGCGATCCCGACCACGATTGCAGCCCCACGCCCCGACCGTTGAGACTCGAGCTTGGAGCTCCGCTGCACCGGACCGGCGTCTTCCAACAGGCGCCGTTCCAGCTCGGCGCGCGCTAAGGCGGATTGGTCCTGCGCCAACGTGCCGGTCTTCACGTCCCGCTCCAGCTCGCGCAACTGGTCGCGATAGAGGGACACGTTCGCATCGATTGGCGTGTCTGCGGTCCCTGCGTTGCGTCCGAGCAGCGGCCGCGCGAGCCAGAAGACTGCGCCCAGCGTGAGCGCTGTCGCCAGGACCACGAACGCGATCATGCCGACGCGCGCCGCGGCGCAGAAGTGCCCCGCGCGGCTCCACGTTCCGCACCGCCCGCGTAGGGTTGCCAGCCAAGACCAGAATGCTGGCGCATTCAGACTCCGGGACGGTCAGGCTCGGGAGCGCCGGAATCGGCATCCCGCAACAATGCTTGCGCCCGCGCATGGTCGTCCGCACTGAGTTGAGGCGCCACTGCACGTCGACGCTGCAGATAGACCAACAGCCAGGCTATTCCCGCGACCAGCAGGACGAACGGCCCGAACCAAAGCAGTACAGTGGTGGACTTGACCGGCGGGCGATACAGGACGAAGTCGCCGTAGCGCTGCGTGAGCCACGTCGTGATCTCCTCGTCGCTGCGCCCGGCCTTCATCTGGTCGCGGATCTGGCTCCGCAGGTCCGCCGCGAGGTCGGCGCGCGAATCGGCCAGGGTTTCGTTCTGGCACACCAGGCAACGCAGCTCGGAGGCGAGACGCATCAGCCGCTGCTCAAGCACCGGATCGTCTGCGGCGGGAGGCGCCTCCTTCGCCGGCGTCAGCCCCGTGGTGAGGCACAGCAGTCCGAGCAGCAGCCAGCGCATCACGAGGCCTGCAGCTTCCGGACCAGAGGCAGGATCGCTTCGCTCAGCAGCTCGGGAGTGACGGGCCCGATCTGCTTGTAGCGGATCACGCCGGCCCTGTCGATCACGTAGGTCTCGGGCACACCGTAGACGCCATAGTCGATGCCGACCCGGCCCTCGGGGTCGGAAATGCTCACCGTGTAGGGGTTGCCGTGCTTGCCGAGCCACGCTAGCGCGTCCGCGCGCTTGTCCTTGTAGTCGAGACCGTAGATCGGTACCACGCCCGTCTTCGCGAGCTCCACGAGCACGGGGTGCTCCTGCATGCAAGACACGCACCAGGAGGCCCACACGTTGAGCAGCCAGACTTGCCCGTGCAGCTGCCGCTCCGAGACGGTCTTGGTCGGGTCGTCCAGCCGGGCGAGCTCGAATGTCGGGGCGGGCTTGTCGATCAGGGGAGATGGGATCTCGTGTGGCTTGAGCGACAGGCCCGTCCATAGAAACAGGAGCAGGACGGCGAAGACGAGCAGCGGCAAGATGAAGCGCAGGCTCTTCACCGCGTGCCTTGTGCTGCGGCCGCTGCCACCGGCTCTGCACCCGGCGCGCGTTCTCGCCGCGCGAGCCGATAACGGCGATCGGTCAGCGCGATCACCCCGCCCAGCGCCATGAGGAACGCACCGCCCCAGATCCAGTCGACGAAGGGTTTGTGGTACACGCGGACGACCCACGCACCGCCAGGCAGCGGCTCACCCAACGACAGGTAGAGATCGCGCGTGAGCCCCGTGTCGATCGCGGCGATGGTCATCGGCATTTGCTGCACGGTGTAGAGGCGCTTCTCCGGGTTGAGCGTGGCGACCGTACGTGTACCTCGGGTTACGCTGAAAACCCCGCGCGTTGCTTCGTAATTGGGTCCCTTGACTTCGCTCAGCCCATCCAGCCGAAATTGATACCCACCCGTTGCGACCGTGTCGCCGATGTTCATGCGTACATCCTTCTCGACTTCGTAGCCGCGCACCAGAGTGACGCCGAGGATGAATACACCCACGCCGAAGTGGGCAAGCAGCATGCCCCAGTACCCGCGAGGCAGCTGCGGGAGTGCTCGTACCCCGGGCCCGGTCGCTGCACGGACCTGGACGAGCCGCTCCCTGAGGTTGACGAACCCGGAGCCGATCACCCAGATCGCCAGCAAGACGCCCAAGCCGAGTAACGGAGTCCAGCGGCCCAAGGTGAGCGGGAGCAGGATCGCCGTCGCTACGGCCACGCCGAATGCCCACTTCAAGCGGACGAGCAGATCGAGCGGCGCATCCTGCTTCCAGCGCGCCAGCGGACCGATGCCCATCAGAAACACCGCAGGCGTCATGAGGGGCACGAACACCGACTCGAAATACGGCGGACCTACGGAGATCTTCCCCAGCCCGAGCGCGTCCAGGAACAGCGGATAAAGCGTACCGAGCAGCACCGCCGCGGCGGCCACCAGCAGCAGCACATTGTTCACCAGCAGCGCCGACTCGCGCGAGACCAGGGCGAAGGCGCCGCCCAACCCTACCTTCGGCGCGCGCCAGGCGAACAGCGCTAGCGAGCTGCCGATCACGATCGCCAGGAACGCGAGGATGAAGACCCCGCGCCGGGGATCGGTGGCAAAGGCGTGGACGGAGGTCAGCACGCCCGAGCGCACCAGGAATGTTCCCAGCAAGCTCAACGAAAACGCGATGATGGCCAGCAGCACGGTCCAGATCTTGAAGCCGCCCCGCTTCTCGGTGACGGCAAGCGAGTGGATCAGCGCAGTCCCCGCCAGCCAAGGCATGAACGAGGCGTTCTCAACCGGGTCCCAGAACCACCAGCCGCCCCAGCCGAGCACGTAGTACGCCCATCCGCTTCCCAGGGTAATCCCCACGGTCAGGAATGCCCAAGCCATCGTGGTCCAGGGTCTGGACCAGCGCGCCCAGGTGGCGTCGAGGCGCCCGCCGATGAGCGCGGCGACCGCGAAGGCGAAGGCCACCGAGAAGCCGACGTAGCCCATGTAGAGCATCGGGGGGTGCACCACCATGCCCGGGTCCTGTAGCAGCGGGTTCAGGTCGCGCCCGTCCGCGGCGGGCGGCAGCAGGCGCTCGAACGGATTGGAGGTGAACAGCAGGAACAGCAGGAAGCCCACGCTCACCACCGCCATCACCGAGAGGATCCGGGCCACCATCGGTGCCGGCAGGTGCCGGCTGAACACGCTCACCGCCGTCATCCACAGCGCGAGCATGAACACCCACAACAACAGTGAGCCCTCGTGGCTGCCCCAAGTGGCGGCGAAGCGATAGCGCAGCGGTAGCGTGGAGTTCGAGTTGTTCGCGACGTTGAGCACCGAGAAGTCGTTGCTGACGAACGACCATGCCAGACAGCCGAAGGCGATGGCGATGAATACGAACTGCCCCTGGGCAGCCGGACGCGCCAGGGCCATCCACGCCGGGTCACCGCGCTGTGCCCCCATCAGCGGCACCACCGCCTGCACACAGGCGATGCACAGCGCGACGATCAGGGCGAAGTGTCCGAGCTCGGGGATCATTGCGGAGCTCGTGATCCGTGACTCGTGACTCGTGATCCGTGTTTCACTTCGGCTCCACCAACGTCTTCTTCGATTGCTCCATCGCCTTGTGCGCGCGCGCTACGGCATCCGCTGCTTCCGGCGGCATGTAGTTCTCGTCATGCTTGGCTAGCACTTGCGTCGCGTGAAATACGCCGTCGGCGTCCAGCATGCCCTGCGCAACCACGCCGCGGCCCTCCTTGAACAGGTCCGGCAGGATACCGCGGTATTCGACCGGAATGGAGCGGGCCGTGTCCGTCACCACGAAGCGGGCCGTGACCCCATCGGGCTGTCGCTGCAGACTGCCCGGCTGCACCAGCCCACCGACGCGGAAGCTGCGGCCTTCCGGCGCTTCATGTGCCGCGATCTGCGTAGGAGTGAAGAAGAACACGAGGTTGCTCTGGAACGCGTTGAGAATGAGGGCCGCCGCGCCGGCAACCGCTGCCAGCCCGGCTGCGATCAGGGCCAGCCGCCTATGCCTCGCCTTCATGATCGCGGGGACTTTGAGTTACGACCCAACCGCCGTTGGAGAGTTCGCCCGCGGTTGCGAAGCAGCCACAACTCGGCAGCGATGCACAGCGCGGCCACCGCGTAGGAACCCCAAACGTATAGCGCGTAACCGCCCATCGCGAAGAAATCGCGTGCGCTGCCCCAGTTCATGCGGCCTCCGTATCCCGCATCCAGTCCGCCTCGGCTTCGCGCTCGAGGATGATTGCGCGCACGCGCACGAAGCTCACGGCAATCGCGTACATCCAGGCGGCGAGCGCCATGATCAGCATCCCGGCGACCATGGTAGCGGCCATGGACGGTGCGCGCGTCAGGCTCACCGAGGCGCCCTGGTGCAACGTATTCCACCACTTGACCGAGAAGTAGATGATGGGCACGTTGATCACGCCGATGAGCGCCAGCAACGCCGCCGCACGGTCCGCACGGCGGACGTCGTCGATCGCCGCGTGCAGCGAAAGGAACCCGATGTACAGGAACAGCAGAATGAGCTCGGAGGTCAAGCGTGCATCCCACACCCACCAGGTACCCCACGTCGGTTTGCCCCATAGCGAGCCGGTCCACAGGGCGAGGAAGGTGAACATGGCACCGGTAGGGGCCAGGGCTTGCGCCATCATGAAGGACAGCCGCGTGTTCATGCTCAAGCCGACGCCGCACCAAAAGGCCATCACCACGTACAGGAACATCGACATCCACGCCGCCGGCACATGCAGGAAGATGATCCGGTATGCATCGCCTTGCTGGAAGTCGGTGGGCGCGAGCCACAGCCCGATATAAAGCCCGATCGCTCCGAGCACCGCCGCTGCAGCGAAGAACCAAGGCGCAAGAGCGCCCGCGAGCGGATAGAAAGCCTGGGGCGATGCATATTTCCACAGCTTACCGACCATCGCAGTGCCCTACTCCAGCGCGATCCGGATCGCCGCCGCGGCTCCCCACGGCCCGAGCGCTAGAGCCAGAAGGAGGGCCGCGCCCAACAGCGACAAGTGAGCGCCAGCCGCCATTCCCGAGGCGCAGGCGGTAATCGACGCAGCCCCGAAGATGAGCACCGGAACGTACAGCGGCAACACCAGCAGCGCGAGCAACCCGCCCG
>Ga0335082_10010335_pt1 | contig 10122 bp, 9 predicted proteins | sample Lox_Sample_41_FD_206718 | JGI IMG/M metagenome (GOLD analysis project Ga0335082, IMG submission 206718) | Soil microbial communities from Loxahatchee National Wildlife Refuge, Florida, United States - Lox_Sample_4.1 | ecosystem: Environmental > Terrestrial > Soil > Wetlands | place: USA: Florida...
CTGACATCATAACCTCAAACCACGAAGGTGCACGAAGGAAGACCTACGAACTCAGCTGTGTGGGAACCATTGATAAAGCATGAAGTAAACAATCACTCCGGTTACTGACACGTACATCCACAGCGGCTAGGTCCAGCGGGCGATGGCGCGGTGCTTGTCATAACGGGCACGCAGGCCGCGGTTCAGCGTGACGATGACCAAGGGCACGATTACGATTGCCAGGATCGTATGCGAGGTCAGAATCGTAAAGTAGACCGGACGTGACCATCCTTCGCCGAGAAATCGGATGTTCCCCACGTGGGCGTGGAAATACAAGTAGCATCCAAGGAAGATTAATGACGCCACCACCGCGGCGATCATGCAGATGCGATGCGCGGCGATCCGCCCCTTTGCAATCAGAATGCGCCCGGTCAGTAGCAGGACGGCGCTGGTGCCGTTGAGGCTGGCGTTGAGCGCGGGGAAGAAAGCGTATTGTTCGGCGATCATATGTGTCGATCAGGCCGCGGGCTTCGTCGAGCGGCGGTTGGCCATCAGCAGTGCAAAGCCGAACATCACTAGGGAAAACAGCACCAAAGTGGCCATCGCCGACTTGATCGCGAAGTTGTTGTCCTGGGTTGGGTAGAGCAGCCAACGAAGAGCTTCCACACCGTATGTAAGCGGATTCAGGTACATGACCGCTCGAATCCAAGCGGATGCCCCGGTCAGTGGAAACAGTGCTCCGGACAGAAGCCACAGCGGAATCAGGAACAGATTCACGATGCCGTGAAAGGCTTGGGATGAGTCCATGGGCCATGCGATGGCAAAACCCAGCGCGGTCAGAGAGAACGAAACGAGAAACACGACCAGGGCGACCGTAACGACCTGGACTAAGTGCAGATGAATCCCGGCGAATGGGGCAAAGATCAGGAACATCAATCCCTGGACGGCTGAGAGTGTGGTGCCGCCGAGAACTTTGCCCAACACAATCGCAGATCGTGGAACAGGGGCCACCAAGACCGATAACAGGAAGCCTTCCTTGCGGTCTTCGATGACCGACATCATCGTGAAGATCGAGGTGAAGAGCACTATCAGAATCAGGGTGCCTGGATAGAAGTAATCCAGGTAGTGTTGCTGATCTCCTCCGGGAGTCGAGCGCATGGAAGTGCCGAATCCGGAGCCTAGTACGAGCCAGAAGACCAGGGGTGAGGCAAGCACGCCGACAACGCGTCCAGGCTGACGATAGAAGCGGACGATCTCGCGCCACCACAGCGTAAAGGCGGGCAGAACAACTCCTGCCGACGAGTGAGTTGTGGGCGGTGCGAGTGCAACTGATTGCGTTGCCATCGTTAACTCGTTTTTGCAGTTGGCGCTTTCGCCGGAGCTGCCTTCTTGCCGATGAGGCCTTTATCTTTCGCTTCCCAGAATGCATTGAGCATGAAGCATCCTGAGAGGGTCAGCAGAATCAGCGTCATGAATAGCCCATCCACTGTGGCGGAGAACGGCGATACGGTGATCATGCCGCTCACGAAGATCCACGCAACGCCAATCAAGGGAATGATACCGAGCACCAGAGAAAGCACGAGAATCATCGGACGCAAGTTACCTCCTCTTCTTCTTTTGTTGATCGATCGCCTGAGAATCGGGATCGGGATTCTCACTCCAAAATTTGTGGCCCGTGCGGTGGATAAAAACATCTTCGAGCGCAGGTTTGCTGACGGAGATGGCCTGAATCTCGCCGGGGAATGCCTCAACAACGTCAGGCACGAAGCGGTGACCCGCTTCCTGCTCGATGCGAACCTGATTGCCTAGCACAGTGGTCGAAACGTGAAAACGAGTTCGGATGTGCTGCGCAAGGGAATTTGCGTCGCGGGCGGCATCGAGCAGGATAACGTCACCGCCAATTTCGCTCTTTAGTTCCGCCGGCGTGCCGAGAGCGACCAGGTTGCCTTCGTTCATGATGGCGAGGCGATCGCAGCGCTCGGCTTCTTCCATTAGGTGCGTTGTGACGAGAACAGAGACGTGTTCCTCGTCGCGCAGGATTTGCAGGTATTGCCAGAGATCGCGACGTGCGCCGGGGTCAAGGCCCGTCGTGGGCTCATCCAGCAGCAGTACGCCGGGATGATGGAGCAATCCTTTCGCGAGTTCGATGCGCCGCTGCATGCCGCCAGAGAAGGTCTCGACCCGCTCTTTGGCGCGATCGGCAAGACCGACGCGGGTGAGGATTTCGTCGACCCGTTTCTTTAGCGCTGATCCTTTTAGACCGTAGAGATGTCCCTGATGCCAAAGGTTTTCATAGGCAGTCAGCTTGGGATCAACACTTTGAGCCTGGAACACGACGCCGATCTGGCGGCGGAGATTCGAGGGATTTTGTGCCGCGTCGCAGCCCATCACTAAGGCTCGGCCAGACGTCGGGATCATCAAGGTCGAGAGGATTCGAAAAAGTGTGGTTTTGCCGCTGCCGTTGGGTCCGAGAAGACCGAAGAGTTCCGCCGGGCGGACGTCGAACGAAACGCCGTTCAGCGCCGTACGATTTTCATAGCGATGAACCAGATTTTGAACCGAAATGACAGGTGAGGTGGACGCGCGGTCCACACTGAGGGCATCATCTAGCGCGGCGATTTTCGTGACCAAGAGGACCCCGGACTGCTTAACAGTTTACGACAATCGGCGCGGGAACGGCATTGTCATTGTTGATTTGTGATTGTTGATGAGAATCTGAAAACGTCGGCAGTCTAGTTCTAAATCAACGTATTTCTATGCCGCTGAAGGATTCCGTTCTGGCTGCGGGATTCTTTCCTCGAACGCCACCGGGGCATGACGCCAGACCTGAATTGCGAGGATCACCGTTGAGGCCAGTAACAATGCACCGACCGCAACGTGCGTCACGGTGGAAATTACCATCGGCAGTTCTGGCTGAATCGCATCGTGCCCCCAGGAGACACGGGTCAGGAAGGCAGTAAAGCCCAGACATAGTTGGGCGATGACAAGCGACAGCATCAGGATCGCTGGGCGGCGGATTGCTTCAATATTGGCGTAGACGGTCAAAGCACGGACGGCAGTCCAAGCAAGGACGAACGAGACCACTACAGCATGGACAACATGTGGCCACCAACTCAGACCATGGTGACGGAACATCCCGCCGAGAAAGAGTTGTACATACAAAACGAAGATTGAAAGCAGCGTCAGGGTGAACAGACTGGGATGGCGCTGGTCGAATTCAACGCGCGGCGGTTCTTCCACCCATCGGCGGCCGGTAAAGACCGCGATCGCTACGGCAATACAAAAGAATGTCTGTGCGACAGCGGCATGTGCCGTGGAAACCAGTGGCGGCTGAAACATCCTTACCGTAAGTCCGCCGAGGACGGCCTGCACGACCACCGTGCAAAACGCGCCAATGGCCAGCCAGCGCAGCCAGCGGCGCCTTTCGACAATAAGCGTCCAGACCGCGATGGTTAGGGTTAACGTGAGCAGCGAACCGGCGAGCATGCGGTGCGTCCACTCATAACGCACGCCGCCGACAAAGTGCGGGATCTTTACCAGATAGCCGAAGGAGGTAGGCCAGTCCGGAACAGACAAACCCGCGTCATTGCTGGTAACGAGAGCTCCAGCGGTGATGACGATAAGAGTTGCGCAGGCGATGAGGACAGCGAAGGTGTGGTGTGCGCGATTGTACGGTGTGGCGAGGGAGTTCAGAATCGGGCCCCCTTGGCCGGGGAAATTTCAGAATCCTGCTCCGGCCAATGCGGTATTTTAGCAGACCGCGCCAGAGATAGAAGAGGCTTCTCGGAAGGATCCAAAACCAAATCCCCACTTCTGGCAAAATCTGCCAGAAGTGGGGCACCTGGGTCGTTATTCGCCAGCTGCTTTGAAGCTCTGATCAACCGTCTTGCTATCTTTTGGAGCGACAGTGATCTTCTGATCCTGCTCGCCCAGCTTTTCGTGGACGAATGCCAGTGTGTAGTCTCCCGGTGGCAGCCCCTTTATTTCGTATTTGCCACTCTTGTCAGTGACGGCGAAGAATGGACTCTTCACCACGTTGACATACATCTTCATCCACGGGTGCTGGTTGCACTTGACCGGCAGCATGATCTCTTCGCGGGCAAAGGTCTTCTCAAGAGCAGGCGCGGAGGGTGGCTGAGACTCGTTCCACTCACGGTTATCTTTCGGCGTTGGGTGAATATTGTGCGTAGTGGGATCGTCGTTGTTGATCTTCACTGTCTGGCCAGTCATGACGCCTAGAACGTGAGGATGATATTGGCATCCCTTCTGATCGAGCACGACCGGGTCTTTTGGCACGTCGAAGGTGCGATTGCCCAATCCATCTTTTACATAGACGAAGACGTTCGCAAGATCGCCATTGTCAACCATGACGGCCTCGGCCTGATTTGTGCCTTTGCAGCCTGGGTCCTGGCTCATGTCGATCTTCGCGGGCTTGGGCGCAGCGCCATCGAATTTTACTGTGCCGCTCACGGTTGCAACGGTCGACGGGTCGATTGGAGTCGCTGCAGGCGCCGGTTGAGCTTCTTTCTCAGTCGAGGTGTTCCTGGATTGTTCTGTGTTCTTGTTGCAGGCTGCGAGCGCTAGCAGCGCGCAGAGCGCAAGCAAGGTGAGTGTCCAAACGGCTTTCTTCTTCATGATGTCGACCTTTCTGTGTGCGATATTTTGTGCTGGATATTGAGCGGACAGAGAGTCCGCCCTGTGACCGGCGCGGCCCGTTCGACGTTGTGGGGGCACGCACAGGTGCTGCCTATAATCAGACGCGTCATTCTACCGCGAACCTCCGCTCACCGTAGGATGCGATTCCCGCGCCGCCTGTTTGCGGTTGGTTGGACGCTCCAGCGATGCTTTTGCGCGAGGCATGGAGGCTGCGACACGGCGTTGTTCTTCCGCCGTCAGCTGGAAGATATAGTCGGTGAGCAGCTTGCGATGGTCGCCCGCAAAGCCGTTAAACGTCGGCGGCGTTGGCCCGGCGAACACCCACTGATTGTTCTGCTGCTTGAACAGCCCGGAAGGCATCGATGTGCCTGGGCTGACCGCCTGTGGATCGGTGATCCAGCGTTCGACCCAATCCGGCTTCAAGCGTTCTTTCGCCAATAGGAAGTTCGGAGCGGTCGCGATCTTGTCGTGCGAGGGATCACCAGTCGCGTGGCACTTCAAGCACGGCGCCGCGGTGCTCGAAAACAAGCTGCGGGCCATGTCGCTTTCTTTCGCGGTAAGCGCCGGCACCTGCTCAGGAATATACGGGAGCGGTTGCTGCGACAGCGCTTCGAAGAAGCGGACCAGCTTCCGCAGTTCGTTATCCGAGAAGGAGAACGTAGGCATGCGAACTTTGAGGTAAGGACGCACGCCATTGCGGTTCGTGTCTGTGATGCTGAGCGCGGGATTGGAAAGGAATTTCCGCAACCATTCAGGATCGACGCGCGCACCTTCGGTGAGGAGTTTCGGCGGCAGTTGCTCTTGTGCATCCTGATACTGTTGCATACCCATCAGGATGGTGCGCTGGCCAGGAATGAACTGGTGGCACCCCATGCAGTTGTACTTCTTTATGACCCACCAGCCTTCCTGAATGTCGTGGCGGGCATCGCCAGGCTTGTATTGATAGCTGGAGGGGAGGGAAGTCTCCTGGCTGCCCAGAAGGAATGTGGTGATGTCGAGCACCTGCTCTTTTGTCAGGTGCACGTTGGGCATGCGCAGTTTTTCGGTCTCGCTCTTTTCCTTGCCAAGATCGTAAACATTCGGCTCGGCAAGCTTGTGCTCGAAGAATCCCTTGTGGTCGTACCAAGGCTTGTTGGCAGGTCCGTCGGGCAACCGGGCAAGATCTTCCTTGTCTTTGATCGGCTCCGAGTCTTTCCCACCACGCGCAGCGGGTTCAGTGAAAAGCGCGAAATCGAGACGCTCGATCGGCTTGCTGCCTTCGAAGGTGAGTTCGGTGCCAATGCGGCCTTCGTCCTCAAAGCCGGAGATCTCGTGGCATCCCGCACAACCGAAATGGCGAACCCATTTCTTGCCTTCTTCTTTCAGCGCGGGATCATCCATGAACGCGGCGTTGGCGTAGGAAGACGGCTCCTGCTTCTTTTGAGAGATCAGGTAGGTCGCGATGTCTTCCGCGTCCTCGGGAGCTAGACGCAGACTTGGCATCACCGTCATGTTCTGCACCTGCAACTCGTGGCCATCGTTCGGGCACTTGCTGTGTCCGAGATCCCACTGATAGGGGAGCCCCTTCTTGGCGTAGTCCTCGGGTCCGATGTCCTTCTTCTCGTACGGACAGTAAGGACGCGTGCGCTCGCGGGCGTTGTGGATCCAGCGGACAAGATAATCGTAATTGGCCTTCTCGCCGACGCGGGTCAAATTAGCCGCAAAGGTTCCACCCATCAATTGACTGCCTTCGCCTATGGAGTGGCAAGCTAGGCATCCGCGGGTCTCAAACAATTCTTTGCCGCGTGCGGCATTGCCGGGCTTGTGCTTGGGGAGGGCATCAGTGAACCCGGATTGCCAGATATACGCCGAGATCGCCTGGATCTGGTGATCGTTGAGGCGGAAATTCGGCATCTTCGTTGTGGGACGGAAGTCTGTGGGCTTCTTCAGCCAGACAGGAATCCAGTTCTTATTCAGCTTGAGACGGACGTCTTTCAAGTTCGGCCCGATCTTCTTCGTATCCTGCATCAAGCTGTGGGACTGGAAATCGAGCTGTTGCAGTCGGCCCTCGAGCTTGCTGTTCGCAACGCGCAGATCTACTGCTTGGGTGTTGAGCTTGTTCGCTTCTTCGTTGGACTCTGCTGAGTCGGCCTGCTTCATGAGATAGGCCGACTGCTTGATGTTGTCCTTCTTCTGCGTCTCGATCTGCTTGATCTGCTGGCCGATGTTGTTCAGATCTTCGGGCTCACGATCGTAGCCTTCATAACGATGGCAGCCGTTGCATCCGCGCTGGCGGAAGAGGTCTTTACCGGAATTGATCGTCTCGAATTGCACGTCGCCGCTGGCGAGAACCATATCGGCGGAATGACAGGTCTGGCATCCCGCTTGGGCATTTTCTTTCGGGAACAATGGCCACAGCCAGTGTTCGTAGTTGCCATGGGCCTTTTCGATACTCGTGGTGGCGCGTCCATTGCCTTGATGGCACGGGGAACATCCGAACTTTTCGGGATCGTGAACCTTAAGCAGTTCTGGTTCGGAATGGCTGACTAGCGCGTTGGCGTATTCATCGGGCTTCTTGCTGCCTTTTGCGCTCATTGCCGCGGGCGTGATTTTCAAGGGCTCGCGTGTGCCCATGTGGCAGGATTCGCACCGATCGACAATGTTTGCTTCCGCAACGTTGATCTGAACAATGGTGGGATCCCAGTCAGCGGCCTTTTTCTTGAGACCATCGATCTGCGCCGGCGTCAGGTCGACCATGTGATCGGTCACATACTCGTCGAGCTTGGCTCGAGCGTCGGTGACCGGCTTGAGAACATCGCCGAGTTCGAGGCTTAACTTCGTGCGCTCGTCGCGGATTTCGTTGTAGGTCTTCTCAAGTTCCTCAAAGTTGTATGGCTTCTTCGATCCATCAGGGAACGTGACCGTAGCTTGCTCGGCCTTGTATTTGTCGATTTCTTTCTGTTTGCTCGCCTTCGACGACGCGCTTTCGCTGGTTTCGAGTTCATAGGTCAGCGCATTGACATAGGCGCGCCTATCGGTGAAAACGCTCTGCACGGCCAGCAAGCGGGCGCTGGCGTCGTCGAGCTTCTCGCGCGCAGCTTTCGCAGCAGGGGCAGAATCGTCAGATGCCTTCTTTACGGCCGCGGAAAGTTCAGCATACGTGGAATCCTTCTCGACATCCTTCTCTGATGCCTGCGACTTCGAGCGCGCGGTGTTGAGGAAGGCGGAATAACGATCCTTCCATGTTTCCTGGTAGGCCTTCCATGGGCGCTGTCCCCAGGCCTCATCCCACAACGCCCAGAAAAGGGTGATAACGAGAATGATCGTCGCGATCATGTAATGGGCGGCGTACGACTTACTCGTGATTGGATCCTGCTCGGGGATCGGTTTATCAGGCACCAGTTCCTCCGAAAGCTGTCGTTAGTCGTTGGTCGTTGGCAAACTCTCTCGTACAGAACGTCTTCGGCTAAGGACGAACGACCGAACGACCAACGACGGTCTTCAAATGTTGAACCACGGTGTAATCCACACGTACTTGATGTGCCAAATCAGGCGCAAAGCCATCTTCAGCGGCAACGCTGCCATCGTGAGCCAGAGAAATACCATCAGCGAAAACTGCAACAGGCTCATGCGCTGAAAGTCTTTCGGCATTTTGCGACGGAAGAGGGAATACACCGCACCGCCGCCCAGCACATAGAACCCGCCCACGACAATCGCGCCGAAAACCCCTTTGCCCAGATTCGACGTGATGCCGAAAATGTCGGGCAAGTCACGGTTCACCTCATAGATCAGGCGATTGTGATCCCACGTCTGACCGGGCCAGAACCACTGCCATCCTGGACCGCGGATGAACGTCCCAATGATGATCATCGCGACCCACAGGACGATGAAGCCGAAAAGAAATGTCCCGATCGAAAACTTGCGTTGCTTCCACGTGTAATAACCGCTACCCAGCGGGTTCGTATCGATGTAGGGGATGACCATTAGCCCAATGATGATCATCGTGGGCATGACAACGCCGGCGATCCACGGATCGAAATAAACCAGCATCTCCTGCAGGCCGAGGAAATACCACGGTGCCTTTGCAGGATTCATCGTGAGGTTCGGATTGGCAGGTTCTTCGAGTGGAGCGTTGAGCGTGATCGACCAGACCATAAGGATGATCGTCACGATGATTGCAGCGAGGAACTCAATGCGCAGCAGAAATGGCCAGACGTGAACTTCCTTCTGCCATCCGGGTTTGAACGGCCAGGTCTTGCGATGATGCGTCTTGGCCATCGCCGGATCTGCTTCGAGTTGCTCGATTAACACATCATTGGCGTGCGCCTGCTTCCACGCGAGGTAGATGTAGAAGATGAGCAGCGGAATAAGGCCCACGATTGGAACGTTGTCGGGGGCGGAACAAATTTCCCAGAGTTGTCGCCAGTCCATAAGTTCACTCTCCCGCGGCTTTCGGACCTCTTCTTGGTTTGTCGGCTTCCTCAGTCAGCATGACCGGCGCCGGACCGGAGATGCCCCCGTCTTTTCGAACACGCCAGAAGTGGACGATCATCAGTACGCTGGCCACGATTGGGATACCGATGCAATGCCAGATATACGAACGCAGCAGCGCGTTGGCATCGACGATTGATCCTCCGAGCAGGCCAAAACGCACATCGTTGTAGGGAGTCATGCCCAACTGCGGACCAAACGGTCCTTCGTGCCCCAGCAGCGGTGTGGCCCGCGCCATGTTGGTTCCGACGGTGACGGCCCAGAATCCGAGTTGATCGTCGGGCAGCAAGTATCCCGTGAATGAAAGCAGGAGCGTAAACACCAGGAGCAATACGCCAATGTTCCAGTTGAATTCGCGAGGCTTCTTATAGGAGCCCGTGAGGAATACGCGGAACATGTGCAGCCAGACGCCGATCACCATCAGGTGGGCGGCCCAGCGATGCATGTTGCGCAGAATCTTTCCGAACGGAACGTCGTGCTCAAGATAAAGAACATCGCGGAAGGCCTGCACTTTGCTGGGGTGGTAATAAAACATCAGCAATACGCCGGTGTAGGTCAGGATGATGAAGAGGTAGAACGTAATCCCGCCCATTCCCCACGTGTAGCTGTATCGCACGGCATCGCGATTGATCTTTGCCGGATGCAGGTGCAGGAACACGTTGGAAAGCACGCCCAGCGCGCGATTGCGAGGGGTGTCGTCGTGCTTGTGACGGAAGATCGACGTGTAGACTTGCGTCTTGGTCGGATCTTTCAGCCCGTCGACCTGCTCCTTAACCTTGGCAGGAATGTCAGTCTTCAGGGACTGAAGGTCCTCTTTGACAGTAGTCGTAACCTTCTCGAGGACCCCGACCTTGCCGCCATTCTTGCCGTTGCTTGGAGGGTTGCTGCCGCCGTTCGGATTGTTCAGATCAGCCATATCCGTCCTGTCATTGGGTCATCTGTCGATTGAGTCATCTTGTGTTTTGATGTTCGCGACAGATCCCAGTTCTCGAATCGCTCAATCACCCGATCGCACAA
>Ga0335082_10010336_pt1 | contig 10122 bp, 6 predicted proteins | sample Lox_Sample_41_FD_206718 | JGI IMG/M metagenome (GOLD analysis project Ga0335082, IMG submission 206718) | Soil microbial communities from Loxahatchee National Wildlife Refuge, Florida, United States - Lox_Sample_4.1 | ecosystem: Environmental > Terrestrial > Soil > Wetlands | place: USA: Florida...
GCTCAACGGCGACCAGGTCTGGATAGCCTCGGGAAGTGGCGAGCCCAAACCGCTGGAGATCGGCGACGACTCGGGCGTGGGCTATGGCACACAACTGATCGTCGGTGAGTCGATCCGGATCGGCAACCACGTGATGATCGCGAATCGCGTCTCGCTGATTGGATTCGACGGCCACCCCCTGGATCCCTATGCCCGTGCCCGTAACGAGCCGCCCGGGCCCGAAGGGATCGGCCCGATCATTGTGAAGGACTATGCCTGGATCGGCACCGGCGCGATCATCATGAAGGGGGTGACCATCGGCCGTGGTGCAGTGGTGGCGATGGGCTCCGTGGTCAAGATGAGCGTGCCCGATCTCACCGTTGTGTCGGGTAACCCCGCGAAGGCCGTATGGCAGGTCGCGCCGCCGGAGGGCTGGTGAGTCAGGCCGCGATGCGGTAGTGACGCATCCAGGAAGTAAGCAGCATAGCTGCGTACAGCCCGTGCTCGGCAGCCAGGCTCTTGCGCCGCCGATACTTCTTTACGGCCTCACTGGACAGCACCGTCCCGATTTGTTCACGACATTCCTCCTGCCAGGCATCCAGCACGGCTGGCGTCAGCCACTGCGCGGTCGGAATCGTGAAACCCTGCTTGCGGTCGATATCCAACTCTGAAGGCAGCAGCCGCCGCGCCAGGCGCTTCAGCAGCACCTTGCGCTCGCGGCTGGTTACTCGCATGCGGTTCGGCACGTCGCGGAAGGCGAACTCGATGACGCGCGGATCGAGAAATGGAGCGCGCACCTCGAGCGAACACAGCATGCTCGCGCGGTCGACCTTCACCAGGATGTCCTCGGGGAGGTAGGACCTGAAGTCGGTGGCCATGGCCGCGCCCGGCAGGCCGCGCTCCGCCTCCACGAGGTTGCGTCGCCAGAACTTGGGTGGTTGCCTGGGGGGGCGTGGCGCCAGCCAGGGACTGACCCGCCCGAGTTCCGGCGCATCGGTCCACACGGCTGACTGCGCGATGCCGTCGGCGAGGGTGCCGCGCAGGGCCATGAGCGTGCTGCGGCCGGTTGCGCCGCTCGGCAACGCGCGCCGCGCCGTCTCGCCGACGAGGACACGCACTCCATTGGGCAACCGGCTCTGCAGCTGCTCACGCCGCAGCGCGCTTTGGTAGGCGAGGTAGCCACCGAAGAGCTCGTCGCCGCCGTCACCGCCGAGTACCACCTTGCAGTGCTGGGCAACCGTACGGGCCAGCAGGTAAGTGGGGATCATGGAGGAATCCGCGACCGGCTCATCGTACTGCGCCGCGAGTGTTTGCAGCAGATCCACACTCGACTGACTCAGGGGCAGCTCGACGTGCTCGGTTCCCAGATGGGTGGCCACGGCGCGCGCGAATCGCTGCTCGTCCAGGCGTGGGTGATCCGGCAGAGTCACGGTGAAGGTACGCACGCGCTGGCTCGAAGCGCGCACCGCGAGCGCGGTGACCACGCTCGAATCGACTCCGCCGCTCAACAAGACGGCCAGCGGCACGTCGGCGATCAGCTGCTCACGGATGGCATTACCGAGCAGGTGCTGCAGCTGGTCGGTCAACTGATCGGGCGAGGCCGATTCCTCGGGCGCGGCTGCAGGCAGATCCCAGTAGCGCCGGATGGTCGGAGACTCCTCGCCCAGCTGCCAACTGAGGGTGTGTGCGGGTTTCAGTTTGTGCACGCCCTCGAGGATGCACCTCTCGCCCGGTACGTAGCCGAAGGTGAGGTAGTGGGCGAGACCCTCGGCAGAGAGTCGGCGCGGAAATTCCGGGTCGACCATGAGCGCCTTGAGCTCTGAGGCGAACACCAGCCCGCCCCGGTGCCTTGCCCAATAAAGCGGCTTCTCACCGGCGCGGTCGCGCGCCATGAAGAGCGTCCGGCGGGCAACATCGTAGATGGCGAAGGCAAACATGCCCTGCAGTCGTTCGACGCAAGCCTCGCCCCACACCTCGTACGCGGCAAGCAGCACTTCCGTGTCGCTGCGGCCGCGAAAGACCACGCCGCGTGCCGCAAGAGTGCCGCGCAGCTCCTCGTGGTTGTAGATCTCGCCATTGAACACGATGGCACTGGCATCCGTCGCGCTGCGCATCGGCTGTGCGCCGGCAGCAGACAGATCGAGGATGGCGAGCCGCCGATGCCCGAACTGCACGGCTCCATCCATGCTCTGCCAGTAGCCGGCGCCATCCGGTCCGCGATGTGCCAGCGCGTCACGCATCCTCTGCAGCAGGTCTGCAGGCAGCGCCCCTGCCTGCCCCGCGTAGCCGACAATACCGCACATGATTAGCCCGGCAGGCGCCAACTGGCGCGGTTGGGTGTACGGGCCGGCGCGGCTTGCTGATTCGGCCGATGTTGCATATTGCGGGGCTCAGAAGCTGGTCGCATTCGTGCGCCAAGCTTATCAGCCCGCGGCGCGAGCGACTGTGGGCAGCTGTGCTAACCTGTTCCGCAGGTGATGCAATGCTCCCGGCTCGCACGTTCCTTTTCACGCCTTGATCGGTGGCGTGAAGTGCCACGCTGCTTTCAGGAATTCGAGCGACCGGTTTCCCTGATAACAACGTACCTGGGCATCAGTCGTCTCTCCATGCCTGTGACGGTGAAGCACCGCTCCGGCATGCGCCTGCAAGTGACCGAGTTCGGTGACCTGGAGGCGATCTGGCAGATCTTCCTGCGTCGTGTCTACGAGGTGCGCCCAAGCGATCGCGTCATCGTCGATGCCGGCGGCAACGTTGGCCTCTTTACCTGTTATGCCTCGTGGCGCGCGCCCGCAGCGCGAATACTGACCATCGAGCCCTTCCCGAGCACCGTCGAGCGGCTCAAGGTCCAGCTTGCGGACAACCGGCTCGACTCGCGGGTTACGGTCCTTGATCGGGCCCTGAGCGCGGCCCACAGCGATGTGACCATGCTGCTGGATACCCCGAGCAGCCAGCAAAAGCCCGTGGTGTCCGGGTCCACTACGGGGCGCACGGTACACGTGCAGTCGGTGCCACTCTCGGCCGCGCTAGCCGGACTGCCGGAGCATATCGATCTGCTGAAGATGGATATCGAAGGATCGGAGTTCGAGGTACTGCTGAACACCCCGCCGGCCACGTTGCGGCGCTTCCACCGGATCAATCTCGAGCACCACGAGCCGCCGCGGGGCAGCTCCTACAGCAAGGCGAAGCTCGTCGAACACCTAGCCGAGGCCGGTTTTCGCGTGCGCCAGCATGCCGGCGCTGCGGACCAGGACTACGGCATCCTGCACTGCGAGCAGTGAAGCCGCCGCCATCCCGGGCGCAAACGGCGGCCACGGTTCGATCAGGGGATCGTCTTAGAACCGACGTTTGAAACGACGCCTTCCGTGCCCGCGCTCGTGTACGCGGCGACGCCGAAATACCAAGTGCCCGAGGCAAGGTTGCCGACCACGTAGGTCGTCAGACTGGGATTGTCCAGCTGCACCACGGTGTTCATCGAATTGGGCGAGGTGCCGTAGTGCACGTTGTAGCCGGCCAGATTGGTCAGCACCGTCCCATTGGTATTCTCGGTGACCGGCGTCCAGGTCAACGTTGCCGAACCGTTGGAAACCTGATTGACCTTGATACTGAACGGCGCGAGCGCGGCGCTGGCAGTGCCGTTGCTGACGCTGATGATGATGTTCGAGTAGCTGCCGGCACTGGCTGCTGCCGGAGTGCCGGTGAGCGAACCGCTGGCCGTGCTGAAGCTGGCCCACGCGGGCTTGTTCTGAATGCTGAAGGTCAGAGAGTTGCCGTTAGGATCGGAGGCCTTGGGCGTGAAGCTGTAGTTGGACCCTACGTTCACCGAAGCCGGCGGGTTACCTGAGATCGTTGGCGTGGAATCTGCGCTCTTCACCGTAATCGAGAATGCCGCCAGAGCACTCGACTGCGTGCCGTCACTCACGCTGATGCCGATGTTCGAGTAGCTGCCAGTCTGATTGCTGGCGGGCGTGCCCGAAAGCAACCCGGTGGAACTGCTGAAGCTGGCCCAGCTCGGTTTGTTCTGAATGCTGAACGTGAGGGCCGTGCCGCTCGGCGCGTTGGTGGTCGGCTGGAACGAGTAGCCCTTGCCAGCCACTACCGCAGTCGGCGGCGTGCCTGAAATGGCGAGCGGCGCCACCACTTTGATGGTGAAGGTTGGAAGCGAAACGGTCTGTACACCGTTGCTGACGCTGATGACGATGCCCGCGAAACTGCCGGCCTGAGCAGTGGCCGGAGTACCGGAAAGCATTCCGCTGCTGGCACTGAACGTGGCCCAGGCCGGCCGGTTCTTGATCGAAAAAGTGACCGAGCCGGCTGGCGCATTAGTGGTCGGTTGGAATGAGTAGCTCTTACCGGCAACCACCTGGGTCGCGGGGTTGCCCGCAATCGTCAGCGGCGCCGTCACCTTGATGCTGAACGGTGCCAGTGAGGCGGATAGTTTCCCATCGCTCACGCTGATCACGATATTCGAATAGGTTCCCGCCTGGCCTGACGTCGGCGTGCCGCTCAACGTGCCGGAGGCGGGGTTGAAGCTGGCCCACACGGGCTGGTTCTGGATGCTGAACGTGAGCGGGTTACCGTTCGGGTCGGCGGCCGCGGGCGTAAAGACGTACGCGTTGCCCGCAACTACGCCCGTCGCCGGATGCCCGGAGATCGTGGGCGGATCGTTACCCTGATTGGGCGCGGTGACGGTGACCGTGAACGCCGGCAGTGCGGCTGTCTGCGCGCCATCGGTGACGCTGATGACGATGCCGGCGAATGTGCCCGCCTGGGAGGCAGTACCGGAGAGCTCGCCCGTCGAGGTATCGAAACTCGCCCACGGCGGCAGGTTCTGCACCGCAAATGTCAATGTTGCAGCCGAGCCATCAGTGCTCGGGACGAAGGAGTAGTTGGTGCCGGCGACCAGTTGAGTCGTGGGGCTGCCGGTGATGGTGAGCGGGGTCAGAACATCGACAGAGAACGCTGCCAGCGCGGCGCTGTCCTGCCCATCACTCACCGTGATCTGAATGTTCGCGAACGTACCGGCATTTGCAGCGGTTGGAGTACCGCTGAGCTGGCCGGTACTGGCATCGAACGTTGCCCAGTCGGGCTGGTTCGTGATCGTGAAGGTCAGCGCATCGCCATCGGCGTCCGAGGCGTCCGGTGTAAACGAGTAAGTCTGACCGGCGATTACGTGATCAGCAGGAGTGCCGGAGATGACGGGCGGAGTGTTAGCGGTTCCGGAACCAGGCGGAGGGTTGGCAGAGGTTGGTCCCTGACTGGGCCCCGAGCCGACACCCACGGAACCACAGGCGGCGATACTGAGTGCGACAGCCACACCCAATATGCCCAAGCGCATACGCCCGAAGGCCGCTGAGACCCAATGCGCCATGCCCTGCCACTCCCCACGAACGCATCAACACGGCAAGGCAAAGCAAAAACCGATTTGGAGAACCGGTCTCACGGCGGCGCGCATTGATCGCGGCACCGGTAGCCCCGCTATCTCAAGTCAGCAATTGACCGGACTTGAGACCGGAGGCTTTGCGTCCCCCCCTCACGGTGGGTTTGCCCTTGCGTGCGGGAAGTAGAGCGCTCAACTTGCGTGCACGCAACATGTCTCCGTGCACAGACAGGAATTTTCCTTAATGCAACAGTTGTGCAGCGCACGCGCCTGCGAACTGCTGCGATGCGCCAAGTGGCGCGTGGGCTTGTTGGAAGTTGGAAGAGGTCGTTGCTAGCTTGACGCCTGCACGTCCGTCACGGGCCGCGAAGCACTCACTGCCGAGCTGCTGTCACTTCTTGTTTCGCCGGCGAGCGGCAAGGCCCGCCGCTGCTGCGCCCAATGCGAGGATGGTGAAGGAGGCCGGTTCCGGAACCGAACTCGAACCGCCGCCACCGCCCGGGGGCGGCGGGCACATGCTCTTGAGGATCGAGCAGGTGGTGCCGGCCTGGACCGGGGATACGCCCAGTGCGGCTAACGAGAGGACTGCGACCAAGGCTCGGATTACGTTCTTCACGTGCCACCCACTAATCCCTAAGCGTCCGTTAACGGACAACCAAAGACATGCAATACTCGGGCCACCCTAGCTAATCCATTGATCCACGGCTTAGCCGTTTGATCTGTAGGACATTATTTCCATCGAAACCGTAAAGGATGCCGACGTGCACTGCGTCACAGACCCCGGTCCGTCGGGGAATTGCGACATGCGCTTACGATACCATTGAGGCACAGTCCAAGGGATACGAACATCCTCACACTCCGCGCCAATTCGGGGGCCGCACTCAGAACTGCGCTTGGGGTCTGGGGGGTGATCGCGCTCGTGATCATTGCCTGCTGGCCGATCAGTGTCAGGGTATGGCACTACTGGGTAGATGCCGACAACAACCACGTCCTGGGGGGGCGTGGCGTGTGCGTGAGCCTGCTGGCGTTCTGGCTGCTCTATCGGGCGCGCGGGTCCCTCAACAGCGCCGCACCACGGCGCCTGCCCTGGGCGGCGACGCTGCTACTGCTCGCCGCCGCGGCCACGCTGCTCACGTGGCTGGGAGACCTCACCGCCTGGCAGGCCCTGATGTTGCCCACGCTGATGCTGCTCGGGATCCTCACGCTTTACGGACCCGCCGTCACCCGTGCAGCGGCGGTGCCGATCGCCTTCCTGTACCTGGCGGCGCCCGCATGGGATGACTTGCTTGGACCGCCGCTGCAGAAACTGACGCTGTGGGTGATGAGCTGGGCTGCACCTGTCAGCGGGATACCGGCATCGGTATCCGGCTCGGTGATCTCTCTGCCCGGGCACATGAGTGTCGAGGTGGCTCAGGGCTGCAGCGGCGTGGGATTCCTCATCGAGGGAGTCGCAATCGCCGCGCTGCTCGGGGAATTCGAAGGTGCCAGGTGGCAGCGCCGCCTCGCGCTGGTGGCGGGCATCATTCCTGTCGCATTGCTGGCTAACTGGGCGCGTGTGCTGCTCCTGGTATATATCGGGTACAGCAGCGGCATGCGCCACATCCTCGTGACTCGCTATCACCTGCAGTTCGGTTACGTGGTGTTCAGCGCGGTGCTCCTGGCATTCCTGTGGCTCGTCACTCGGTATAACCCGACGCGCACGCCCGAGGCTGTGGCTTCATGAGTCCGCTGGTTACGCAGGTCTGGGATGATGTGGTTAGTGCGTGGCGCTACCGTTGGTACGCGCTGTCGGCCGCCGTCGCAGTCGCTGTCATTGGCTGGGCGGTGGTGTTTGCCCTTCCGGATCAGTACGAGGCCTCGGCGCGAGTGTTTGTGGATACCCGGACCTCGCTGAAGCCCGCATTGGTGGGGCTGGCGCTTGAGCAGGATGTGGACGCACAGCTTAATTTCGTGCGCCAGTCACTGCTGGCTGCCCCCAGCCTGCAGCGCATTGCCCTGCAGGGTGGACTGCTACCCTCGTCCGGCGTGGATCCGCGCCGCGCCGAGGCGACAATCGCCGACATGAGTCGGCGCATCGACATCACCGTCAAGAGCGCGAGCGGACGCGAGGAAGACCGCAACACGGGCGGCACCATTTATCGGGTGATCTACCAGGACCGCGACCGCGCCCGTGCGCTGCGCATCGTCGACATTCTGCTGGACAAGCTCGTCACTGACACCCTCGGGGGTAAGCGCGAAGGCTCGCAGAATGCGCAGCAGTTTCTTGAGGTGCAGCTGCGCGACTACGAAAAGCGCCTGCGCGCCGCCGAGGACCGCTTGGCCGCTTTCAAAACCAAGCATATTGGCCTCATGCCTTCGGAGCAGGGTGGCTATTTCGCAGCGCTGCAGCGCGAGTCGGATGCGATCGCGAACCTGAAGACCAAGCTCGCCGAAGCGCAGGCGCGACGCGTTACCTTGACCCGACAGCTGCACGGCGACCTGGCAGTTGCTGCCTCGGGTGCCGGTTCCTCGCAGACCGGATCCGGCTCGAGGGGCGGCCTCGACACCCTTGCCCGGATCGACGATGCACAGGCCAAGCTGGATGAATTGCTGCTGCGCTTTACCGACAATCATCCGGACGTCATTGCCGCTCGGCAGACACTGGCGGATCTCAAGAAGCGCCGCGAGGCCGAAGTCGAGGGCTTGCGCCAGGGTGATGCCGCGGCGGTGGCGGCCAGCCACGCCAGCAGCAATCCCGTTTACCAGAGCGTGCAACTGGCGCTGAACCAGGTGGACGTCGACATCGCGGACCTGAACACTGAGATTGCGCAACACGAGGCCAGGGCCGCTGAGTTGCACCGCATGCTCGACACCGCGCCCCAGGTCGAGGCGGAATTCGCGCAGCTGAACCGCGACTACGACGTAAACAAGGGGCAGTACACCGCCTTGCTCAGCAGTCTGCAGAAGGCACGGCTTGGGGAGCGCGCCGATGATGCCGGTTCGATCCGCTTTGAGATCGTCCAGCCTCCGACCGCGGACCTGCGCCCGGTGTGGCCGCTGCGCAAGATGGCCCTGACGGTGGTGCTGGGTCTGGCGCTCGGCGCCGGCGCGGCTCTGGCTTACGGTCTGAGCTACCTGAACCCCGTGGTCTCTTCGGCCGCAAGCCTGGCGACGCTCCTCAAGGTACCGGTATTAGGGGTGGTCAGCGTCGCCTTCCCCGCCCGGGCTCGTCACGTGCGGCGGGTGGAGACGCTCCGTATCTCGCTGGCTGCGGGTGGGCTGCTCGCGGCATTCGTGGTCGCAGTAATCCTCAGCCAAAGTGGCTATCGTCTGAGCCTTACGGCTCTAAAGCAGATGGTGCATCCGTGAGCCTGATCGAGAGCGCCTTGCAGCGGTTGCGCCGTGCCGAGGACGCACGCACCGAGGCTGCGGTCGCGGTTCCAGTTGCCAAGCCTGCGCCCGTGGTAGTGCCTGTCCTGGATGAGCCGTCGCGCCGCATGTCACTTGATCTGGGCCGACTGCGCGCCGCCGGCTATCTGCCAGAAGAGCTGATGGAGCGGCGCTTTGCCGATCACTACCGGCAGATAAAGCGACCGCTGATCGAAAAGGCGCTCTGCGGTCCTCCCGAAATGCGGCTGATCCTCGTGACCAGTGCGCTGCCGGGGGACGGCAAGACCTTTACGAGCATCAACCTCGCGCTCAGCATGGCGCGCGAGCGAGACATCTCCGTATTGCTGATCGACGCGGACGGCACCCGGGCGCGCATCAGCGAGGTCTTCGGTTTGCGTAAAGAGCCGGGGCTGCTCGATGCGCTGGCGGATGAGTCAATCGACGTCGAGAGCCTGGTGCACCGCACGGACGTGCGCGGCCTTGACGTGCTGCCGGCGGGCAAGTTCATCGACCACGCGACCGAGCTGCTGGCGAGCGCACGCATGCAGCAGATCGCGGCGCGAATCGCCGGCCGCTCATCGCGGCGCCTCGCGGTCATAGACTCGGCGCCGCTGTTGGCCTCCAGCGAGGCGCGAGCCCTGATTCGCGTCCCCGGTCAGGTTGCACTGGTCGTGCGCGCCGGCCGCACGCCACGACGTGCGATCGTTGAAGCAGCTGCCCAGGTGGACAAGAGCAAATTGCAGGGCTTGATCATCAACCATGCCCGCCCGGCTCCCGGCTCGGCCTACGCGTACGGCTACTATGGCTATGAAGATGACGCCCGCGAGCGGGCTCGGGACGCCGCGGGCAGCGACTGACCGACCGACGCCAGTTTGAGAGACGCTCCCCGGCGCCTTGCAAAGCGCTTCCCACCCCTCCAGCGCTCAGAAGGCGCCACACGTTGGTCGTCCCGGTGACGGCAGGCATGGTCGAGCGTCCAACGATCGCCGTGGGGCTATTTTCGTTCCAGTTCGGCGGCTCCGAGCGCATCGGCATCAATCTGGCCCTTGAGTTCAAGGCCCGCGGATATCGCGTGGTGTGCTTTGCGTTCCATGATTCCGACGGCCCTTTACGCGTGGAACTGGAGCGAGCTGGCATTCACTGCCTCGACCTGAGCTACTCGAGGGTGGGCGGCCTGCTGCGGTGGCCCCGCTACCAGTGGCGCATGTGGCGCATGCTGCGCCGCGAGCGGGTCGCTGCGTTGCACGTGCATCATCACGGGGCGCTGATATTGTGCGGCATCCCCGCGCGCTGTGCCCATGTGCCACGCGTGGTGATGACGGAGCACGGCTTGCAGGCATTGCAGGAGCGTGCCAACGCGCGCCGGCTAACCCGGCGCTACAGCCGGTATGCGACGG
>Ga0335082_10010338_pt1 | contig 10121 bp, 10 predicted proteins | sample Lox_Sample_41_FD_206718 | JGI IMG/M metagenome (GOLD analysis project Ga0335082, IMG submission 206718) | Soil microbial communities from Loxahatchee National Wildlife Refuge, Florida, United States - Lox_Sample_4.1 | ecosystem: Environmental > Terrestrial > Soil > Wetlands | place: USA...
CGAGCGGCTGAAGCGCCTGGATCCGAGCCGATGTGCCGATTGCCATGAGCTCGGTGCGCATGGCCACTTCGAGCACAGACCGATGTTTGACGGGTTGGATCTGACCGGATTGACCAGTGTTGCTGCGCCCGGGCTTACATGGAGCTTCGTCGCTCGATTGAAGGAATCGACAAGCATGAAAGTGGTAGTCAAAGGGATCCTGACGCGCGAGGATGCCAAGCTCTGTCTACAACATGGCGTTGACGGCGTCATCGTGTCCAACCATGGAGGACGGGCGGAGGACAGTGGACTGGCCGCCATCGATGCACTGCCGGAGGTGATGGAAGCGGTGCAGGGGCGCATTCCAGTCCTGGTCGACGGGGGTTTTCGCAGGGGCACCGATGTGTTCAAGGGTTTGGCGCTGGGTGCCCAGGCGATCTGCATCGGTCGGCCGTATGTCTGGGGATTGGCGGCGTTTGGACAACCGGGTGTCGAACGCGTGCTCGAAATCCTGCGCATCGAACTCGAACTGATCATGAAACAGTGTGGGACCCGTTCGCTCAAGGAGATCACGCCAGCGCATGTGGGCAAGCCTTCTTGAGTTCTGCCGTCGGTCGACATCGACCGATCGCAAGGTGTTGCCATTGGCATTCACGCTGTCGGTGGGCTGCACGAACATGAGGTGAAGCTTGTCTTCATCGGCTAGCGCCAGGGGGAGACCGGCCAGGCCGAGCGGCAGGATCGGCAACAGACGTCGGTACGCGGGATGTCCTGCCAGGATTGCAGTTTAGATGGACAACGTCGTCGTCTGATTCTTAGGCGCTTGGCTGCGATAGCCTCGCTCGATTCCAGCGGATGAGCGAAGACATTGCCTCGGTGGCACCTGTGATGCGAATGGCCAACAGTAGCTTGGGCTTTCCCGCACAACGATGGGCAGTCCACAGAGCAGCGCGCGGGGATCTTCAGTCAGACCGTGGGGAACTCCGACCGGCTGGCTCGCTGGCGCATCGGATCGCAGCGGCGCGCACCGACCGGAGCCTGGCACCAGGCCGCGCTCCCGTCGTGGCATAAGGATCGCCCGTGCTCCCACAGCAAGCCGCGCTCGCACCGGCGGCCAAGCTTGCTTCGCGGCCGCGGCGGTCGCCGCGCCTCCCTGTACGGCCAAACCCTAGCCTCCGTCTTGCGACCGAGGCCACAAGCCAACTGCTCAAGTCCGAGCCCTAAACCCCCAACGCCCAAACCCGTTGCACTGCGGTTGGCCGGCGCTGTAGCCGGCTCCTCTAGTACCCGATCGCTTTGATGTCCGTTGGCCAGCGCAAGCGCGCGAACTTGTCCGACCGCGACTGCTTGGCCGATCGTGCCGTCGGCTGCGGACCCGTCGTCGCAGTAATTTAGTGCCAGGCGCGGCCTAGCAGAACTGCGGGTTTCGCCGCAGATCTCTGGTTGCTACATTCGCCGCGTCAGTCTTCTACTTCTCACCCCGGAGATCACCATGGCTCTGCTCAAGTTCGAACTCCCGAAGGAGCTCGCTCACCCGCGGGAGAAGATCACGCGCGAGGTGAGCGAGCGCGTGGAATGCTACCGCGAGATCTGCGGCGCGCTCGAGCTCGCCGATCTTGTCGAGCGCGCGCTGGTGTACGTCATGGACAAACACGCCGACTTTCGGGCGCATGAGAACGGGGAGGCGAGCATCCCGGCGAAGACCGCGCGACAGCCGCGCGCGAAGAGGGGGCCCCGCCGATAAATCCGGCGGGGCCCCGTACGCTTTTTTGTCACACTCGACGCCGCGGCCATCCTGGACAGGCGGACCGCAAGCCTTCAATCGACGCTTTGACTTGTCGCAATTTCGATGGTGACGAACTGGCGAGTTGTCCTGCACCGGACCGTTCGGTCGACAAAGACGTCATGGTCACCAAGCCAGAGGCGGTCTCACGCAAGTCCGCGGATGAGCTGCCGCTTCGTCCTATGTCGAGCGACGAACGAGTCATTTCTGCTCCTCGAGAATCTCCAGCATGGTGCGCACTGTCACGATCTGCGTGTTGCCGTGGCGCTTGAGTGCGAGCAGATGACGCTTATCCCCGCTCACCAAATAGTCGGCACCGCCCGCCTGGGCTATCGCCAACAGCACGTTGTCAGCTGGATCGCGTGAGGTCGTCACGCTAGGCAGGTGTTCCACCCGTTCGGCCAGCTCGTAGAGGGCATTAATAAGCTGTCCGGCGTGCGCGGGGCGCAGGCGCTTTCGGATTCGGGGATAGCGGGTGACGCGGCGCAATTCCTCGAGCTGCAGATCAGCAGTAAGGAGCTGGTAGCGACCCCGTGGCCACAGGGCGAGCAGTTGTGCGGCCGAAGATCCGACACCCAACAAGGCGCTAACCAGAACATTGGTGTCGAGCACCAGGCGCATCAACGACGGCGAGGCGCCTTCTTAGGCTTGAAGGCGTTGAGCAGGCCATCCTTTAGCAGCTGTGAGCCGGCGGCGTCCACCGCCTCGTCCACGAGATCCTGGAGCTGTTGAGAACTTAGATCCGCGAAGCCCGCTCGAACCTCACCCAAGGTCTGGTCGAACACGCGCCAGCGCACCGCCTCCTCGACGAACTTGGACAAATCGCCCTTCTTGAAGCCGGCGCGGGCGAGGAAGCTGCGCACAGCAACATCGGTGTCTTTGGAGATCTTGATATTCCAGCGCACCGCATCCTGGGGGTCGGCTGAGTTTGACATCGGACGCTTATACACCTAAGCACGTATGCATCTAAGTATAGATGTGTGCCGGCATACAAGCAACTTGGAGACAGGTCCGCAGAGACATTGATTCCATTGACTTTATCAGCACAGCTCCGCGTTGGGTCAGGAGAAGCTCAAATCTAACGTAACCAGCTGTTTTAAAGACAGAATACTCGATAACCAACCTGTTGGGAGGTCTTTCACGGCGGTAACCGGGGTTCGAATCCCCGTGGGGACGCCAGTAAAATCAATGGCTTGCCGCTCTACTTCACAAACTTAGATAACTTTTAGGTAATACGCCGCCTCAGGGTCAGCCGGGATTTGCGTGTACTTCCGTAGATATCCGCAGACGACCGATGCTTCTCAACCGAGTGCGATGCTCGATTTCCGCATTCCTAAACCGGCCGTTCGTGACGGACAGGTCTCGACCCCTATGTGTAGATTTCAACTATGTGTAGGTGGTCGGATCAAATCTGTTCGAGCCAGGCGCAGCGCGGCTCATGGCAGACCCGTCAGTGAAGAGCTAGACATAGTTTCCGCAGGGGAGTCCATTGGTGGTCCCACCACAGGAGACCACCATGGCAAATCTCTCAGTATCTGGACGCAGCTGCACTGACTGGCTCGACGATGGGCCTCTGGCGCCTTACGTCGACGCCTTCAAGCAATACCTGACGAAGCGAGGCTACGCCAGGAACAGCTTCGCCAGTTACATGGGCAGCATCGCCCACTTCGCCCAATGGATTCACCGCCGCGGAGTCGATGTCCGGCGCATCGACGAGTCAGTCCTGGCTGAGTTCCTGGACGGTCACCTTCCTTGCTGCCGCTGCACCGGCGCGGTTCAGCGCCATCGGCCCAATCTGAGCACAGCGCTCGGACATCTGCTGGTGGTTCTGCGCGCGCAAGGTGTGATCGCCCCACCGGTGGTGAGCAACACACCGGTCGATGAGGAACTACGCCGTTACGGCGAGTACATGGGGCGCGTGCGCGGTCTGGCCCCTGCAACCCAGGCATTGGCACTCGGCATCGTGCGCCGGCTGCTGATCTGGCGCTTCGGCGACTACGCCATCGACATCGCCGTAATCAAGGCCGAGCACGTCCGCTGCTTCTTCACCCAAGAGGCCAAGCGCTACAGCAAGCCGGCAAGTACCGGCACGGTTGTGGCGGCGCTGCGCGGGTACTTTCGCTATCGCGCCTCTCTCGGCGATACCGTACACGGCCTCATTGGCGCGCTGTCCTACCCTGCCAACTGGCAATTGGCCTCGCTTCCCAAGACCCTGACGCCTGAGGAAGTCCAGCGATTGGTAGGATCTCTCGACCAAGCCGGCCGCTCCCAGCGGCGGGGTGCCGCCATCGTGCGCTGCGCACTCGACCTTGGGCTGCGCAGCGGTGAGGTCGCCCGGCTCAGCCTGGACGACATCGACTGGCGCGCCGGCACGATCACGCTTCGTCACACCAAGGGCCGCCGCGAGGATGTGCTGCCACTGCCGGCCACCACCGGTGCGGCGATCGCTGCATACCTGAAGGAGGAACGCCCAAAGACCCGCAACCGCGCGGTCTTCGTGCGCCACATCGCTCCGCGCGATCAACCTGTCGGCCCTGACCTGGTGCGCAAGACGATCCGTCAGGCCTACGCGCGCGCTGGACTGCCCTACACAAGCTCGCACCTGCTTCGCCACACCATGGCCAACCGGCTGCTGGCAGGCGGCTCCTCCCTTAAGGAGGTGGCCGACGTGCTGCGCCATCGGTCCCTGAACACCACGCTGATCTACGCCAAGCTCGACAGCCGTAACTTGGTTGAAGTCGCGCTGCCGTGGCCGGGGAGCGCATCATGAGCGCGACCCCATCCCTGCGCCTGCGCGTCGAGCGCTACCTTGCCCAGCGTCGCCGCCTAGGCTTCGGTCTGCGCAGTCCGGCTTACGCTTTGCGCAGCTTCGCACGCTACGTTCAGTCCATCGGCCGCTGCGGACCGTTGACAGTGGAGGTCATGGCCGACTGGGCCCGGCGCGACAGCCACGGCAGCGCCGATCCGCATACCTGGGCGCGGCGGCTCAAGCATTTGCGCTCGTTCACGCGCTGGCTGCAGCAATTCGAGCCGCGCACCGAGGTTCCCGACGATACGATCTTCGGTCGCCTCCCGGAGCGGCAGGCCCCGCATATTTACAGCGAGGGCGAGATCGTCGATCTGCTCGCCGCTGCGCGGCGGCTTGGGCCAGCCTCGACCCTGCGAGGGGTCGTCTACGAAACGCTGTTTGGACTGATTGCTTGCACCGGGCTACGCATCTCCGAGGTGCTGGCGCTGCGCAACGAAGACGTCGACCTCACGCGCGGCATGCTCACCATCCACCTGACCAAATTCGCCAAATCGCGTCAGGTACCCATGCACGACAGCGCAATTGAGGCGCTGCGACGCTATCGGTCGACACGTGAGCTGGCCGGCGAGTCCCCGCAGGCCGATGCCCCGTTCTTCTTCGGCACGCGAGGTCAACGCAGCGGACTGCCGCTGGGCGAACGGCAGGTACATCGCGTCTTCGCAGAGCTACGCCAGCACTTGGGCTGGCGCAACCGAGGAACTCACCACGCGCCGCGTATCCACGACCTGCGCCACAGCTTTGTCGTCCATCGCATCATGCAGTGGCACGCGCAGGGCGTTGATATCGATCAGGCGATGCTGTCGTTGTCGACCTACGTCGGGCACGCGATGGTGACCAACACCTATTGGTACCTCTCAGCTGTTCCGGAATTGATGGGACTGGCCGCAGAGCGCTTTGAATCGTTCACGGCGCAGCCGGAGGGCCCAGATGCCTAATTCCACCGCACCCAAGCCTTCGTCCTTCGCCTCACTGGTACAGCAGTTCTTCACCCAGTACTTGGTCGCACAGCGCGCGGTCAGCCCGCGCACAGTAGCCTGCTATCGCGACGCGTTGACGCTGTTCCTTGAGTTCGCCAGCGGCAAGCTAGGCAAGACGCCCAGCGTGCTGCGGCTCGTCGATATCGAGCCCGATCTGATCCTGGCGTTCCTGGACCATCTCGAGCACGAGCGGAACAATTCGGTTCGCAGCCGTAACCTGCGGCTGACTGCACTGCGCGCGTTCCTGAAGTTCGCGGGTCGACGTGACATAGCCTCGCTGCACATTGTCGAGCGAGCACTGGCAGTGCCGATGAAGCGCTTCGAACGCCCGATGCTGGGCTTCCTTACTCGCGAAGAGATGATGGCGGTCTTGGGCCAACCGGGGTCGACCTGGACTTCGCAGCGCGACCATCTGCTGTTGGCGATGCTCTACAACACCGGTGCGCGCGTCTCCGAGATCATCGGCGTGCGTGTCGTCGATGTCGTACTCGAAGGGGCCGCTTGCGTTCACCTGCAGGGGAAGGGGCGTAAACGGCGATCAGTGCCGCTGTGGAAGACAACCGTGCAGGAGATTCGGGCCTGGTTGCGGCGCAACCCGCAGCTGCGCGCCGAAGCGGCCTTGCTACCCAACCGCGACGGACACGCGATGACACGCTGCAATGTGGGGCAGCGGCTTGATCTTGCCCTCGCACGCGCGGCTGCCAACCTCCCCACCCTCGCCAGCAAGCGGGTCTGTCCGCACACCGTGCGCCACACGACGGCGATGCACCTGTTGCAGTCAGGCGTGCCCTTCAACGTGATCGCCCTGTGGCTCGGGCACGAGAGCACGAACACCACCCACCGCTACGTCGAGGCAGACCTCGAGATGAAGAAGAAGGCCCTCGCCAGGCTAGAGGCGCCAGCCACCAAGATGCGACCATTCCGCGCCTCCGATGCCCTCATGCGGTTCCTGCAGACACTGTAACTATGTCAAGCTCCGCCAGCTCCTGAAGCCCCAAGCGTCAGGGGCTGGCGCCGCCTCTCGAAACAACCTACACATAGTTGAGATCTACACATAGGGGTCGAGAGTTGCCGGCGGCATCCGGCACACTTCGGCCCAGCCTGCGTGAAAAATCGAGGCCATCTCACGATGGTGGGACCCTGGTCTGGTCGCGGAATGCCTATACTGTGCGAACATCTTTTGCGAGGAGATCTACGATGTCGTCACAATCAAGAGCCACAAGAGAGAATCAGAAGAAGCTGTACGACGAACGTCTGCAAGCGCGTCAAAACGTGCTCGAGAAACGGGGAATGGCCCCCACGGAGTTCAAGAAAGACAAGGTGTACGAGCATCTGAAGGCCAAACATCAGGCTATCGTCAAGGCCATTGCCGCCATCGATGCTAGCCTCACACGCAAAGAGCACCTCGAGGCAAAGGACGCGAAGAAGGCGGCACCAGCGCCTGTCCCCACCGAGAAGAAGCAGAAGAAGGAGAAGCCTGAAAAGGCCGCAAAGGCCGCTCCCGCTGACCCCGACAAGTAGTCAGCCGGCGCGGGGTCGCATCTCTCCCGCAGTATCAGAGAACCGGTGGAAAATCGGGCGGACCACTCTGGGTAGATCGCACAAGTTCGCGGTTCGAAGCGCCGACTGTCTGCTTTCCGCGATTCCAACCTCCGGATCGCGGAAACGCCACTGTCCGGAAGGGGTCGACTGCCGCCTTTCAGGGTAAGGCAACGACCCATTTCCAGTGCCTGGATTTTTCCCGTCCGGCGCGCCAGTCGATCCGAGCTCTGCCCTCGTGCGGGGCTGTCCCACGTCCGGTGGCGCAGCTCGATCGGCGCCAGCTCTCCACCGATGTCTATGCCCCAGCGACTTGATGCGCGCTGGTATAGCCGCCTGTCGAAAATCTGGGTCTGTTCGCTTCTGCGCAGCGACGGCGTCCGGTCGTCACTGCGCGGCGGGCTGCTCCAGGCTCATCAGGGAGCGGCCACGGGTTTCCGGCAGCATGAGCAAGGCGGCGATCATGATGGCATAGGCACCAAGCGAAAATACTGCGATCGCAGGCCCGAGGCCTAGGCGTGCCGACAGGAAGCCAACCAGTGCCGGGAACAGTGCGCCGATGCCGCGGCCGGCGTTATAGCAGAACCCCTGCCCCACGCCCCGCACGGCCGTCGGATAAAGCTCGGTCATGAACGAGCCCATGGGCGAGAACATGATCAGCGAGACGTAGCCGAGCACGAACCCAACCAGCAGGATCCAGCTGTTGCTGATCGGCGCAAACAGATAGATCAGCGTGAGGATCACCGAGAGGATCGCCGACAGCAGGAACGTGGGCTTCCGCCCGATCGCATCGGCGAGATAGGCTCCGCTCACGAAACCGAAGAACGCCCCGAGGATCAGCACCAGCAAATAGGTGCCGGTGCCGACCGAGGAAACGCCACGCACCGTTTTCAGGTAAGTCGGCAGCCAAATCATGAGCGCGTATCCGCCGCCCTGTGCGCCGGTCACCATCAACGCAACGCGCCATGTCGTGGCGAGGTAGGGCGGCTTCAGGGCCGAGAAGATATGCCAGATGCTTGCGGGCGCGGCACGCTGCCGGTTGAGTTCCGGTTCCTCGACGAAGCGCCGGATCCAGATCACCAGCACCGCGGGCGCGAGACCGATCCAGAACAGCGTGCGCCAGGCGTACTCCTCGGGCAGGGTGGCGATCAGGATCGTGTACAACAGCGCGGCGGCGCCCCAGCCGACCGACCAGCCGCTCTGTACAAGACCCACGGCCCGGCCGCGATACTTGTCTCGGATCACTTCGCCCATCAGCACCGCGCCGGCCGCCCATTCGCCGCCAAAGCCGAGCCCTTGCAGAGCACGGAAAACGAAGAGTTGCGTGAAATCCTGGGCGAAGCCGCAGAGGAACGTAAAGATCGCATACCACACGATCGTGACCTGCAGCACGCGCACACGGCCCCAGCGGTCCGCCAACGCGCCCGCGAGCCAGCCGCCGAGCGCGGAGACCAGCAAAGTGATGGTGCCCAGCACGCCCGCCTGACCGGTCGAGATGTGCCAGAGGCTGAGCAGGCTGGGGATGACGAAGGAGAAGATCTGCACGTCCAGCGCGTCGAGCGACCAGCCGCCAAAGCAGGCGCCCATCGTCCGGCGTTCTCTGGGCGTGAGGTCGGAAAACCAGGCCAGCATCTTGCGCCTCCTCTGTTGTTGTGCACTTCCGCCGTGCAGCCTGCGACGGCCTCGCGGCTCGTCAAACCGTATGACTCAGCGGCGGGCGCGGCCACGCCACAGAGCAGTTGCCATCGGCATGGGCTTCGCGCTCGACCGCTGAGCTGCCGCGCGCGGCAGATCCACCCCCAGATGGGATAGCAGGTCCAACCGTATCACACGCTCCCGCGCCGCTCAAGGCGCCGTGTTGAATTGGCCCATCGAGGCTGGGAGAGTAATCGGGAGCCGAGCCCGGCTCAGACATTCATCTGACTCATGGGTTGCATTCCGAGAATTCGTTTGTCGCGGTCGGGCGTGGATCGCATACTCGCAGCAACACCTAATGGCGGAGAATGTCGATGTCCGCTCGATTCGTCACGGAAATCGGTTTCGGCCTCGAGGCTGGCGCCTGGGGCGGGAGCGTGGCCCTCGACGGGGCGCGCTGCGTCCGGGTTGCAGATGGACGCGTCATATCGATCAGGCGCGCGTCGCAGGGCGACGAGCAGTTCATGCAGCGCTTCGTGGGCAGCCTATCGGCGCATAGCCGTTACCAGCGCTTCTTCCATCCGCTCCGTGAGCTTACGCCAAGCATGCTGGAGCGGATGGTGCAACCGGATGACACCCACGGCGCAGTGCTCCTCGCTCTCGCCGGCCCCGTCCACGCCGAAGTGGTCGGGCTTGCGCAGTACGACGTCGTGGAGCCAGGGCAGGCCGAGGTGGCCGTGATAGTCGGTGAGAGTTGGCGGCGCGTGGGACTTGGCACCCGTTTGCTGCGCGAGCTGGAGGTCCTCGCCGCTGGTGCTGGCATCGTGGAAGCGCATGCAGACATCCTGCGCGAGAATCCAGCCGCGCTGGCGCTGCTGCAGCAGATGGGCTACGTCGTCGACACCAGCGCGCGAGACCTCTATACGCTTCACGTCGTCAAGCGGATGATGTTGCCATCGAGGTATTCCTCCCGGCAAGCGCTGCAGCGACGCTGACACAAGATCTGTTTTCCTGCCAGAGGCAAGGACTTTCCCCGCCGATCGGCGCGGGATGCTCCTGTTGCTCGTCGCGAGCGGCGTGATCATCTCGCTTTGCATGGGGCTGCGCCAGAGCCTGGCAATCTTCCTGCGGCCGATGACTGTCGAGCTCGGCATCTCGGCCGCGACGTTCGGCTTCTCGATCGCATTGCAGAACATCGTCTGGGGCCTGTCGCAGCCGTTCGTCGGCGCGCTAGCCGACCGCCACGGTGCGCGGCCGGTGCTGGTCGTGACCGCGTTCGTCTACGCCGCGGGGCTGGTGCTGATGAGTTTCGTCAAGGCGCTACCGGGCGCGCTCGAGCTCGCCGGGTTTCTCGCCGGCATCGGCACCGCGGGCACGGGTTTCGGCGTGCTGATCGGCA
>Ga0335082_10010340_pt1 | contig 10120 bp, 4 predicted proteins | sample Lox_Sample_41_FD_206718 | JGI IMG/M metagenome (GOLD analysis project Ga0335082, IMG submission 206718) | Soil microbial communities from Loxahatchee National Wildlife Refuge, Florida, United States - Lox_Sample_4.1 | ecosystem: Environmental > Terrestrial > Soil > Wetlands | place: USA: Florida...
GAGGAGCGGGGTGGGCCAGAGGCCGATGAGCAGGGCGATGATCGCGAGCGGGACGAGGGCCGCGGCCTCGCGGGGGGCGGCGTCCGGGAGACGGCCGCCGAAGGGTTCGAGGTAAGTGCTGCGGCGCCAGGCCGGGTCGACGTGGCCGAGGAGGAGCAGACGGGCGGCACGAAGGTGCGCCGCGGCGGTGGCGACGAGAGCGACGGCGAACACGGTGGCGAGCACCGGGTGGCGCGCGAAGCTCCCGAGCATCGCGAGGAGCGGGCCCCAGAAGCCGGCGAGGCAGGGGACGCCCAGGGACGTCGCGAGGCCCGCTGCCGCCAGCACGGCCAGCGCCGGGGTCTCGGTCGCGAGGCCTCCGAAACGGTCGAGCGCGCACGTGCGCACGCGCTGCGCGAGCGCTGCGGCCACGCCGAGCAGCATGGCGGCGGCGAGGCCGCGCGCGAAGAGCGCCGCGACCGCCCCCGCCAGACCCTGCGCCGTGAAGGCGCCGATGCCGAGCAAGGCGCTGCCGCCGGTCGCGATGGTCGCGTAGGCGACGAAGCGCCGGAGGTCGTGCTGCGCCATCGCGCAGAGACCCGCGTACGCCGTCGAGAGCACGCCGAGCGCCGCGATCGACGCGCCCGCCCACCTCGCGCCCTCGGGCATCGCCGCGAGCCCCACGCGCACCAGCAGGTACGGCCCCAGCGACGTGACGACGCCGGCGAGCATGATCCCCGCCCCCGCCGGCGCCTCCTCGAGCGCCTCCGGCAGCCAGCCGTGCAGGGGAACGACCGGCGTCGCCACCGCCACGCCCACGAAGAGCAGGAGCCACGCGACGTCGACGAACGGGATGCCCGCGATGGGCGCCTGCGCCGCGAACGTCGTGCGCGCGAGCTCCGGGATCGCCAGCGTGTGGGCCGCGGCCGTGCCGTCGACGAGGAACGTGGGCCCCGACGCGCGCGACAGCGCCACGAACGCGCCGAGCAGCGACGCGGATCCGAGCGCCCCGTACGTGGCGATCTTGGCCGCCGCGTGCTCGGCGCGCGCGCCGCCCCAGCCGCCCACGAGCATCACGAGCGCCACCAGCACGAGCTGCCACGCCGCGAAGAGCACCGCGAGGTCCAGCGCGACGAGCGCCGCCGTGACCGCCGAGGCGAGCAGCGCGAGCGACGCCGCGTACGCGTCGCCGCGGCGGTCGACGCGCGCGACGACGATCGCGACGAGCCAGAGCACCGCCGCGAGCGGGACGAGCGCGGCGCTGACGCCGTCGAGCCCGACGTACCACTCGGCGCCGACCGAGCGCACCCACACGGCGCGCTCGACGAACTGGAAGCCGTCGTTGCCGTCGGCGCGGCCGACGTCCGGGACGAAGCGCGCGTACGTCCAGAGCGCCAGCAGCACCTCGACGACGGCGACGGCGAGCGCCGTGCGCGCCACGATCGGGGCGTCGCGCCGCCCCGTCGACCGCGCCACGCCCGCCGCGAGGACCACGAGCAGCGGCAGGCCCACGAGCAGCGAGAGCGCGTGCGCCCCCAGCCACCCGAGCCCCGTCGGCGCCTGCACGCGGAAGCCCATCGCGACCTCGCCGGCCTCCTCGTCGGTCGACGTGACGACGACGTGCCCGAACGCCTGCCGGACGCGCGGGTCCCTGTCCGGCATCCACGAGACGACGAGGTCCTTCGCGGCCCCGGGCGCGAGCGTCGCGCTCGTCGCAGCGCCCTCGGCGAAGCGCACGGCCACGCGCGCCGGCGAGCGCACGTCGTCCTCGTCGCCGCGGATGGCGACGCGCGAGACGATGAGCGGCTCGGTGCCCACGTTGGTCACGGTCACGGTGCCGACCCACCCGCCCTGCCCCGGCGCGAGCTCCAGCGGTCCCTGCACCCCGCCGGGCAGCGACAGCACGATGCGCCCGCTCGAGTGCATCCCCGGCGCCGCGCGCGCGACCGAGCACACGAGCAGCACGGCGAGCGCCGCCAGGATCGCCCACACGAAGCGCCCCAGCGGCATGCCCACGAGCGGCTGCACGCGCCGCCCCGCGCGCGCCACCCTGGCCGCGACGCGGTCGCCCGGGGTCGACACCACGTGCCTGTCGGCCGTCGCGACCATCCACGCGGCCAGCGCCGCCGCCGCGGCGACCGCGGTGGCGACTGCGCCGACGACCCATCGCTCCATGCTCGCGATGAGCGCGCCGAAGCGCTCCGGGAGACTCACGAGGGCCGACTCCTCCTGCGCATCGTCGGACGCGATCGGCACGTCGGAGCGGCGCACCGCGAGCAGGTGCAGCGCCGCAGTCGCGGCTCCCAGCACGGCGATCGCCGCGAGCCCGCGCGCGCCGCCGCCCATCCCGAGCGCCGCGCACGCGAGCCCTCCCGGCGCCCCGAGGGTGAACACCAGCCAGCGCGCGATCCCCTCGTGCGCGAGCGCCTGCCACGCCGCGCCGAGGACCATGGCCGCGCCCACCGCGGCGACGACCGTGCCCGTGTGCCGCGCCGAGGGGAAGAGCGGCTCGAGCCGCAGCAGCAGCGCCGGCCCGAGCATCGCCGGCATCACGCTCGCGGCCACCGCGACGAGCGGGCCCGGCGCGCCCACGGGGGAACGCGCGTTGTTCATCGCCGCCGCCGCGCCGAGGAAGAGCAGGAGCGCCGCCGCGACGACGGCGACCCCTCCGGGCGCCACCCGCTGCTCGAGCGCCTGCCGCACCGGCGCATCGCCGTGCGCATCGCGCACCGCGAGCTCCTCGCGCATCGTGTGCATCGCCAGCGTCGGCCCGAGCGGCACGAGCACCGCCTCGTCGCCCTCGCCGAGCGTCACGCGCGCCGCTTCCTCGTCGCGCGCGCCCGTCACCACGCGCACCACGTGCGACCCCTGCGGAAGCGCCGCGCGCACGAAGGGCACGCGCGCCAGCGGGACGCGCGAGTCGTCGACGTACGTGAGGGCCCCGCCGGGCGCGGTCATCGTGACCGACGACGCGCCGCCGCGCGACTCGAGGTGCACCGCGGCGATCCCGTCGGGCGCGTCGGCCCCGTAGTCGTCGGCGTCCCAGTCGCCGCCGAGCGCCCAGAAGAGGAGCACCGCGCCCAGCGTCATGCACGCGACGGCCAGCGCCCCGCGCGACGCCGCGACCGCCGCCGCCCGCGCGCTCGACCACCCCGCGAGCCACGCCGCTGCCGCCGCCGAGAGCGACCAGCCGAGCGCGAGCCCGGCGAACCCGTCGGCGAGGAACGAGAGCATCGCCCCGGCGAGCGCCAGGTGCAGCCACGCCCACTCCCGCCACCCGCGCCGGGCCGCGGGGCGCATCGCCAGCACCACCGCCGCCCCCAGCGCCACGGCGGACGCCAGCGTGCACTCGACCGCGCTCGTCCCGTCCATCCACAGAGCGAGCGGCGCTTCCAGCCCCCCGAGAGCCACACCCCGCGCCACCGGGTCGAGCATCGCGCGGGTCGCCGCGTCCAGGCGCAGCAGCGAGATGACGTGCCCGACGACCGCCGCCGCCGTGACCACCGCCGTGCCGAGGCCCACCGTGCGCGCCCCCGTGAGCTGCGCCTGCGTCGGCCCGCCGCCGCCCGCGACCGCGGCGCGACGCCTCCAGAGCACGACGTGCCACGCGACCCCCAGCAGCGGCAGCGCCACCATGACCCACAGCGTTCGTGACAGCACGACCCGCTGCAGGGGACCTGCGTATTCGTGCATCGACGTTGACAGGCTACAGCCAAGGGGCGGCGGATGCCGACCCCGTTATGGCCGTCTGGCGGCCTTTTCGCAGGTTCATAAGAACGGACTGAGGCGACCGTCCGCCGCCGGTGCGAGCATTCCGTGGCGCAGCCTGTGCACGAGCGCCGCGGCCGCCGCGCCGACGCCGACCACCAGCGAGCCGCTGATGAGCACCTGAGCCGCGTGCGCGGGGCTCCACCAGGTCCAAGCGGCCGCAGCGAGCAGCGTCGCCGCGGCGAGCGGCGCGGTCCAGAAGGCGACGGCGCGCGAGCGCTCGGCGAGCCGGCCAGCGGGCACGACGCGCCGCGCCCAGGCGAGGAGGAGCACGAGCAGCCAGGTCTTCGCGAGCAGCAGCGCGGCGCCGGCGACCTGCAGCGGCGGGTGCGCCGCCTGCACCGCGGCCGGCACGCCTGGCAGCAGCCAGCCGCCGAGGAAGAGCGTCGCGGCGAGCCCGCTCACCAGCAGCCTGTGCGCGCGGCACGCGACCGCCAGCCCCGTCGCACCGGACGCGACCTGCGCCGTCGCCTCGGTCAGCGCGGCGACGCCCGAGATGGGCGCGCCCGCCGCCGGCTCGATGCGCGCGGACGAGAGGAGCAGCGCGAACGCCGCGAGCATCGGGGGGCTGCGGAAGGCGAGCCAGTCCCACGGGTAGCCCGCCTGGTCGCCCGCGATCTCCTGGACGCGCAGCGAGCCGGTCGTGACGACCACCGCGGCCACGGCGACCGCCGCGGGCACGTGCTGCCACGCGACGTGCACCGCTGCGCGTGCCCCGCGCAGCGCCGAACCGCTCCCCACGAGCGCCGCCGTCGCGAGCGACGTCGCGGCCACGGCGAAGAGGAGGCCCACGTCGAGGCGCGCCGCCACCAGGTACTGCCCGAGCGGCATCGCCAGGAACAGCGCGAACGCGAGCGCGTCGACCAGCGCCGCCGCCCCCGGGAGCGGCAGGGCATCGGCCAGCGCCGCACGCAGCGCCGCGCCGGGCGCGGCCCGCATGCGCGACGAGACGCGCTGGACCATCGCCCCGACGATCGCGGGCACCGGCGACGCGAGCAGGACCACGAGCAGCAGGGCGGCGAGCACGATCAGCGCGGCGCCCAGGAGATCGGCCGGCGCGGCACGCCGCCAGCCATCGACCGGCATGGTGCGCGTCGTGTCGACGGCGGCGCGCCGGATCGCCACCGCCACCTCCCGCTCGCCCGGCGCCGGCACCATGTCGCTCGCCGCGCCGACGCGCAGGCCGTCGAACGCCGTCACGACGTCGCCGGGCGCGAGCCCTGCGGCCTCGGCGCGCGACCCGTGATCCACCGCCTCCACCGCCAGGCCGGCCGACGACGCCGTCCCGTGCAGCCCCATCCAGCTCAGCGCACGCTCGCCCTCGTGCTCGGCATCCGCGGACACCGCCCCAGGGCGCACGTCGAGCGTCAGCCGCCGCAGCGTGCCCGCGATGGGCGGCGCGCCCGTCGCGGCCGCGGCGAACGCGACCTCCACGTCCCCGTCGAACGTCGTGTGCGCCGCGCGGTCCCCGGCGCCGCAGAAGAGCGCCTGCACCGGCTCGGTGAACGCGAGCTCCGCCTGGTCCGGCCCGAGCACCGTCGCGCTCGTCACGATCTCGGCACCCGTCTCGGCGCGCTCTCCCGGCCGGCGCAGCGTCCCCCGGAACGTCACGCGGGCCGGCTTGCCCGCCGGGAACCCCTCGCCCACGAGCACCACGCGGTCCCCGAGCTCCACCGCCCTGGGCACGACGTCCGTGACGCTCACCAGCTGGGGTCCCACCTCTCGCGCGCAGGACCCACCCCACGCCAGCCACGCGATGGCCAGCACCAGCAGCACCGGCGCCAGGCTTCCCAGCCGCTTCATCGTCTCCGACTTGTAGACCGGCGAGCCGTCCGGGGTCGAAATCCCGGCGAAAGAGGCGATATAACGGGAGCCGGTGACGACGGACCTCGGCAAGGGCCCCGTGGAGGAGGGCGAAGTCGTCGCGGGCAAGTACCGCGTCGAGCGGCAGATCGGCAGCGGCGGCATGGGCGTCGTCTTCGCCGCCCGCCACCTGCAGCTCGACGAGCCGGTCGCCCTCAAGTTCGTCTCGGTCGCCCGGGCCATGGACCGCGAGGCCGTCGGCCGCATGATGCGCGAGGCGCGCGCCACCTTCCGCCTCCGCAGCGAGCACACCGTGCGCGTCATGGACGTGGGCGAGCTGCCCACCGGCCCCTGGTTCATCGTCATGGAGCTCCTCGAGGGGCGCGACCTGAAGGCGGAGCTCGAGGCGCGCGGCCCCCTGCCGGAGAAGGAGGTGGTGCAGCACGCCCTCGAGGCGTGCGCGGCGCTCGAGGAGGCGCACGCCGCCGGCATCGTCCACCGCGACCTCAAGCCGCACAACCTGTTCCTCGCCCGCTCGCCGCGCGGCGGGACGCAGGTCAAGGTGCTCGACTTCGGCATGTCGAAGCTCGATCCCGAGCTCTTCGAGGCGGGCCCGCTCACCCGCCCCGAGACCGCCCTCGGCACGCCGCGCTACATGGCGCCCGAGCAGTGGAAGTCCGCGGCCGGCGTGGACCACCGCGCCGACATCTGGGCGCTCGGCGTCGTGATGTTCGAGCTGCTCACGGGCGAGGCGCCGCTCGGCAAGCTGCGCGGGGCGGAGCGCCAGGCGCGACTCCTCGCGGGCGCCATCCCCACGCCGCGCGAGGCGCGGCCCGAGCTGAGCGAGTCGGTCTCGCGGGCCATCATGCGCTGCCTGAGGGCAGACCCCGAGGTGCGCTGGCCGTCGGTCGCGCACCTGGCGACGGCCCTGCGCGACATCCACCCGGAGCTAGCGCCCACCCCCGAGCACCTGGAGGTGACGCGCACCGACGTCACCGTCGCCGTGCCGCCCGCCGAGATGCAGCGACGGGCCGACGCCGCCTTCGCGCAGAAGACCGAGGCGCAGGTCGTCCCGGTCCCGCCGCCCACCGCTCGCGAGACGCCGCTCGCGCGCATCACCGAGCCGGACCACAGACCCGACGACTTCGACCTGCAGACCGAGGTGCGGCCGCCGGCGTTCACTCCGGAGGAGATGCAGGCTCCCGGGCCGCCTGCGTCGAACGCGGCCAAGAAGAACATGGGCGCGAAGTCGCACGCGGCGACGCTGCGATCGGTCGGGGCGCGGCCGCAGCTCCCCGAGGCGATCGCCAACGCCCCGCCGACGGACAAGACGATACCGATGCAGGGCGCGCCGCTCCCGCCCCCGCCGGCCATCCCGCCGACGGCGCCCCTTCCGGTGCCGGCGCCGCCGCATCACGCCGCCGCGGTGCAGTCGCCGGGGCCGATCGCGCAGCCCGCGGCTCCGTCGTCGGGGCCAGTGGCGGCCGGCCCGGTGCTCCCGCCCGCCCCGCCGCGCCCTCCCGCGCCTCCGCGGCTCGACACGCGCAGCATCGTGCTCATCGTCGTCGGCGGGCTGCTCTCGATGCTCGTCGCCGCCGTCCTCGCGTGGATCGTCGTACGGTCCTTCGGCCAGTAGCCGAGGCCTCCCCGGCGAGGGACGATGCCCCCCCGGCGAGGGACGAACTAGAGCGGCAGCGGCGGGGCGCTGCGCGCGAAGTCGAACAGGTGCGCGTCGTTCGCGGCGCGCACCGCCGTGGTGAGCTCGTTGCGCAGGTCGATGGGCGAGACCGCGCAGATGCGGTCGAGCGAGTTCTCGATGAAGATGCGACCGCGTCCCTGCACGACGAGGAGCACGTTCGCGATCACGCTGCGCTTGATGCTCACCTCGAACTCGTTGCCCTCGATGACGACGTGCATCGAGTCGCAGTACATGAGCACGTCGCGATAGAAGCCGACGAGCTCGTCGCGCACGTCGCCCTGCGGCAGCGCGCGCGGGCCGATCACCGAGAGGTACAGGAGCTTCCTGCCCATGCTCTCGCTCTCGCGGTGCAGGATGTCGAGGACCTCGATGAGGTCGTCGTGCTCCGGCGCGCGCCACGCCACCGCGAGGACACGATCGATGATGAGGCTGCGTTGCGCCACTCCTTCGCACGATACATCGGGCTGACCGGCGAGTCTCGCCAATGTGGGAAACGCCTCGTATCCTCGCGCCTCCATGAGCGCTCCCCACCTCACGCAAACGCCGGCCTGGAAGGCCCTCACCGCGCACCAAGCCTCGATGAAGAGCGTCCACATGCGCGAGCTCTTCGCGAAGGACCCGCAGCGTGTCACGCGTCTGTCACTCGAAGTCGAGGACGTCTTCGTCGACTTCTCGAAGCACCGCGTGACCGACGAGACGATGAAGCTGCTCCTCGACCTCGCCAAGCAGCAGAACGTCGCCGGGTGGCGCGACAAGATGTTCGCCGGCGACAAGATCAACGGCACCGAGAACCGCGCGGTGCTCCACGTGGCGCTGCGCAATCGGAGCAACACGCCGATCCTGGTCGACGGCAAGGACGTGATGCCCGAGGTGAACGCGGTCCTCGCCAAGATGCGCAAGTTCACCGAGTCGGTGCGCAGCGGCGCGTGGAAGGGGCACACCGGCAAGCGCATCACCGACGTCGTCAACATCGGCATCGGCGGCAGCGATCTCGGGCCCGTCATGGCGACGCTCGCCCTCGAGCCGTACTGGCACCCCGAGATGCGCCCGCACTTCGTGTCGAACGTCGACGGGTCGCACCTCGCGCAGACGCTCTCGCGCGTGAACGCCGAGCAGACTCTCTTCGTCGTCGAGAGCAAGACGTTCACGACGCAGGAGACGCTGATGAACGCGCGCAGCGCCCGCGCGTGGCTCGTCGAGAAGCTCGGGAGCGACCAGGCGGTGCCGAAGCACTTCGTCGCCGTCTCGACCGCCACCGAGGAGGTGAAGAAGTTCGGGATCGACCCCGAGAACATGTTCGCCTTCTGGGACTGGGTCGGCGGGCGCTACTCGCTCTGGAGCGCCATCGGCCTGCCCATCGAGCTCATGGTGGGCGCGGACAACTTCGAGGCGATGCTCGCCGGCGGGCACCTCATGGACCAGCACTTCCGCACGGCGCCGCTCGAGAAGAACGTGCCCGTCATCCTCGGGATGCTCGGCGTCTGGTACTCGAACTTCTTCGGCGCCCAGACGCACGCCATCCTGCCCTACGACCAGTACATGTCGCGCTTCGCGGCGTACTTCCAGCAGGGCGACATGGAGAGCAACGGCAAGAGCGTCGACCGGCAGGGCCGCTTCATCGAGGACTACACGACGGGCCCCATCGTGTGGGGCGAGCCGGGGACCAACGGGCAGCACGCGTTCTACCAGCTGATTCACCAGGGGACGCGCCTCGTGCCGTGCGACTTCCTCGCGCCGCTCGAGACGCACAACCCGCTGAATCGTGTGGGTCCGCACCCGACGAGCGGGCGTGCGGACCCCGGCAAGCACCACGAGGTGCTGCTCGCGAACTACTTCGCGCAGACCGAGGCGCTCATGCGTGGCAAGACGCCGGACGAGGCGCGCGCCGAGCTGCAGGCCGCCGGGACGGCGCCGGCGCGCGTCGAGGAGCTCGTGCCGCACAAGACGTTCCCGGGCAACCGGCCGACCACGTCGGTGCTCTTCACGAAGCTCACGCCGAAGACGCTCGGGATGCTCGTGGCGATGTACGAGCACAAGATCTTCACCCAGGGCATCGTCTGGGACATCTACAGCTTCGACCAGTGGGGCGTGGAGCTCGGCAAGCAGCTCGCGAAGAAGATCGAGCCGGAGCTCGAGGCCAAGGGCGAAGTGAAGACGCACGACGCGTCCACCAACGCGCTCATCAACCGCTACAAGCGCCACTACGGACGCATCTGACCGAGGCGGAGCCCGGGCACGATCGGTGTGTTCTTGACCGCAGAGGCGCAGAGAGGAGAGGAGAGCGCAGAGATTTTGGTGTGGGCTCCCGCGACCCGAGCGTCGGCCGGATCCACCCCAACCCTCTGCGGCCTCCTCTCCCTCTCTGCGCCTCTGCGGTAAAAACCACTCGCGTGCGTCGCCGCTACGCCCTCTGGGCGGTCTTGACGCTCGGCATGCTCGACGGGTCCGCCTCGGCGGGGGCGTCGTGCAGGGCCGCGGCGGCCTCGGCGGCCGTGGGGCGCGTGTCCGGGTCGAGCGAGAGGCAGCGGTCGACGATCTCGGCGACGGCGCGGTCGAGCTTCGGGCGCGCCACCGCGAGCGACGGCGGCGGCGGGATCGAGCGGCCGTGCACCTTGCGCACGAAGAGCGGGTCGCGGAAGGGCAGGCGGCCCACGAGCAGCTCGTGCGCCATCACGCCGAACGCGTACATGTCGATCGACGGGTGCAGCGGCGTGCCGTCCACCGCGAGCTCCGGCGCCATGTACGCCGGCGTGCCCATGACGCGCCCGGCGCGCGTGACGCGCGAGTCGCCGCCGGCCACCACGTCGTCGGGGCGCTTCGCCTTCACGCCCTCCGAGAGCAGCGTCGAGACGCCGAAGTCCACGAGCTTCG
>Ga0335082_10010341_pt1 | contig 10120 bp, 6 predicted proteins | sample Lox_Sample_41_FD_206718 | JGI IMG/M metagenome (GOLD analysis project Ga0335082, IMG submission 206718) | Soil microbial communities from Loxahatchee National Wildlife Refuge, Florida, United States - Lox_Sample_4.1 | ecosystem: Environmental > Terrestrial > Soil > Wetlands | place: USA: Florida...
CCTGCGCGAGCGCGGACGAGGCGAGCGCGACCGAGGCCAGCAGGAGGGGGACGCGGACGAAGGCAGCGAGGGCGGGGACCAGCGCCAGGGTGCGTCGCACTGGAACGGCAGCCTACCGTCCCCGGCATCGGGCTGCAAGCGCTCTCCGAGCCGGATAGCTCTTCGTTCCCACCCCTGTCAGGAGACGACCATGAGCGAGGGGAGAGCGGAGGATGCGCCGGGGATTCGCCGTGCGCGTCCCGACGAGTACGCCGAGCTGGGGCGGATGCTGGTCGAGGTCTACTCCTCGACCGCAGGGATGCCGCGCGTCGAGGAGCAGCCCGGGTACTACGACATGCTCCGGGACGTCGCCGCCAGGGCGTCGAGACCGACCCTCCAGGTCCTGGTCGCCGTGGACGGGACGGGCAGGCCCGTGGGGTGCGTGGACTTCATCTCCGACATGGCGCAGTACGGCTCGGGCGGCACCGCCCGGAACGTCCCGGACGCGGCCGGGATCCGGCTGCTCGCGGTGGATCCGGGGAGCCGGGGACGCGGAGTGGGGAAGGCGCTGACCCTCGCCTGCATCGATCGCGCGCGCGGTCTCGGACGCTCGGCGGTCATCCTCCACACGACCCGCGGGATGCAGACGGCGTGGGCCATGTACGAGCGCCTGGGGTTCGAGCGATTCCCGGAGATCGACTTCCGGCAAGAGCAGCTGGAGGTCTTCGGCTTCCGCCTGCAGCTCGCCCCCCGGGGTTGAGGCGCTCGCTCTGGCAGGCGCCAGGACCAGGTCCAGGTCGTGGTCGACGCCTGCGGTGCCATCTCCCGAGGACCGAGGATGCCTCGTCCAGGCGGCTCGTCCACGCCGGCGTCGTCCCCGCCTCGATCCCGTCGCTCGCCGGGGACGTCACCGAACAGCGCCGAGGGCAGGCGCTCGGCATCCTCGACGAGATGACTTCGCGATGAGCGCTGCGGACTCGCACTGAGGGCGCGACCGCAGCCGCCGCGGGGCGCATCTCCGTTGCGGCGGAGACTGGGCCGAGCGTCCGCCCGCCGGCCGCCCGGGCATTCTCGGAGGAGAGCTCCGGCGAACTGCGACCGAACTGTCACGCACCGGTCCACGCTTCTTCGTCGGGAGTTTTCCGAGCCCCGGCCAGGTCCGGTCCTACGGTGCCGTGCCTCTTTCCGGAGGGAGCACCCACATGTCGCTGTGTACCGTTCGTCGTCTCGCCTCGAGCGTGCTGCTTCTCGTCCTCGCGGGCTCGGTCGCCCAGGCCACGGAGCCGAGATGTCGTCTCGGTGAGGACGGGCGCATCGAGCACGTCGTCTACATCCAGTTCGACAACACCCACCTCCGGAGGGACCGGGCCAGCGTTCCCTCCGATCTCGAGCAGATGCCTCACCTGCTCGACTTCATCCGGGACAACGGGACTCTCCTCACCAACGATCACACCATCCTCATCTCCCACACTGCCGGAGGGATTCTCTCGACGTTCACCGGCGTCTATCCCGATCGCCACGGACAGACCGTCTCCAACAGCTACGTCCGGATCTCGAGCACCGGCGGCTTCTCTTTCCCGAGCTCCTTCGGGTACTGGACCGACCCCGTCTCCGGCACCATCCCCAACATGGTCACCCCGACCGGGGACGTCCCGCCCGCTCCCTGGGTCCCCTTCACCCGGGCCGGCTGCGACGTGGGCGCCGTCGCCTCGGCGAACATGGTCCTGGAGAACACCGGGACCGGCGCGAACGGCGACATGACCAAGGTCTTCGGGACGGGATCCCCCGAGTGGAACGAGGCGCTCGCCTCGAACGGGGCGCCGTCCGGAACCGCGGCGCGCGCGCTGGCCCAGACGGACTTCGTGGGCCTCGCCGTGCACTGCGCGAAGGGCTCGCCTCTCTGCGCGAGCGGGCGCGACGACCTGCTCCCCACCGAGCCGGGCGGCTACGACGGATTCAAGGGGCTGTTCGGAGCCAAGCAGATCAATCCCCTCCTCAGCGGGGGACCGGCGGTGAAGGACCTCTCCGGAAGCGACATCACCGATCCGTTCGGCCAGCCGGGTTTCCCCGGGTTCGACGGGATGGAGGCCACCGTCTCCCTGGCCTACGTCGCCGAGCTCCTCGAGGCGGGCGCCCAGGTGACCTACGCGTACATCTCGGATGCGCACGACTTCCACGGCGTCGCGGGCAACGTGCACCAGGCCTTCGGTCCCGGGTCGGCCGGTTACGTCGCGCAGCTGAAGGCCTATGACGATGCGTTCGCCGCGTTCTTCGATCGGCTGAAGAAGGACGGCATCACCAGGCACAACACGCTCTTCGTCTTCACCGTGGACGAGGGTGATCACTTCGTCGGAGGCGCGCCCAGTCCCGCAGACTGCGACGGGGTGAACACGCCCTGTGACTGGACCGGCCAGGTGGGAGAGATCACCGTCAACATCGACACCCTGGTCTCACACCAGTTCCCGGCGCTGGCGGCGAGCTTCCTCGGCTCGTCCGCTCCCAACGCCTTCACCGTGCACGGCGACGACGCGCCCACCTTCTACCTGGCGAAGAAGGGAGTCGGCCCGCTGGGGCAGAGCGATCCCGATACCCGCAACTTCGAGCGCACCATCGCCGGCCTGACCGCGGTCAACCCCTACACCGGGGCGACCGATCATCTCCTCGCGCAGATGGCGGACCAGACCGGAATGAAGGCCCTCCACATGTTCACCAGCGGCGATCCGGCCCGGAACGCGACCTTCGTCTTCTTCGGCGACCCGGACTACTTCATCACCGACTTCCCCTCGAGCACCTGCGAGACATGCATCGGCCCGGCCTTCGCCTGGAACCACGGCGACATCCAGCCGGAGATCGCCCACACCTGGCTGGGCTTCGTCGGGCCTGGTGTGCGGCGCCAGGGCGATGCGTCGCCCTGGACCGATCACACCGACGTCCGCCCGACGATGCTGAAGGTCCTCGGGCTCCGCGACAGCTACGTCTCCGACGGCCGGGTGATCACCCAGGCCCTCTCCGGGAAGAAGGGGCACCACGACGACGACCGCGACGAGCTGCTCGAGGAGCTCGGCGCGGCCTACAAGCAGGTGAACGCTCCGTTCGGACGCTTCGCCAAGCGCGTGCTCCGGGCCTCCACCGTCGCCCTCCAGGGGGATGACACGACCTATGCCACGCTGGAGAAGGAGATCTCGGACCTGACGGTCCGGCGCGATGCGCTCGCCGGGGAGATCCGTGCGGCCCTGGACGCCCAGGAGTTCGATGGAGCCTCCATCGATCGCCGGAGGGCCCACCGGTGGATCGAACGGGCCGAGGAGCTGATCGAGGAGGCCGGTGAGCTGACCCGGTAGCGAGCGAGTCCGTGGCGTGAGCCTCCGGTCCGTCGGTGGGCCGGGGGCTCGCGCCCGCTGCTCAGAAGAGACGCAGCCACCGGGCGCCTGGCCTGAGCCGGAGGCGCTCGTACCAGCGACAGAGGGGGTACAGCAGAGCCAGGACGACGGCCCACAGGAGGTAGACGGTGGGAAGCCCGTGCCCGTAGCCAGCGCGCGACTCGATCGGCTGGCCTCCCCAGCCGAGCCATTGCCACGGCTGACCGGTGGCGATGGCCAGCGCCAGGGCGAGGAGGTGGATGAGGTAGAGGTGCAGGAGGTAGAAGAAGAGCGGGACGCGGCCGAAGACGATCAGCGGCCGCATCCAGCCGGGGAGACTCCAGCGTTCCGCCGCCGCGAGCCCGAGCAGCACCAGGCCCAGGGTCATCGACAGATACTGCAGCGAGGGTGGGTACTTCTCCACGTCGAGGAGCGAGACGAGCGTCATTCCGGGCGATGACTGCAACCCGAAGGGCTCGCGGGCGCCTCCGCTGCCCGGGACCGAGGGGTTGCCGTACAGGTTGCCGAGCCGGAGCACGAGGAACGCTGCGATGCATCCGACCCCCAGCGAGGTGAGCAGACGCACGCGCCGCCCGGCGGAGTCGCGGTAGAGGAGACCCAGCCAGTAGCCCACGGCCATCACTCCCACCCAGGGAACGAGCGGGAACAGCACGAACCACTCGATCGATCCGAGGTGGATCGACCCCGACTGGTGGAGCAGCGACCAGACCCAGCCTGCGCGGCCCAGCGCCCGGGCCTGCACGCCATCCACCAGGTCGTGGAGGAGGATCAGGGCGAGCCCGAGACCTCCCATCGCCGCCGGCGACAGGACGCGCACCCCGGGCCCCAGCAGGAGCATCGACACGCCGAGGCACCAGAGGACGCCGGCGAAGCTGTACCCGGGGGTGAACTGCCAGGCGAATCCGACGACGGTGAGCTCGAGCAGGACGAGGAGCAGGCCCCGGATCCAGAGGAAGGACGCCACCTCCGGCGTGGACCGCCCGGCGAGCCGGGAGAGCATCGCCCCGGTCCCGGCGAGGAGGAAGAACGCCGGCGCGCAGACGTGGGTGACCCAGCGAGTGAAGAAGAGCGGAACGGTGGTGTGGAGGAGGTTCTCCGGCGGGAAGTCCCGGTCGGTGACGAAGTAGCGCACGTGATCGAGCGCCATCAGGGCCATCGCCACCCCGCGCATCAGATCCACCGAGGTCCAGCGCCGGCGGGCGGTCGCGGTGAGCACCTCGAGCCGAGGCGGAGTGGTGGAGACCGCGGTCGTCATGTCCGGCACGGTGCGGAGCGGGGGAGGGCGCGGACTTGGAGGTTCTTGCGGAAGCCGGGAGGTGCGCCCCGGATGCCGCCGGCGGTATAGGGGTGGGGGAGGTCCGCGATTGAGCTGGCCCGAGATCCCCTACGACGGGTGGCGTGAGACCTGCGCGGCGCTCCACCTCTACTCGCAAGTGGTCGGCAAGTACCGGCTGGCCCGGACGCCGTGGCAGAACCACTCCTGGCACGCGACGCTCTACGTGACCGCCCGGGGCCTGAACACCTCGGCGATCCCCGACGGGCCGGGCGCGATCGACGTCGAGCTGGACCTCCTCGACCACGCGGTGGTGGGACGGGCCTCGGATGGTCGGTCGGGCCGCTTCCCGCTCGGCCCGTCGTCGGTCGCGGAGTTCCATGCCCGGCTGCTCGAGCTGGTGAGAAGCATCGGGGGAACCCCGCAGCTCGATCCGCATCCGAACGAGATCCCGGGAGCGATCGAGTTTCCCCAGGACCGGGCGTCGCGCCCGTACGACCGCTCCGCGGTCACGCGGTTCTTCCAGGCGCTGGTGCAGATCCGGCGCGTCCTGCAGCAGTTCCGGACCTGCTTCCTCGGCAAGGTCAGCCCGGTCCACCTCTTCTGGGGGAGCTTCGACCTCGCCGTCACCCGGTTCTCGGGGCGGACCGCGCCGCGGCATCCGGGCGGGGTCCCGGGGCTCCCGGATGCCGTGACCCGCGAGGCCTACAGTCACGAGGTCTCGTCCGCAGGCTTCTGGCCCGGAGGCGCGGGGGTCGAGGCCGCGGCCTTCTACTCGTATGCGTACCCCTCTCCCGCCGGCTTCTCCGGGGCGCGGGTCCGTCCGGCGGAGGCGTCGTTCGATCCGAAGCTCGGCGAGTTCGTCCTGCCCTACGACGCGGTCCGGAAGGCCCGGGACCCCGACGAGGCGCTGCTGGAGTTCCTGCACAGCACCTACGACGCGGCGGCCGATCTGGGGCGATGGGATCGGGAAGCCCTGGAGTGCCCGCCCGGACAGCTCGGGCATCCTCGCGCGGTGTGACCGCGCTCAGCGGATCTCGAGGGGGACGATCCAGCCCGCCCCCCGGAGATACCGTACCAGGTGGTCGAGCGGTGCCGCGCAGCGGAGCTCGTCGAGACCGATGCTCCTCGCGGACTCGACGGCGCCGACCCGCTCGAGGTGCGAAGCCTGCATCTCGCGAAGGAACACCTCGGAGGACACGGGATGGATGTAGAGGCGGAGGTTCTGTACCAGCAGCTTCCCCAGGCTCTCCAGCAGCGTCCCGGGAAGCGCGGCGTAGGTCTCGGAGACGAGGCGGGCGAGGATCGCCGAGCTGGCGAGCACCCGGACCGGATGGCTCGTGTACCGCCGGAGGTACTCGACCACCGGATAGAGCATCGGGTGCTCGGTCAGGACCACCGGTCCGCGCGACGCCAGACTCCGCAACCACTCGCCGAGCGCTGCGCCCTCCAGGCCTGACGTCGCGAGATCCGCGAGCCGGACGTCGAGGAGCAGCAGCGGCTCCGCCTCCAGCTTCTCCTCCCGGCGCAGCTGCGCGATGGCCGCGGAGACGAGCGGAGCCGAGTTGCCCGAGTCCGTGTGGCGAACTCGCCCCTCCACCACGAGGGCGCGCTTGCGAAGCAGCGAGGAGGGCTGCTCGGGCTTCCCGCTCGTGTCGAGCAGCACCGCTCGGGCGATGCCCTGACGCAGGGCCTCCACGCACCAGAGGCGCGCGTCCTGCCCGGTGAAGGCCGGCCCGTCGAGCTCGATGACGTCGATCTCCAGCCGCTCGATGGAGAGGTTCTCGAAGAGCGCCCGGAGGAACGGCTCGGGCGCGGGCGGCTGGCGATAGGCGGCGTGGACGAGGTTGACCCCGAGGATGCCCAGCGCGGTTCGCTGCTGCTCGACCTCGTGGTCGCGGAGGGCGACATGGAGGAGAATGTCGCTCGGCGCGGATCCGCTGGCTGCCTGGAAGCGCAGGCCGATCCAGCCGTGCTGCTCGTTGTCGCCCTTGAAGCTCTTCGCCGCCACGGTATCGGCGAAGGCGAAGAACCGGACCTGGGAGCCACGCGCGGCGCGCAGCTGGGTCTCGAGGGTCTGGTACTCACGCTCGAGCATCGTCAGCAGGCGCTCGCGGGAGACGTAGCGGGTGCCCGGACCGTACCGCTCGTCGCTGAAGGCCTTGTCGTAGGCGCAGATGGTCTGGGCCACCGTGCCCGAGGCGCCGCCGACGCTGAGGAACCAGTCGGCGACCTCCTGCCCGGCCCCGATCTCGGCGAAGGTTCCGTACTTGGTCGGGTCGAGGTTGAGCTCGAGTGCCTTGCGGTGGGTGATCGACTCCGGGTCCATGTCCATGGGGCGGCGAAGGTACCGCGGCAAGCGGGCTCCGGGTGAGTGGGTCGAGTGGGCTAAGAAGAGGCCATGAGCGGAAGCCCCACCGACGAGCTGAAGAAGGCCGCGGCCGTGGCGGCGGCCCGGAGGGTGGTTTCGGGGATGGTCGTCGGACTGGGGACCGGCTCGACCGCCATCCACGCGGTCGCCCACCTGGGCGAGCGGCTCCGCTCGGGGGAGCTGAAGGACATCCGCGGCGTCCCCACGTCCTACCAGTCGACCCTCCTCGCCCGGCAGCTGGGCATCCCCCTGGTGGGGCTGGAGGAGATCGACCGCATCGACCTGGACATCGACGGGGCAGACGAGGTGGCCCCCGACCTCACCCTGATCAAGGGGGGAGGGGCGGCCCAGACGCGGGAGAAGATCATCGCCGCGCTGGCCGCCGACTTCACCGTGGTGGTGGACGAGGGAAAGCTGGTGGACCGTCTCGGGTCACGCCAGCCGGTCCCGGTCGAGGTCCTGCCCATGGCCCTGGGCCCGGTCACCCGCAGCATCGAGCGGCTCGGAGGAGACCCGGTCTTGCGGATGGCGGTGAAGAAGGCCGGGCCAGTGGTGACCGATCAGGGGAACCTCATCATCGACGCGCGCTTCGCGGAGATCGCCGAGCCGGCGAGGCTGGAGCGGGAGCTGAGGATGATCCCCGGCACGCTGGAGAACGGGCTCTTCGTCGGACTGGCCAGCCGGGTTCTCGTGGCCAGCCTGGTCCAGGGCAAGCCGGTGGTCCGCGAGCTGCTGCCGCCAGGCGGCCGCTAGCGCTCCCGGAGTGATGCCAGCCTCGGCGGCGTCCTGCTGCCTTCAGTCCGCGGCCAGAGCTGGACCAGGCGATGTCCGCGCCGCACGGAGCGCGGGCTCGATGCTGGCAACCAGCGCGGTGAGCACCAGGAGACCGATCACCGCGCCGAGTGTCGGCAGGTCGAGGGGGGTCACCCCGAAGAGCAGACCGGAGAAGGCGTGGGCCACGCAGCCGCCCGCCACGGTGCCAAGGGCGGCACCCGGCCCCACCCACCGTAAGCCCGCGCGCACGACGTCGCCGGCCTGGGCAGCGGGCGTGGCGCCGAGGACGCTGCGGATGGCCAGCTCCCGACGCCGCTGCACCTGGGCATAGGCCAGGACCGCGTAGAGGCCCGACAGACAGAGGACCAGCGCGGCGATGGCGAAGAGCTGGAGGAGCTGTACGCCCGACCGACGGGCCGAGAGCACCCCCGCGAGCAGCGCCTCCCCGGGCTGTACCGGCGAGACGGGCACCTCGGGGTCGACGGCGTGGATCGATTCCGTCAGGCGGGAGGCCAGGGCCGAGCCTCCGCGCTCCGAGTGCACCAGGACCGACAACCCGCTGGTGAGGTAAGGCACCACCCGCTCGGGCACCTGATACAGCGAGGCGTAGAGCGTACCGGCCGGCCGCTCCTCGAGCGACTCGTGCTTGACGTTCCCCACCACGCCGATGACCCGGTAGTCGACTGCGGGCTCGGCGGTGAAGCTCACGTGCAGCATCGCGCCGATCGGGCTCGTCCCCGGCCAGAAGGCCCCGGCCAGTGCCTCGTCCACGAGCACCACCCGCGGATGCGCAGCGTCGTCGTCCGCCGTGAAGCCGCGTCCTTCCCGAACCGGGATGCCAGCAACCTCGAGGTAGGCCGGGCTCACCCACCGGGTCTGCGCGCCGGGCTGTGCCGTGCGCGAGGGCGCGGGGCGGTCGAGGATGTCGAAGTCGGTCCGGCTGTTGATGCCGCTGAGCGGGACGACGTTCACCAGGGCCAGGTGCGCCCCAGGCTCCTCGCTCTCGAACCGCTCACGGAGGGCATCGTGGAATCCCCGGAGAGCCGCCGGCGTCCGGTAGCGCAGGGCGGGGAAGGAGAGACGGGCCACCGCCAGACCCGCGGTGCGGATGCCTGGGTCCACCCGGAGGAGCGCCGCCTCGCTCCGCCACAGCAGCCCCACCGCGACCAACAAGACCCCCGCGAGCGCTGCCTCGGTGCTCACCAGCGCCGCCCGGAGCCGGAGCGCCGCTGGTGCAGACGTTGCCTGGAGACCGAGGCCAGCGGAGAACCGCGGTGCCGAGGCGGCCACGGCCGCGCCTGCGACCAGGAGCGCGGTCACGAGCAAGAGCAAGCCCGCCGCGTAGAGCGCGATGTGCCAGTCCAGGCCCAGCTCGGACAGCCGCGGGAGGTCGGCGGGCGCGAGGCGCCGGAGCATGTCCTGACCCACCCACGCCAGGCCCAGGCCGAGCGCGGTCCCGGCGGTCGCGAGCATCGCCGCCTCCACGGCGATGTCCGCGAGCAGCGCCCCCCGGCTTGCTCCGAGGGCCCAGCGGATCGACAGCTCGGTGCGGCGTGCCGCGACCCGCGCCAGGAGGAGGCTGGAGAGGTTCGCGGTGGCGATGAGCAGCAGAAGGAGGCCGGCCGCGCCGAGCAGGAGCAGGCCGGTCCGATATGAACCGACCCACTCGTCCCGGAGGGTACGCACGCGCGGAGGTGCCAGCTTGGCGTCCTCCTCGGGGTAGCGCACCGCCAGGTCGGCAGTGATGTCCGCCAGCTCTTGCCGGGCCTGGGCCACCGTGGCGCCTGGGGCGAGGTGGCCAATGACTCGCAGGAAGTTCGAGCCGCGCTCGTGACGCCGCGGGTCGTTCGCCGGACGGAGCGGAGCGAGCACCTCGGTCGAGAGGTTGGGGATGGCGAAGCTCTCCGGCAACACCCCGACCACGGTCGCTGGCTCTCCATTGAGGGTGACCGTCGTACCCAGCACGGAAGGAGATCGGCCGAAGCGCTCGGTCCAGATGCGGTGACCGAGCAGCACCACGGCCGGGTGAGAAGGGTCGTCGTCTGCCGCCTCGAGCATCCGGCCCAGGACCGCCGAGACTCCGAGCACCGAGCCCAGCTCACCCGAGGCGCGGACCCCGGTGAGCCGGACCGGCGGCCCATCCCCGGTCAGGGTGACTCCCCAGGTCGCCATCGCCACCATCCGGTCCAGCCGGGTGGCTCGTTGGCGAACGTCCTCGAGATTGGGAAGGGAGAAGAAGGCCCGATCGCGGTCGGTGCGAACGGACCAGATCCAGACCAGCCGGGACGGGTCGCGGAAGGGCAGGGCGCGGAGCAGCACTCCCTCGATCCCTGTGGCGATGAC
>Ga0335082_10010342_pt1 | contig 10119 bp, 4 predicted proteins | sample Lox_Sample_41_FD_206718 | JGI IMG/M metagenome (GOLD analysis project Ga0335082, IMG submission 206718) | Soil microbial communities from Loxahatchee National Wildlife Refuge, Florida, United States - Lox_Sample_4.1 | ecosystem: Environmental > Terrestrial > Soil > Wetlands | place: USA: Florida...
TGGCGCTCGCCGGCGGCGAAGGTCTGGCCGAGCGGCCCGAGCTTGATGTAGCGGCGGATGTCGGAGACGTCGCCGGTGCCGAAGCGGCTGTCGTTTGGGCCTAAGTTGCCACTTGCGGCTAAGTGCGTGGAAACCAAAGAACCAGGGATATCCGGAAGAGCCCAAAACACTCGGTGAGCATCTCCGGAAGCGGCGGATGGATTTGGGCCTTCGACAATCGGATGTTGCGGACCGAATCGGCGTCGGGACCTCCACGGTCAATTACTGGGAGAACAACCACTTCAATCCAGAGGCCCGGTATGTGCCCGCGATCGTAGCCTTCTTGGGCTATGACCCGTTTGGACCATCCCCTGAGGGCTTCCCGGGTCAGATCAAGGCCAGGGCTGACTTCCGTGGTTTCTAAGGTTGCATCGTCACGGACTCTCGTGTCCTGGCAAAGCGGCCTCATCCAGTTCGATTACCGGCTCTTGGTTTGCCGCGTCGTAGCGAGCCGCCCTGGCACCCATCCTTCCCCTCGATTGCTGGCGCAGTGGATAGACCCTTCAAACGGGGTGTGATGGGAGAAGTGACGCCAGAAGGATGAGTATCGGATATTGCGAATTCACCTTTCTGACCGTATAGCCGATCTTCGGGCTGCCGGGGAATCCAGTCTCGTCGTTGGTCTGCTTCTATCTGTACGTGCGGCCGGCGCTGCGAGCCATGAGCGGCTGTGCCGAGTTGCATCTACCGGTGGTGCAGGCGATCCTTGACGACGATCTGAACAGTGCGGCAGGACTGACGGAGTTCGTGCGTTGCACGTTACATGCGGTTGACGGCGCGTATCGTGTGCGTGTGATCGGCACGCAAAGTTCTGGCGTGTTGCGTTCGATGTCGCTGGGGCAGGGGCTGCTCATCGCGCCGCCCGAAGTGAGCACGTTGCACCGAGGTGCGCAGGTGCGTGTCATCAAACTCAGCGCTACTCGTCATCGCATGCTCCCCACCCTGCTTCCTTGGTGCTTGTTTCTCTGAACTCCGGCGGTCCCACGCGATTCTTCGCGCCTCCCCTGGAACCGTCCGCAAGAGGACGCAGCAGATTGCGTGCCCGGCGCCGCGGAATGTCGCGTCGCCGCCCAAAACACAGCGCCGCCGCCAGTAATCGCAAAGGCGAGAAGGCGCAGCGCCGGCTGTCGCAAGCGCGACAATCGACAGCTTTTGAGACAACAAAGCGCAGCCGAACTACCGGCACACCACGACGGCGGCCCGGCGGCTATTCGTTTGCGTTGTCGGGAGCGGTCTTGTAGCTGGCACGGAAAGGAGACCCGCGTTCATGGCTCCGAGCAGTGACATTCAGTTCTTCCATCCCGGCATCGCGATGGCCGGCCGCATCATGTTCACGCTCATCTTCTTTCTCTCCGGCATCACGCATTTCACCGACTTGAGCAGCTACACGGCGTTGATGCCGGCGGCGATTCCGTTTCGCGATTTCTGGGTGCTGATCTCCGGGGTCGTCGAGCTGCTGGGGGCGGCGCTGGTGCTCAGCAATCGCTACCCGCGGCTCGGTGCCTGGCTCCTCTTCGTCTTCCTGATTCCGGTCACCGTCACCGTTCACGGCGTCGGCATGTTCACCCCCGACGTGCAGATGCAGCGCATCCAGACCTCGTTTTTCTTGAAAGGCATCACCATGGCGGGAGCCGCTTTGCTGATCACGCAGCTAGGCGTCAAGCGGCCTAAGTCAGCGTGACACGGCTTGCGCACCGAAGAAGTCGATAAGGCGTTTGCGCAGCCGTTTGATCAATCACGGACACGGATCCAGCGAAGTGTCGTTGCTCGGCATCGTCGTCGGCACGATGTGTGAGGCATTTGGAACCGACACACTATTCAAATACAGCATATTGATCGTCCCAGGAGAACCGCCCGATAGTATGGCTCCCTGCGCCGAAAGTCTGCCTGTTACGACAAGCGCGTCGTGTGCGACGACATCCAGCACACCGCCATCATGCCCATGAACATCCATGTTCCCCGTGTCGTTCACCGTCACATCGCATCCTTCAAGCGTCGCGTTGCCGCCCACCGCGCCGGTCGAGGCTATTTTGTTCGCGACGGTAAGAGCCCCGTCGGCAACGAGCGATACCTCGCCGCCGTTGCTGCGCGCATCCTTTGCGGAAACATCAATGGTCCCGCCGACCGCGATACTGCTGCAGGCAAAGTCGACACTCCCACCCATACCCGGAATTGGATCACTATCGGGAACCTGTTCTTCGCCACCCTTCATCGTGACTGCGCCGTTTAGCGAACACGCCCCGCCGCCTTGTCCAATCAAGCTGCCGCCGCTGGCGCCGAGTGCGGAGTTCTTCAAGCGAAAGCTCGTATCGAGAGTGATATCGTTACAATCCAACTCAACCGCTCCAGGTTCGCCGTCGACCGCATTGGACTTCACCACGCCGGCGAGGTTGCACGCGTCCGTCGCTGTCACGTGAAGCACCGAATCACACGAACCATGGTCGGTCAGTTTTGCGCCCTTCTCCATGGTGGCGCTGCCGGCGTTTGCCGTGACTTCCACACTACCGCACTGTGCCGATTTTACGCTGCCAGCAGCTATGCTGGCGTGGCTGGAGAGTGAGACCGTGGCGCAGGAGGCTGAAAAAACTCCGCCGTCGCCCCCGACCGGAACGTCGTTGGGCACTGGGAGTACCGGTGAGTTCAGCGCAATTGCGGCGTCCACTGTGCACGCACCGGTCGCGGTCAGTTGGACGGCACCACCGCTAGCGCCTTTCCCCGTTGCAATCAGCTTCGACTTCTTGATCAACTCGAGCGTGCCGTTGGTGGCATTCAGGGTAATCGAACCGCCGCTTCCCGGGCTTGCGCCGTTGGTCTTCGAGGAAACTCCTACGCCCTTTGTTTCGAGCAACCCGCCGATCGCAATTGCGCTGCAGTTCAGGGTGATTGATCCACCATCGGTACCGATCCCGTGGGTTTTGTCCAGTGTGCCATCCATCTTGATCTTGCCGTCGATCGAGCAGGGGCCGGTACTGTCGACCTGCAGACTTCCACCCATGGTGCCCTTGGTTGCAAGGCTGCTGATCAATGTGCCCTTCTCGACGGTGACGCCGCCGGCGTTGGCAATTGCAAATGAACCGCCTGCGGCAACGGTAAGCGCCCCCGAACCGGTCAGCTGAAGGTCTCGGCCACCGAGGTCGGCTGTGCCCCGGTTCGGCAAGCTGAGCTTTCCACTCACGACGCAGGTGCCGGTGGGATTGGGGCACAACGCCGCGGTGCATGCATTCAGACCGGCGCATTGCCCGGCGTGGCAGGTGTCTGGGCTAGTGCAGGAGTTGTTGTCATCGCACGCGATACCTTCTGCAGCAGGGTCCGCAGGATGCTGGCAGTTGGTGTTCACGCCGTCGCACTGATCGAGAGTGCACGGGCTACCATCGTCCGTGCAAGACACGCCGGCATTGTCCGCAGGGTGGGTGCAAGTTCCGGTCGCGCAGGCGTCGCTTGTGCAGGGATTGTTGTCGTCAGAGCAAGGCGTTCCAGCGCTCAGCGGGGCGCAGGTCGACGGAACGCCAGTGCACGACCAACACTCCTCGATCTCGCAATCCGGGTTGCATCCGTCGTCACTGGCGAGGTTCCCGTCTTCGCAGGTTTCGCCGGGGTCCAACACCGAATTGTTACAGATGGATCCCAGGTACCGGGCCACGAGGATCGACGTTCCCGGCGCCGAATTCTGCCCGGCGACGACGAGCTTGCCATCGGGTTGTTCGACCAGGGACATCCAATACCCTGATACATTTAGGATCCGCTTTACACCTGGTCCACCGTCGCCGCCAAAGCTGGTATCCGGACTGCCGTTGGGGTGAAACCGGGCCAGAACAGATGTACCGGCAACCACGAACCTCCCGTCGCTCTGCAGCACCAAGCCTCTCGGACGAATGAACTCGTAGCTCATGGAGACAGAGTGGGAGAGGACGATTCCGCCGGTTCCAAAGGTCGAATCAAGAGAGCCGTCGGAATTGTAGCGGGACAGAATCAGATCCCCTCCACCGTTTGGGTTTGTAGAATCGTGCAAGAGAATGGCGCTCACCACGATCTTGCCGTCCGGTTGGATGACCACGTCGCGCGCGATGTTACCCGCTACGCTAAACACCTGCCCAGCTGTTCCGAAGGTGGTATCGAGGCTCCCGTCGGCGGCATAGCGGGCCATAACAGCCGAGGGGGATGACATGGCGTTGTTCGTGACGGTGGCATAGCCGACCACGACCAACTTCCCATCCGGCTGGCGGACTGCCGCATAGGCCTCGGCCGGGGCGCCGTAGCTATACGATGATTGGACCTCAGCGAACGCCGTCGTTGTGAAATGGTTCAGCGACCCGTCGGCCGTCATCCACATCACCATGAATTGGGCAGCGTCGGAACCGACTCCGACGAGGCTGTCATCGGACAGCGCAATCACGTCATGCAGAGCATCAGAAGCACCGATGGCGCTGGCAAACAACCCGTTCGACCCGAAGGTCGTGTCGAGGCCTCCGCTCGGCGTCAACCGAATCGCGAAAGAATGGGTTTCGGCGAAGTTGTTAGCGTCGATTTGTTGAAGGCTGCCGGCTGCGATCAGGGCCCCTGTCGACTGACGCACCACGGTGTAGGTTCGATAGTCATCGAACCCAACCCCGGCGAGATGGAAAAGCCCGTTCGTTCCAAATCCCGTATCGGCCGCTCCATTTGCCAAGAAGCGGGCCAACAAGATGTGGCCATCGGAGGAGAGATGGGGAAACCCGATTGCACCAACCACGAAATTTCCATCGGGTTGACGGAGCAGGGACGTAACGTTTGCGGTTGTACCTGTTGCTGTGACGCTCATGGAGCCGACTCCGGAAGACCCCAATGAGGTATCGGGGTCCCCCGACGTAGGCGTTGCCGAACCTCGCTGTGCGTACGCTCCTACTTGCCCCAGCACGATCGCGACCAATGCCAGCGATCTGGCAACGCCAAGATGCCGAATGCCCCCTGTGGAATTGTACATGCCGCCTCGCTTTAGGGTTGGGCGCTTACAACGCTTCGCCTCTCTGCAGTCTCCTGTGCATTGGGAACGCGGTCGATCACTGGCATGGGGTCAACGAAAGATCTTGCTGGCCCGATGTTGGCGGTCGCAGCTTGTTCGGGTTGGCTACCGATCCCGTGTTGCGGTAGCGCAGGTCGATTGTGCCAGGGGCGCTCGACTTGCCGGTCGTGATCGTTCCCTGCACCGTCAGGTTGTCATGCGCCACCAGTGTCGCCGTACCTGCTCCGCCGGTTGCCAGGATTGTGCTCCCAGAATTGAGGGTCACATCGCAGCCTTCGGCGGAGACATCGCCCGCACTCACACCATTCGCCTGCAGCTTTCCGGACATGCTCACCGGACCGCTGGCGCTCAGACTGATGAATCCGCCACTGCCGTCGGACCCCTCCCCCGACACGTCGATGTGTCCTGCGGTGCTTATGCCGGCAGGACAGGTCGCTTCGAACATTCCGCCGTTCCCTGGGAGCGCTTGGCCGTCGACGCTGTCGCCTGCACCTACGAGCGTGACACTGCCACCGAAATTACAGGCTCCGACGACGGTGACGTTGAGCGTCGGTCCGACGTCGCCACCTTTATTGTTGAGCAACACTTTCGAGGTCGAATCGAAACTGACGGTGTTGCAATCCACCGCCACCGCCGCCGCGGTGCTGTCTAGGCTCCTCGACTGCAGAGAGCCGCTCACGATACATGCGTCGTGTGCCGTGATGGCGATCTGCCCGGAGATGCCATGATCAACGAATCTCGCCCCCTTACCAATCGATACAGCGCCGTCAGTAGCCTGCAAGGTGACGGCACCGGCGGCTGCATCTCTGACCGTGCCTGTCGTCAGCGCCGCCTTCTCGGCGATAGAAACTCCGCCGGAACATACGAACGAGACCGAGCCGGCGTCACCACCTTCCGGGTCGTTGCCGGCTACGGTTACGCTAGTCGCATTTGCCTTGAGGACACCGGCGAACCTACACGGCCCGCTGGCACTGGCTTGAAGTTGTCCGCCGGCCGCCGCTCGGCCTAGCAGATTCAGCTTGGCCCCTTGATCCACTGTCAACGCCCCGGCGCCTGCGTTGAGGGTGACAGTTCCGCCGTTGCCTCCCTCTACTGATTTGAATCCGGCATCGTCTGCCGTAACGATCGATTGTCCATTGGCTTGGAGATTCGCTGTATGGCTGAGCTCGATGCCGTCGCAGGTGAACGTCATGCTACCGCCGTCTCCGCTGTTGCCGTACGCCGGATTATTCTTGCCATCGGCGTACACCACGCCACCGAAGGTACACATGCTGGTCGATGCGGCAATGAGATTGCCGCCGAGCTCGCCGGCACCAATGAGACTCAACGTCGCGCCGGACTCTACCGTCAACGGACCCGCGTTTGCTCGGAACGCAATGTTGCCGCCGGCGCCTGCATCGACTCCCTCAGATATGAGAAGGTTGCCCGCCCCATTTGCTTCGACGCGAGCCTTGCTGCCGAGATCGATGCTGGCGCACGACAGCGTGATGTCGCCGCCGTCCGCGCCCGCACCAGTTACTGTGTCCGCGGCGCCGTCGCTTTGAATCTTCCCGTCGATCGTACAAGCGCCGGCGCTATCCAGCTCAACGGGGGTGTCGGCGACGCCCGGCCCCGTGGCACTGATCACCGCGCCCTTGTCGAGGACGATGCTACTCGCACCCTGAATGGTGAACGACTCGTCTACGTTCGCCTGTGTTGCGATGTTGAACCTGGCCGAGCCGGTGAGATGCAGCGCGCGGCCGCCGAGGTCGATGGTGGTAGGTGGAACGGAAAACGTGCCGGTCACGACGCACGGATCCGGTGTTCCGGGACACCACGCCCCGGCGCATGTATCGGGACCGCCGCAGTGACCCACAGAACAGATGTCCGGGCCGGAGCACGGATTGTGGTCATCGCACGCGTCGCCATCCGTGCCCGGAGCGGGAGGATGTTGACAGGTGGTGTGCGCGCCGTCGCACTGATCGAGCGTGCACGGGCTCCCGTCGTCCGGGCATGCCGTCCCCGTTGCAAGCGGAGCGCACGAGAGACCGGTGCACAACGCGCATGCTTCGACGACGCAGTCGGTGTTGCATCCATCCTCTGGCGCGAAATTTCCGTCGTCGCAGGATTCACCGGGATCGATGTTCGAGTTGCCGCACACTGATCCGAAATAGCGCCCGACAAAGATGTCCGTGACGAAGCCCGACGTGAAAGCGGTTCCCGCGACAATCAACTGGGCATCGGACTGGGCAACCGCCGTTCCACCGCCGGAGTTGTTCAGAAGAGTGGTATAGCGAACGCCGTTGTCTGCGAAGGTGGGATCCAGACTGCCGTCGACGCGATAGCGCAGCAAGTCACCTTTCGCCGCTACCACGAGCTTCCCGTCGTTTTGGAGAAATGCCGAATGGGCTGGGAAGACCGGTGGTGTCGCGAACGTCCGTGCGACACCACCGTTTCCATAGCTTGCATCAAGCGACCCATCGCTATTGTACCGCGCCAGCGCGGTTTGCCCTTCGTACTTCGCGTTCCCGCCGCCGCCACCAACGGCTATAAGCTTCCCGTCGTCTTGGATGACGAGGTCGGTGATGCGCGCCCGATAACCGATCTTCGTGACCACCTCACCGCTATCGCCAAAGCTCGAGTCGACGTTACCGCCCGCGGTGTAGCGCGCCAGAGCGAACTGCGATGGCGTGCCGTACGACGCGGGATCGGCGCCGACCTCACCGCCCAGTATCAGCTTCCCATCGGATTGGCGTGCCACGGCGAAGGCTCCCGAGATTCCGCTCGGAAAGGGGCTGCGGGTTTTCGAGATCGTGGTTCCGTCCGCGGGAAGTTGCGCTAGCAGAAAGGCCGGGGGTTGGTGGGGCAGTGATTCACTGCCAACGACGACGAGACTGTCATCTGGCATTACGATGATTCTGGTGAACAGATCGCAGACGAACTCGTCGTACGGCCTTGAATGAAATCCACAATGTTTGAGATCGACTCCTGCCGCGCTCACTCCTGATGACCCGAAAATTGTGTCCACGTCCCCATCGCTGGTCAGCCTGAAGACGGCGGCGTGACGAGAGCTTCCGACAAGAGTTGTTCCACCAAAGACCAGCGCTCCGGTCGACTGGCGCCCTATGTTGGTGGTGATGTTGATTCCTGGAATGGTCCGAATGAAATCCAACGATCCGTTGGCAGTGTACCGAACAAGCACCAAGTTCGACTGCTTGTCGCTTGCAGAGAACACCAGCTTTCCATCGGGCTGATGGAGCAAGGTGCCGGGACCGGCGAACTCGAACCCGGTTGGAGAATTGGTGACGACGCTGCCCCCTGAGCCGAAAGACGTATCGAGGTCGCCCGCCATACTGGCCCAGCACGATTGGGACGCGAGACCCACCACAGTGATGATGGCGCCGATCGATAGGATTGGCCTGACGAGCGACACGACTCCTGCACCACGAGTTGATCGTGTTCCTCGCAATCGCATCATGACCGTTTCGTGCAGTTTCATCCTTTTTACCGCCTTTCAGGCCAATTTGTTTTCGAACTGAGGGGCCATCGCCGACGGCCGTGGCAAACCATTCTCGGCAGCAATTGTTGCGAGGGAGAGTCCGCATGGAGCGACGTTGATACTCGTGAGTGGGTGATGCCGGCCACGGTATCAGGGACGAACACATCGCGGTGCACGTCGTTGAGGATGTAGGTGCGCTGCACGAATCCGGCGACGCGGTCTGTGTCCGTGCTCTCGAATGTAATGAAACATCTGTCATTGCTTATCACTGTGACCCCCGCAATCAGGCCGAGTGCCGAGATTGCGGTTCGGCTGTCATGCAATGCGGGTCTAGCGCTTCGAGACAGTCCCGGACACGCCGTTTGAGCACCAGATATTGGCTCCGTCGAACGCGACAACATTCGGGGCGATTCCCACTCCAACGGTCGCGAGTATGGCACCGTCGCTGACGCGCAGCTCGGTCAACGTGTTAGCGCTGCCGTCGCCGCTTGAGACCCAAATGTTTACCCCGTCGAATGCCACGCCGCGGGGACTTGTACCTGAACCAGCGGCGAAGCTTCCCAACAGGGCGCCATCGCTCGCTCTAAATTTCTTCACGTTGAAGAAACTGTTCTCGCAGACCACCCAGATGTTCGACCCGTCGAAGGCCACGTCATATGGCAAGCTGCACGTCGCAAACGTCCCGAGTGATGTCCCGTCGGTGACCTGCATTTTGGTAACGGTTGCGTCGCTGAGGTTGGCGATCCACATGTTGGCTCCATCAAACGCCAAGCCAGCCGGATTGGTTCCCGTAGGGTACGTCGCTAGAAGCGCACCATCACTCGCCCTTCGCTTGGTTACGTTGTTACTCGTAGTATTGGTGATCCAAACGCTGCCTCCGTCGAAGGCAACGCCAAAGGGATGCGTACCGACACTCAAGGTACCAAGGGTGCTGCCGTCGCTCGCACGGATTTTCGTAACATTGTTGCTCCCATAGTTTGCAACCCAGATGTTGGCGCCGTCAAACGCCATCCTTCCAGGCCCGCTCCCGGCTGCGAAGGTTCCCAAGAGCGCGCCGTCACTTGCGCGAAGTTTTTCCACACCGGTACTGTCAGAGGTCCACATATTCTGCCCGTCGAAGGTGAGACCGCCGCCGCCGTAGGGGAAATCGAGTCCGGTCTGATTCGCGTTGTACCAGCGCAAGATCGCGACTTGCAGCGGGTTCGCGGATGCGGGACCGGCTGGTCCTTGCGGCCCTGCCGGTCCAGTTGGTCCCGCGGGGCCTTGCGGACCCGTCGCACCTGTTGGTCCGTTCGGTCCGGCGGGTCCCTGCGGCCCTTGTGCACCGGTCGGCCCAGCGGGTCCTTGAGCTCCTTGCGGCCCGGCGGGGCCGGTAGCACCGAGCGGGCCTTGAGGACCTGCGGGACCTGGAGGTCCCTGCACGCCGGCCAGAGTGACCTCGAGTCGGGGCAGATGCGATGTCTTGCTGTTTTCCTTGCTGTCGTATTGAGCCTTCAGCGTGTCGAATGTTGGCGGTTGCAGGTTGGAAACCAGCTTGACGCCATGATTCTCGAGGGCGTTGTTGATCCAGTCCTTGACGAGCGTTGTTATGTTCACGCGCACG
>Ga0335082_10010343_pt1 | contig 10119 bp, 7 predicted proteins | sample Lox_Sample_41_FD_206718 | JGI IMG/M metagenome (GOLD analysis project Ga0335082, IMG submission 206718) | Soil microbial communities from Loxahatchee National Wildlife Refuge, Florida, United States - Lox_Sample_4.1 | ecosystem: Environmental > Terrestrial > Soil > Wetlands | place: USA: Florida...
CAGGGCATTGCAGCGCGATGTTGCCGAATTCGTGCGAGGAGTAGAGGTCCTCCACCGGCGCGCCGAAGGCGGCCGTCGCCGCCGCCCGCAGCTCGTCCGTCAGCGTCTCGCCGACCGTGCGGATGTGCGTCAGCCCTTCGAGCATGCGGTCGCGGCGGCGGCAGGCGTCGAGCAGCCCCATGAGGACGTTGGGATAGATGATCAGCGCCTGCGGCCGGAAGGCCTCGAGCAGGCGCAGCAGCTGCGCGATGTCCGTCGTGATGGGGATCACCTGGCACCGGCCGGTGGCATGCAGCAGGTTGGCGGGCGGGCCCCAATCGTCCTGCTCCCGATACTCCGGCTGGGTCGCCCGCACCACCGACAGCCGCTCGGAGAAATCGCGGCGATGCCAGGCGTGGTCGCGCAGGGTCGTCGCCTCCCACAGCAGGCGGCTCAATGCGGTCGTGCGTATCACCACCGGTTCGCCCGTCGATCCGGAGGTCTGATTGCGACGCACGGGCTGGTGGGTCAGCGGCAGGTGGGTGCAGAACAATGCGTCGCCGGCCGCCTGCAGGTCGCGCCGGGTGAGCAGCGGCAGCCGCGGCAGCGCCGCGATATCCGCCAGGTCGTCTGCGCACAGGCCGGCGGCGCGCAGGCGCGCGGCGAACGGCGCCGAGTAGGCCTCGGCGTGGGCAACGAGCTGCCGCAGCAGCTTGCCCTGGCGCGCGGCGATCTCCGCCGGCGCCAGCCATTGCGTGCGCTCGAGCTGGCGGACGAGATCGGCGAGCAGCGCCCGCCGATCGGGCGCAGCGCCGGCCGCCGGCCGGCTCACGCCCGGTCCATGACCAGCAGCGGGCAGGCCGCCGCCAGGTCGTAGCTGCCCGCATCGACGAAGCGGGCGCCGCGGAACGTCGGCGGCACCGCCGCCAGCAGCTGCGCGCGCGTCGGGAAGCAGTAGACCTCGCGCGAGTTCTCGTACATGTCGATGGTCGCGATGTCCGCCTCGGACCAGCCCGTCGCCGCCGCCAGCCGCCCGCGGTCCGGGAACAGCGTCAGGAAGGCGTCGCGGATCGCCGTCACTGCCAGGTTGGCCTCGCCGCTGTCCCGCACCAGCGCCATGGCCAGGCGCCACTTCAGGCTGTGGATGCTGGCGACGGCCCGGCGCAGCACCGCCTGCGGCAGGTCGGACGCGTCCTCGCCCTCGGCCGGCGTCGCATAGACCCGGATCACCACGCGCCCGTCCGGCCGCAGCATCGGGGCGAGGCGGGCGAACAGCCGGCTCACCTGATCGGGAAAGCTGATCGAGTTGAGGCTGCCGTCGCCGACCGCCGCCGCGAAGCGGCCTGGCGGGGCCTCGAAGGCCAGCCAATCCGCCTGCACGGCGCGCCGCCGATCGGTGTCGCCTGGCCAGATGTGATCGATCATGGCCCGGCTGCGGTCGATCGCCGTCATCTCCGGCAACAGGTCCGCATATTCGGGCGTCACACCCAGCAGCAGTCCTGGACCATCGATGCCCGCGAGCAGCGCGCGCACGGCGGCGATGACTTCCGCGCTGGGCCGCTGCGGCGGTCCCAGCCGCGCCCACCAGCGCTCGATCGTCAGCCAATGATTTTCGCTCACGGCAACCCCAGGCACAGGCTGCCGGCCCAGCGACAGATCTTCAAGGGGCTTTCAGGCCGACGGGCCGGCGCCGGCCGGCCCGCAGATCCGCCGTCGTCGGACGCCCCTAATCCGGCGGCTGTTCGCCACCGTCGGCCGGAGCCTTGTGGTGATCGTGGCTGACGCAGAGCTCGACGCAGGCGATTCCGCCGCCGAGGGCTATACCCGCGCCGATCAGGATCCACTCGCCGGTATGCGGGGCCGGGCCGGTGTCGGCATAGAGGGCGTCGTCGATCGCCGCGCCGACATCGATCCCGGACAGGCTGAGCGAGGGCATCTTGAGCTCCTCGCCGGCGGTGAACCGCACATCGACCAGCGGCGGCAGCACGATGGCATCGGTGTCGCCGCCGTCTCTCACCGACGGCGTCAGCCAGATATTGTCGGCCTTGAGCATGCTGAATCCGAACGACGGCGGCGTGTCGTTCGGCGCGAAACCGGTCAACGGCAACCGCCAATAGAAGAATCCGGCGAGATCGTCATCCGCGGCCGCCGGCATCGGCAAGGCGCTGCCGAGGCTCTGCAGGCCGAGCGCGGTGCCCGCCAGCAATGCCAGACTCCGTCGAATCTTCATCCTGGTCCCCCTTATTGCTCCGCTGGCCCGGCTCGCTGCAGCGGGCCACCCCCTCCGACCGCGCCGGAATCTAGCACCTTCCACGCCGCCGGGGAATACCAGACTATGTCTCTATTCCTACAGGTACCTGCGTTCCTATTTCGGGCCTGTCCAGCAGGAAGGGTTGCACCGCGGAGTCGAGGAGAGTCTTGTCCGGGTCACCCGGTCGCCCGTGTCGCGGACGAACCGTATCAATACGACAGATCGCGGTGCCACGGAGAGGTGCGTGACCTGCCGCCCCCACGGGATATCCCAGGCGGCTACGCCGCCGAGATGGTCGACCCGTGCCGGGCCGCGCGCCCGGGCCCGCCGGGTCGCTGTCCGCGCGCAGTTCGGCGCGCGACAGAAGGCGACGCGCGCAGACAAACCGGCCGCGTCGGCCGGCCTCATTGTCCCGACCGCCGGCGTTTCGGCCGCCGGCCGGCCGCTCCCCGCTCTCCCGTTCTCGCTGGACATGGGGTTCATCCGCTGTTTTTCATGGCTCGGCGCGCCGAAACGCCCTTCTGCGCGAAGGCGGCCGCGGGATCGGGAAAGTGAGCCCAATGCAACGCGAGGCGATGGAGTATGACGTGGTGATCGTCGGCGGCGGCCCTTCGGGTCTGTCGGCCGCGATCCGCCTGAAGCAGCTCGCCCAGGAGCAGGGCCATGAGGTCTCCGTCTGCGTGATCGAGAAGGGTTCCGAGGTCGGCGCGCACATCCTCTCCGGCGCCGTGCTCGAGCCGCGCGCCCTCAACGAGCTCATCCCGGACTGGCAGGCCAAGGGCGCCCCGCTCAACACGCCCGCCCAGGACGACCGCTTCCTCTTCCTCACCAAGGGCGGCGCCATCCGGCTGCCGACCCCGCCGCAGATGCACAACCACGGCAACTACATCATCAGCCTCGGCAACCTCTGCCGCTGGCTGGCCATGCAGGCCGAGGCGCTCGGGGTCGAGATCTATCCGGGCTTCGCTGCGGCCGAGGTGCTCTATGGCGAGGACGGCCGCGTCCTCGGCGTCGCCACCGGCAACATGGGGGTGGGCAAGGACGGCCAGCCCACCGAGAACTTCCAGCCCGGCGTCGAGCTGCGCGGCGCCTACACCCTGTTCGCCGAGGGCTGCCGCGGCTCCCTCACCAAGACCCTGTTCGAGCGCTTCAAGCTGCGCGAGGGCGTCGATCCCCAGACCTTCGCCATCGGCATCAAGGAGCTGTGGGAGGTCGCGCCAGCGAATCACAAGCAGGGCACGATCATCCACACCATCGGCTGGCCGCTCGACCGCCGCACCTATGGCGGCTCCTTCCTCTACCATCTGGAGAACAGCCAGGTGGCCGTCGGCTTCGTCGTCGGCCTCGACTACGAGAACCCCTATCTGAGCCCCTTCGAGGAGTTCCAACGCTTCAAGACCCACCCCTCCATCCGCCCCACCTTCGAGGGCGGCCGCCGCATCGCCTATGGCGCGCGCGCCCTTAACGAAGGCGGCTTCCAGTCGATCCCGAAGCTCACCTTCCCGGGCGGCGCCCTCATCGGCTGCACCGCCGGATTCCTTAACGTGCCGAAGATCAAGGGCACGCACACCGCCATGAAATCCGGCATGACCGCGGCCGAGGCCGTATTCGAGGCCCTGCGCCAGGGTGCCCCCGCCGAGCTCACGGCCTATCCCGAGCGCCTGCGCCAGACCTGGCTGTGGGACGAGCTGTACAAGGTCCGCAACGTGCGGCCGGGCTTCCACCGGGGGCTGTGGGGCGGTCTCGCTTATGCCGCAATCGACACATATATACTGCGGGGCCGGGCGCCCTGGACGTTCCGGCACCATGCCGACAACAAGAGTCTTAAGAAAGCGAGCGCCAGCAAGCCGATCGATTATCCGAAGCCGGACGGCAAGGTGAGCTTCGACCGGCTATCGTCCGTTTACCTGTCCAACACCAACCACGAGGAAAATCAGCCCTGCCATTTGACACTGAAAGATGCGACCATACCGATCGCGGTCAATTTGAAGGAGTTCGATGCGCCGGAACAGCGGTATTGCCCGGCTGGCGTCTATGAGATCGTGAGGGATGCGGCGGGTGCGCCACGGCTGCAGATCAACGCGCAGAACTGCGTGCACTGCAAGACCTGCGACATCAAGGATCCGACGCAGAATATCAATTGGGTTGTGCCGGAGGGCGGCGGCGGCCCCAATTACCCGAACATGTAGGCCGGCCGCCGCGGTCGCGCCGAACGAGCGACGAGGAGAACCGAATGGCTGAAGTCAGACGCGTGATCACGCTGGGGGTGATGGTGGCGGCAATTGCTGCAATCGGTCCCACGGCCGTGAGCGTCACCGCCGTTGCGCCGGCGCTGGCGGCCTCCACGCCGAGCGAGCCGGTGGCGGGCGATTTCGGCAGCTTCCTCTCCGCCATGCATGCCAAGGAGGTCCGCGACTTCGGCGCCATGGCCGACGACATCTCGCGCGTCCTCGCCCACGATCCCGACAATGTCGACCTGCTGCAGCAGGGCTTCATTGCCATGGCGAGCGGCGGGCGCATCGGCGAGGCTGCGGAGATCGGCCGCAAGCTCGAGACGCGGGCGGCCGGCTCGGACACCGTCAGCATCGTCCTCGCCCTGCAGGACCTCAAGGCCGGCAAGCACACCGCCGCGCTCAACCGCCTGAGTGCACTGGGATCCGACGGCCTCAACAAGTTCACCGTGCCGCTGGTCAAGAGCTGGATCGCCCTCGAGGACGGCAAGCGCGACGACGCGCTCGCGGCGCTGGCGCCCCTGGCCGACGTCAAGGGCGTGCAAACTCTCTACGATCTCCATCTCGGCCTGCTGAACGAGCTGAGCGGCCATGCGCCCGAGGCCGACGCCGCCTACAAGAAGGCCCTGGATGATCCGTCGAAGCTGTCGTTCCGCGTCGTCGAGATCATCGGCAACTTCTATCAGCGGCAGAAGCGCTTCGACGATGCCAAGGCGGTCTATGCGGCCTTCGCCGGCGCCTATGCCGACAATCCGCTGCTGCCCTTCCTGCTCGAAAAGCAATCGGACGCGAAGGTTGCGCCGCTGCTCGGCTCCGCTCGGGACGGCCTCGCCGAGGCGCTCTTCAATCTGGCATCGGTGCTCTACCAGGAAGACGCCCGCGACATGGCGCTCGTCTACACGCGCCTCGCGCTCGAAGTCCGCAAGGATTATCCGCCCGCCCAGGTGCTGCTCGGCGATCTCCTTGCCGGCGAAAAGCTCTATCCGGAGGCGGTCGCCGTCTACAAGGCCGTCGACACGAAGTCGCCCTTCGGTTGGCAGGCGCGGCTGGCGCTCGCCGACGCGCTGAGCCGCAGCAACCGCACGCAGGAGGCCGTCACGCTCCTCCAGGGCATGGTCGACGAGCGCAAGGACTCCGCCGACGCCTCGATGATGCTGGGCGACATCCTGCGCAGCGCCGAGCGCTTCGACGAGGCCGCCAAGGCCTATGACGACGCGATCACCCGCATCGGCACCTTGAAGAAGGAGCATTGGAGTCTGCTCTACTATCGCGGCATCGCCTACGAGCGCAGCAAGCAATGGGACAAGGCCGAGGCCGATTTCCTGAAGGCGCTGGAGTTCGAGCCCGACCAGCCCTACGTCCTCAACTATCTCGCCTACACCTGGGTCGACAAGGGCATGAACTACGACCGCGCCCTCGCCATGCTCAACAAGGCGGTCGAGGAGAAGCCCGAGGACGGCTACATCGTCGACAGCCTGGGTTGGGTCTATTTCCGCCTCGGCAAGTACGACCAGGCGGTCGAGCAGCTGGAGCGGGCGGTCGAGCTGGTGCCCGGCGATTCCGTGATCAACGACCATCTCGGCGATGCCTATTGGCGCGTCGGCCGTCACAACGAGGCCCGCTTCCAGTGGCACCGCGCCCTCAACCTGAATCCGGACAAGGACCAGGTGGCGCCGATCGAGTCGAAGCTGGACAAGGGCCTGCCCGCGGGCACGACCTCCTCGGGCTCGTGACGGCGGAGACCGCAAGGGCCGGCGCGCTCCGTCTCGCCGCGCCGGCCAAGCTCAACCTCTACCTCCACGTCGTCGGCCGGCGCCCCGACGGCTATCACCTGCTCGACAGCCTGGTCGCCTTCGCCGCCGTCGCCGACGAGCTGACCCTTGCGCCGGCCGCCGACCTGTCGCTCGCCATCGACGGGCCCTTCGGCGGCAGCCTCGAGGCCGGCGCCGACAACCTCGTGCTGAAGGCCGCGCACGCGCTCGCCGCCCACGCGGGTCGCGCGCCCGGCGCCGCCATCCGCCTGACCAAGCGCCTGCCCGTCGCCTCCGGCATCGGCGGGGGCTCGGCCGACGCCGCTGCGGCCCTGCAAGGCCTCAGCCGGCTCTGGAATCTCAGCCTCCCCGAAGCGGCCTTGGCAAAGATCGGCCTCGCCCTCGGCGCCGACGTGCCGGTCTGCCTCGCCGGCGTGCCGAGCTTCTTCGGCGGCATCGGCGACGAGGTCCAATCCGCCGGCCTCATGCCGCGCGCCCATGTCGTGCTGGCGAACCCCGGCGCGCCCTTGGCCACCGCGGCCGTCTTCCGTGCCCGCGCCCAAGCCGCCGGAGCTGGGGCCTATTCGCGCCCGGCCCGCTGGACGGAGGCGGTGCCCGATACAGTGATGCTCGCGGGCCTCCTGGCCAAGCGCAGCAATGACCTGACCGCGGCCGCCATCGCCTTGCTGCCTGTCATCGCCGAGGTGCTGGACGCGCTCGAACAGCAGCCGCCGTGCCTGTTGGCGCGCCTGTCCGGCAGCGGCGCCACCTGCTTCGGCCTGTTCGCCGAGCGCGGCGAGGCGCGCGAAGCGGCCGCCGCCATCGCCGCCGCTCATCCGGACTGGTGGGTCGTCGCCACCATGCTGACCGCGGCGCCCCCACAGATGTCGACCGTGCCCGCGGCCTAGTCGCACCGTTCCGCCACAAGGTGCAGCCGCCTGCGAGCAGAACGACGCGAGCCGCTGCGGCGGTGATCTGCGCTGACGAGCGGGCAACAGCAACGCCACACGGCGCCGGATGTCTGGCTGGCGCTTATCCGTCATTCCGATGCCGGGGCAACACCCATCAGTAGTCGTATGAAACCCGCATATTGATCGTGGGCTATTTGCTGAAAGATGTTTTCCAGACCGCTGGCCTTCATGCTGGCCTTCTCGGCCATGTCGCCCAGAATTGCCTTTGGGTCTTTTGCTGCAGCAATCAGGTCGGAGTTTGCTGCTGCAGCTTTTTGACGGGCCTCGTTGTAGACCGTCTCAGCATCCGTAGAACCTGCCGCGGCCGCCTCAAGATCTCCCGTGAGCTTCTGCGTTGTACCAAGCGCATTCAGCGCACCTTCAAGCTGCGATTTCTCGTCCCTAAGCGCCGCCTTCTGAGCGTCGTCGGCTTGGAGTATTGCGGCGTCGATCTCCTGGGCCCTGTTTTCCTTCGCCTTTCTCGTATTCAGTTCTGTCTGAGCAGCTTCCACGACCTGCCGTGCCTGCGCAAGATTGCAAGCGGTTTTCCCAAGTTGTCTCTCAGTGTCAGCTACTGCTATTGCCAGTTGTGAAATGGTCTTATCGCGCACAATCTCATTGTAAATTAGGATGTTGGACGCGCCCTTGAAGCCAAACTCGCGTAGGCAAGCGATCTTGCCGGCTGCGTAGGTCCATAGGATCGCGGCGTCGATAAGTGCCAATACGAAATCGAAAGTGAGGCCGGATCTTACGCTAAGCCGCACGGGATCGACTGAAACCAATTGGGCTATCGTCGTCACTCCCTCCGCCGCAAGGCGTCTTGCTGTTTCCTCGTCCACACCCGGCAGCTTGACCGCAAGGTCGTCGCGTTCTGCTGGCGTCGCGTTCTGTGTGTTGGTGAAGCGATTCGCGGCATTACCTAAGTACTTCACGATGCTATCGAATGAAAACATGCTGATGACGAAGGCGAGGAAGGCGCCCCAAGTGCCAGGTTCCACAGCAGTGACGTTGGCAGAATTCGTCGTCGCGGGGAGAGCAAGCATTGAAATAGCTTGCCCAAGAGGAACAGCAATGACAAGTCTTAGTGAATACCACAGTAGGTCTGACGGGTGAAAGGTGGACTGATAGTTACGGGTGATGGAATCAGACGTAATCCAAGTATATGCGCCGAAGATGGCGGCGATGCTTACGAGATCGAGTTTCAGGCCGAGTAGCGGGATGTCGAGTGGTTTCGGCGCGGCGGTGCCGGTTGCAGAAGCGATCTGGATCTTCGCAAGGGATATTCCACCCAAGAATCCAAAATACATCACGACGGCCGTGACGGTGGCGAGCAGCACCATCGGTGCCACGTATATTCGCATGCCGAAGTCGTCTTGGAGCAATTCGTTAAATTTGGTCGTGAGATTTGTTCTTAGGTCGCTGTGGCTCTTGAGCTCGGCCTTGACCTGGTCCGGCGTGAGCGGCCTGCCATCGATGGTTCGTGGATTGGTTTCGGCATCGGGTGCGAGGATGAGGCGATGCTTCCACTTTTCGATAAGATCCGCAAATCCGTCGCGGCCGGCCCAGAACTGCTCAAGATAGTGGGCGATGACGTGGGGAGGGTAGTAGCCCCGAATGACGTCGAGACGCTTAGCCTGTCCGACCGTCACATATATGCAGACCGGCACAAGAACCAGGAGGACGGACAAGAGGACACATACGAGAGTAACCGCGACCAGGCCGTCGTTTGGGTCGATATCTCCACCCATGTACTTGACCAACCGGATTGCCCAGGTCGCCAAGTAGGTCAGCACGAGCGAGCCAATGGCTACCAGAACAAGTACGACTGTGCCGGTAGCCGAGAACAGGAGCCTGCCACTTTTGTCGTTGCTCATGAGCGACTAACTCCTTTTCGCGCGATCGGCTTTGCCGACAGAGCGCGCCGATCAGCTGCGCATGTGAAACGATGGTGCTGTTGCATGCTGCCAGCCAGCACGGCGTTCTAGCTCGACCGACCTGGTGTGCTGCTGGGATTCTAAAGCGAATAGGGGTTGGGACGCTCCTCCCATTTGGGAGGTGCCTCGAAGATACTTCGAGGGGCCTGGGCCCCTGGGCCGTTCTCTGCTGTTGGTGCCGAGATGCTGGCGGGCTCGAGCCGCCCCGCCCCTACCCTGCTGGCGCGCCTGTCGACGGCGGCACCATGCTTCCGCCTATTCGCCGAGCGCGGCGAGGCTTGCGAAGCGGCGGCCGCCATCGCCGCCGCCCATCCGGATTGGTGGGTCGTGGCGACGATGCTGAGCGCGGCGCCACCGGAGCCGTCGGTCGTCCCGCTGCCTAGTTGCGCCCTCCCGTGGGGATGCCTATGGTGTCGCCCGCCTGCCCCTGGGGCGTCGCCAAGTGGTAAGGCAGCGGATTTTGGTTCCGCCATTCGGAGGTTCGAATCCTCCCGCCCCAACCAGCCTTTTCGCCATGATGTCTTCGGCGGTCAGCTCTCGTTGTCCGGGTCTTCCTTGGTCGGGGCAGCCATATCGCCGGCGTTGATGGGCGTATCTCGTTTGAGGGCCGCCAGCATCAGCTCCGTGGCGGCTTCCTCGGTGAGGATCGAGGGCGGCACCGTGTGGAACCGCGCCACATACCTTGCCAGCACGAGGGCGTATCGCCTGCCGGCCATCTCTTTGGTCATCGGCAATTGCGGCGGCTTGCTCGCCTCGCGGAACCGCCCCGCGCGGGGCGCATCCTCGGGGTGGGGCGACGCAAATTGCCATTCGCAGCCGCAATTCAGACACCGCACGATATCCGGGGGCCGAACGACAACGAATGCGACTTCATCGCATTGAGGGCAATCATAAGAGCGTTCCATACATCTCTGCAGCGCCAGCCAGGACCGCGGCGAGACTTGAACGGCCGGGGCTTGCGATGCACGGGCCGGGCTGTGATCGGAGCGGCCAAATCGATGACATCTCCGGCCAAGAGGCGGC
>Ga0335082_10010344_pt1 | contig 10119 bp, 10 predicted proteins | sample Lox_Sample_41_FD_206718 | JGI IMG/M metagenome (GOLD analysis project Ga0335082, IMG submission 206718) | Soil microbial communities from Loxahatchee National Wildlife Refuge, Florida, United States - Lox_Sample_4.1 | ecosystem: Environmental > Terrestrial > Soil > Wetlands | place: USA...
CGTGCCGAATCCCGCGGAACTCGCGAGCGCGGGCGCGAGCGTCGTCAGCACGCGCCAGCCGCAGGTCGCAGGCGGCGGCGCGTTCTACGTCAGCGGCGAGATTCCGCGATTGACGAAGTACGAGGTCGGCCTCCCGGGCCACCTTAGGCAATCGGACGACGGCAAGTCCTGGGAGCCCGATCCGCTCCTGATGGACGAGCGCTTCGTTTCGGTCCACGTGAAGGACAAGGGCCAGTTCGTGTTCTCCGCGTGCTCGCACGCAGGGCTGATTAACGTCCTCAACCACGCTCGAACGACCTTTCCGGAGGTCCCGCTCTACGGCGTCATGGGCGGACTGCATCTCGCGGGCGTGAACGAGAAGGTAATTCCCGACACGATCGGCGACCTGAAGCGCTTCGGCCTCAAGCTGATCGCCCCGGGCCACTGCACGGGCTGGCGCGCGATCTCGGCCATGGCCGCGAGCTTCGGCGATGAGCTCGTACCCTCGGCGGTGGGCAAGCGCTACTTGATCTAGGCGTGTTGCTTCGCACCATCGGCGAAATCGCGCCGAACTGTGACACAGATCAACAACCCCCCTGAGGCGTTGTCCAAGCTCTGCCAAACTGCATCGAGGAGGCGAGCATGGCTCAGAAAACTGCATACGTAACCGGCGGCATGGGCGGGATCGGCACCGCGATCTGCCAGAGGCTGTCGAAGGCCGGCTTCAAGGTCATCGCCGGTTGCGGTCCCACGCGCGACTTCAACAAGTGGCTCGGCGAGCAGAAGGCGAAGGGCTACACGTTCCACGCCTCGGTGGGCAACGTCGCGGATTGGGATTCGACCGTGGCGGCGTTCGCGAAGGCGAAGGAGGAGCACGGCGTCGTGGACGTGGTCGTCAACAACGCCGGCATCACGCGCGACCGCATGTTCCTCAAGATGTCCCGCGCGGACTGGGACGCGGTGATCGACACCAACTTGACGAGCATGTTCAACGTCACCAAGCAGGTCGTGCCGGGGATGGTCGAGAAGGGCTGGGGCCGCGTCATCCAGATCAGCTCGGTGAACGGCGAGAAGGGCCAGGCTGGCCAGACGAACTACTCCGCCGCCAAAGCGGGCATGCACGGCTTCACCATGGCGCTCGCGCAGGAGCTCGCGAACAAGGGCGTCACGGTCAACACCGTGAGCCCGGGGTACATCGGCACGGACATGGTGCGCGCGATCAAGCCCGAGATCCTCGACAAGATCGTGGGCAGCATCCCGGTGAAGCGCCTCGGCACGCCGGACGAGATCGGCTCGATCGTGACCTGGCTCGCGAGCGAGGACTCCGGCTTCACCACCGGCGCCGACTTCTCCTGCAACGGCGGCCTGCACATGGGCTAGCGGCTCGCGCCCGGTTCGTCGAGGTGTAGACTTCGCATGGGCCGGCAAGAGATCCGAGGGGCGGGAGCCGGCCCGGATGCGAGTCTATCGAGGCCCTATTGTCATCGCCCGTCGAGCGCCGCCGCTTCCTCTGCGCCGCAGTCCTGCTGCTGGCGACGGGGGCGTCTTGGAGCGCGCGCGGCGGATCTCCCGCGCGAATCGGCTGGCTCAAGATTCAAGGCCCCAAGGCCTCGCCTGATCAGCTGCAGGCGTTCCGGGCCGGCATGCGCGCGCTCGGCTTGATCGAGGGACGCGACTACATACTCGAAGAGCGGTACGCGAACGGAAAAGGAACCCTGCTGCCAGGGTTGGCGGCGGAGCTGGTGAGCTCCGGCGTCAGCCTCATCCTGGCGACCAGCCAGCCGTCGATCGCTGCGGCCGCCGGAGTGACGAAAGTGGTGCCCGTGATCGGCAGGATGAACGACGACCCCGTCGCCAACGGGATGGCGCAGTCGCTGGCGCACCCGGGCGGCAATGTCACCGGAGTCTACGCGCTTGCCGAGGAACTCAACCCGAAGCGATTGTCCTTGCTCAAGGAAGTCGCGCCCTCGCTGCACCGGGTCGGCGTTTTGTTGCGGTTCGACTGGTCGAACGCGAAGCACGATTGGCAAGTGCTGGAGAAGGCCGGCCGCGAGCTCGGCCTCGAACTTGTCGCGTTGAACGCCCACTCGGAGGAGGATCTCGTAGCGGCTTTCGAGGAGGCATCGGCGAAACGCGTGGACGGCATGATGACGTTCCGGAATCCCACCGTCGTGACCTATCTCAAGCTGGTCGTCGAGCTCTGCACGAAATACCGGCTTCCCGCCGTGTTCGACGCGGGAGAATATGTTGCGGCCGGCGGCTTGGTCTCCTACGGGCCGAACATCGACGCCATCTACCGCCAGCTGGCGGTTTATGCGAGCAAGCTATTGCATGGAGCTCAGCCGAGGGAACTGCCGATCGAGGAGCCGACGACTTTCGACCTGGTCTTGAACAAGCGCGCGGCCGCAAGGATGCATATCGCCCTCAAGCCGGGCCTGCTGGCGCGCGCCGACCGGGTCATCGAATAGCCTTCAGCAGCGCGCGGATCCGATCGCGGTTCGGCTCGCGCGCGACGCCTTTCTCGCAGATCACCGCGGTGATGAGCTCCGCGGGCGTGACGTCGAAGGCGGGATTGCGCACCGCGACGCCTTCGGGCGCCCAGCGCGCGCCGCGGTAGCCCGTCACCTCGCCCGCCGGGCGCTCCTCGATGACGATATGCGAGCCGTCGGCGATCGCCAGGTCGAAGGTCGAGGAGGGCGCCGCCACGTAGAACGGCAGGCCGTGGCGCCGCGCGAGCACGGCGAGCATGTAGGTGCCGATCTTGTTCGCGGTGTCGCCGTTGGCGGCGATGCGGTCGGCGCCCACGATCACGACATCGACTTCGCCCTTCGCCATCAGGTGGCCGGCCATGTTGTCGGTGACGAGCGTGCAGGGGATGCCTTCCTGCACGCATTCCCAGGCGGTGAGGCGCGCGCCCTGCAGGTACGGGCGGGTCTCGCAGGCGATGACCGAGATGTTTTTCTTCCTGTAAAAGGCATTTCTGAGAACCCCGAGCGCCGTGCCGTGCCCGCTGGTCGCGAGCGCCCCGGCATTGCAATAGGTCATGACCCGTGCGCCGTCCGGAATCAGCTTCGCGCCGTGCTCACCCATCGCGCGATTGGCGGCGAGGTCCTCTTCGAAGATCGCCACTGCTTCGCGCTCGGGCTCTTTCGCGCCCTTCATGCGCTCCAGGGCCCAGAAGAGATTGACCGCCGTGGGGCGGCTCGCAGCGAGGATTTCAAAGGCCTTCGGTTTCAAACCCCCCAGAACAACCCCAAAGGCGGCTGCGCAACCGATGGCCGGGGCACCGCGCACGACCATGTCCCGGATCGCGAGCGCGACTTCCTCGGCGGTGCGGCAGACGACGTACTCGCTGCGCTCCGGCAGGGCGCGCTGGTCGAGCAGCTCGAGGCGATCGCCCCGCCAGCGGACCGGCTCGATCTTCACTAGACGACGCGCTCGTTGCCGCCGTCGACCGGCACCTGCGCCGCGGTGGTCTTGGCGAACAGCGGTCCGCACATCTCGGCGGCGAGCTCGGCGACGTCCTTCGAGGTGACCTCGGTGCGCAGCAGGTTGTTCCTGCGGTACTGCTCCACGGTGAGCCCGTAGGCCCTGGCGCGCGCGGCGAGCAGCTCGTCGGTCCAGAGCGCGGTGTCGTAGACCGCGTTCGGATGCAGCGTGTTGATGCGGATGCCGTCCTTGCCCCATTCGAGCGCGGCCACGCGCGCGAGCTGGTTCATTGCCGCCTTGGAGGCGGAATAGGCCGCCGCGCCGGGCCCCGGCGCCGGCACGTTCTTCGAGCCGATCACCACGATGCGCCCGCCGCGCGGCGCGAGCTTGAGCAGCGGATGGCAGGCCTGCAGAAGCCGCAGGTTCGCCTCGACGTTGACGCTCATCGCCAGGTGCCAGAGCTCGCCGGCGATGTCCTGGACCGGCTGCGTGGCGGGAAAGATGCCGGCGTTGAGGACCAGCATGTCGACGCCGCCGAAATGTCTAGTCGTCTTATCTATTGCAGCATTGATCTGCGAGGCGTCGGTGAGATCGCAGGTCAGGCCCAGGAAGTCCGCACGCTTCCACATCGTTTCAATCGCGGGAGCCCGGTCCAGGCCGGCGACCGCCGCGCCGCGCTTGAGCAGCGACTCCACGCAGGCCTTGCCGATGCCGGAGGCGGCGCCGGTCACGAGCGCGGCCTCGCCCGCGAAGGCGGGCGGGCTGCCGGCCTTCCTGAGCTTGGCCTGCTCGAGGTCCCAGTACTCGACGTCGAAGACGTGCCGCTCGTCGAGCGCGCGCCAGCCGCCGAGCGCCTCGGCGCGCAGAATCACCTCGATCGTGTGCTCGTAGAGCTCCTGCGCGATCGCCACGTCCTTCGCCGTGCGCCCGAACGACACGAGGCCCAGCTCCGGGTCGAGCGCCACGCGCGGCGCCGGGTCGAGCATCGCCTTCGGCTCCCTGGCCGCGGCCGCGTTGCGCTGGAAATATTCCTTGTAGGCACCAACGAACCCCGCGACATCCCTTCCCAGCATCGGCACGCGTTTCGTGCGGATCACGTGGTCGGGCGTAGCGGGGCCGCGCTGCGAAATGCTCGCTACGTCGGATTTACGGGCGAAGCCGAGGAGCGGCGGCGCGTCGTCGCAGCGGCACAGCAGCGGGACGCCCGCCGCCTTCGAGACCTCGGCGCGCAACTTGGCCGCGTTCTCGCGCCGGAATGCGCCGGCCGCGGCGGGCGCCGCGCCCACGCGCCAGGCCTTGCGTCCCTCGAGGTAGCGCTCGGACAAAGACACCAGCTCGATCATGCGCTCGTAGGACTCGCGCGCGTCGGCGCCGAAGGAGAAGATGCCGTGCGAGAGCAGCACCATGCCCACGGTGCTCCCGGTGCGCTGCTTCGGGAACTCGCGCGCGCAGAGCGCGGCGAGATCGAAGCCCGGCATGACGTAGGGAATGACCGCCACGCGGTCGCCGTAGATCTCGCGGATGCGCTTCTCGCCGTCCGGCACGTTGGACACCGAGAGCACCGCGTCGGCGTGCGTATGGTCCACGTACCGGTAGGGAAGGATCGCGTGCAGGATCGTCTCCACCGAGGGCGCGGGCGCGCCGGCGCGCAGGATGTGCGTCGCCAGCTCGTTGACCATCTGGGTGTCGGGCAGGGCGTCGAGCGAGGCGAGCCGCCGCGCGTAGTCGAGCTCCACCGGCGCGAACCCGGCCGGCTCGATCGTCTCCAGGTCCCAGCCGCTGCCTTTGACATAGAGGATCTCTCTGGGTTCTTGAAAAAGAGTCGTTTCCGTCAGCTTCACGGAGGTGTTGCCGCCGCCGTGCAGCACGAGCGAGCGGTCGCGCCCGAGCAGCCGCGAGGTGTAGACTCGCGCCCCGAGCGCGCCTCCGAAGGTCGCGGCCTCGGCGTCGTCCCACAAACTTTTCATCGGCTGGGATTATACTTTCGCGAAAATACGCTCATGTTCCGGGTCGAGCTGAAGAATTGGGACGAGGCGCGCGAGATTGCGGGGCCGCTGCGCTGGTCGATCTTCGTGGGCGAGCAGAACGTCCCCGAGGGCATCGAGCTCGACGACCTGGACGCGCAGTGCACCCACGCGCTCGCCTACGCTCCCGACGGCAAGTTCGTGGGCACCGGCCGCCTGCTGCCCGACGGGCGCATCGGCCGCATGGCGGTCGCCAAGGACTGGCGCCGGCAGGGCGTGGGCGCCGTCCTGCTCGAGGCGCTCATCGCGGAGGCGAAAAAGCGCGGCCACAAGGAGGTCAGCGTCTCGGCGCAACTGCAGGCGGCGGAGTTCTACCGCGGCTTCGGCTTCGAGGCCGAGGGCAAGGTCTACCAGGAAGCCGGCATCCTCCACCAGAAGATGCGCAAGACGATCTAGGAGCGGGCCTCGAGCTCGTAGCGCAGCGTGCTGCCGGGCGCGCCCGCGGCGTCGAACGGGCGCTCGGCGAACTGCACCCGGCCGGAAGCGTCGGCGAGCACCACCGTAGAGCAGCGCGTGCCGTAGAGCGGCGCCACGATCCTCGCGCCCGCCAGCAGCGTGAACAGCGGCTCCACCGCCGCGAGCGTGCGCGAGAACCGCTCCTTCACCTCCAGCACCTCGGGCGTGTCGAGCAGCAGGTTGCCGAGCGCGTAGCAGCCGGGCTCCAGCCGCCGCGCGCCGTCGCCGCGGTTGGACAGCCACCAGAGCTCGTCGCGGTCGGCGGCGAGAAGATTGAACCCGCTGTAGAGATCCGGGTTTATTTCGTTCACGAATTTCCCGGGGGAAAGCTTCTGGAGCAAATACCCCGAAACGAGGGCTCCCCTGGAATGCGCCGCGCTCGGGTCCGTGCCGCCGCGATAGTTCGTCACCGAGGCGAAGCGGCCGGCGCGCGAGACGCCGAGCCAGGTGCCCTTCGCCTGCAGGTCGCGGCCGGCGAGCATCTCCGGCCGGTCGGGCCACCAGCCCGCGGGCGCGGCCGGGCGCGCGTGGAACTCGTCGCGATTCGCGGCCACGACGAGCGGATAGCGCTCGTGCGCCTTCCACGCGATCAGGATCAGGCACATGTGGGAACACTGCGAAAGCGTTCCACGCGCCTCTCGACGCCGAATCCTGCCGACTCGCGCGCGAGCGATGCCTCGAACGCCGCCTCGTCGGCGACGCCTTCGTAGACCTCCATGTACGTGGCCGGATCGTCCCTGCGCCGGAGCCAGCGTCCTTGAATCCCGGTCTTCGCTTTGACTTCTTCGAAGATCTTCTCGACGAAAGAGCGAATCGAATCGACGCTCGCCGCATCGACCCGGTAATACACGTAGTAGTTCGTCACTGCGCGTAGGGCAGGGGCAGGATTTCCAGCGGCGCGGCCTGCGGCTGCGCGCGGATCGCGGCCTTCGCCTCGACCGCCGAGGTCTGCAGCACCGCGAGCGACTCCTCGCCCGCCGCGTTCACCACCGTGCCGCTCGGCTGGCCGGGCGCGTCGTCGCTGAAGAGCTCCTGGCCCGCCTTGAGCGCCGCGCCGCGCAGCCGGTAGAGCCGCCGCTTCACCTCGCCGCGATACTGCGCGCGCGCGACGATTTCCTGGCCCGGGTAGCAGCCCTTCTGGAAATCGACGCCGCCCGCGAGCTCGTAGTTCACCATCTGCGGCACGAACTGATCCTGCGTGGACTGGTCGATGAGCGCGCGCCCGGCGCGCACCTCGGCGAGCGCCCAGTCTTCCGCGGAGGCGTTCGGCGCGAAGCGCTGCGCCGCCGCGCCCTCGGCGAGCACGAGCGCGCGTCCCGGCTCGATCGAGACGGTCACCGCGCCGTCCCCGACGCGCACGGAGAGCGGCGCGCCGGCCTCGGTTCCCCAGACGCCGAACTGCGTCCAGGCGCCGCTCGCGTCCGCGAGCTTCACCTTGGAGCGCAGCACGTACATCTGCAGGCGCTTGAGGATCGCGGGCGCGAGATCGCGCGAGAGCTGCAGCAGGAAGCCGCCCGAGAACGGCACCACCAGGAACGTCGCCAGCAGGCGACCCTTCGGCGAGCACCAGCCCGCGTAGCGCGCCGTCGCGGGCGGCAGGTGCTCGATGTCGTTGGTGAGCTGCGCGTGCAGGAACGCGCGCGCGTCGTCGCCCGCCGCATGCAGCAGCCCGTAGCGCTCCAGCTTCGCGATGCCCGTCGTGGCCACAGTAGAATGGGATGGATTTTATTCGCTTCCGTTGCTCAAAGTCCTCTTCACGCTCGTGGTCGTGGTGGCGCTCGCCGCGCTCGGCGCGGCGGGCTATGCCGCGTGGTACGCGACGACGCCCGTGGCGGTGCGCGCGCTGCCGGTGGAATTCGAGATCCCGCAGGGCGCGCGCCTGCGCGCCGCCGCGCAGCGCCTCGAGCAGTCCGGCGTGGCGGTCGGGCCGCTGCAGTTCGAGCTGCTCGCGCGCGCGCTCGGGCGCGCGCGGGACATCAAGGCGGGCAGCTACGAGCTCGCCGCCGCGCCCACGCCGCTCGAGCTGCTCGACAAGCTCACGCGCGGCGACGTCACACAGGCCGACGTGCGCTTCATCGAGGGCTGGACGTTCCGCCAGCTGCGCGCCGCGCTCGACGCCAATCCCTTCCTGCGCCACGAGACGCAGGGCCAGCCCGACCCGCAGCTGCTCAAGGCGCTGGGCGCCGCGGAAGCGCACCCGGAGGGCCTCTTCTTCCCGGACACCTATCTCTTCGCCAAGGGCACGAGCGACCTGCACGTGCTCAGGCGCGCCTACCTGGTGATGCAGCGCCACCTCGCCGAGGAATGGGCAGGGCGCGATCCCGCCGTGCCGTACAAGACGCCCTACGAGGCGCTGATCATGGCTTCGGTGGTCGAGAAGGAGACCGGCAGGAGCGAGGAGCGCGACCAGATTGCCGGCGTGCTCGTCAACCGGCTGCGCGCGGGCATGCTGCTGCAGGTGGATCCCACGGTGATCTACGGGCTCGGCGAGTCGTTCGACGGCAACCTGAAGAAGTCGCACCTGCAGGCCGACGGCCCCTACAACACCTACACGCGGCCGGGCCTGCCGCCCACGCCGATCGCCGCGCCCGGGCTCGCGTCGCTGCGCGCGGCGCTGCGGCCCGCGCAGACGCAGGCGCTCTACTACGTCTCGCGCGGCAACGGCTCGAGCGAGTTCTCGCGCACGCTCGAGGAGCACAACCGCGCCGTGCGAAAATACCAATTGAATGGCGGACGCTAGGCAGCCGCAGGCGGTCGTCGCTGCACAGCGCGGCAAGTTCATCACGCTGGAAGGCGTAGACGGCGCGGGCAAGTCCACGCACGTCACCTGGATCGCCGAGCTGCTGCGCAAGGCGGGCCGCGAAGTCGTGGTCTCGCGCGAGCCCGGCGGCACGCCGCTCGCCGAGAAGCTGCGCTCGCGCGTGCTCTCCGAGGCGATGGACCCGGTGGCCGAGACGCGGCTGATGTTCGAGGCGCGCGCCGACCACGTACAGAAAGTCATCGCGCCGGCCCTCGCGCGCGGCGCCTGGGTCGTCTGCGACCGCTTCACCGATTCCACGATCGCCTACCAGGGGGCGGGCAAGGGCGTCGATCGCGCCCTCATCGACGAGCTCGCCCGCAAGGTGCACCCGGGCCTCAAGCCGGACCTGACGCTCGTCTTCGACGCCAGCTATACGGTCAGCAGCCAGCGCCTGAACGCTTCGGGACGCGCGCTGGACCGGTTTGAATCCGCCGGCAGCCCGTTTTTCGAGCGGGTCCGGGCCGCGTACCAGGAAATCGCCAGGCAGGACCCGGGGAGAGTCCGCCTGGTCGACGGGACCCGGCCTGCGGAGCAAGTTAAAGAGCTAATTCAAAAGATACTCGCAACGCTTTGATTTCAGAACTACAAAATTTGTCTTGGCAACGGCTGATCGGCCTCATGGACCGGCTGCCCCATGCGCTGCTGCTGCACGGGGCGCCGGGGGTCGGGAAGCTCGCGCTCGCCGAGCGCTTCGCCCAGCTCCTCGTCTGCGAGGCGCGGGGGCAGGGGACCGAGCCCTGCGGGCGCTGCGACGGCTGCCGCTGGTTCGCGGCGGGCAACCACCCGGACGTGCGCATCGTGGAGCCGGAAGCGGTCGCGCTCGAGCTCGGGCGGCCGATGCCCGAGGAGGCGGGCGAGGAGGCGGGCGGGCGCGAGAAGCGGAAACCCAGCCTCGAGATCAAGATCGAGCAGGCCCGGGCGCTGACCGAATTCATCCACACCACTTCTCACCGGAAGGGCCGGCGCGTCTGCCTGATTCATCCCGCGGAGAGCATGAACGCTTCGATGGCGAATGCGCTGTTGAAGAACCTCGAGGAACCTCCCGCGGGCGTGGTGTTCCTGCTCGTCTCGCACCAGCCGGCGCGCCTTCTGGCGACGATCCGCAGCCGCTGCGTGCCGGTGCCGGTGCCCGTGCCCGACGGCAAGGCGGCGGCCGCCTGGCTTGAGAAGCAGGGCCTGGGGAACGCCGAGCGCTGGCTCGCGTTTGCCGGCGGCGCGCCGCGGCGCGCGCTCGAGTACGCCACCGGCGAGCGCGGCGAGGCGGTCGAGCGCGTGCTGAAGGCGCTCGCCTCGGGCGACCGGCTCGCGCTCGCCGACGTGAAGGACCGCGAGGACCTCGAGCCGCTCGCCGAGGTGCTGCAGAAAGTCGCGCTCGACCGCGCGTTCGCCCTGCTCACCGGCCGCGGCAAGTACGGCGGCGGGGCAGGGAGC
>Ga0335082_10010346_pt1 | contig 10118 bp, 12 predicted proteins | sample Lox_Sample_41_FD_206718 | JGI IMG/M metagenome (GOLD analysis project Ga0335082, IMG submission 206718) | Soil microbial communities from Loxahatchee National Wildlife Refuge, Florida, United States - Lox_Sample_4.1 | ecosystem: Environmental > Terrestrial > Soil > Wetlands | place: USA...
GAGATTCGCGCCGCGCTGCCCGCGTCGCCGCCGGAGCGCGGGGAGCCGTTCGCCGAGATCCTGCGCGACCTCGACACGGTGCTGATGCCGGGGATCACCCACTGGCAGTCGCCGCGGTTCTTCGCGTACTTCGCGACCACGGGCTCCGAGCCGGGGATCCTCGCCGAGCTGCTGATCGCGGCGCTGAACCAGGTCGGGATCCTCTGGCGTACCGGCCCCGCGCTCGTCGAGCTCGAGCAGCAGGCGATGGCGTGGCTCGCCGAGCTGCTCGGCCTTCCGGCCGGCTGGCATGGGCAGATCGAGGACACGGCGTCGATCTCGACGCTGACGGCGCTCGCGGTGGCACGCTCGCGCTTCCCCGACCGCCGCGTCGTCGTCTGCTCCGAGCAGGCGCACTCGTCGGTCGACAAGGCCGCGAGGATCCTCGAGCTCGACGTGCGAAAGACCCCTGTCGACGACGAGTTCCGCCTCAGGCCCGACCTGCTCGACCTCACCGGCGCTTGCGCGGTCGTGGCCACCGTCGGCACCACCTCGACGACATCCGTCGATCCCGTCGATGCGATCGCGGACCGCGCCGGCGACGTCTGGCTCCACGTCGACGCCGCCTACGCCGGCTCGGGCTGGGTGCTCCCGGAGCTCCGCTGGTCGCAGGCCGGCGTCGAGCGCGCCGACTCGCTCGTCGTCAACGCCCACAAGTGGCTGCTCGTGCCGATGGGCTGCTCCTGCCTCTGGACGCAGCGTCCCGAGGAGTTCCGCGACGCGTTCAGCCTCGTGCCGGAGTACCTGCGCACGCCGGACGACGTCGTCAGCGCGAGCGAGCTCGCGATCCCGCTCGGCCGCGGCTTCCGGGCGCTGAAGCTCTGGGCCGTGCTCCGCTGCTACGGGCGCGAGGGGCTGCAGGCGGTGCTCGCCGAGCACGTGCGCCTCGCCACGCTGTTCGAGGAGTGGGTGCGTGACGAGCCGGGCTGGGAGCTGTGTGCGCCGCGGCCGTTCTCCGTCGTGTGCTTCCGCCGCAAGGGCTCCGATGGGGAGAACGAAGAGTTGCTCGAACGGGTGAACGCGACCGGCGAGCTGTTCATCTCGCACACGGGGCTGAACGGCCGCTATGTCCTGCGGTTCGCGGTCGGCAACCTCCGCACCACGGAGGATGATGTCCGTCGTGCCTGGGATGTGATCCGACGGGAAGGAGCGCGCTGATGTTGATCACGACGACGCCCGAGCTGCCGGGCTACGAGGTGGACGAGATCCTCGGCGAGGTCTTCGGGCTCACGGTCCGCTCGCGCAATCTCGGCTCGCAGATGGGCGCCGGGCTCAAGTCGATGTTCGGCGGCGAGCTGAAGGGGATGACGAAGGCGCTCGTCGACAGCCGCGAGCAGGTGATCCAGCGGATGGTCGAGGAGGCGGAGGCGAAGGGCGGCAACGCGATCCTCGCGATGCGCTTCGACACCTCGGACATGGGCGGCAACTGGACGGAGATCTGCGCGTACGGCACCGCCGCGCGCGTCCGCAAAGCCTGACCGCAGCCTTGTGCGACCTCGTCACGAGCCGCGGCTTCGAAACGAGGCGGATCTCTGCGTCGGCGAGGGATCACAAGGGGGCGCTCAGAGCTTTCGGAGGAGGTCGAGGAGCGCGGCGGGGCTCTCGACGACCACGTCCGCGGCCTCGCGTAGCGCGGGCGGGCCCTCGGGCGAGGCGACCGCGATGCGCACTGCGAGCTCGAGCCCGTCGAGCGCGCGGAAGCCGTCGAGATCGGTGATGTCGTCGCCGGCATAGAGGGAGCGGAGGAGCCCGCGCTCGGCCAGGAGGTGGGTCACGGCCGTTCCCTTGTCCGCCTCGAGCGGCGGCAGCACCTCGAGCACCTTGCGACCGAACCGGGCGACGAAGCCCTCGGCCCGGGCGCGCTCGGCCACGGCCTCCAGCGTCCGCCGCGCCTCCTGCTCGTCGTCTGCGGTGCGGTAGTGGAACGCGACCGTGAGCCGCTTGCGCTCGAGCGGCCAGTCCACCGTCGCGGCGAAGGCCTGCAGGCGCTCGGCCCAGGCCTCGGCGCTCGGCTCGAGCTCGAGCCCGTGGGAGCCGACACAGACGATTCCCTCGACGCCGACCCGGGCCCGGGCGTCGTCGCCGTCGCGTCCGGTGACCACCGCGACGAGCGCGTAGCGGCCCACCAGGCGCTCGAGCTCGCTGCGGGTCTCGGTCGGAACGACGGCGGCCTCCGGCCGCGCGACGATCGGTGCGAGCACCCCGTCGAGGTCGAAGAAGAGGGCGGCGAGGCGGGGCTCGGCGGCGAGACGCTCGAGCAGGGCGTGACCGTCCATCGCCGTAGGATACGAGGGTGCGCCTCGTCGCGATCGGCCTGCTCGCCGGCCTCCTCAGTGCGCTCTTCGGGGTCGGCGGCGGCATCGTCGCGGTGCCGCTCCTGATCCTCGCGGTCAAGATGGAGCCGCGCGCGGCGACCGCGACCTCGCTCGGGATGATCGGGATCACCGCCCTCGCCGGGACGATCGGGTATGCGATCGGCGGCCACGTCGAGGTGGGGTACGCGGCGCTGGTCGGGATCCCCGCCGCGTTCGGCGCGGTCGGAGGAGCCTCGCTCCAGCAGCGGCTGAACGCGCGCACCCTCTCGTACCTCTTCTCGGTGCTCCTCGTCGCAATCGCAGTGAGGCTGCTCGTCACGTGACCGTCGTCCTCGCAGCGATCGCGCTGGGCATCGCCGCGGGCGTCCTCTCGGGGCTGTTCGGGGTCGGCGGCGGGATCCTCTTCGTGCCGATCCTGCTCGCGCTCGGGCTGAAGCAGCTCGACGCGGAGGCGACCTCGCTGCTCGCGATCCTCCCCACCGTGGCGGCCGGGCTCTGGCGCCAGCAGCGGTACGGCAACGTCCGCTGGCGGAGCTCGCTCGTGCTCGGGATCGCCTCGGTCGCGGGCGTTGCGGTGGGGATCAGGATCGCCACCTCGCTGAACGAGGACGTGCTGCGGAAGCTCTTCGCGGTGCTGCTGCTCCTCGTTGCGGCGCAGCTCGCCTGGCGCGCGTGGCGAAGCTAGCTTCCCGCCGCGGCATACTCCTACCGTGCCCAAGACCGCCGTCTCCGCACTCGCCGCCCTCGCACTGCTGTTCGTCGCGGGCGGCGCGTCCTCGGCCGGGGGCGGCGCCGGCGGGGCGGCCTCGAGCGCCTTTGCCGTGAAGGTCGTTCTCCCCGGTCAGGCGGCGGTCACCGTCGCCGAGGTCTCGGCTCCGCCGAACGGCGCGTTCTCCACACCGAGCTTCCAGTATCCCGCGGACGGCTCGGCGGTGACGAGCGGCGCGATCAGCGCCGGCACGACCGCCACTTCAGGCTCGGCTCCGTCGGCCTCGGCCGCCGCGAACATCTCGAGCCTCTCGCTCTTCGACGGCGACATCGTCGCGCAGAAGGTCTCGGCGAGCGCAGACGCGTCGGCAGGCGAGGCGACGGCCCAGGGCGACATGGGTGGCAGCTTCGACGGGCTCACCGTGCTGGGTGCCCCGGTCACCGCGCCGTCCTCGAACCAGCGGCTCGCTCTCGCCGACTGGGGATACGTGCTGCTGCTCGAGCAGGGCAGCAACCCGGCGCCGCGCTACAGCGGCTTCGTCACCGCGCTCGACGTCCACCTCACGCGCGACCACGGCGGGCTCCCGGCGGGAAGCGAGATCCTCGTCGGGCGGGCCGAGGCGAGCGCCCAGGTCGCCACGCCGCCGCCGCCTCCGAAGCCCCGCGTCCACGGCACGCCTGTGAAGTCGCCCGACGAGCTGCCGCTGATCCCGCCGACCTACCGGACGATCCCGAAGATCACCCCACCCCTGGGCCAGGGCGGCTACATCTTCCCGATTTGGGGCCCCTCGGGGTTCAGCGACACCTTCGGCGCCAAGCGCACTCTGACCTGGCACCACGGCGACGACATCTTCGCGCCGTACGGCGCACCCGTCCTCGCGGTCGCGAACGGCGTCGTCTTCTCGGTCGGCTGGAACAAGGTCGGCGGCTGGCGGCTCTGGCTCCAGGACGCGAAAGGCAACGAGTACTACTACGCGCACCTCTCCGCCTACGCGCCGGCGGCCGTGAACGGCGCCGAGGTGAAGGCCGGCACCGTGCTCGGCTTCGTCGGCAACACGGGGGACGCGCGCGGCACCCCGTTCCACCTCCACTTCGAGATCCACCCCAAGGGCCTGCTCTCGCTCGGCTACGACGGGGCGGTCGACCCCACGACCTACCTGCAGTCGTGGAAGCACCTCACCGACGTGACGGCTTTCGTCGGCTCCTCGTTCGAGCCGGGCGCGGTGTTGCTCGAGTCGACGGACATCTCGAGCGGGAACGGGCTCGAGCCGACCTCGCTCGCCCGGGCCTTCGCGCCGCTCTCGAAGGCGGGAGAGGTCGCGCTGCTGGCAGGGACGAGGCTGCCGGTCGCGCCTGGATCGGCGCCGCCCCCGCCGACGGCCGTGGCCGCCGGCGGGCGCGACTAGCCGACGCTAGCTGCTGCCGTTCCCCTCGCTCGCCTGGTACGTGAAGTCGTCCCCGCCGCCCAAGACCGACTCGGACACCCACTTGCGGGTCTCGGGGCCCGTCACCGGGTTGTAGAAGACGGCCAGCACGATGCCGGTCAGGAAGAGGAGCTTCCGGAACGCATGCCCCTGCTTCGGCGCAGGCGGCCGCTGGATGCGGTCGACGGCGTTGCGGAGCTCGCTCGTCGCCTGGCGCAGGTTCCCGAGGATCTCCGGCTCGACCGCGACCCTCGTCGCGGCGGCCACGTACCCGCGGTCGCTCTTGTCGCCGAACTTCGCGGCAGCGGCGCGCGCGGCTGCCAGCGCGTTCAGCAGGTGCGCGCGGACCTCCTCGTCCTGGAGCGCTCGCTGCACATACGGCTTGACTTGCTCGGCTGAGTCAAAGACCTTAGTAGCGGCCATGTTCGGCCCTTCCTTTCGATCGTCGTTTGTCCAAGTTGTATCGCGTTCGGCCGTCTCCGGCGCGGGCTGCCTGCTCGCAGCCGTCGCTCTGGCGGGCTGCGGCGGCAGCAGCAAGCCCCCCGCGACGGTGCACGGCGACGGGTTCAGCTTCGCGGCGCCGGGCTCATGGACCGTGACCCGCACGGGGACGACCGTCGCCGCGAGCCACGGCGGCGACACGGTCTCGGTGACGACGTTCCGCCTCACCAAGCCCTACCGCGCGCAGCTCTGGAAGCAGGCCGTGACGGAGCTCGACCAGGTGGCCGCGAAGCTCGCCGCCGAGCTGAAGGGGACCGTGGTCGCCTCCCGCACCGTGAAGGTCGGCTCCTCGACCGCGCGCCAGTACGACCTCGCGTTCACGAAGGACGGCGAGCAGCTCGTCGAGCGGATCACCTTCGTGCTGCTCGGGCGACGCGAGTACGAGCTCCTCTGCCGCTACGAGGCGGGAAAGGACGAGCCTGCCTGCTCGCAGCTCCTCGCCTCGTTCCGGCCCGCGTAGCCGCTGCGGGTAGAGTCTCCGGGCGATGCAGCTGGTCCGGCGTATCGTCGCGATCCTGACGGCGCTCACGGCGGCCGTGTTCTACATCTGGTTCGCAGCCGTGCGCCACGCGCCGGAGATCAGGCGACGGAAGGCGGCACGGCGCAGGTGACCGGGCTGACGCGCGTCGTCGTGCGTTTTCGCTGGGTCGTGCTGGGCGTCTGGCTCGTGATCCTGCTCGCGGGCGGCTACTCGTCATCCCATCTGAGCGCACTGCTGTCTAACACCTTCACGGTCCCGGGGACCGACTCGGAGCGCGCCCGCACGATCCTCCAGCACAACTTCGGCGACCGCTCCGACGGCGAGTTCCTCGTCGTGTTCAAGGTGCCGAGCTCGTCGGACGCCGCGGCCAGGACGCGGCTCCAGGCCGCGCTCGGCGATGCGGCGAAGCTCGTCCCCGGCGGCACGTCCACCCCGCTCGCCGCCGCCGGGAGCCACATCCTCTACGGCAGCATCCTCTCGCAGCTCACGATCGCGAAGGCGAAGGGCTACACGGCCCCGCTCGTCACGCAGCTGCGCCAGACACCGGGGGCGACGGCCTACGTCACCGGCCAGGCGGCGATCCAGCACGACCTCGACCCGATCTTCTCGAAGGACCTCAAGAAGGGCGAGTCGATCGCGCTGCCGATCGCGCTGATCGTCCTGCTGGCGGTGTTCGGGATCTCGTTCGCCGTCCTGATCCCCTTCATCTTCGCCGCGTGCACGATCATGGGCACCCTCGGGCTCGTCTACCTCGTAGCGCAGCATCTCTCGATGGCGACGTACGTCACGAACCTCGTGCAGCTGATCGGCCTCGGGATCGCGATCGATTACTCGCTGCTGATCGTCTACCGGTTCCGCGAGGAGCTCGCCCGCGGGGGGACGAAGGACGAGGCGATCGTGCGGACGATGGAGACGGCCGGCCGCGCCGTCGTCTTCTCCGGCGCCGCGGTCGCGCTCGGCCTCGCCGTGCTGCTCTTCATGCCGCTGCCGTTCATGCGCTCGATGGGCGTCGGCGGCTTTCTGATTCCGATCGTCTCGATCATCGCGGCCGTGACCCTCCAGCCGGCGCTGCTCTCGCTCTTCGGCCGCAAGGGCACCGCGCGCTGGCCGGCTTCGGCGTTCATTCGCGACCGGCTGCACATCCCGCTCAGGCGCATGGCGGGTACGGTGGACGTGGACAAGGGCTGGTGGTCGCGGCTCGCGCGCGAGATCATGGCCAGCCCGGGGTGGTTCTTCGCGCTCGGGACGATGATCCTCGTCGTCCTCGCGATCCCGGCGATCTGGCTCGCGCTCACTCCGGGCTCGGCCGAGGGGATCCCGCGCTCCCCGCAGTCCGTGCAGGGCTTCGACCTGCTGAAGCAGGCGGTCGGGGCGGGCGCCCTCTCGCCGACCCAGATCGTGATCGACTCGGGGCCGGGCGGCGACGTCCTGATCCAGAAGACCCAGCAGGCGCTGCTCAACATGAAGACCCTGCTCGAGGTCGACCCGGAGGTGGCGGCCGTCCAGTACCAGCCCGACATCGACTCCCGCTACATCGACAAGACGGGCCGCTACGCGGTGGTGATCGTCGCCGGGAACCACGAATACGGCACCCCGCAGGCGCAGGCGTTCGTGCACCGGCTACGAGGCACGATCATCCCGGGCGCCGGGTTCCCGGACGACGTGAAGGTGATCGCGGGCGGTGGCCCGCCGCAGGGAGTCGATTTCCTCAGCAAGGCGTACGGCGTCTTCCCGTGGGTCGTGCTCGTCGTGCTCGTGCTCACCTACCTGCTGCTCCTGCGCGCGTTCCGCTCGTGGGTGCTGCCGCTGAAGGCGGTACTCCTCAACCTGCTCTCGGTCTCCGCGGCGTACGGCGTGCTCGTGCTCACGTTCCGGTGGGGCGCCGGTCGCGACCTGCTCGGCCTCTACCAGATCCAGCAGGTCGAGGGCTGGATCCCGATCTTCCTGTTCGCGATGCTGTTCGGCCTCTCGATGGACTACGAGGTCTTCCTCGTCTCGCGGATGCGCGAGTCGTGGGACCACGTGCCCGACAACGGGCGGGCGGTCGCGCACGGGCTCGAGCGGACCGGGCGGATCGTGACCGCGGCGGCGATCATCATGGTCGCGGCCTTCTCCGGGTTCATGGTCGGGAGCATCGTCGGGCTCCAGGAGTTCGGGCTCGGTCTCGCCGTCGCGATCCTGCTCGACGTGACGCTCGTGCGGATGGTGCTCGTGCCGTCGCTGATGGCGCTGCTCGGCCGCTACAACTGGTGGCTCCCAGACGGCGTCGCCCGCGTCTTCCGCGTCAAGCCCTCGCCGCTGCACCCGACTGCTGCGCCTGCGCCGGCGCTGAGCCCGTCAGGCGACTAGGCGCGTGAGCCCGGGCGCCGGGCCATGTCCTTCCTTGTGCTCATGAGCATCTGGCCCGGGACGGGCTCTACTTCGGGTAGAGCATCAGCTGGGTGCAGCGGAACAGGGCGATCGTCCTGTCGCCCGCGCGTACGGTCGCGTCCCAGACCTGGGTCGTGCGCCCGCCGTGCTGGAGGTGCGCCTCACACATGACGGTGCCCTCGCGCGCGGTGCCGAGGAAGTTCGTCTTCAGCTCGACCGTCGTGAACGCGTGGGCGCCCTCGGGCAGCGTGGTCATGCTGCCGTAGCCGCAGGCCATGTCCGCCATCGCGATCAGCGCCGCCGCATGGAGGAAGCCGTTCGGCGCGAGGAGCTCGTCGCGGACGTCGAGCTCGACCGAGACGGCTCCCTCGCCCACGGCGGTGAAGCGCAGGCCGAGCAGCTGCGCCAGAGAGTCGTGGATCGCGAGATCCATCCGAAGGCGAACTCTACGCGACCCCGAGTAGCATCCCGGGCGATGAAAGGACTCGTCTGCGCAGGAGGAGAGGCGACGCGGCTCGGCGAGCTGACGCGCGTCTCGAACAAGCACCTGCTGCCGGTCGGACGCTGGCCGATGATCTACTACCCGCTCCAGCTGCTCCAGCTCGCGGGCGTCCACGAGGTGCTGATCGTGACGGGCAAGGGACACGCGGGCCAGATGATCGACCTCCTCGGCGACGGCCGGGTGAGCGCGCGCGGCAGCGGCGAGCCGCTGCTCGACCTCGATCTCACCTACAAGGTGCAGACCGAGCCGGGCGGGATCGCGCAGGTGGTCGGGATGGCGCGGGACTTCGCGGCGGACGACCAGCTCGTGGTCTGCCTCGGCGACAACATCTTCGAGTACTGCCACGCCGATGCGATCCGCGGCTGGCAGAGCGGCGCGCAGATCTTCGTGAAGGAGGTGCCGGACCCCGAGAACTTCGGCGTGGTCGTCTACGGCGAGGACGGGCGGGTGACCGACATCGTCGAGAAGGCGGGCGTCGTCGACATGCGCTTCGCGGAGCCGCCCTCGAGCCATGCGGTGGTGGGCCTCTACTGCTACCCGCCCGACGTGTTCGAGATCATCGACGGGCTGGCGACCTCGTCGCGCGGCGAGCTCGAGATCACCGACGTGAACCGGGCCTACGCGCAGCGCGGCGAGCTCACCGTGAGCGAGGTCGAGGGCTGGTGGGAGGACGCAGGCAAGCACTGGCAGCACCTCGCGGAGGTTGGCCGGCGGATCGACGAGACGGGCGTGAACAAGTGATCCCGGGCCTGCAGCGGATCCCGCTGCACAAGGTCGAGGACGAGCGGGGCTGGTTCATGGAGCTCCGCCGCGACAGCGGGCTCCCGCGCGCGACCGTGCAGACCAACGTCTCCTTCTCTCGCCGCGGCGTGATCCGCGGCCTCCACTACCACGAGCGCGGCCAGGACGACCTCTTCGTCTGTCTCCAGGGGACGGCGCGCGTCGTCGTGCTCGACCGCGGGAGCGGCGAGACCCACTGCGAGGACATCGGCGACGAGAACCCTGTCGCGCTCTACATCCCCGGCCGCCACGCGCACGGCTTCGAGGCGCTCACCGATCTCCTGTTCGTCTACCACGTGACCGAGGAGTACGACCCCGCCGACCCGGACGAGCACGGGATCGCCTGGGACGACCCGCGCGTCGTCGACCTGTGGAGCCAGCGATCGCCGATTCTCTCGCCACGGGACACCGCCGCCGCGTCCTGATCACGGGCGCGGGCGGCCAGCTCGGCCGTGCGCTCCAGGAGGCGTTCGCGGGCGAGGACGTGCTCGCCCTGGGCCACGCCGCATGGGACGTGACGTTCCCGCCGCCGCCGCTGCCGTGGGTCCCGGACCTCGTTCTGCACGCCGCGGCCTGGACGGACGTGGACGGCGCCGAGGACGACCCGCAGGGCGCGGCCGCGGTCAACGTCGGCGGCACGCAGCACGCCGCCGAGCTCGGAGCGCCGCTCGTCGTCTTCTCCACCGACTACGTCTTCGACGGGCGCAAGACGGAGCCGTACGTCGAGTCGGACTCCCCGAACCCGCTCTCGGTCTACGGGCGGACGAAGCTCCACGGCGAGGCGGCGGCGGGCGAGCAGGCGTGGATCGTCCGCACCTCGTGGCTCTTCGGTGAGACCGGGCACAACTTCGTGAGGACGATGCTGCGGGTGGGGGCCGAGCGGGACGAGGTCGCGGTCGTCGACGACCAGCGGGGCTCGCCGACCTACGTCGGGCATCTCGCGGCAGCGGTGCGCGAGCTCGTCGCGCTGCCGTACGGCGTCTGGCACGTCGCGGGCG
>Ga0335082_10010349_pt1 | contig 10117 bp, 8 predicted proteins | sample Lox_Sample_41_FD_206718 | JGI IMG/M metagenome (GOLD analysis project Ga0335082, IMG submission 206718) | Soil microbial communities from Loxahatchee National Wildlife Refuge, Florida, United States - Lox_Sample_4.1 | ecosystem: Environmental > Terrestrial > Soil > Wetlands | place: USA: Florida...
CGTCGCAATTCCCGATCCCGCCTTTACGAGCAGCGCGTCGGCATGTCCGTGATAACAGCCTTCGAACTTGATGATGTATTTGCGCTTGGTGTAAGCGCGGGCCAGCCGGATCGCCGACATCGTGGCTTCCGTCCCCGAACTGACGAAGCGCACTTTCTGCATGCTGGGAAAAGCACTAAGCACCAACTCAGCCAGATCGGCTTCCGACGGCGTCGATGCGCCGAAACTTGTCCCATTGCACGCCGCGGCCACGATGGCATCGAGGACGTTAGGCTCAGCGTGGCCGAGAATGAGCGGTCCCCACGAGCCAATGTAGTCGATGTATTCGTTCTCGTCAGCGTCCCATACGTGCGATCCCTTACCGCGAACGATGAACGGCGGATCGCCACCGACCGAGCGGAACGCTCGCACCGGTGAATTGACTCCTCCTGGGATCATGCTCTCGGCGCGCTGCTGCAGCCGCCGCGATTGTTCGGTCTTGCGCATAGTGGTGGCGGGCATCCAATCCTCTCGACACAGAGAAAACAGATGTCAACAAATCTGGGATGTAACGCACTAATATAGCAGTGCTGCCCAGGCGGAATTCATCAGATATTCATCATTCTTAAACCGATCTGCAACATCCCGGCAGTACCGTAGATTCATCAAGTTGCCCTTCTAACCGGGAGGGTTTGAGGGACAGTCTCGGGGGCTCCGGACTGTCCTTTTTGTTTCTGCCGTGTTTTGTGTACCTCACCCAGCCCGCAGCTTCGCTTCGCATTCCCTTCCGAGCATTCGCTAGATCCGGCATTAACTACAATTAACTGCGCGTCGTATAATCGCCTCCGATGATCACTGTTTCCAAGGAGGACTACCTCAAGTCCATCCTCGAAGCTGAGACGGAGGGCGAAGGGGTAATTTCTGCGCGTCTGGCTCAGTTGCTGAAGGTGTCTCCGCCTGCCGTCACCATGGCGCTGCGGCGCCTGAAGAAAGATGGGCTGGTGCGTGTTGCAACCAGCGGCGAAATCAGCCTGACCGGGGAAGGCCGCAAGATCGCGCGCCGGCTCACACTGCGCCATCATCTGATCGAGCGCATGCTTTCTGAAATGTTCGGCATGGAGTGGTGGAAGGTCCACGACGAGGCGGAACGCCTGGAGCACGCCGTCTCTCCTGATTTCGAGGCAAAGCTACTGGCCCGGCTGGGATCGGGCGGGGCCTGCCCCCACGGGAACCTCAGCGAGATGGAAAGCTCCGCAAGCCGGCGCCGCCGGGGTCTTGTCCTGCTCTCTGATGCCGAACTCGACACGCAATACACGGTAAGCGGAATCTACGAACGCGACCGCGGGCTGCTCGAATTCCTTGAGCATCGCGGGGTCCGGCCCGGCGCAAAACTGCGCGTGCAGGAGAGGAATTACGATCAAACTTTGACGTTAACCACACCTGAGGGAACAGTCTCGCTGGGCCCGGCCGCGTCCGGGCGAGTCTGGCTGGCCGCCGGCAGCCGCCCCAAAGCCTGACATCCATACCAGTCACCGCGGCATTCAAGAAACGCCTAGTTACTTTAGTTAACTACAGTTAACTCCAATAGGTGTATACTCATTAACATCTTTATCTACCCTTGGGGACGTTTCCTGGAAACCTGCCGATGAGCCGAGACGACTATTCAACCGAGGGTGTGGCTCGACCCTCAGTCAGCTCCCCCGATGCGCATCATCGCGGCGGCTCTCTTTCGTTGGAGAACGTACACGGTTCGGTCAATGTGCCCCCGCACCAGGCTAGTTTCTGGGAGCAATGGCGAGCCTTTGTAGGCCCCGCGATTCTGGTCAGTGTCGGTTACATGGACCCCGGCAACTGGGGCACCGATCTGCAAGCCGGAGCGCAGTACAAATACGGACTGCTATGGGTCGTCGGACTGGCCAGCATCATGGCGATCTTCATGCAGGTCGTCTCCGCGCGACTCGGAGTGGTTACAGGAAAAGATCTGGCCCAATGTTGCCGCGATTGGTATCCCGCGTGGACGCGCTGGCCCAACTGGTTGCTGAGCGAACTGGCCATCGGGGCCTGCGATCTGGCCGAGGTATTGGGGAGCGCGGTTGCTTTGAACTTGCTCTTCCACATTCCGCTGCTGTGGGCTGTGATCATCACGGGACTCGATGTGCTCCTGCTGTTGGGGCTGCAGCGTTTCGGAATGCGCACCATCGAAGCCGTGGTCCTGCTGCTGGTGGCGACCATCGCTGTCTGCTACTTCATTGAAATCTTCGTTCTTCCGCAGACGCAGCCCAGTTTCTTGGAACTGGGACACGCCTTGATAATTCCCCACTTTCGTGAAGCCGGCATGCTCTACGTCGCGATCGGCATCATCGGCGCGACGGTCATGCCACACAATCTGTATCTGCACTCGGCGCTGGTGCAGAGCAGAAAGCTGCAGAAGGATGACGCATCGATTCGCCGGGCCCTGCAATTCAACACCATCGACTCGACGGTTGCGCTTACCGTTGCGTTCTTCGTGAACGCGGCGATTCTGGTGCTTGCGGCCACGGTCTTTTTTGGCAAGAAAGGAGTGGCGGTGTCGGGCGGCGAGTTCGTGCCGTTCGGGACCGACAGCGACTGGATTCGTGTTGCGTATCTGACCCTGGCGCCGTTACTGGGAACAGCCGCCGCCAGCACGCTATTCGCCGTAGCACTATTGGCGGCGGGACAAAGCAGCACGATTACGGGAACACTCGCGGGGCAAGTCGTAATGGAAGGCTTCATGCATTGGCGGATGAGGCCTTGGGTACGACGGCTGATTACGCGGACGCTGGCGATATTGCCGGCAGTGCTAATCATCGGTGTGCGCGGCGACAGCAGCGTGACCGAATTGCTGATGCTGAGTCAGGTTGTGCTTGCGCTGCAGCTTCCGTTTGCCATGTTCCCGCTGCTGCATTTCACCAGTTCCCGAAAGCGGATGGGGAAATGGCGGAACGGTCCGTTTCTACTGGCGGCCGGGTGGGCGAGTGCTATCCTGATCACTTCTATGGACATTTATGGCCTGCCCGAGTCCGTCAAAACCGCCTGGCACATATTCGTCGGCGGCTGAAGTCAAAGAGAAAATTATGTACGACAAGATTCTGGTGACGCTCGACGGCACGTCCACCGACCGCGCCATCATCGAGCATGTAAAGAAGCTCGCGAAACTCGCCCACAGCAGGCTAGTGCTACTTCATGTTGCCGACGGATGGGCGGCGCGGACATACGGCTCCGACGCGGTAAGCCGCGAGATCGCCGAAGACACTGCCTATCTCAGCCGGATCCAAGCCGAGTTCCAATCGGCCGACATTCCAGCGGACGCCGAATTAGCCTATGGAGAGCCCTCGGAAGAAATTGTGAAGTGGGTTGAGAAGAAAGGATGTGACCTGGTGGCGATGAGTACCCACGGCCACCGATTCCTCGCCGACTTGTTCCTCGGCACCACTGCCAGCCGTGTTCAGCACCGGATAAGCGTGCCCGTGCTGCTCCTGCGCGCCAGGTAATCCCGATCACCTCTAAACTCCAAGCGCCTTTTGAATCTCTGCAGCAATCGTCGCTGTCAGAGACTGCATTTTCGACTCAGACTCAGCTTCGACCATAACTCTCGCCAGCGCCTCAGTCCCCGAGTAGCGGACGACGACCCGACCGTTGCCGTCAAGCTCGCGCTCCGCAGCGACAATGGCTGACTGAATTGCCGGAACCTGGGCGAAAGGGATCTTCTCGCGCACGCGCACGTTCTGTATCTTCTGCGGAAACACCTTCAGATCGCCGACCAGGTCGGCAAGGCTCTTGCCACTGCGCACAATGATGTCCATAAGACGCAACGCTGTGAGAAGTCCGTCGCCTGTCGTGGCATCGCCATCGCGGAAGATGATGTGACCGGATTGCTCTCCGCCAAGCGTAGCGTCGGTCTTCAGCATTTCCTCAAGAACGTATTTGTCACCGACATTGGCGCGCAGCATGCGGATGCCGGATTTCTTCAGCGCAACTTCGAGCCCCATGTTCGACATGGTGGTGGCGACGACTGTGTCGGCCTTCAGTTTCCCCTGAGCCTGCATGTCGCGGGCAGCGGCGAGGAGCACCGAATCTCCGTTAATGACTCGGCCCGAACCATCGCAGAACAGCGCACGGTCGGCATCGCCGTCAAAGGTGACACCGAGGTCGAACTTCCCCGCAGATTTCGCGACCATCGCACCCAAAGTCTCGGGATGAAGAGCCCCGCACTGCTCGTTGATGTTCTTGCCGTCAGGCGAGATGTGAATAAATGTGGCCTGAATGCCGAGAGTACGGAAAAGTTCAGGAGCCTCGGCGGTGGCGGCGCCATTGGCGCAATCTACCAGCACGTGCAGTTTGTGCAGATCAGAGGTGACACTCGCGGCGAGGGATTTGATATAGGCGTGTCGGAGTTCCGCTTCGCCCGGCAAAGAGGGCCGAGGAACTTTAAGAGCGGTGTCGTCCGCGGCTGAAGAATTTTCGAGCAGCCCGAAAATTTCCTCTTCAATGGAAAGTTCACGAGCGTCGGTCAGCTTAAATCCGTCGCCGGAAAACACTTTGATGCCATTGTCGGTCCAGGGATTGTGAGAAGCCGAAATCACGACACCGGCGGCCATTCCACGCGAACGCGCGAGGTACGCGATGCCGGGAGTGGTAATCACTCCCGCACTGTGTACGTCGACCCCAACGGCGGCGAGACCTTCCGCAACACGATCGGCAATCCACCGACTGGACTCGCGAGTGTCCTGCCCGATTACGGCCTGCGCCTTCGAAACAGTGCGTACCAAGTCATGGCCAAGCGCCCTGCCAATCAGGTAGGTGCTTTGCCGAGAAAGAGGAAATTCGCCAGCAACGCCGCGAATGCCGTCAGTACCGAATAATTGCCGTTGTCGGGTCATCAAAGAATTTGCCACTGCTGAAGATAACCAATGAGCTTATAAGGAAGCGGCGTTGACGCGCAATCGCAGGCCGGCACTATCAGTGTGGCGTGGTTGTGCCGATTTTTTGCACGATGACGGTAACGCGAACGGAAGTGGTCTGTTCGACCTGCACCAGAGGATCGGGCACGTAAACATTCGTGGTGAAAACGGCGCTGCCTAGAGTTCCCGTGGCATCGATGGGGTCCGTGGTGGCCGCTTCAATTCGTTCGACATGATGCTTCGGCCCAGAGATCGTGATTCGGGCAGGATCGGCATCCACTTTCACAATTTGCTCGCCGCTGGCGAAGTTGCCGGTGACGCGCGGATGAATCTCCACCTGACGAGTCAAACGCGTGTCGAATGCCAGATGCAACTGGCTGGGAACAATCTGCACGACCTCGAGGCCTTTCGGATGACGAACCTGGTGAGAGGTCAAATCGAAAGTCCGCTCACCAGACCTGACTCCCAGGAGATCAATCTCGGCCTGGACTTCATTCATCCTCAGCTGGCGCAACGCGCGTTCCGGGCCACGCACGCGAATCTGTGCTTCGGGAATGGATTCAGAGCTGATTTCCAACTGGTCTGGAACATGCTGGAAAACAATGGGCGCGTGAATGGCGACCTCGGCCGGTTGCTCATCGCGGGAAATCATGAACCACAGGAATGTGGCCAATATCAGCGACAGAACCTTCAGTCCGAAATTGTGGAACACGTAGCGTTGAAAGAAGCCGATCATGGGAGCGGCTCCGAGGATGAGTTCATGTCGGACTTGCGCTGGGAACCCGGCTCGAGCAGGGGTGAATCAAATGCCGCATCGGAATCGTCCTCAACGCTACTCACGATGGTCGTAGGCAGTGTGACGGGAGTGATGCGGCGTCGAAGTTCGCTACCCAGTCGCTCCCGCAACTGATCGACGGTAAGATCGCGATCGATCCTGCCGCCGACGGCAAAGCTGATTGCTCCCGTTTCTTCTGAACAGACAACTGCAATGGCATCGGTTTCTTCCGTGATCCCAATACCGGCACGATGGCGTGTACCCAGTTGTGTAGACAGCAGCGGATTCATGGAGAGCGGCAGGAAGCAGGCCGCCGCAGCAATGCGATCTTTCTGGATGATGACCGCGCCGTCGTGCAGAGGAGCACTCGGCCGAAAGATAGTAGCTAACAGGTCGTAGGATAAGCGCGCATCGAGCGGGACTCCACTTTCAATGTGCGTACGCAGTCCGATTTCGCGTTCTATCACAATGAGAGCCCCGGTTTGATGCTGGGAGAAAAGATTGGCCGCCAGGACGATATCATCGTAAACATCGCTGAATCCGGACGGCGCTCCCAGAAAGCTCATTCTCCGGCCGAGATCGGCCAGCACATGGCGTATTTCCGATTGAAAGACGACAATCAGCGCGAAGACGACATAGGGCAAAACGCGCGAGACAACCCAGTTCAGAGTGGTCAGCTCACCGATGCGAGCGAGATAAAACGTCAGTCCGACAACCGTGAGTCCCACCAGCATGGGTACCGCACGGGTTCCCCGGATCATCACGAGGACTTGATAAATCAGCAAGGCGACCAGCAGGATATCGAGTGCGATCCATGCGCCCTGCGCTCGCGATGTGATCAACGGAGACACGCGGTCTGCGCTCCTGTGAACTCGAATCCATTGTAATGCAGGAGGTTGGCGACACCAGTTTTACCGCTGCTTCCTGGTGACTGCAGCCTGAATCTCGCCGCGCGCCAGTCGGGCGGAGATTTCGTCTCCTACATTTACCGAGGCTGGATCCTTGAGCAGCTTGCCCTTGGCGTCGAAGACCAGAGCATAGCCACGATCGAGAATGGCCAGCGGGGACAGAGATTCAAGAGCCGTCTGCAGACGCTCGCTACGGACGCGGTGCTGGAGCAAAACATTTCGCGTGACAGCGACAAGCGCAGTCGTTTTGCTTTCGAGTTCTTTGCGCATGCCGGAGAGAACCAGGCGTAAGTCGTAATGCCGGACGGCGGAGGATATCGTCTCCCAGCGACGGCGTAGCTGCTCAAGAAGAGACCGTTGGGCGAGTTCCATCCGGTGCGAAAGATCGTCAAGCTTCTGCTGCCGCTGGCGGATGACCTCCATCATCCTGGCGAAGGCGCCATGTTGGGAAAGTTCCGTAAGCGCCTGGCGGCCCATGAGCAGCCTGTAGCGCATGGCGCGGCTCAGGCGATCATGCAGTGAGCGCGCCAGTTCTTCGATTTCCTGACGCGAGCGGATTACCAGTTCTGCCGCAGCCGATGGCGTGGGAGCGCGCAAGTCAGAGACAAAATCTGTGATGGTGAAGTCTGTCTCGTGCCCAACGGCGGAGATCACCGGGATGGCGGAGTTGGCAACGGTGCGGGCTAATCCTTCATTGTTAAAGGGAGCCAGATCTTCGGCGGAGCCGCCTCCGCGAGCGATGATGATTACTTCAACCTTGGCCTGCTGATTGAAGAAGCGTACGCCGGATGCGACTTCGTGGGATGCCGCTTCCCCTTGGACCTGAGCCGGAAAGATCAGTACATTCACCGAATGATGCCGGCGATGCAGGATGTTGAGAATATCGCGAAGCGCGGCTGCCTGAGGCGAGGTTACGATTCCAATCGTCGACGGAAGCGATGGAATGGGCTTCTTCCGTTCCGGAGCAAAGAGGCCTTCCGCTTCCAGCTTGGCTTTGAGTTGTTCAAAGGCGAGTTGGAGCGATCCGGCACCCTTGGGTTCGAGATATTCCGCGGCAATTTGCAGCTCGCCGCGATCTTCGTAGATGGTGACGCGCCCCCGCACCACAACCTGCAATCCATCTGCGGGCTTGAATCGCAACAGCCGGGCCGAAGAGCGGAACATCACAACGCGGATCTGGGCGTCGCCATCTTTCAGTGTGAAGTAGAGGTGCCCAGATTCCGGGGCGCGGAAGTTCGAGATTTCGCCCTCGACCCACGCGTCGGAGTACTCGCGCTCGATATGCGTGCGCACCGCGGAGACGAGATCACGAACCTTCCAAACGCGCCGCTCCGGTGGACGGAACGTTAAGCCCAGTTGGTCAGGAAACGAGGACACTTACGGCAGTGTAACGCAGGGGATAGGGCTCAGGAATGGAGTTCAGAAAATCAAAATCCCCACTTCTGGCAAAAACGGCCAGAAGTGGGGCACCCTTAGTATTTAGTTGAGATCGAAATGGAAGACATCGACGATCTCGAAGTTGGCGCGGTTCACCAACACCAGGTTGCCGCCAATGAAAACGTGCGCGTGGTTCGGGGGCGGAGGCGGAAGCATGACCTCCACTTCGTGCGGGCAGGGCTGCATGTGCGTCCGCATGGTTTCCGGCAGAATGCCATGTACGACGAGGAAGCGTTCCTGTCCGGGCGACAAGTGATCGCGCTTGGCAAGTCCCGGCGGCAGGTGGTGATAGTGGTCGTGATACCAGCGACGGAGATCGCGATCGTGCTCGCGATACTCCTCGTGCCGCCAATGATCGCGGTCGTGACCGTAGGCATGATCGTGGCCATGGTCGTAGTCGCGATCATGATGGTCATCACGATCGTGTTTGTCATAACCGTGCTCGTGATCTTGCGCCGCCGCGACCGACGTTAACAATCCGAGTGACAACAGAGCCATGGCGGCAGCGCGGAACGAAAGCTTGGAAAACATTTGCACTCCTCCTGAGAGCGGCCAGAGTGCAGAGTAGCGGCAAGGCGACGGCGTCGGTAGGTTACCGGAGGTCAATATGTGGAACTGCCTGATGGAATAGGACTTCGTCGGTTTGCGGAAGCAGGAGGCTATAATCCTTGCCCATGAATCTCGAACAGAAGATTGAAGAACTGAAGCGGCGCAACCAGCTCGCGGAAGACGGCGGAGGCGCAAAACGGCGCGAGCGTCAGCACAAAGAAGGAAAGATGTCTGCACGCGAGCGCATCGAGTTTCTGCTCGACGAGGGAACGTTCGAGGAAACCGACAAACTCGTCACGCACCGCTGCAACAACTTCGGCATGGCCGAGCAGAAAATTTATGGCGACGGATTCGTCACTGGCTATGGGCGGATTGAGGGCCGCCTGGTGTATGTCTTCGCGCAGGATTTCACAGTGTTTGGCGGATCTCTGTCGGAGGCGAACGCGGGCAAGATCGTCAAGATTATGGACCTGGCAGCGAAAATGGGCGCGCCACTGATCGGGCTGAACGATTCCGGCGGGGCTCGCATTCAGGAAGGCGTAATGTCGCTGGCCGGTTACGCAGATATTTTTCTGCGCAACACGCTGTACAGCGGAGTGGTGCCGCAGATCTCCGCCATCATGGGGCCATGCGCCGGCGGAGCCGTGTACTCCCCAGCGATCACCGACTTCGTGATGATGGTCGACAAGACCTCATATATGTTCATCACCGGGCCGGACGTGATTAAGACCGTCACGCACGAAGAAGTCACGAAGGAGCAACTTGGCGGAGCAACCACGCACAATGAGACTTCCGGCGTGGCGCACTTCATGGCGCATGATGACGCTGAATGCTTATCGATGGTGCGGGAACTACTGAGCTTCGTGCCGTCGAACAACCTGGACGAGCCTCCCCGAAAAACCTGCACCGATCCAGTGGATCGCGCGGATGCCGCGCTCGACAAGATCGTTCCCCCGCAATCGAATCAGCCGTATGACATCAAGGATGTGATTCACTCTGTCGTGGACGATGGATATTTCTTCGAGGTGCAAGAGCACTACGCGAGGAATATTGTCGTGGGATTCGCGAGGCTGGATGGGCGATCTGTTGGAATTGTGGCGAATCAGCCGTCGGTGCTGGCGGGAACGCTGGACATTAATGCATCGGTAAAGGGCGCGCGCTTCGTGCGTTTCTGCGACTGCTTCAACATTCCGCTGGTGACTTTTGAAGATGTTCCGGGATTTCTTCCGGGCACGGCGCAGGAGTACGGTGGCATTATCAAGCACGGAGCAAAGCTGCTGTTTGCATTTGCCGAGGCGACGGTACCCAAGGTGACGGTGATCACTCGCAAGGCATACGGCGGAGCGTATTGTGTGATGGCGTCGAAGCACCTCCGCACGGATGTGAACTACGCGTGGCCGACGGCGGAGATTGCGGTGATGGGTCCGGAGGGCGCGGTGGATATCGTCTACAAGCGAGAACTCGATGCGGCCGCGAATCGCGAGCAGGTGCGCAAAGAGAAGATCGAAGAATTCCGTGACCGCTTCGCTAATCCATACGTAGTCGCC
>Ga0335082_10010351_pt1 | contig 10117 bp, 9 predicted proteins | sample Lox_Sample_41_FD_206718 | JGI IMG/M metagenome (GOLD analysis project Ga0335082, IMG submission 206718) | Soil microbial communities from Loxahatchee National Wildlife Refuge, Florida, United States - Lox_Sample_4.1 | ecosystem: Environmental > Terrestrial > Soil > Wetlands | place: USA: Florida...
GAGCATCGCGCCAATCGGCACGCCGCCCGCGAGCCCCTTCGCGAGCGCGATCGCATCCGCGCGCGCGCCCATTCCGTCGTGCCCGAGAAATCTTCCGAGCCTTCCGACACCGGTCTGCACTTCGTCCACGAAGAGGAGCGCGCCGTTTTCGTCGCACAGCTTCCGCAAGCCCGCGATGAAACCTTTCGGCGCGACGAAGACGCCGCCCTCGCCTTGCACCGGCTCCACGATCACGGCCGCGACGTCGCTCCCGATCGCCGCCTTCACCGCGTCGAGATCGCCGTACGCGACGTGCGTCACCGGCCCCATCTCGCCGAAGCCTTCGCGATACTTCGGCGTCCCCGTCATCGAGAGCGCGCCCATCGTGCGGCCATGGAACGCGTTGTGGAACGCGATGATCCGATTTCGCTTCGTGTCGCCCTTTCCGTAGAAGTGATGCCGCGCGAGCTTGAGCAGCGCTTCGTTCGCCTCGGCGCCCGAGTTGCAGAAGAACGCGCGATCGAACCCCGTGCGCTTGCACAGCTCGACCGCGAGGCGGATGTTCGGCTCGTTGAAATAATAATTCGACGCGTGGAGCACCTTGCCGGCTTGCTCCGCGATCGCGGCGACGAGCACCGGGTGCGCATGACCGACGGACGAGACGGCGACGCCCGCCGCGAGATCGAGGCAGCGATTGCCGTCGACGTCGAAGAGCTCGCAGCCGCGACCGCGCTCGACGACGAACGCGGACGGCCTGTAGTTGCCGTAAAGGTGCTTCTTGGCTTGCTCGAGCAGCTCCGTGCTTTTGGCCATGGCGGTTTCTACCTCATTTTACATCGAAGAATGGCGCGCGCGATCTCGCTGAAGCCTTCGCCCATCGGCGATTTCGAGATCCAGCGCGGCGGTACCGAGAGCGCGCCGACGTGGTTGCGAACGTTGGCGACGCCGAAGGTCGTCTCGAACGCGGCGAAGCACGCGCGGTCGTTTCCGCTGTCGCCCGCGAACGCCCAGCGCGAGCGTGCCATTCCCGGGTCGACGCCGAATCGCGTCGCGAGGAGGCGCACCGTGCCCGTCGCCTTGTCGTCGCCGTCGAACGTCGCGTGGAGGTGAACGCTCGAGCACGAGCTCCGCGCGCCGTGCTCCGCGATGATCGATCGCGCGAAGGCGATCCGCTCCGGCGAGACGCGCTCGTTCTCGCCGATGTCCCACGTCACGTCGCTGATGCGCCCGCTCGCGTCGTCGGTCACCTTCAAGTCGGGCGCCTTCGACGCCATGTCCGCGAAGAGCGCAACGAACCGCGCGCGCCTTCGATCGCGCTCGAAGCGCTCGACCGGATCGACGACCGAAATCTTCTCTCCGTCGCGAACGATCGCGATCGCGCCGTTCTCCGTCGTCGCCGCGTCGACGGGCCACTGCTTCACGACGAATCTTCCCCAGCTCGCGGGCCGTCCCGTCACGACGACGAGCTTCACGCCCGCGTCGTGCAGGTCCCAGAGCGCGTCGTACGCCGCGCGCGTCAGCAGGCCGTGCGTGAGGAACGTGTCGTCGAGATCGAAGAGCAGCCCTTCGATGCGCGCGCCTTCTTCCTTCGGCAGCTCTTCGAGCGGTCTCATCGCCCGCGCGCCTCCACTCTCGCGAGCAGCGACTTCAAGTAGAGCCCTTCCGGATGCGCGGCGAGCACGGGGTGATCGGGCCCTTGGAAATGCCGCTCGACGACGATCGCTTCGCGGTTCGCGCGGAGCGCCCCCGTCGCGAGCGCGCGCACGAGCGCGTTCATGTCCACGGCCGACGAGCACGACGACAAGACGACGAACCCGCCAGGCTTCACCGCGCGGCAGCCGAGCTCCGCGATCTTCGCGTACTGCGCGAGCGCGTTTTCTTTTCCTCCGCGCGTCGACGCGAGCCGCGGCGGATCGAGCAGCACCAGATCGAAGCTCGACTTCGCGTCCGCGAGCAGGCTCCGCGCGTCGGCGCGCTGGAACGAGACCTTGCCGTCGAGCCCGTTCAATCGCGCGCACGACGCGGCCACTTCGAGCGCGAACGCGCTCTCGTCGCACGCCACGACTTCCTTCGCGCCGCCGCGCGCCGCCGCGAGCGCGAACGGACCGACGAAGCAGTACGCGTCGAGCACGCGCTTGCCCTTGGAGAGCTGCTCGACGCGCGCGCGAAGCGATCGCTGATCGAAATAGAAACCGGTCTTCTGCCCGAGCTCGACGGGCACCGCCCACCGAAGACGCCGCTCGAGGAACACGAGCTCCTTCGTCTCCTCGCCGAGGAGCACGCCCTGCCCCGCTTCGAAGCCCTCCGTCTTCGCGATGTTCGCCGAGCTCCGGTCGATGATCGTCTTCGGCCCGAGCACGTCGAGCAGCGCTTGGAGCACCAAGCTCTCGCGCAGCTTCATCCCGAACGTCGTGAACTGCACCGACGCCGCATCGCCGAATCGATCGACGATGAGCCCCGGCAAGTCGTCGCCCTCCGCGTGGATGAAGCGATAACCGTTCGTCTCAGGGCTCGGCAGCTCGCACAGCTTCCGCCACGCGTCCGCGCGCCCGATGCGCTCGTGAAAGAAGCGCCCGTCGATCCGCGTCTTGTCGTCCCGCGCGAGGATGCGCACCACGATCGCCGACTTCGGCGAGTAGAAACCTCGCCCCATCAAGTTCCCGCGCGGATCGACCACGCGCACTTCGTCGCCTGCCGTCGCTCCGCCTTCCACGCGCTCCACGGCCTGCGCATAGACCCACGGATGCCCTGCCCAAACGGGCTGAACGTGGCCTGGTTTGAGGTGGATGGTCGGCAAGGCGGGTTACCCTCTACATGTGAACGACTGTCCACGGCCAGCCGGCTCCATGCGGGATTTTCCCTTTATATGGAACAACTTGCGGTGGCACTGGCATTGCTTAGGCTTAGACTGCGTGCTTCTGGAGGCACGGTGTCATGACGACGAAGACGGTTGCTTCTATCACCGCGTTTGCTCTCGTGATGGGCGTTTCGGCTGTCGCTTCTGCGCAGCAAACTCCGAACTGCCCGCCGGGTAGCTGGTTCTGTGCGGACGCTCAAGTGCCGGGACTGGGTGGCGCACAGATCACGATCGGTGGGGGCGGATCGCAGCTCCAACCGCTTCCGTCGCCGCAACAGCTCCAGCCTCCGCCTCCGGTCGTCGTGCAGCAGCCGCCTCCGCAGCAGCCGCCCGTCGTCGTCTATCAGCCGGCCCCGCCGCCCGTCGTGGTCGTGCGCCAGCCGCCGCCGGATTATCGCTACTACTACGTGCGCCGCCCGGTGCAGCTCCCGCAGCACGAGTGGGGTTTGAACCTTCGCCTCGACGGCGCGTACATCGGCAGCCGCGATGGTAACGGCGGCGCGATGGGCGGCTTCGGTGCGGGTCTCCGCTACAAGCCTTCGCCCTGGTTCGGCATCGAAGCAGGCGCCGACTTCGGCATCGGCCGCGACTACAACGACTACGCGCGCAACGACACGTCGTTCACGTTGAACGGCATGCTCTTCCTCAACCCGCGCAGCCGCGCGCAGGTTTACCTCCTCGCCGGCTTCGGTTGGAGCATCGCGAACGTGTCGAACGACACGTACGGCGCCGGTGGCGTCGTTCGCCCCGGAAGCGAGACCGTCGGCCTGGGCGACTCGGTGAGCTACCACTACTTCGGCGGGCAAGCGGGCATCGGCCTCGAGTATCGCCTCACGCGCAACGTCGCGTTGAACGTCGACCTCCGCGGCTTCATCCGCGGCCGCACCGACAACAACGCAAACGCGCAGCCCGAGTTCATCGACCCGGCCTCGGGCCAGTCGACGAACACGTCCGGCGGTCTGCTGATGACCGGTGGTATGACCTTCTACTTCTGAGAAGGCGCACCGCAGCACTCGTAGCCACCATCTCGGGGGCGTCGCTGGGACTCGCGACGCCCCCTTTCGACATTTATCCATTCGCGTTTTTCGGACAGGCCGCGCTCGCGTGGGTGTTGTTCGACGACTCCACCACCAAGCAGAAGTGGTACGCGGGCGCGCTGCGAGGCTGGCTCTTCGGCACCGGCGTGAACGTCATCGTGCTGCGCTTCGTGCCGTCGACGATCACGCGCTTCACGGATCTGCCGCTGGCTGCAGGCCTCCTCGCGCTGCTCCTCCTCGCGATGTTCCAAGGCCTTCGATGGCTCGTCGCGGGATGGCTCGCGCGGCAGCTCTTCGCGCGGCAGGTCCCCGCGTTTTTGTCGTGGGGAATCGCCGTGTGGATCAGCACGTTCGTGCCCGGCGTCTTCGGGTGGACCGTCGCGAGCGGCATCTCGCCGTGGCGATCGCTCGTGCAAATCGCGGACGTCGTCGGCGAGCGCGGCGTGAGCGCGCTGATCGCGATGTCGTCGGTGCTCCTCGCGGAAGCGTTGAAGCGCCGCTCGTGGCGTCACGGAGCGATCGGCGTCGCGATTCCCGCGCTGATGATGATCGCGGGCGCGCTCCGCATCCACGCGATCGAGGGCGTGCGCGAGCGAGCTCCGAAGGCGCGCGTCACGCTCGTCGAGCCGTCCACCGAAGCGCACATGCGGTGGGACCCGCACGAGGCGGAGACGATCGTGCGGCGTCTCACGATGCTCTCGGTCGCCGCCGAGCAGCGCGGGACGGATCTCGTCATCTGGCCGGAGGCCGCGTTCCCGCACAAGATGGCCGCGACCTCGAAGACGGATCTCTACGGCAGCTACGCGATCCTGCAGCCCGGCGTGCGCGGCCCCGTGCTCACGGGCTTGATCATGGGAACGCCCGAGGGCTCGTACAACTCCGCGACGATCGCGCACGGCGGCAAGATCGACCCGCCGTATCACAAGATGCACCTCCTCGCGTTCGGCGAGGCCGTCCCGCTCGCGGGTCAGATCCCGGCGCTGCGCCGCATCTTCTTTCGCGGCACCGGAATGATCCCCGGCGAGCACCAGGTCGCGCTCGTCTCCGGCCCGATTCGCATGGCCGTCTTGAACTGCTTCGAGGACACGCTCCCCGAAGCGGGGCTCGAAGCGAGCGACGTCGATCCGAATCTGCTCGTGAACCTGACGAACGACGCGTGGTTCGTCGGCACGCGCGAGAGCGAGCTGCACCTGCGCCTCGCCGCGATGCGCGCGATCGAGCTGCGGCGCGATTTCGTGCGCGCCGTGAACTTCGGCCCGACGACCTGGGTGGACGCGACCGGCGCCGTTCGCGGCCGATACGATCCGATCATTGCGGGTTCTTTGCCGACCACCCCCGCGCTCCTCGCGGAAAAGACCGTCTACGCACGGCTCGGCGATCTCGCGGGCGTCCTTCTTCTCGGTTTGATGTGGGGCGCCACGTGGCTCGGAACAAAACGAAAACGGCGTGCCCTCGAGGACACGCCGTCTCGTTGAGACAAGAAAGAAAACGCGAAAGACGAATTACTGGATCAGGTCCTTGAGGGACTTGAGCGCGCGCGCGCCGATCTTCTTCTGCGCGGGCTTCGCCGGACGGTTCTCCATCTGCTTGGTGAACGGGTTGTAGCGCGGGCCGGCCGGAATCGGCTTGGTCTTGCGGACCTTGAGCTTGAGGAGGCCGGGGATCACGAACTCGCCGGGGCCGCGCGAGCCGAGCTGCTTCTTGATGATTTCCGTGAGGCTCTCAAACACGCGGTTGACGCTCTTCTTGTCGAGCTCCGACATCTCCGCAATCTCGGCAACCACCTGGGCCTTGGTCAGACGCTTCTGGGTCATGTCAACATCCTCCTAACAATGAATCATCATTCTGTGATGCCGCTCTAATCCGGATTCTCGGCTCGTGAGCGACGCCCCCCTTACGCGGGGCCTGAAAACATGGGTAACACTCGCGCTGTGCGTTTCGCAAGGGGAAAAATGCAGGTTTTTTCGATCGGGCATGCGCGAGGGCCGGAAAAATAGGCTTGGGCGCGAGGCGGCTCAGGGCAAAAGCGACCTAGTTACGGATCGTTTTGCTCCATTCTGAACGCGGAATACTCAGTTTGAGCGCGCGGAACGGCCTTTAACAGGCTTGCCCGCGATCTTCCGAGTTGCGTCGCTCCGCTTCTTCGCGGACGCGACGACGCAGAGGCGATCCGTCTCGCGGGTCATGGCGCGCTCCTTCCGATCGGTGTCGTGGTCCCAACCGAGGAGATGGAGGAGGCCGTGGGCAAGGAGCATGGTCACCTCGTCGAGCGCTGCACGCTTTGCGGTGCGCGCCTGGGCGCGGGCGGTCGGGATGCTCACGATGACGTCGCCGAGCAAGCGCGGCGCGCCGTGTGGCGCTTCGGTGCCATCGTCGCCTTGGGGGAACGCGAGGACGTCCGTCGGCTTGTTCTTTTTTCGATAGAGGCGATTGAGCTCTTGGATTTGATCGTCGCCGGTAAGAAGTACTGAAAGCTCGGCGTCTTCGAGTTTCAGGTCGCGGATCATTTTCGAAAGCCGATCTTCTATTTCGCCTCGCGTGATGCCCTTGCCCAGCCTCGTCTCGACGACGACGCGGACGGCTTTTCTAGGGCGATCCTGCATCGACTGGACAGGTGTGCTAGATGACCTCGCGCGCCGGGTCAATCGTTCATCCTTCCGCATTTTTGCCACAAGCTTCCCCCATGATGCGTGCCTGTGTCGTCGTCCCCTCGTATCAAGCCCGCAAGACGCTGGGCGACGTGATCGACGGGCTCGTGGCGGAAATACCCGGCATCGAGCGACGCGACGTGCTCGTCGTGGACGACGGGAGCACCGACGGGACGGGTGACGTGGCGCGCAAGCACGGCGCGGTCGTCGTCTCGCACACGCGCAACCGCGGCAAGGGCGCCGCGCTCCGGACGGGGCTCGCCGAGGGCGGCCAGCTCGGTTACCACGTCGCGCTCACCGTCGATGCGGACGGGCAGCACCCCGCGCACGCGGCGCGCGCCGTCCTCGAGTCGTCGAGCGATCCGAACGATCTCGTCCTCGGCGTGCGCGATCTCGCCCGCGCCGGCGCGCCACGCGCGAACCAGATGTCGAATCGGTTTTCGAACCTCGTTCTCTCCGGCTTCGCGATGAAGCGCATGCGCGACACGCAGTGCGGGCTCCGGCGTTATCCGATCGCGCCGGTGCTCTCGCTCGGCTGCAAGGCCGAAGGCTACGCGTTCGAGGCCGAGGTGCTCTTGCGCGCGGTCGCCGCCAAGATGCGCGTGCACGAGGTGAACGTCGACGTCTACTACCCACCCGAAGAAGAGCGCATCACGCATTTCCACAGCGTGCGCGACCCCGCGCGCATCGTCGCGACGGTGCTGCGGACGATGGCCGACGTGCACGTGCTGCGGCGCTCCCCGCGCTCGGTCGTCAAGGTTCGAGAAATCGGATGACCCGCCGCAACAAGCTGATCATCCTCGGTTCGATCATCGCGGCGCCGTTCCTCGCGCACTTCGTCATCGTGAAATCGACGGCGTTCGCCGCGCCGAAAGTGGACGTGCCCGCCGAGACGATGACCGAACGCGACGGCGTGCGGTTCGTCGGCCCGGCGTACTCGATGGAGCGCGCGGGCGTACGCGAGGCGTACATCGAAGGCACGCCCGAGCAGCTCGGCGAGCGCAACGCGCGGCTCCTCGGCGATCGCATGAACGCCGACGAGTCGTCGCTCTGGAAGACGTTCGAGCACTTCGTCCCGCTCTCTTTCTTGCGCACGTTCATGATCGACATCAGCCGCGTGCGTTACCGCCACATCGAGGACAACATCCCCGAGCCTCGGCGACGCGAGCTCGCCTCCGCGGCCGCGGCGATGCAGCCCGACCCGAACGCGTCGCGCATGCCCACGTACGAGCGCGTCGTGTTCTTGCATTCGGTCTACGACATCGCGCTGTCGTTCGAGCACTCGCCGATCATCGGTTGCTCCGCGTTCGGTCTCGGCCCTTCGATGACGAAGGATCACCACACGTACGTCGGGCGCGCGTTCGACATGGAGATCGGCGACGTCTTCGACCTCGACAAGGTCGTCTATTTCGTGCGGGAAAACGGCCGGATTCCGTACGCGAGCGTGGCGTGGCCCGGCCTCACGGGCGTGCTCACGGGGATGAACCTCGAGGGCGTGATGGTCCTCGTGAACGGCGCGCGCGCCGGCGAGCCGCGCACCACGGGCTTGCCGGTCGTCTTCAGCTTGCGCGAAACGTTGCAGTCTGCACACGACACCGACGAGGCCGTCGCGGTGCTCGAGAAGCAAGACGTCATGGTCTCGCACATCGTCTTCGTCGCGGACGCCAAAGGGAAGTTCGCGGTCGTCGAGCGCGCGCCCGGACATCCGGCGTTCGTGCGGCGCGACTTCGCGGATCCGGAGCGCGTCGGCGTGACGAATCACTTCGAAGGCGATCTCAAAGACGATCCGAAGAACATCGCCGTGCGAAACAACACGACGACGCTCGTGCGGCGCGCCCGCCTCGACGAGATGCTCGGCGCTCTTCCGCCCGCGTCCGTCGACTACGCGAGCGCGATCGGGATGCTTCGCGATCACGACTGCGCGAAGGGAGAGAAATGCGCGCTGGGCGACAGGCGAACGATCGACGCGATCATCGCGACGCACGGCGTCCTCGCGGACACGACGGACAAGGTCTTGTGGGTCAGCAAGGGGCCGCACCTCTCGGGCGCGTTCGTGAAATTCGATCTGAAGGAGACGTTCGCGCCCGGCCATGATCCGTTGATGGAAGGCCCGGCGGAGACGATCGCGGCGGATCCGATCTTGTCGGATGGTCGCTACGAAGAAGGACGCAAGCACGCGGGCGGGCCGAAGATCGGAGGGGATCTGAAAAAATGAACCGCCGCGTCTTCTTGCTCGGCATGTTCGCGACGACCGTCGCCTTCGCGGACGACGACAAGCTCGCGGCCGTGGCGCGCGCGCGCGCCGGCGTGAAGACGATCGTCGGGCCGTTCACGCAAGTCGCGACCATCGGGCTCCTTCGTTCGCAACAGCAGTCGTCGGGCACGCTCTACTTGCAGTATCCGAATCGAATTCGCTGGGAGCTGGGTCCTCCCGATTCGGTGACGTATTGGGTCGCGCCCGAGGGGCTCGCGTATCGCGGCGCGCACGGGAGCGGTCGCGTCGCGCCGAGCTCGTCTCAACAAGCCGACGTCGACGCGCTGCGATCGATCCTCGCGGGCGACCCCGCCGCGCTCCGCGCGCGCTTCGACGTGAAGGAAATTCCTTCGGACACCGGCGGGCCCGCGTTCGAGTGCACCGCGAAGGCAGCCGGCCCGCTCAAGAAGCTCACCTTCTGGCTCGACGCCGATCTCGTGCGACCGCGCAAGGCGACCATCGTCTACGACAACCGGAACCAGACGCAGATCACGTTCGGCGATCTCAAGCGCGATCAGCCGATTGATCCGGCGCTGCTCGTGCTGCCTTGAGGACCTTCCTCGCGCTGGTGACGCTGATGGCGTGCGGCGCGCGGACGGATCTCGGCGCGCCCCGTCCGATCTCCGGCAGCGACGCGGGCATGGACGCACCGCCGCCGCCGCCGTCGATCGCTTGCGCGGCGAAAGAACGGAGCGTGCTCTCGAAAGGGACGAGCGCGAACGCCGACGTGCGCATCGACGGCTCGTTCGTCTACTGGAACGACGGCGCGCGCATCGTCCGCGTCCCGAAGACCGGCGCGCTCACGCCCGAGGTCGTCGTGGATGGCGCCGTCGACGTCGGCGCGTACGACGTCACGCCCGCGGGCGTCGTCGTCTTCTCGCCGCACGGCTCGTCGCAGGTACGCCGGTCCGACGGCACGATGCTCGGCGTCGTCTCGCGGCCATCCGTCGAGGTCGTCGCCGCGAGCGGCACGAGCGTCTACGTCGTCGCGCCGCAAGGCAGCGACGAAGGTCTCTTCTCGATCGCGTCCGGCGCGGCGCAGCTCGTCGCGACCCTCCCGCTCACGGCGACCGACGCGCTCGCGCAAGGGCAGTTCCCGCAAGCCGCGTACGATCTGCTCGTGGACGGAGACTTCGCGTTCGTCTCGCTCATCGGCCACGCGCCGTTTCCGTCGAAGGTGTTGTCCGTCGCGATCGACACGGGCAACGTGACGACGCTCTCGTCGATGCCGCTCTCGCTCCCGGGCTCGACGCTCGCGCTCGACGCGACATCTGTGTATTATGCATCCAGTTTCGGGCAAGGCGCGCCGGCGATTTTCGCCGTGAATCGCGCCGGCGGCTCC